>ERZ773149.174-NODE-174-length-68573-cov-32.988937_pt1 | contig 68573 bp, 55 predicted proteins | sample MGYA00511081_ERZ773149 | MGnify/ENA primary metagenome ERZ773149 (study PRJEB29015, sample SAMEA2737846) | human gut metagenome | biome: human gut; feature: human-associated habitat; material: faeces | place: China | collected 2012 ...
GGGTTGCATTACTGTTTATTTGTCAAAGATCATAACCTCTTGCTTCGCAAGAGCTCGTTCGTTCGTTGCTGTTGTTCTCAGCGGCAACTCTGATATCTTATCATAACCGCTTTCGTTTGTCAACAACTTTTTTTTGAAATCTTTTTCGTCTTGGAAAACTTTGTTTTTCCGTGACAGGTATTTATGTTAACATATCTGTCAGACTTTGTCAACAACTTTTTTGAAATCTTTTCAAGTTTCTTTCGAGCTGTTGTGTTGTCTCGGCATTGCCTCAACAACGAATCTGAGTATATCATCCGCTAGTGTACTTGTCAACACTATTTTTCGAATTTTTTGCACAAATTATCCCCTGCTACGTCAATTCCGCATAAACAGGGGATTTTTGCCATGTTTCTATTCTGTTTTTTACTATTTTACAAAGAACGGAAGCTTTTGTCCGAGCTGTTCCACCAGATATGCCAGATAGTTATTTTCATACAAACATGTAAGTATTCTGCTGTCTCTGGTATAATCTACGATCACCTGGCCCAGGGTTCCCAGGTCTCTGAAGATATTAAATGCGTATATTGTCCAAACAATTAGAACAGTTTCTAAGATTCCAACCACAATACCTAGTAATTTGTCCAGGCTATGTACTATAGGTAGTTTCACGATCATCTTTGCCGAGAAAAATACGATATTAAGAAGATGATGCACCAAACCGATTGCCGCCAGCAACAGTATTGTCAGGATCACATTGAATATCTTTCCATCAAAGTAACTGCTCAGACCATTCCCGATCAGGAACAGCACCACACAGGTAATCAGCAGGGAGATCAGAGAGATCAGAGATTTTACCATTCCCTTCTTGTAGCCGTCCATCACCATGCAGATCAATACTACTGCCATGATGACCAGTAATAAATTCAGATTCATTGGTATACTCCTTTATTTTAACTGTATCGTATCTATTGTACTATCTGTCACCAGATAATATTTGTAGGAACCTCCTGCAGGAAGCAGAAGCCGGGCACTCTTACCGAAGCTGCCATGGTATTTTTCCACACCGTCCGTTGTAAAGATCTGGCACTCCGATTCGTTGTAGATCACCATGTCATCATCCCCGAAGAAAATATCCGTATAATCCACATCAAAATAGTAGCTGCCCACCTTTGCTGCCGAAGTATTGTACACATCCATGCGGTACTTGGTCTCCGCCTGGTCCGAAAGGAATACCAGTCCTACATATTTATCACTGTAGAAAATCGACTGGATCTCGTCGTCATATAGGTATTCTCCCGCCGTCACAGGCTTCTGGGTACCCGAATAGATCATAAGGCGGCTGTCTCCTACTGCAAACGCTGTATCATTATTCATAAACTGCACTTTGGGCACGACCAGGTCGGAATAAGAATATGCGCTGACCATATAATCGCTCTGATTCTCGCCCACCGGTCCGAAATTGTAAAATGTCACATTACTTTTTACCACGCCTGCATCCACATACAGGTAACTGATCGCCAGAAGCTCTCCGTCCGGTGAAAGGCTGATGGATACCGGATACCCTCCGTCCGTCATATGTGCCTGTCCCGTATAGCTGTTGGTCCCGTCCGCTTCGTAAGTCATGATCCAGGCTACATCCGTATCTGCCAGCACCGCTGTCACTCTTCCCGTTTCCGCTACTGTGATATTTCGGATCGGCATGGTCGTTGTAATAGTTCCCAGTTGCTTGTCCGTATTCTGCACGTAGATCTCACGGCCGTTATAACTGCCGATAGCTGCCACATCGCCACAAGTAGCGATCTTCACATCCTGGATCACATAAGTCTGATTCCACTTTACATTTCCCTTGGCATCCGTACAGTGAGCGCCGTCTTTACTATATGTAAGAATACTGTTTTTCAACCGTATGTCTGTGGCATCCGATGAGACCTCCCGGCTAATGGAAGATACGGTGTCATATCCCGTATAGATATGTCTCTTTGCCTGTACCACCACAAGAGCAAGTGCCGCTCCCAAAGCCGCCACCACCAACAGCACCCGGTACACGATTTTCAGCCGGTGTTTACGGATCTTTTTCTTATAGTCATCCTGACTCTTTTGCCGCTTTTCTTTTTCCTTCAGATAATTCTTGATATCTGCTGCCATGTATCTGTTTCCTTATGTATTATCGTAACTATTAAGAATCGCATTCGCAAAATTACTGCGGCGCAGTCTGCTTTTTGCTCATGTAGTTACAGTATAACACACTTCCCCTTTTTGAAAATAAGTTTTTTACGGGAGAAGGATTTCCTGACCGATCTTGATATCATCCGGGTCAGTGATACCATTCAGGGAACAGATCTCAGATACCTTACTGTTGCTGCCGTAGTTCCGCAGAGAAATACCGATCAGTGTGTCCCCTCTCTGGATAGTATAATGTGTGGGTTGAGCAACCGCCTCCACTGTAGGAGTCTCTGCCACTGCAGATTCTGCCGTCTGTGTCACATCCTGTATTGTTTCCTGTGTCGTGTTCTGTTCTGTTGCCTCCGTCACATCTGTCGTATTTTTTGTGACATTGCCGTCCGCAGATGTTCCATCCGCTACACTGCCCGTATTTTCTTCCGTCGGATCTACAGCACTGTTTCCCGTTCCATCCATTGATGCATTTTCCGTGCCTTCCGGCATCACTGTCTCTGCTGCAGTCCCAGTAGTATTTCCCGCCGCAGCATTTTCCTGTCGCAGAGCATCCTCCAGCTTGTCCTCCGCCACCAGCGTGCTGATCTGGCTCTGTTCCTCCACCGCATCCGGCAGTTTCTGCTCCATCAGGTTGCTCATGGCCTGCCTGGCTGTCTCCCCCAGGGATTCTCCGGTGCTTTCCTGCCGCATCAATGCCAATGCCATCACGCAGAGCAGAACAAAGACACCGGCAGCCGCCATTTTCATCCGACGCAGTCCGGTCGTTGGCATGGGTATAATATTATCTGGTTCCCTGCGTCTGTTCTCTACCGCTCTGCGATATTCCACAGGCGCATTCTCCGTATGTCCGGCGGCACGGAAGGCATTTCCGCTCTCCTGTCTCTGTCTACGTTCCTCCTGCCGTTTCTTCACCACTTCGTATTTTTCCTGATCCACCTTCTCCGGTGCCGCCTCTTCGCCCCGGTTCTCCAGCATATATGCCAGCATACTGTCATTCTTCTCATAGAACTGCGCATACCCCGACACATAACGGCAGATCTCCTGTTCGCAGATCTGGAAGCCTTCCACCATCTCGCCATTCAGTATCTGGTAGCCTAAAAAGGTCATTTCCGAAAAATACTTTCTCCGCAGCTTCTCAATCTCCTGTTCCTGCGCCTGGGACAGGTGCCGCACCGGCTTCTGCAGGAAATTCAGCTTTGCGGAGCCATAGGCGAATAGATATGCCACACCGTCCTCTGCTGTCTTCCTGCCGTATAATGCTATGGCAATATCCTTGTTCTGTGCCATTCCATTCATTTGTTTTATGTAAGATACCACATAATCTTCCACATAGATTCTGCAGTGCTTGTCCGCCTCTCCGATCTGCGTTATGTTCTTCGGTAATTCCATACAAAAAACACCTCCCATGCCGTTTCTATCAGTTATCACTAACTATAGCATCCGCACAGGAGGTATTTTAGCGTTCTTTGTCGCACCTCTTCAAAAACAGTTCGACAAAGTTTGCACCATATTCTATGTATTCTTAGCTATGCTTCAAACTTATATACGGTAACAGAATCGTATTCTCTGCCGTTCTCCCCGCCAAATACATAGGAGGGGAAATTCTCATGATGAATGGTATCCGGGAAATACTGGGTCTCCAATGCAAAACCGCAGCGGTTGCCGTAGGTCACCCCATCTTTTCCGGGCTGTACATCAATAAAATTGCCTGCATAAAACTGCACTCCTGGCAGGGTGGTGTATGCCTTCATTACTCTGCCGCTCTTCGGGCCTTTTACTGTGGCAATATGCCGTAATGTACCGTCATCGTTCCATCCATCGATCACGAAATTATGGTCATAGCCTCCGGTCAGGAGTAACTGCTCATAATCTTCCCGGATGTCTCTGCCGATCTTCTTGGGCTGTGTAAAATCCATGGGTGTGCCTGCTACCGCACGAATCTCACCGGTAGGGATCGATCCTGCTGCCACCGGAGTAAAGTGCGAGGCTCTCAGCCACAGTTCATGCTCTTCAATGCTGCCTGCACCGTGACCGTCCAGATTGAAATAGGAATGGTTGGTCAGGTTGATAATGGTCTTCTTGTCACTGGAAGCATGGTAATGCAGAGTCAGCTCATTCTCTTCACTCAGAGAGTAGGTTACGGATACCTTCTTATTGCCTGGAAATCCCAGCTGCCCATCCTCATCCTCCAGAGAAAATGTCACGCTGTTCTCTCCTATCTCCGCATCCCAGAGTCTCTTATGGAATCCCAGTTGCTTATGGGTATGTAAATTGTTGACACCGTCATTTTTATCCAGCTGATAAGTAACGCCATCCAGCGTATACTCTGCACCGCCGGTACGGTTCGCACAGGGGCCGATCACCGTGCCGAAAAAGCTGTCGTTGCCGTAATAGCTCTCACCATTGTCAAATCCCAGCACCAGGTCGTCCGCCTTGCCCGCGGCATCCGGTACCAGTACGCGCACCAGAGTAGCGCCCAGATCTGTCACCGCTGCCTTCATACCCTTACTATTACTCAGGGTATACAGCGAGATCTCTTTCCCTTCCGGGCTTTTCCCAAATAAACTTTTTGTTACTGCCATTGTCTTTCCCTCCCACTTTTATCCATTTTTATTTCATGCATACTGTCTATAATTCCACTCTGCCCTCTAAAGCGCGGAGTAATGTTACCTCATCAATATATTCCAGATCTCCTCCTACAGGGACACCACTGGCAATTCTGGTCACCTTGATTCCTGTGGGCTTGATAAGCTTGCTGATATACATTGCCGTGGTCTCACCTTCCAGGCTGGAATTGGTTGCGATAATGACCTCCTCCACATCACCCTGCAGACGTTCCATCAGTTCCTTCAGCTTGATGTCACCGGGTCCCACACCCAGCATCGGGGAAATGGCACCATGCAGTACATGGTAAACGCCCTCATATTTGCCGGTCTTCTCATAAGCCGCCAGATCTCTGGTGTTCTCCACCACCATAATGGTACGATGATCCCGTCTGGGATTCGCACACACCGGGCAGAGTTCCTTATCCGTCAGAGTATAGCATTCCTTGCAATAGCGGACATTGGCTCTGGCTTCGATCATGACGTTTGCCAGTCTGTCCACACGGTCCTTCGGCATATTGATCAGGTGAAAAGCCAGTCGTTGTGCGGACTTACTGCCAATCCCCGGAAGGGCTGCCAGTTCTTCTATTAATTTATTGATCTGTCCGCTGTAGAGTTCCATTAGAAAGGAAATCCTCCTAATCCTCCGGTCATTTTGCCCATAAGTTCTGCATTGGCTTCATCCGCCTTGCGCAGTGCTTCGTTGGCTGCTGCCACGATAGCATCCTGCAGAGTCTCGATATCCTCGGGATCCACGATCTCCTCTGCCAGCTTGATGGATGTGATCTCTTTTTTACCGTTGATGGTCACTTCCACAGCTCCGCCACCTGCGGATGCGGAGAACTCCTTGGTCTCCAGTTCCTTCTGTCCTTCTTCCATCTGACGCTGCATTCTCTGTGCCTGCTTCATCAGATTATTCATATTTCCGGGCATTGCGCCTCCGGGAAATCCACCTCTTTTTGCCATGTTGCTGTTTCCTCCATATTATTTATAATTGATTTCTCCGTGCTGCGCACTTTCGAAATCATAACATATATTCGCATTTCGGACTATTGTCCTACGTGCTCATATATGGTTGAGTTATTATTCTATCTTACCTTATCTGCAAGTCTGCCGCAATCCCAAATTCACGCAGGATCACTCTTCCTCATCGATCTCCATGTTGATGACCTTACTGAGATCCACATAGTTGTCTTCGAATTCTCTGCTGCTTTCCACCGTCTGGATCGTCACTTCAATCTCTTTGCTGGAAAAATCGGACAACAGCATTTCCAGTTGCTGCTTGTTCTGTTCGTGGGCTTCCCCCTTAAAATAATCGGAAGCCAGTCCGTCCTCCAACACCACCATGAGCTTGTTGTCTCCACCCAGACTTAATCGGGCGTTTTTCAGATACATCTTCATGGGGTTCTCTGCATTTCCCACGATGGCCGGCCATTTCCGTACGATCTCCTGGATATCCCCGGGAACCGCCTTCGGCAACTGTGGCTTCGGCTTTGCCACACCGGCCTGCGGCACTCCCTGTGCTCCGGGAGCTCCGGCAGGCATCTGGGCCGCCGTGACTACAATACCGTTCTCGACCTTTTCCTCCACCTGGCGAATACGATCCAGGACAGCTTCCTGATCCGTCTCCATCTCCGGCTTACACAGCTTGATCAGCGCGATCTCTACCAGGATACGCTTCTGCGCCGCATAGCGGATCTGTCCGGACAGTTCGGAGAAAATATGAATATAGCGGATGATCTGGTCCATGGACAGCATGGAAGCTTCTTCCTTCAGATTCGCCAGATTGTCCGTAGACATGTCTATGACATCCTCCAGATTATCCGCTGTCTGTACCAACATCAGATTCCGCAGATACCAGGTAAAGTCCGTGACAAACTGTACCAGCTCCCTGCCCTGCATGGCGATCTCTTCCAACAGTTCAATGCAGCCTAACACATTCCGGTCCATGACGAAGCGCAGCAACCTGCTGAACACTTCCGTATCCACTGCCCCCAGCACATCCAGGGTCATATCGTAGGTCAGTTCTTTGCCCAGATGGAAGGCAATACACTGATCCAACAGGCTCAAGGCATCTCGCATAGAACCGTCCGCTACTTTTGCAATGTAGCGCAGAGCTCTGTCCTCCACCTGTACCTGCTCCGTGTCCATCAGTTCCTTCATACGATCCGTGATGGTATCAATGGAGATTCGTTTAAAATCATATCTCTGGCAGCGGGACAGGATCGTAATGGGGATCTTGTGCACCTCTGTGGTCGCCAGAATAAAAATAACATAAGAGGGCGGCTCTTCCAGCGTTTTTAACAATGCGTTGAAAGCTCCGGGGGAGAGCATATGCACCTCGTCGATGATGTAGACCTTGTATTTTCCCTCCGCAGGGGAATAGGATACCTCGTCGATGATCTCACGGATATTGTCCACACCGTTGTTGGAAGCCGCATCGATCTCGATGACATTCATGCTGGCTCCCGCTGCGATTGCCTTACAAATACGGCATTCCCCACAGGGGCCGTCCTCTGTGGGGTGTTCGCAGTTCACTGTTTTCGCAAAAATCTTGGCCACCGTGGTCTTACCGGTACCTCTCGTTCCGGTGAACAGATACGCATGGCCGATCCGGTTCGCCCGCAGCTGATTCTTCAATGTCGTCACGATATGATCCTGACCCTTGACATCGGAAAAAGCGTCCGGGCGGAATTTCCGGTATAGTGCTGTATATGACATGTTTTTTCTCTCTTCCTTGTAACTATTCAGAGCCATCAAATATTAGCAGATGCTTGGCGAAAATAATTACTCATTAATTTTCTGTCTTAATCGCCGAAGCAGATGCCCAGCAGCTTCGCTTCCTGTACGATGGTAGCATCGGGATCCACGGTCTTTAACTTGCCCGCTACATCCTCTAACGGAACCCTTACGATCTCACGGTTCTTGTAACCTACCATGAATCCATACTGATTATCCAGGATCAGCTTGCCTGCCTCGGAGCCCAGACGGCTGGCGAATACTCTGTCATAAGGGCAGGGGCTTCCGCCTCTCTGCATATGGCCGGGTACGGTGACACGTACTTCTCTGCCGGTCTTCTCCTGGATCTGTGCAGCCACTTCGTAAGATACGGAAGGGAACGGATATTTTTCCATCTTTTTCTTGTAGTCTTTTTTGGTCAGGGCAGCATCTTCCCTGGAAATCGCACCCTCAGCCACGGCGATAATGGTAAAACGGCAGCCCTTTTTGTCCCTGTCTTCGATCTTCTCGATCACCTTATCGATATCATAAGGGATCTCCGGGAGCAGGATGATGTCCGCACCGCCTGCCATTCCGGCATTCAGGGTCAGCCACCCTACTTTATGTCCCATAACTTCCACGATAAATACTCTGCCGTGGGAAGCTGCTGTGGTATGGATGCAGTCGATGGCATCCGTTGCAATATCCACCGCACTCTGGAAACCGAAGGTCATATCGGTGCCCCACAGGTCATTGTCGATGGTCTTGGGCAGGGTCACGATATTCAGTCCTTCCTTGCGCAACAGGTTCGCAGTCTTGTGGGTGCCATTACCACCGAGAATTACCAGGCAGTCCAGCTGCAGCTTATAATAATTCTGCTTCATGGCTTCGACTTTATTCAGTCCGTTGGGATCCGGATCCTGGATCGTCTTGAAGGGGGTACGGGAGGTTCCCAGGATCGTGCCGCCCTTGGTAAGGATGCCGGAGAAATCCTTGTCTGTCAGCATGCGGAAATTACCGTAAATCAGTCCTCTGTAGCCATCGAGGAAGCCATAGATCTCGACCTCTTCCTTACTGTTCGCCAGGGTCTTCACCACACCTCTCATGGCAGCATTTAATGCCTGGCAGTCACCACCGCTCGTCAACATTCCGATTCTCTTCATCGTAGGATCCTCCGTTTTCTATATTTCATTATTTTCTCTTGCGTTTGCTGTAACTATGCAAAACTGTCTTCGTTCTGCCAATACTTATTTCTATTTTAATACATTTATTTTCATCTGAAAATAGTTTGTTGTAATTTCCGGCAGATTTCTCCCCTATGGCAAAACAAACCTCAGAAGCACCGGGCCTCTGAGGTTCGCTTATCATCTTATCATACGTTATTTGAATTTAAACTTTCCTTTGATCATGGTCACGTAGACAGCTGCGCCGCCACCGCCGACCACTACGGCTCCGGCTGCTGCCGCTGCCGCCACGCGGCCTGCGTTCGTTCCCTTACCGGAGGTCTCCGTTATCTGCTCTGTGCCGGATTCCTGAGAGTCGGAAGTCTGGGCGGTCATGGAATCTATCCGCTCCTCCTGCGGTGCTTCTCCACTCGATTCCTGCGTGTCCTGTGCCTCCCCGGAGGGCTTTGCCGCATCTTCCTTACGGTTTTCGTCCGCAGCGGGTGTTGTCGGGGGCACGGGAATTACAGAAGGCTTTACCACACCGGGTGTGGCAGGCGTTGCCGTGGCTGCGGGAGGTGTTGCCGCGCCCGTGGCCTTCTGGTCCGTATTGGACGCCTGACTGCTGTCATCATCGTCATCGTCGTTACTGGCAGCAGGCTTCTTCGGTGCGATCTCATAACCGCAGATCGTACAGATCTCCGCCCGTTCTGTGGTGGCCGCGCCACCGGATGCATGCTTTTCCGTATTGCTGGTGATTCCACAGACACCACACTTATGCCAGTGTCCGGTCATATCGGACAGATATCCTTCTGCCCAGCTATGATCCGTCTTCGGAAGAACGATCTCTGTCGCTGTTATGCTCTTGCTTCCGTCTGCGGATGCAAAATACAGTCCGCAGACGTCGCAGGTCCAGTATTCGATGCTGCCCTCTGCCTGACAGGTGGGTTCCACCCGGTCGTGGCGGTTCAGCGGGCCGTGACCGGAGTTCCATGTCTTCGATACGGCGGGGCTTGCGTTATAATCATCGGTTTCCGCATAGCGGATCTGTGCAGTCACCTTCCCGTTGTGACCGACTCCGGTGGATTTGGTCTGCCCCCAGTCCGTTCCATCAAATCTGAACTCCACGTCAGTGCGATCTGTGGTGATCTGCGCCGCCAGATCGTTGCCGCTGACGGTAAAGGTCATGTCAAAGGCATCCGGATCCGGGGTATCCTCGCGGTCTGCTTTTGCGGTACGGGTGATAGTTATGCCAAACACAATATCATTATAATTTTTTGACCGTAACTGAACACTTACTATCGCATGCTCGCCAATATCATCCATGGTGTTTTCACCCAGAGTGAATAGCAATTTTCCCTCGGAATATTTGATGTCGGGATCTGCCGCCAAAACGTTCATGGAATTATCCAACATGATAACTTCCATCGTTGTCTCTCCCAGATCCTCGGGCAACCCCGGTATCTGCACCGCCTTCTCTCCTTTGGCCGCCCAACTGTATTTGAGATCCAAGTCTTGAATCTTCGGAGCAATTGCTTTACTGATTTCCAATTTTACCTGTGCCGTCAGCGTCTGATAGTATTCCGGATGCTCCGTAGGAATAAACGTTGCCGTGTAGGTCTCACTATCGCCAACATAAGGAACCTTGTCATCATCGCTCTGGATCTGCCAAGTTCCGTCGATGGGCTCGGTTCCCAGTTTTGCCGTCAGTCTTGTCACTTTGAGTTCTCTCAGCTTATTGCCATAGGCTCCTCTGGCGATGCCATCACCCTCTGCCGCAAGTGCTGCCGGGGCGATGTCAACGATCAGATTCTTCGTCTTCTCAGAGAAGAAAGAATTGTCATTTCCTTTGTAGACGAGGGTAAACGTGGTCTTACCTGCAGTCCGCGCCTTGTAAGTTGCGATGCCGTTTTGGATCTGCGCTGCGCTTACCACCGCAGTATCCCCGATCCGGATCTCAAAGCTACCATCCGTATCTTCCGCAGAGATGGTCTGTACGTCCGCCACAAAGTTTACCAGTGCCTTTACATTAAAAGTTATATCCTGTCCATAGGTGGGCGTAACGTCATCTGCTCTCTCAAACTGCAGACCGGTGGTGTACTTCACACCAACTGCATTATTTTCCCCAAGCGAAGGATAGTAGGCTATGCCATTCTCTTTGTCGTTGGCTTTCTTCGTCCAGATGGCCGGATCAAAGCCATTGTCTTTGAGTTCTTTGAAAAAGCTGGAAGAGGTCAGTTGCAGGGTAGAATGTCCCAAATCACAGTCATCTTTTACGTTACAAATATCTTTATTGAAATAACACTTCTCCGGGTTGGGATCACCACTATTTGATATTCCCGCAAGTTCTCCATTCCCTTTGACATTTCCTATGCTAATGCAATGGTCAATAGTTCCGCCCATACCACAGATTCCTGCCGCAGAATCCTTTCCCTGCACGTCTCCTTCAAAAAAGCACTGGGAAATCATAGTGTATTGTCCACCCACGCCGCTGATTCCGCCTACCATAGACCCTTTTACCGTTCCGGTAAAGGAGCAGCCATAAATTTCGCCCGCAGACAAATTTCCACAAATTCCTCCTGTTTCACAATAACTCGAAACAATGTCTCCGTTGGCAGCCAACAGCATTACCTTACCGCTTTCGCTGAGCTGGTTTTGCGTGTAGCCAATCTGGGCAAACAAACCAGAACTATAAACATCATTTTCTTTTGTCATATCCACATGGCTTATCGTATGTCCGTCTCCACTGAATTTTCCTATGTATGGAGTTCCGGGATCTCCAATAGATCTGAGTTCCACTCGGCTCACATCAATATTGTTTTTTAATACATAGTTTTCGTTACAGTTTGCCGTATCCTGCCCGATGGCTGCGAATTCCTCCGCCGTGGTGATCAGGGTATAGATATCCCAGTCGTCGCCATTCGCTGTAACATAGTTGTAAACCGGTACGGAAGCAGTCTTCGTCTCTCCGATCTCTGCCACCTTTTTCAGATTGATGTAAGTCCCTGGGGCTGTACCAAATCTACTTCCTGTACCTGTAGCCACTGCAGTGCTGGTATCGACACTGCCCTCTTTCCAGCTTGTAGAATCTAACCCCTCCGGAAGTGCACCGCAAAGCTGCCCTGCCGTTAGTGCTGTTCCAGCGTCAAAGCCTCCGGTAATTGCATCCATATTGTAATAACAATTTGAAATATGCCCCGTACTTTTAGAATCAGTGCTACCTACAATTCCGCCAAAAGATTCTCCCCCACTGACTTTCCCCAGATTTACACATGCAGTAATACTCGCAGACGCAGTGGTATCATCAAAGATGCCAAATATTCCACCACAGGCACTTTGATAAGCTTTATCTATAATCGTTATCTCACCGGTATTCAGGCAATTCTCAGCAATACCACCCATCCCGGCAATACCACCAACTCTCACTCGCCCTGTTACCTTACTGCTATTGTAACATTGCGAGACTTTACCAACCGAATATCCTCCAATCTTACCGCAAATACCGCCAACATCTGTTTTGCCGTTTATTGTATTTCCAATACTCCGACAGTTCTCAATATTTATTCCTTCTGCGTATCCCACGATAGCCCCAACAAAGTTTATTCCACAAATAACAGAATCTTTAACCGTAATATTTTTTATGGCACTATCAACATTAAATTTTATGCATTCTCCAAACAAGCCGACACGATCTAATTCACCACTTATCTGCATTCCCGTCACAGTATGGTTATTGCCGTTAAAATTCCCTTTAAAAGGATTACTATGGTTTCCTATTGGTGTCCATTCCTTATTAGCCAAATCAATATCCGCAGTCAACACAATGTATTTATACAAATAAGCCTCTCCTTCATTCACAGTTTTTGCAAAATACGCAAGCTGTGCCGCTGTCTCGATTTGAAATGGATTATCCTGTGTCCCATCTCCCTCGGCAAACCCACCTGCAATCGTTTTACCATCCCAGGTATCTACTGTTTCCCCCTCCGCTCTCGCACTCACCGGCACAGCGATCCACGCCAGTGCCGCCAGTGCCAGCAGGGCCAGTCTCATCTTCATGCTCCATGCTTTTGTATTTTTCTTCATAACCCTCATGCCTTTCTATATCCTGCAAAATTTCAAATATTTCCCAACCCTTTGCAGATGTAAAATCCAATTTTGTTTTTATACTACCCGTATCATTTATTATACCGAAAAATCAATAGTAACGTCAATATTTTCCATACGATTCGTCTCATATTTTTATAAAATTTTGTCAAACAAGTGCGCCCACCGCAAAATCGAGCAGGCTGGCTCATCGTAAGCACAAAAAAGGAGCCACCGGATCTCTCCGGTCACTCCTCGTTGCCTTCTCTGAAAAATATATCCAGTTTTCCAAGACATTTGATCAATGTCTGCATTTCTTCCTCGTCCAGATCCCGAATGATCGTATGGATCATTTTCCTGTGGAAATCTCTATGATGGAAAAAGGCTTTCCGTCCCTTCTCTGTCAGGGTCACCAGCACCACACGTTTGTCCTGTGTGCTGCGGTTACGCTCCAGGTAGCCTTTTTTCGAAAGGCCGTTCATATTCGTGGTCAGGGTTCCCACGGTGACGTGAAGTTCCCCCGCGATCCGGGACATACTCTTTGGTTCCTCGATGCCGATAGCCTCCAGAATGTGCATATCATTATTCGTAATATCCTTGAATTCTTCTGTTATGACCGCCTTTGCCTCTGCATCCATCACGTTATGGAACAGGTTCACCAGCAGTTCATTCAGCACCCGGTTGTTGCTCTTCTCCATAGTGTCCTCTACGATATCTGAAACATCTCTGTCGTATGTCCGAGATTTTTCGAAGCAGTCTTCCTGCGCTCCGAATCATTTTCAGTATATCGTCTACCAGGTCATCACGCAAGCCCCAATCGTAAGTCCGGCGCCGAATCCCGCCAGAACGATACGATCGCCGCGGTGCAGCTTTCCCTGCTTGTACAGTTCATCCAGAAGCACCGGAATGGAAGCTGAGGACAGATTGCCTACCCTCTCCAGATTTGTAGGAAATTTTTCACGATCCGCATGAAGGCGTTTCGCCACTGCATCAATGATACGTGCGTTGGCCTGATGTAATACGAACAGGTCAATATCCGGCACAACAAGTCCGGCATCTGCCAATGCTTCCTCGATACACTGCGGCACCCGTCTGGTAGCGAACCGGTACACTTCCTGTCCATCCATCTGAATATAAGGTTCTCTGTCATCCGTCTGCTGTTTTTGATCCGTTTTTGCCGCTGAAGTCCTTGCATATGGGGTTGTCAGTTCTCTCGCTCCGCATTGCAGGACTCCGCCACCGGTGCCGTCGGAGTGCAGTGCCCGGCCCAGAATTCCTGCTACCGGTATCCGTTTCTCCTCCGCCGTCTCCTGCATCCCTTTCTCTGTCTCCGGCAAAGCGTTACTGTATTCCACCGCCCGAGACTCCGTCCTGCATCGCTCCACAACTACCGCCCCGGCGCCGTCTCCGAACAGAATACAGCTGCCCCGGTCCTTCCAATCCACCAGTTTAGACAGTACCTCACTGCCGATGACCAGCGCATTTTCCGCAAGTCCCGTCCGCAGATAGGCATCCGCGGTATTCAGTGCAAACAAAAATCCGGAACAGGCCGCATTCACATCAAAAGCCAGTGCATTCACTGCGCCGATGTCCGCCTGCACCTGACAGGCGCAACAGGGCAGATACTGCTCCGGAGAGCAGGTTGCCACCAGAATCAGGTCGATCTCTTCCGCTCTTTTTCCTGCCTGTTCGAGTGCTTTACGGGCAGCTTCTGACGCAAGTGTCACAACCGTTTCGCCAACTGACACATGTCGTTCCGCAATACCGGTTCTCTCCCGGATCCATTCATCCGAGGTTTCCACCAGCTGTTCCAATTCTTTATTTGTAACGATCCTTCCCGGAAGTGCACTTCCGGTTCCGGTGATTCTTATGGTTCTCACGCCATTTCCTCCATGATATCCACTGTTCTTTCTATTTTCTGCGCCCGCCAGGCATTGCTGCCGCAGAACAGCAGTCCGTTATCCACATCTCCCATTGCCGCATTGATCAATGCTCTGGTGATGCAATACGGTGCTGTCTTCGGATCGCAGGTCTTAATGCAATGTCTGCATCCGGTCATAAACCGTTCCCCGGCCGCCACCTTTTCCAGAAAAGCATTCTGTATAGCTCTGCCCGGCATTCCCACCGGGCTTTTCACAATGACAATGTCTTCTTTCTGCGCCCGGAGATACTCCTGCTTGTACGCCTCCGCCGCATCACATTCCTCTGTGGTCACGAAACGGGTTCCCATCTGTACCCCTGCAGCCCCCAGGGACAGGCAATGCTCCAGATCCCTCCGGTCATAAATACCGCCTGCAGCGATCAGTGGAATTTCCAGTTCTGCTGCCTGCCGGATCATTGCCGTAAGTTCTCTCTCATAGTTCTCCGGTGTGTAAGCATCCAGTTCTTCCCGCTTAAAGCCCAGATGTCCTCCTGCCAACGGTCCCTCTGCCACGAGAAAGTCCGGCTTTCTGTCGTATTTTTTCATCCAGTATTTCGTGACGACCGACAGGGCACGGGGGCTCGACACGATCGGAGCCAGCATCGTCCGGTGGCTGCGCCCGGGCATTCCGTTTTCCGTCTCTGCCACGACTCCGGGCAGATCCAGCGGCAGTCCCGCACCGGAGATAATGCAGTCGGTACCTGCCAGCACTGCTGCCCTGACATAATCCTCGTAACGCTGCGTTGCCACCATGATGTTGACACCGACGATACCGCCTCTTGCGGTCTGTCTTGCTTTTTCTATTTCTTTTCCGATAGTACGCAGATTACAGGCGATGGGATCTCTGTCAAAATCCGGCTCCCGGAAACCGATCTGGGCAGTAGAAATGATGCCGATCCCACCGGCAGCTGCCACTGCTCCGGCCAGCCCGGACAGACTGATTCCCACACCCATGCCTCCCTGGATCACGGGAATATCTGCATGTAATTCCCCCAGGATCATTTTTCCGTGCTTCATCCCACATCACCTCTCGTTACCGCTTTAATACTTGCGGAACCTTTCATAACGTTCCTCTGCGATCTGTTCACCGGTCATGCCGGTGTATTTTTGCAGAAATTCCTTGATATGTTCCTTGAGATAACCGCCGATGGCTTCCACGGTACTCTGGTCTGCTCCGCCGTATTCCGGTACGATCCGCTCAATGACACCAAGCCGTTTCAGATCTTCCGAAGTGATGTTCATGACTTCACTGGCTTCTCTGGCTCTGTCGGCATCCTTCCATAATATAGAAGCAAAGCCTTCGGGAGACAGGATCGAGTATGTGGCATTTTCCATCATCCATACCTCATTGCCTACCGCCGTAGCCAATGCTCCGCCGCTGCCGCCTTCTCCGATGAGAATGCACAATACCGGCACCTTTAAAGCTGACATCTCCAGCAGATTCCGGGCAATGGCTTCGCCCTGGCCTCTCTCCTCTGCCTCCACGCCACAGAAGGCTCCCGGCGTATTCACAAAGCTGATAATGGGTCTGTTGAATTTCTCCGCCTGTTTCATCAGGCGCAGTGCCTTACGATATCCCTCCGGCATGGGCATACCGTAATTGCGTCTGGCACACTCCGCAAAATCCTTGCCCTTCACATCTGCCAGCACTGTCACCGGCTGCCCGTCCAGGAATGCCACTGCACCTACCAGTGCTTTATCATCCCCATAATAACGGTCTCCGTGAGCCTCCACTACATAATCGAAAATGTAGGGAATATAATCGGTCGCTGCCGGCCTGTCCACTCTCCGGACGGTCTTGACCTTTTCCCATGCCGTTCTGGGGAGTGTCAGGAATGACCGCTCCTTCACAATCTCCGTAGGTTCAAAATGGAAGTCAATATTTTTCTTAAAATCCGCATAATTCCCCTCACTGCACCGATGCGTCGTGATCAGGAAATATAAGGTCTTCTTCAGATTCTCCCGGCGGACGATACCGTCCACAAAACCATGCTCCTGCAAAAATTCCGCTGTCTGGAAGCCATCAGGGAGGCGCTGTCCCAGAGTCTGCTTAATAACTCTCGGTCCTGCGAAGCCGATCAAGGCTCCCGGTTCCGCCATGATCACATCTCCCAGCATAGCAAAACTGGCCGTTACACCACCTGTGGTGGGATCTGTCAAGATCGTCGCATAGAGAAGTCCTGCTTCTCCATGCCGTTTGATCGCTGCGGAGGTTTTTGCCATCTGCATCAGTGACACGATTCCCTCCTGCATTCTCGCACCGCCGGAACAGCAGAACAAAAATACCGGTAGTTTCCGTTCCGTAGCTTTCTCTATAGCCCGGGTGACTTTCTCGCCGACCACATGACCCATACTGCCCATCATAAATTTGGATTCGCAGATGCCGATCACAGCCTTTTCCCCGTAGATCTCGCATTCACCTACGGTCACAGCTTCTTTTACGCCGGATTTTTCCCTGGCCTCCGACAGCTTTTCTTCATAGCCCTCATATTTCAATGGATTGCTCTCTTCTATCTCCTCGAACCAGGGCTGAAAGCTTTTCCGGTCTGCCACCATGCGGATCCGGTTGTGGGTCTTCACCCGGAAATAATAACCACACTCATAGCAGACATATTTATTTTTCGCTGCCCGGTCTCTGTTTATCATTTTCTTACATTTCGGGCATTTGATCTCTGTTTCTGTATCTACACTTCCCATACCTGCACCTCTTATTCTGCGTCACTTTTATCTCTCTGTCCCGCTCATAAAAAATCACTTCCGCAGATTATTCTTATTTTAACGCAAAGGTAAGCTCTGCTTTCGCCGCCAGTTTTCCGTTTACCTTGGCGATCGCTTCCCCGACACCCACCGGTCCCTTACTGCGGATAATGGTGGTCTCCAGCTCCAAGGTGTCTCCGGGGCGCACCATCTGTTTGAATTTTGCCTTGTCGATCCCTGCAAAATAAGCGGTCTTGCCACGATGCTCCGGCAGAGACAGAATTGCTACAGCCCCTGTCTGTGCCAGTGCTTCCATGATCAACACGCCCGGCATCACCGGATTCCCCGGAAAATGCCCGGCAAAATACGGTTCGTTAAAGGTCACATTTTTGCGTCCCACTGCCCGAACACCGGGCTCCAGCTCCTCGATAGTATCGATCAGCAGAAAGGGATGTCTGTGGGGCAAAATCTCCATGATTTCCTGGGTGTTATAAACTGACATTGTTCCTCCGTTCCGCGAATGCTGTCGTATCAACTACTTCCTCGCATTCTGCAATCGTCCTCGTTGATGCTCTGCCTTCTATCCTGTGTCTTGAACATCTGCTGCGGTTATTCTGTGTACTTCTTCAACAACAGACTCGCATTATGTCCGCCGAAGCCCAACGAATTGGTCAATGCATAGGGCACCTCTTCTTTGTAGCTGTCCCGGCAGTAATTCAGATCAAGTTCCTCCTCCGTCTCACGCAGTCCCACGGTGCGGTGGATATAGCCTTCCTGAATTTCTTTTACGCAGGTGACAAACTCCACTGCACCTGCTGCTCCTAAAAGATGTCCCACCATGGATTTGGTGGAATTGATCTTCAGGTCATATGCATGTTCTCCAAATGCCAGCTTGATCGCTCTGGTCTCGAACAGGTCATTATGATGGGTGCTGGTTCCATGGGCATTGATATAGGTAAGCTCTTCCGGTGCCACCCCGCCGTCTTTTAAGGCATTCAGCATGGCGGTGGCTGCTCCGCTGCCATCCTCCGCAGGGGATGTAATATGATAAGCATCCGAAGAACAGCCGTAGCCGGTCAGTTCCGCATAGATCTTCGCCCCGCGCCTCTTTGCATGCTCCAGCTCTTCCAGTACCACGATAGCGGAACCCTCTCCCATGACGAAGCCGTTTCTCTCCTTGTCAAAAGGAATGGATGCCCGTTCCGGATCCTCACTAAATGACAGCGCTGTCAGTGCTGAAAATCCGGCAATTCCGATGGGGGTAATGGAGCTTTCCGTTCCTCCCGCTATCATTACATCCGCATCACCGTACTGGATCGTACGGTATGCTTCTCCGATGGAATGTGTACCGGTTGCGCAGGCAGTAACCACATTCAGGCTCTTGCCCTTCAGCCCATAGGCAATGCTGACATTGCCTGCTGCCATATTAGAGATCATCAGAGGCACCAGCATGGGGCCTACCCTGCCGGGGCCTTTTTCCTTCAGGCGGTCATATTCCCGCTCCATGGCCTGTAAACTTCCGATACCGCTTCCCACACTGCAGCCCACCATATAAGGATCTTCCTGTTCCATGTCGAGACCAGCATCCGAGATGGCCTGTCCGGCAGCCGCCACAGCAAACTGGCAGAACTGCTCCATTCTGCGGGCGGATTTTTTGTCCATATATTGTGCGGGATCAAAATCCTTCACTTCCGCCGCCAGCTTACAACGGTAATCCGCAGTATCAAAATAGGTGATAGGACCGAATCCGGTCTTGCCCTCTTTGATACCATTCCAGAATTCCTCTACGCTGTTTCCAATCGGAGTGATAGCTCCCATGCCTGTTACTACAACTCTTCTATTTTTACCCATACGTGATATACTCCCTCGCATCCTGACTTATTTTCTATCCTGCTGTACTGTTAGCGGACATATTTTCTATTCTGCTTTCCTGTTGCCGGAGGTATTTTTTACATTGCCATACCGCCGTCCACGCACAGCACCTGGCCGGTAATATAGTCCGAGGCATCTCCTGCCAGGAACAGAACCGCCTGTGCAACATCCTCCGGTCTTCCCATTTTCTTAAGCGGGATCTGTCCAACCGCATTATCCTGTACCGCCTCCGGAAGCTTATCTGTCATATCTGTCCGGATAAATCCGGGTGCCACGGCATTCACACAGACATTCCTGGATGCCAGTTCTCTCGCTACACTTTTCGTCAGACCGATCAGTCCCGCTTTGGAGGCAGAATAATTAGCCTGCCCTGCATTTCCGGCGATGCCACTGACAGAAGAGATATTGATGATTTTCCCATATCTCTGCTTCATAAAGGTCTTCGTCAGATGCCGGATCATGTGAAATGCGCCTTTCAGGTTCGTATCCAGGACTGCATTGAATTCTTCTTCCGTCATCCGCACGATCAGATTGTCCCGTGTGATCCCGGCGTTATTGACAAGGATGTCAACTCTGCCGTATTTCTCTGTTACTGCCTTTACAAAGGCTTCACTCTCTGTAAAATCTGCAACATTGCATTTCACAGCCTCCGCCATGCCGCCTTGGCTTCGGATGTCCTCCGCCACTGCTTCCGCCGCCTCTGCAGAGCCGTTATAATTAATGATCACCGTGGCTCCTTCTGCTGCCAGTGCCTGTGCCACTGCTTTTCCGATGCCTCGTGAGGCCCCTGTGACAATAGCAACTCGTCCTGTCAGACTTTTTCCTGTCAACATGCCAGCTCCTCCATCACCCGGTCCAGATCCTCCGGTTTCTCGATATTGTATACTTTGACATTTCTGTCAATTTTCCGTACGAAGCTGCTGAGTGTCTTCCCCGGACCGATCTCTATGAAAGTATCCACACCATCTGCGATCATCCGCTCTACGCTCTGAGTGAAATGAACGGGACTGGATACCTGTTGTTTCAGCAGTTCCGCAACCTGTGACGCATCTGTCACATAATCCGCTGTAACGTTGGACACATAAGGAATCCAAGGGGTTGACAGCTTGACGCTTTTCAATTCTTCTGCCAGCTGTTCTCCTGCATTTTTTAACAGGGCTGAATGGAACGGTCCGCTGACCTTTAAGGGTACACAGCGTTTTGCGCCTGCTTCCTTCAGCGCTTCCGATGCTGCCTCTACTGCATCTGCCTCCCCGGTGATCACGATCTGTCCCGGGCAATTATAATTTGCTACGGAGACGACTTTACCGGTTTCTTTTGCTGTCCGTTCGCAGATTGCTGCCACAGCATCTCCGTCCAGTCCCAATACTGCTGTCATGGCTCCGCCTTCCGGATAGGCCTCCTGCATATAGATACCACGCATCCGGATGATACGGAACAGATCCGGCAGCTCCATCACACCGGCTGCAGCCAGTGCCCCATATTCTCCAAGGCTTAATCCTGCTGCCATCTCTGCTTTCAGACCCTTTGCCTCCAATACTTTCAGAATAGCCACTTCCATGGTCAGCATGGCGATCTGCGTATATTCTGTAATGTTGATATAAGGATTTTCCTCAAAAGTCAGCTGCTCCATAGAGTACGGATGTCCACTATCCGCCTGTGCTTCCCGCTTATCCTGCCAATACAGATTCTGGAGCACCTTGTCTGCCAGCTTCCATACCGCCTGTGCTTCCGGGTAAGTATCATAGAACTCCTTGCCCATTCCTATGTACTGGGAGCCCTGTCCCGGGAATAAATATGCGATCCTGCTCATTTTGTCCTCTCCTAATTACTATGTGATGCTATTGTTCTCCTCGGTTACAGCACATTTTTATAATGCGCCGTTTTCCATATAACTACGCCGCCTGTCGCTGTTCGAAATCTGTTGTCAGCGGTTACCTGTCGCTATATTTTTTTATGCTGTCCTTGTGCCGCTATGCACTCCTGCGCCTGCTGCACTGTTTCTTCAATAATCTCACGGCAGGTCTGTTCTCTGCGGATCAAGCCTGCAATCTGTCCCGCCATCAGTGTTCCGTTTACGGTATCTCCGTCCTGCACTGCCTTCCTGAGAGATCCCAGCGTCAGCTTTTCCAGTTCCATGAAATCGGCATTCTCTTTTTCCAGCTTCAGATACTCCCTGGTCATCTGATTACGTAAAGAACGCACCGGATGTCCGGTAGACATTCCCGTCACCACGGAATCGATATCCTTTGCCTTGATGATCTGATTCTTGTAATTTTCATGGACAATGGATTCCTTGGATGCTACGAACCGGGTACCCATCTGGATTCCCTCTGCCCCCAGCATGAAGGCCGCCGCCATGCCTCTGCCATCGGCGATACCTCCGGCTGCGATCACCGGAATCGATACCGCATCCACCACCTGAGGAACCAGCGCCATGGTCGTGGTGGAACCGATATGTCCGCCGCTCTCCATGCCTTCCGCCACTACGACGTCTGCGCCGGCCCGTTCCATCATCTTCGCCATAGCCACACTGGCCACCACCGGAATGACTTTCACTCCGGCATTCTTCCACAGCTCCATGAATTTTCCCGGGTTTCCAGCACCAGTCGTTACCGCTTTTACCCCTTCTTCCACGACGATCTTCGCTACATCCTCCGCATTGGGATTGAGCAGCATGATATTCACGCCGAAGGGTTTGTCAGTCAGTTCTTTGCATTTACGGATTTCCTCCCGGACAACCTCAGGCGGAGCGGAAGCGGCACCGATGATGCCTAAGCCTCCGGCATTCGATACCGCTGCCGCCAGCTTATGTTCTGCCACCCAGGCCATACCGCCCTGGAAAACGGGATATTCTATTTGTAGAAGTTCCGTGATCTTTGTTTTCATTGTCTTTCTGATCCTTCTCGTCATTCTGCGTTATATTACATATTCTGATGTCGGGGTCAAAAGCCCCCGAATTTGATGCCTGCGGATTCTTGCATTCAGTCAGATATGCCGTTCTTACGCATGCTCCTGAATATATCTGATAACATCACCTACTGTTGCCATATTTTCCAATTCCTCGGAAGGAATGGACACACCATATTCCTCTTCAAACGCCATTACCAGTTCAAACAGATCCAGGGAGTCCACTTCCAGATCCTCCTTGAAACGGGTCGCCTCCGTGATTTCTACATTCTCCTGGTTTAACTGTTCTCTGATGATAGCTGCTACTTTCTCTAACATGTTTTTGCTCTCCTTATGCATTCTTTTTTAATATTCTGTCTTTGCCGCTTTGTTCTCTTCGGCACAATTGCTTTGGCTTCGCTATATCGTACAGCATTGCCCTGCGAATACTTTGATTATCAAAGTATTTATTTGCAATATACTACTTAGATGTTGTTCTGTCAACATCTTTTTTTATAACTACCGCTTTCAACCTTATTATCACGTAGGCAGTAACAATCTCATTACAAAAGGTTTTTTCGTTTCTCCCCTTGCCAAACCGGCATTTTTCAGATAAAATAATCTACGTTGTAATCTTTTGGAGACGTATCGAAGTGGTCATAACGGGGCGCACTCGAAATGCGTTAGCCCTTTTCGGGCACGTGGGTTCAAATCCCACCGTCTCCGCGCATAAATAAAGCCGGTAATCTGCGAAAACAGACTATCGGCTTTTGTATTTTAGAAAAATGTGATTATTGGTATTTGATTTTTTCAGAAAAATGTGCAAAACAGTTGTTTATTTTTCAGAAAAATGTGTTATGCTATTATTATTCCCGAAAAGGACGGTGTATTTATGAAGCGAAATGCAATGCAATCCCTGATAAACTGGAAAAACGACCCGGAACGAAAGCCTCTGATTTTGCGAGGTGCCAGACAGGTGGGTAAAACCTGGCTGATGAAGGAATTCGGACAGACCTGCTATGCTAATTATGTCTATTTCAACTTCGATGAAGAGGATGAATTAAAATCCATTTTTCAGGCGAACAAAAACCCCCACCGCATTATCGAATTGTTGTCCATGATAAGCGGTGAAAAAATCCAACCCGGTGAGACTCTGATCCTTTTTGATGAGATCCAGGAATGTCCCGAGGCCTTAAACACTCTGAAATACTTTAAAGAAAAAGCGAACGAATACCATGTGGTTTCCGCCGGAAGTCTGTTGGGAACCATTTTAGCCCAGCCAAAATCTTATCCGGTAGGCATGGTAAATCTACTCGATATTTTCCCACTGACTTTTGACGAATTTCTCGAAGCTACGGATCCTGCCCTATATACCTATTATGACAGCATTCAAAAAGAGCAAACGATCGAAGAGATTTTTCACTCTCGTCTATCTGAAGCATGCAATTATTATTTTATCATCGGAGGAATGCCGGAGTGCGTATCCTCCTGGATCAAATACAAGGATCCGGCAAGAATCTCCCAGATACAACGGGAGTTAATCGAAATATATGAAAATGACTTTTCAAAGCATAACGGGAAGATCAACAGTGGTCGTATTCTTCTAGTATTCCGCAGTATCGTTGCTCAGCTTGCAAAGCCAAACGAGAAATTTATGTATGGTGCTGTCCGCGAAGGAGGAAGGGCAAGAGATTTTGAAGAAGCTATCGAATGGCTGGTCTCGGCAGGAATGCTCAATCGCGTATATAATGTCTCCAAAATGGAGCATCCACTTTCAGCCTTCGACAAGCTGGATCAGTTTAAACTATTTGTCTTTGATACCGGGCTGCTTAAGCATATGGCCGGTATCGACAACAGTGCCATTCTGTTAAAATCAAGCTACCAGTTCAAAGGAGCATTAACGGAAAATTATATTTTACAGCAGTTGCAGGGACAATTTGAAATCGCTCCCCGGTACTACTCTGATAAAAACAGCGAGATTGACTTTGTGCTTCAAAACGGAACCGATATCATTCCGGTGGAAGTGAAAGCCGGGGAAGATAAATCCGCTCCCTCTTTCAAAAGATATGTTGCAGAAAATCACCCTGCTGCAGCCTTACGTTTTTCCAAACGCGGCTACCGGAAGGATGGTGACATCACCAATCTTCCACTGTATCTTGTATGTAAGACCAGAGATTTACTATAAATATATTTTTCTAAAATAGATCAGACATTTTTCAGCATTTCCTGCATAACCGGGTAAATCTGCTCCGCCATGCGCAGGAAACCCAGAGTATTCGGGTGGCAGCCGTCGACGGTGCATTCAGGGCGTCCGATCTTGCCGAAGAGCTCATGTCCGTCGACAAACCAAATCTTCTCATCGCCTCTGCGTTTCGCCGCCTCGTAGGTAGCGTGGACGACATCTCTACGGCAGATGCTGTCCTCTGGCTCCGCATCGGTATCGGGACGGCTGAGGAAGAGCACCGGAACATCAGGATGCGCTTTCCGGATGATCTCAAAAAACGGTGCATGGGTCTCCGCCAGATGCTCCGGACTCGGCGAATTGTGATCATAATCCATGACAAAGAGACTCATCTCGGGAAATCCCGCAAGATATTCCGCGAAATCCTCTTCGCCTCGTGCGCTGCCGGAAAAACCCATGTTACGGTAGTCCGCATCCAGCCATCTGCTGACGATACTGGTGTAAGCATTTCCGGGTCGGGGTGCGCATCCGCCCTCTGTAATCGAGGAACCGTAAAATACGATCGGCTTTTCCACGGTATACTCGGGTGCTTCCCATAGCTTCGCGCTCTCCTCGATGCCGATCTGCATCTCAAGGAGATGATCATTTCTCGGCAGATTGATCGTTACGAGTACCTCCTCTCCCGTGAGGTCAAAAGTCTTCTCCACTGTAATCTCGCCCTCGATATGGATCTTTGGCGCGATGTAACCGAGATATGTCGCCTCTGTGCCCTTTCCGAGATAAATATCTGCGCCCGCCGAGCCGGACAGCGGAATATTGATATCCTCTTTCGTACCCGCAAGAGTCATTTTTACATATAATTTCTTTGCATCCGTCTGAAAGCGGACTCTGCCGCCGACAGCTCTTCTTCCGAGGTAGCCGTACTGTGGGAAGCGCTCCAGTGCCTCTTCGGGCAGCCTGAAAAAATGTCTTTTCTCACTGTCTGCCACAGCGAGACCGTAGATTTTCAACGGTTTCTCCGTGATATCATATAATTTCATCATGTCTTTTTCCTCTCATCCACTCAATAGCATCATTCGCTAAGGTTTAATGCTGGCTCCGGCGGAACTGCCCCGGTGTCATGCCGTATTTTTTCTTAAAGCTGGTCGTAAAATAGGATGCATTGCTGTAGCCGACAAGCTCACAGATCTCCTGTATGCTGAGGTTCTCCCGCTCGAGGAGTAGTTCTCTCGCCCGCTCGATGCGGAGCGCCACCAGATAGTCAGGAAAGGTGCAGCCGCATTTTTCATGGAAGAGGCGGCTGAAATAGGACGGTGTAATATGATATTTGTCCGCAAGATACTGGGCACTGATATTCGGATCGCCATAATTGCTCTGCAAATACGCTATCGCCTTCTCCACAACGTCCTCTCTGCCCGTCTGCCGATTCCGCTCGAGGATCAGCCAGATTTCTTCTGCCATCCGGAAAAACCAGTCCTCCGCATCGTCCATATATTCATAGGATGCCAGTTGTCCCGCCAGTACCTCGTAATCCTTCTTCGTCAACGGTTCAAAACGGTATTGCAACGAATTCCGGTAGGTCTGCATCTGCCCAGCGATCTCCATCAGTGCATCCTGCGCTTTCTGGATCGATAGCTTTTTGAGTTCCCCGACAATCCTGCGGTACTCCGCTGAAAAGCCTGTCCGATCACTCTGCCGGAGTCTCTGGATCAATTCTTCTGATGACGGTGCCTGTTCCCCATTTAACGCCCTCTGCGCCATCTCTCCTTCCGTAACCACCGCACCCATACCATAGATAAAACGGTATGCTGTCGCTGCCCGCGCCATCTGATACATGAGATTTAACTCCGCAAATCCCTCTGTTTCGCCCTTTTCTCCACTGATTCCCACATCCATGCCGATATGGATCAGCTCTCCGGTGACTTCAAGGATATGCTGCGACGCCACCGTCACACGTTCCTCCGTTACGCTCTCCTCACTGAACAGAATCACCGCGATAAACTCACGGTCTACCGGCAAAACGAGGACGTTGCCCAACTCACGGAGCGTCTGCTCGACGATCGTCTTGATCGTCTCCATCTCAAAAGCGATCGCTTCTTCCGTGTTATTACTGTGCAGATCCTGGATATCGCTGAGGCGCATGACCACGACACGAATCCGGACACCCGGCTTGGCGTAAATCTCTTCCACCCACTCCGGCAATTTTGCGGTTTTCTCTCTGCTGATTAGATAAGCTGCAAGATCCTCCTGCTCTTTGCGCAGGTTGATATGGTTCAGTCTCTGCACCATCGTCTGATAGGTCTGGGCGATGCTGTACAGCTCCGTATTCTCCAGCTGTCTCGCCATTGCCTCGGAGGGCAATCCCTCCTCGCTGGCAGTCCGCACCATCTCGCCGATCGGATTGTATACACGATTCGACATCAGCAGCGCGAGAAGTAGTACGATGATCGCCACAAGCAGACCAATTCCCAAAAAGAGGAAGCCGACCCGGGTCATCGATCCGGTGAGATGTCGGTAGGAAATCAGCCATACCAGCGTAAATTCGTCATCAATCTCCGTAGCTACGGACAGGAATCTCCCCTGCGCCGTGCGCACAATCTCGGCGGACGTCTCGGTCAGATTTCTGTTTTTCCACAGAATATCCTCCAGACGTTCCCCGACCCGGTACATCTCCCGCGTTCCCTGCTCATAAACGATATTCCCGTCCCTGTCGATCAGCAGGAACTGTTCCTCCTCCGTCTTCGGCAGGGTTGAGGTCATGATCTTGTCGAGATCCATGTTGACTTGGATGCCGCTGCGTTTGCCCCCAGTGGTGGGATCCATCGATCCGCTAGTCAGGCAGAGGAGGTTCTGGCTCTTTCCATAGATATCCAGATATGGAATGACCGCACTCTCGTGAAACGTGCTCATCTGGAAAATATCCAGCATCCGCGCATCCCCGTTCTGGTCGATGGGATAGGAGGGATTTGTGCTTTTGATCAGATAATCGTCCTCGAGCCAGACATAGACGGAGTGAATCATCGGATTCACAGAAACAAGATTCGTAACCTCCTGCGCCGCGATCCCCGCGGTGTTGTCCCATGTAAATGTATTCCGGTTGATCAGCTTGCGGATATAGACGTCATTTTCGAGCACTGTTACCACATTCTCCATGGATTTGCCGTAATTCTGCAATACCAGTACATAGGTATCCATCCGGCTCTCGTAATCACTCTCCTGTTGCTGGATCTGCGACACACGGAACCACCCAAAGCCGAGAATACACGACAGCAGAATGCAGACTGCTGCCAGTCCGAAGCACACCGCAAATATTCTCCTCAGAATGATCTTTCCTCTGTATTTCTGAACTATCTTCATCCGAATTTTTACTCTCCATCTGAATCTTTTGTTACACTTATTCTATCTGCTCCGCCGCCCAGAAGCCTTTTAATTTTACAAACGGCGGTTCCGAAGTGCTTACCAGCCGGGCACTCATCCGATTACCCTTCCACGCAAAGTCCATCGCAACGTGCCCTTCCTCCTCATCAATAAGAAAGCTATGAAATACAAAATGTCCCAACATCCACTGTCCACGGCACATGCAGGTATAGTCTGTCTCCGGGAACTTCTGGTATTCCCATGTGTCGTCACCATAATACCACTCGTAGGTTTTCTCTGCTGACACAAGTATTATGATACGTTGCTCCCAGTCAAAGACAACCGTCTCCCAACCACTGGAATCGCAGGCTGCTCCCGCTTTGTCCTGCATTCCATAAAAGTGCCAGTGCTCTACACCGCGCCGTCTCTCTCCGGCTGGCAGTTTTTGTGTATTTGTATATTCCGGCATTCCTGTCACCGCAGGATATACCGTATCATAAAAGCAGTCATAGATCATCTGCAGTCCCGCCGGATTCCCGATCGTATCTGCCATCGTAAGGAATACAAGATCCCGTTCGGGGTAACAGAGCGCCAGCTGACCGCCCATTCCATAGAATGCAAAACCATCATAACGGGTCTTCCACATCATAAAACCGTAACCCAGCTGCTCGTCAAACGTCGGCTGAAGATTCGTCGGCACCTGACAAGCGGTCGCCTCCCGCAGGAAATCCGCCGGAATCAGCTGCTCACCGTCCAAAACACCGCCGCGGCAGCATAACATGGCAATCCCCGCAAGGTCACTCAGCTTGCTCACAAGACCGCTGCCGCCCTGGCTAACACCATAGGGATCCTTGAGAATATAGGCTTCCTCGGAGAATCCGACCCTGCGAAGCACCTTTTTCCGCAGATAGTCCAACATATCCATACCTGTCAGCTTCTCCACCAGCGCCGCCAGCACATGGGACGCCGATGTGTCGTAATTGAACACCGTTCCCGGCACATGATCCGGTGTCACCCGGAAAAAGGACTCCACCCAGTCACCGTCATAGCGTTTAAAGGTCGTGGATTCATAACAGGTACGCATCGTAAGTAAATCCCGGATCGTCATTTCTTCGCACCATGGATGTGCGCCACCCTCCGGCAGCTTTTCCGGAAAATACGTACAGATCCGATCGTCTAAGCCAAGCTTGCCCTCCGCTGCCAGCAGTCCCGTCGCCAGCGAGGTGAAGCTCTTCGTAATCGAATACATCCGGTGCAGGCTGTCCCTATGAAAAGACTCCCAGTAATGTTCGCCGATCAACTCCCCCCGATAAAGGATCTGATAGCCGTGCATATTTAACCGCAGGCTTTCCATCCGCTGCTCCATGCTCCGGACTGCGTTCTGCCATTTATTGTTCATCCCGAAATCTCCTCATAATCTTTATTATCTATTTTAATCATCTCTATTTTAAGAAAAAAAGCTGCCTGTTGCAAGAACAGGCAGCCCGAAAATCATTTATTAGCCAGAAATTCGTCGTACTGCTTCCGGATCTCTGCTACATAGGTATCCCAGCCTGCTGCCTTCAGTGCAGATCTCAGTTCGTCGATATTGGAGTCATAGTCCTTCAGACCTGCCAGCATGGGCTTTGCAAGCTCATCCCATACGCTGTCGATCTGTGCCTTCTCGGTCTTGATATTGGAGTAATCAATATTGAAGCCGAAGGTTGCGGAGGGCTTTGCGCCGTTATCCCAGTTCTTATATACTTCCATAAACTCATCGGTATAAGCAGTACTCGGGGTGGAAATATTTACGTTGTAGATCATCCACTCATAGAACAGCTCATCGTTATTTATCTTGGATACTTTACCATCGATCAGCTCGTAGTCGGTTCCCTCTATGCCATATGCAAACAGGTTTGCCAGCTCGGTATTCTTCTGTAACAGGTTCACGAACATCGCTACACGGTCAGCCTTGTCGGATGTGACGGGTACCTGGAATGCTGTGTTCTCGTAACTATTTTTGTAGATCGGCTTATCGGGACTGATATAGTACTCAGCAGTCTTGCCTTCGGGTACTACCGTCTGGAGACCCGGCTCGTTCTCGATCAGGGTAGTGCCGCAGGTTCCTCGCATCAGAGAGCTCATGTTCGCCTGGAAAGGCAGGGTTACAGTGTTGGTCAAAATATCCTTTGGGATCAGTCCCTCGTTGTACCAGTTATTGTACAGCTTTACAGCTGCCTCAAACTCCGGAGAATCCACGAGGCTTACGAATTCCTTGGTATCCTGGTCGATCCACAGATTGCTCTTGTCTACAGTAATCAGATTGCGGTCGCTGGTACCTCGGATGATGTAAGCTGCATCTGCCAGCTCGTAGGTCGCATATAAGCCGTACTGCTCTTTTGCTTTTTCAGCATATGTGGTAAGGTCGTCTAACGTTGCGATATTGTCCATGCCGATGGCATCCATGATATCCTGTCTTACACATACGGTATTGTATACACCGGCGGTCGGCTTGTTACCGATAGGGATTGCATAAACACCGCCGTCATAACGGTAAGCGTCGAATGCAGTAGCATTCATATTCTCGTGCCAGTCGGGCAGATATTTGTCAATCACATCGGACAGATCCTGTAAATAACCCTTGCTGTAGCTGCTGGCAGCCCAAGTGGGATCTACGATGCAGGCATCGAATTCCTGTCCGGAAGCGATCATCAGGTCAACCTTGCCACCTGCGCCGTTCTCGGTCCAGGGCAGATACATCAGTTCTACCTTGGTGTTGATCTCATCAATAAATACTTGCTGATATTTTTCTTCCATTAACTGCTGCATACGGGGAGATTCCTCACCGAACAATACAACCGTGATGGTATCCAGAGTATCGGGACGCAGCGGGTTGTCGCTGGTACTCGCATCCGTACTCTGTGCGGCACTGCTCTGCGCGGCGGATGCCGCGGCGCTGCTGTCATTCTGTGCTGCATCGGAACCGCAGCCTGCCAGTCCCGCCATCATGGTTCCTGCCATCAGCAGGGAAAGTGCTTTTTTACTCCAGTTTCTTTTCATAAGTAACCTCCTATGTTTTATTGTACTCTATGTTGCTATTTTTTAGAAACCTTTTTTAATAATCCTGTGTTATCCCTTGACTGCTCCGACGATCACACCTTTGGTGATATATTTCTGTGCGAAAGGGTAGAGTAGTATGATCGGTCCGACCGTCACACAGATTGTTGCCATCTTGGTCGTCTCCAACGGAATATTGATGTTGTATCCGAGGGAGGCATTCGCCTGATTTGCCATGAACTGTACGTTGGAGAGCATATTGTACAGATAGTACTGTAAGGGATACATATTCTGTTTATTGATAAACATCAGTGACAGATAATAGTCGTTCCAGTAGCTCAGTGCATAGAACAGTCCGACCGTCACGAGACCTACCTTTGCCAGTGGGAAGTAGATCACTCGGAAGATGCAGAGATAGTTCGCCCCGTCAATCTTCGCCGCTTCCGCCAGTTCCTCCGGGATGGACTTGAAGAAGTTGCGTAGCAGGAACACGTTGAAGGCGTTCATACAGCAGGGCAGCACCAGTGCGAGGAAGCTGTCTGTCAGATGGTAATATTTGGTACACATGATGTACCAGGGCAGAAGTCCTGCGGAAAAGATCATCGGGATGTAGAGGAACATATTCAATGCGCCCTTAGGCTTGAACTCTCTCACGGTCAGCACATAGGCAAAAGCCGCAGATATAAGAACCGAGAGAAGTGTACCGAATACTGTAACGCCAATGGTCACCGTATAGGCATTCAACAGGTTTTTACCCATGGATCCGAGGATCATCTGGTACGCTGAGAGGCTGAACTTTTTCGGGATGACGCGGTAACCGTTGACCGTTACGGAGGCTTCATCCGCGAAAGAGGTTCCGATCGCGAGTAGCAGCGGATAGAGACATACAATTGCGAAAATCGCTACTAGTATGTAAAATATTGTAATCAATACCCTGTCGGAGGCACAACGTTTTATTTTTTTCTGTTTTTCCATGATCTTCCTCCTAGAATAATTGATAATCCTTGTCAAAGCGTCCTACCAGCCAGTTGGAGAACAGTACCAGAATAAAACCGAAGATGGACTGGTACAGACCCACGGCAGAACCCATTACAAAGTCACCTACACCGATAACCGAACGATATACGTAAGTATCGATGATATCTGTCGTATCTAACAGCATCGGAGACAGATTTGTGATAGACATCATCATGGTCAAGTCGCCGCTCATAATCTTACCGATGGACAGCAGGAACAGGATGATAATCGTCGGCTTCAGCAGAGGGATTGTAATGTAACGGATCCGCTGCCAGAGGTTCGCGCCGTCTACCTGCGCCGATTCGTAGAGCGAGGTGTCGAAGCCTGCGATCGTCGAAAAGTAGATGATACCGTTGTATCCTGCGGATTTCCATATATTGCACAGGGTGAGGATGACTCTCCAGTACTTCGGATCGTTATAGAAATCCAGGCGTTCGAAGCCAATGCTTACCAATAAGTTATTGATCGCGCCGCCGTCGTAATTGAGCAGTGCTCTTAAAATACCACCTGCCACTACCCATGAAATAAAGTAAGGCATGATCGACAGCGACTGGCTGACCTTGAGGAATTTCTTGTGACGAATCTCGTTGAACATAATTGCGAGCCCTACCGCTGCCACCGTACCGAATACGGTATAAAAAAGATTCAGGATAATCGTGTTCTTCGTTGCCCTCCATGCGTTACTGAAGTTGGCGAAGAAGAATTCAAAGTTTTTCAATCCCACCCAAGGACTTCCGAAGATTCCGTCCTTAAAATTGTAATCCTTAAATATGATGACCAGTCCCGACATGGGGATGTAGGCAAACATCAATGTAAGTGCGATTCCGGGAAGTGCCAGCAGCCATAACTGATAATATTTGCGAAAGTGTTCCGCTACTTTATTGTTCCCATGTGGTCTGTTTACGACCTGCCCTTTTTGTTTTCCAGGCATTGCATTTCCTCCTCTCTGTAATCCGGCGCCGTGTCCGTCCGTTGCATTATACATATCATGCCTCCGGAGAGATTCTCAATCCAAAAAATTTCAAATAATCTCAAAAAATAACAAATGACAAGAATTTGAAAGCAGTTCATTTTTTTATAATTGCGTTGCTGAAACCCAGTATTTACAATTGTTTTTGAAATTTTAAGATCTATCAGAGATTGATCAAGGAGGAATATTAAGAAAATGACTACGATACACGTATCTAAAAATGACCCGTCCGCGTTCTCAACGTTACAGGAGGCGATCCTGTCCATCGACGATCGTCATGATGAGGCGATCCGGATCGAGGTGGCACCGGGCATCTATGAAGAGAAGTTATTTATCCGCAAAGAAAATATTGAGATTGTGGGAGATGATCCCCTGACGACCGTCTTCCGTTACGGCGACGGTGCAAAGAAGCCCCGTCCGGACGCCTCCGGAGAGTATGGAACGTTTAATACGGCGGTAATTTTTATCGCCGGGAAAGATATTACGCTGCGGAATCTGACGATTGAGAGCACCGCCGGTCCCGGATATCTCGCTGGGCAGGCGCTGGCAGTCTATGCAGCAGCCGACCGGTTGAGCTGTTACAACTGTCGTTTCACAGGGTGGCAGGATACAATCTTCAACGGAGATCCGATGACTTGTAATATGAAGAAACTGATGCTGCCGGACTTCTTCCAGGCTTCAGAAGTGCCGATCGTGCATAAGTTCTATCGGAATTATTTCAAGGATTGTTATGTCTGCGGCGATGTGGACTATATCTTCGGACCGAATACTGCATTCTTCGATCACTGTGAGATCCATTCCATCGCCAGAGTCAGCGAGGGAAAAGCATATATCACCGCCGCCAGCACTCCCGCAGGACAGGAATTCGGTCTTGTATTCTCGCATTGTCGGATCACAGGCGAGGAGCCGGACTCCGTCTATCTCGGTCGTCCCTGGAGAGACTGCGCGAAGACAGCGTTTATCTGTTGTGAGCTGGGGGATCATATCTGTCCCGAAGGCTGGCAGAACTGGGGAAAAGTTCGTGCAGAAGTGTTGTCAGATTATATTGAATATGGGAACTTCGGTCCCGGTGCGGACTGTTCCGGACGCAGCCCTCTCTCCAGATGCCTTGTAAATCCGGAGGTGGAGACGTATTTCTCCAAAGAAAACGTCCTCGTCGGCGAGGACGGATGGATACCGGCGGAATAATCTCCCGCCGGACCTGCTACCATTTTCGCTGCAGCTGTCGGACAGTGTCTAATTCTCCCGCAGAATCTGCATGATCGTATCATAATGCTCCGGATCATGCGGGAAGGTGCAGCCCGAGCAATCCTTGATCCGTCTGCCATTTTTCTCGAAATACCTGGGATTCCCGGGGCAGTGCTCCAAGCGGTACATGGGGCAGTAGCAGAACAGGCAGTTGAAATCTGCAAGTCCCTTGTGGCAGGGGAAATATTTACAATCTTTATTCTCAAAAAAACGATAGGAATTTTCCATTTGCAACACTCACATCCTTCCATAACCTGCAAAGTTTGCGCATTGGCGCAAACTTTGCGTGTGAAACATAGAACTTCTTCGCGAAAGAGCCTTTGCTCTGAGTGATTAGAAGTTCTTTTCACACTTTACACTACACTTCTTCCGCCATACACATTCCATGGGCAATACCCTGCTCCTTCAGCTGTTCCTCCAGCTGGTTCAAGGCATCATCTTCATCTTCTGCAAACACCATCGCCTGATAGACTTCCTCCGGTCCTTCCGGTGCCAGTGCTGTCACCTCATACATCTGCATGGCAATTACCTCTTTCTTCCTCAAAATACGCATTCACCCTTCTCTTTATTTTATACCCGTTTCCCCGTTTTTTTGCAAGCGAAAAGCGCCACTCCGGGGAAGAGTGCCGCTTTTCAGGAGAGATTTATGTATTGAATGTTGCTAGCGAAATATTAACCCTTGACGCTTCCCATTGCCACGCCCTGGACAATGTACTTGGAAAGGAACAGGTATACGATGATAACAGGGAAGATAGAGAATGCAATCGTTACATACACCTGACCCATATCAAACTTCAGGAAGTCTGCGGAACGCAGCTGAGCGATCAGGATAGGTAATGTCTTCATCTTGTCATCATGCAGAACCAGTGCCGGTGTGAAGTAGTTATTCCAGTTCGCTACGAAAGTGAAGATCGCCTGCACTGCGATTGCCGGCTTCATCAGCGGCAATACGATGGAATTAAATGTACGGAACTCACCGGAACCATCGATTCTGGCTGCCTCTACCAGAGACAGGGGCAATGCACTTTCCATGTACTGCTTCATATAGAAGAAAGTAGCAGGTGCTGCGATTGCCGGGATGATCAGGGGGATAAAGTTATCCTCCAGCTTCATATCAGCTACCAACTGGATAAATCCGAGTGCGGTAACCTGGGTAGGAATGGTCATGATTGCCAGGATAAAGGTAAACATGAACTTCTTTAACTTAAAATCATATACATGGATCGCATATGCGGTCATGGTAGAGAAGTAGGTACACAACACTGCACTGCAGGTTGCTACGATCAAACTGTTGATCATGCCTCTGACTACCGGCAGGGTTCCTGCCATGACGCCCTTCCAGTTCTGGATCAGATGTGTGCTGGGCAGCAGGGTAAATCCCTGTGTCAGCTCACCTTTGGATCTGGTTGCATTTACAAACAGTATATAGAACCAGAACAGGCAGAGAAAACTCATAATAACCAGTACGATATATGCAAGTGCTCTTCTGGCATGAATGCCCAGACCTTTTTTTGTCTCGTTTGTTTCTACGCTCAACATTTCTGCCACCTCCTACTTATCCTGTTTGCCGTTCGAGAACTTAAATACGATCAAGCTCAGGATACCTGTGATAATGAACAACATTACAGACAACGCACCACTCATTCCGTAGTTCTTACTGTACAAATGGTTGTTCAGGTACATGATCAGGGTCATGCTGGATCTCATAGGATCGCCCTTACCGTTGGTCAGAATCTGAGGTACATCGAACATCTGCAGACCACCGATCAGGGATGTGATCATTACGTAGATCAGAATCGGCTTCAACAAAGGTAATGTGATCTTGAAGAATACCTGGGTAGAGGTTGCTCCGTCTACCTCGGCTGCCTCGAAGAGGGAAGTATCGATACCCATCATACCTGCCATCAGGAGGATCGTTGTATTACCAAACCACATCAGGAAGTTCATCAATGCTACCAGACCTCTGGTACTCCATACGTTTGTAAGGAACTGATATGGCTCTTTTAAGACTCCAATCTGCATCAGCATTTCATTGATAGGACCACCATCAGAGAACAGCGTGAAGAACAACATTGCAAATGCGGAAGCCATGATCAGGTTCGGCAGATAGATAACTGTCTTGAAGAATCTCTGTCCCTTTAATCTAAGGCTGGGATCCGAGAACCATGCACCCAGAAGCAGAGATATGATGATCTGCGGTACAAATCCCAGTACCCACATGATCAATGTATTCTTGGTGTACATCCACAGGTCCGGATTGGACAACATCTTTGCATAGTTACCAAATCCGATGAAATTCGGTCCGATCTGTGTCAGTCCGGAACGGTAATTCTCAAAAAAGCTGTAATAAAATGTCCGGAACAACGGGATCAACTGGAATAATACATACACTGCCACAAAGGGGATCAGGAAAATATAACCCCACTTATTATAGCGTACCACCTTTCCGCGTTTTACCTTTGCCATAATGATTCCTCCCTTTTGCCGTCATACTCTCTTAGCGACTTTACGTTTTTTCGTGCCATCTTTTTTCCGATAAGGCTCGCAGCAGCTCTCTTCTTTTTGTTCTTAATTATCTTCTTCCGAAAAAAGCTTCTGCCAACCGGGAATTTTGAGAGAAAAACCGTGCCTACCTGACCAGCCAGGCAGGCACGGTTCTCAATTCCTTATTGTTTCGCTATTCGCTTATCGTTTCAGATTAGTGAGTAAGCTCAGGATACTTCTCTTCAACACCCTTGTAGAACAGATCCAGTGCATCATCCAGAGAAGCCTTGCCATCGAAGTAGTTCTTCATAGCATGCTGGAACTCTTCGTTACATCCCTGATCATATGCAGACAGGTTGCTCAGATCGATCTTCTCAGCGCCTGCGCAGAACATAGCCAGAGGGTTCTGTCCGCCCAGTACCTTGCTCTGATAAGAGGTATCTGCTGCCATAGCTTCCATAGCGGGTTTGTTGTTTACGAAATCATCATCAGCTACAACGATCTCTTTCATGATGTCTTCATCAGCGGTCATCTTAAGGATGATATCCTTAACCAGAGAAGCGTTGTCAGTTCCGGTAGCGCCGCAGATCCAAGTACCGCCCCAGAAGAAGCCCTGAGGTCCTTCAGTAGCGCCCCAGCCACCCTGGTTTGCGATAGATCCATCGGTATCAGCTGCCATGGAGAAGTTGATCAACCAAGCGGGTCCAAAGTAGCAGAATACTTTGCCATCGGGATAGAAGCCTTTGCTCCAGTCATCAGACCACAGGTCGAAGGTACCGGTTTCCTTAGCGTCAACCATCTTCTTGGAGTCATCAACCCACTTCATCAGGTTGTCATCGATTACGATCTTGCCATCCTGTACCCATTTACCGGATACGTTGTTGGAGTATACACGATAAGTATCGTTTACGGAAGATACCATGTTGTAACCGCCTGCTTTCATCTTCTCAGCGGTTGCGGTAAAGGTATCCCAATCAGATACAGACTTCTGAACCTCTGCAGGATCATCGGTTCCCAGAACAGCCTTAGCAGCTTCACGGTTGTAGATCAGAACGCCGGGGCAGCCCTGCCATGAAACACCCTTCAGATTGCCGTTGGAGTCGGTAACAACATCCTTGGTGTACTGATACTGGTTAGCCAGATCTGCATCGGTGATGCCCAGATCCTTAACAGGCATTGTGTAGTCGGTATCAACATATTTCAATGCGTAGTCAGCCTCAATCAGGAACAGGTCGATCTTGTCATCAGCTGCTGCATCAGCCTGCTTTAACAGTGTTTCATCCAGATTGTTCTGATAAGCGTTGTCATCAGAAGGAGTGATGTTCCACTTTACAGTGATGTCACCGATCTTACCGGTGGTTCCGTCTACTTCTTCATATCCGGGATAATGATCTGTCAGACGGCTCTTGAACTCCTCGTTCCAGCAGTAGATGTTGAAGACTTTGCCTTCCTCTGCTGCTGCAGGCTCTGCTGCCTCGGTGGATGCAGGCGCCTCGGTCTTAGCTTCGGTGGAAGCTGCGGGTGCCGCATCGGTGGATGCTGCAGGAGCTTCATTGCTGCTGCCACAACCTACCAGCATGCTGGCAAGCATAGCAGTTGTAAGTAAAGCACTAAGTACTTTTTTCTTCATGTTTGTTTCCTCCCATTTTTTGTTGAATGTTTGTTGTAAGTGTTTGTTGCATTTATATTCATATGTCGGCGGTTGCGTCGCTTCCATATAAATGCCTGATTAATTGTCTGTCGGAATTCTGGCCACCGACTTGCCTTCAGCAACTTTCCCGGGTACGATGACCTGTTCTATGATGGTGGTCTTGGGTCTCTCAATGAGACTGATCAGTTCTCTGGCTGCCAGGCATCCGATCTGTTCTGTGTCCTGTTGGACTGTGGTCAGTCTGGGCTCCAACTGCCTTGCTGCCTGTATGCCATCATAGCCTGCTACCGAGATATCTTCAGGGATCTGTAATCCTCTCTGTCTGATAGCGTTGATGCCTCCGAAAGAAGCAAAGTCATCCGGATAGATGATGCATGTCGGCGGATCCGGCAGATCCAGCAGTTCGTTGGTGACCCGGTAGGTGGTCGTCGTATCTCTGTAGGCTGCTTCCCGAATGTACTCATCCGGGATTTCCAGTCCCAGGCGTTCTGCCGTCCGGTAGAAGCTGGATAATCGTCCCGAGGTAACTGCCGACATCGCTCCGTGGATATAAGCGATCTTCCGATGGCCTCTGCTGTAGATGTACTCTAACAGCTCCTTCATGCCTGTCACATTGTCCGACATGATTGCGATACGATTATTAAACAGATAGTCGATGGTGACCACCGGGATGGAACTCTGTACTAATTCGATGACTTCGGGATCCCCGAAATCAATACAGGCGAGCACCACTCCGTCGAAGCCTCTGTACCTGCTGTGTTCCAGGTAGGACATCCGATCCGGCCGGTTCTTGCAGCTATTAATGAATGTAATGTCGTAACCGCTTTTCTCTGCCGTCCTCTTGAAACTGTCCAGTACACTGGAAAAGTAATCATGAGTAAGACCGCTTCTGGCCTCGTCTGCAAAGAGGACTCCGATGCCGTAGGTCCTGTTCGTCTTCAAAGCTCTTGCGGAAAGGTTCGGGGAATAACCCATCTCCTTTGCTACCCGTCTGATATTTGCTTTTGTTTCTTCTCCAATGTCCTTGTGGTCGTTCAATGCCTTGCTGACAGTTGCAACGGAGACTCCACAAATCTTGGAAATGTCTTTCAGTGATGCCATATCTTTCTCCTGTTCCATGTCTTCGTCATTCCGTCCGACCTGTTTTGTAACTTAATCGTTTTCGTAGTTTTAATATATAACACCTTTGAGCATTTTGCAATACTTTTTTGCAGTTTTTTTCAAAAAAATATCCACTTTGTCTATAATTAACAATTTCAGATAGGCTGTTTTGTACATTTGGCTTGTACATAGATTGTGTTTCTTCTATATAATGGCAAAGTGTGCGATAACGTTTGCTATTATTTTGTTTCGTAAATCCTTTTTTCGAAGTCCGTTTTGTTTTGTATCTTCTGTCCATGTTTTTCTGCTGTTTTTGTATACATTGCGCATTTTACGGGCTTTTTCAAGATTCGTATTGCATTTTCCCCTTTGCTTCTGTATAATACAAATCAGAAATCCGGAGCACTTAATCGTTTACTGAACATAAAGCGCTCCACAACGAAAAAACAAACACTCAGTATACAATAATATGAAAGAAGGAGATTTTCTTATGAAGTATGGTCATTTTGATGATGTGCATCAGGAATATGTCATCACCACTCCCAAGACTCCGCTTCCCTGGATCAACTACCTGGGCTGCAATGAGTTTTTCAGTCTGATATCCAACACCTGTGGCGGATATACTTTCTATAAAGATGCAAAGCTGCTGCGTCTGACCCGTTATCGTTATAATAACGTACCGGCCGACATCAACGGTAAATATCTGTACATTAAGGACGGGGACACCGTATGGAACCCTGGCTGGCAGCCCACGAAGACCGAGCTGGATTCTTACGAGTGCCGTCACGGTATCGGTTACAGCCGATTCACCTCTTCCAAGAACGGTGTCAAGGCTTCCGTGCTCTCCTTCGTTCCTCTGAACGATAATTGTGAGATCTCCCAGCTGACCCTGACCAACGGTAGCTCCGAGGACAAGAAGCTGTCCGTATTCTCTTATGTAGAGTGGTGTCTGTGGAACGCTGACGATGATATGAAGAACTTCCAGCGTAACTTAAGCACCGGTGAGGTCGAGGTACAGGATTCCACCATTTATCACAAGACCGAGTACCGTGAGCGTCGTAATCATTATGCGATCTATTCCGTAAATACGAAGATTGATGGTTTCGATACCAGCAGAGATGCTTTCCTGGGTGCTTACAGGGGGGCTGATTCTCCCGAAGCTGTAGAGAACGGCAAGTGCACGAATTCCATGGCAAGCGGCTGGTCTCCCATCGCTTCCCATCAGATCAACGTGGATCTGGCAGCCGGTGAGACCAAGACCTTTATCTTCATTCTGGGCTACATCGAGAACCCCGAAGACGAGAAATGGGAATCCTACGGTGTGATCAACAAGACCCGTGCCAAAGAAATGCTGGCAAAATACCAGACCGATGCACAGGTAGATGAGGCTTTTGCAGCATTACAGGCTTACTGGAAACAGCTGCTGGCACGCTACACGGTAGATTCCGCTGACGAGAAAGTCAACCGTATGGTCAACACCTGGAACCAGTATCAGTGTATGGTTACTTTCAACATGTCCCGTTCCGCTTCCTATTACGAATCCGGAATCGGCCGTGGTATGGGTTTCCGTGATTCCTGTCAGGATCTGCTCGGTTTCGTACATCTGATTCCGGACCGTGCAAGAGAGCGTATCATTGATATCGCTTCCACCCAGTTCCAGGACGGCAGTGCTTACCATCAGTACCAGCCTCTGACCAAGAAAGGCAACTCCGATATCGGCAGTGGCTTCAATGATGATCCTCTGTGGCTCATTGCAGGTACCAGTGCTTATGTAAGAGAGACCGGCGATACCTCCATCCTGACCCAGATGGTTCCTTTTGACAACGATATGAGCGTAGCTGCTCCTCTGATGGATCACTTAAAACGCTCCTTAGACTATATCATCAACCACAAAGGCCCTCACAATCTGCCTCTGATCGGCCGTGCTGACTGGAATGACTGTCTGAACCTGAACTGCTTCTCCGCTCATCCCGGAGAATCTTTCCAGACCTTCGGTCCCAGTGAAGGACCCGTTGCAGAATCCGTATTCATTGCCGGTATGTTCGTAAAATACGGCGAAGAATATGCTCAGCTGTGCGAGCTGATGGGTGACGATACCGAAGCAGCCCGCGCACGTAAGGAAGTACAGGCAATGTACGATGCGATCCTGAAGGATGGTTGGGACGGCGATTGGTTCGTACGTGCTTACGATGCTTACAGCCACAAAGTAGGTTCCAGGGAATGCCGCGAAGGTCAGATCTACATCGAGCCTCAAGGCTTCTGCGTACTGGCCGGTGTCGGTGTGAAGGAAGGACTTGCCGAAAAGGCATTGAATTCTGTAAAAGAGAGACTGGATACCAAGTATGGTGTCATGATCTTACAACCTGCATACACGGAGTATCACCTCGAACTTGGTGAAGTATCCTCTTATCCCCCCGGATATAAGGAGAATGCCGGTATCTTCTGCCACAACAATCCCTGGGTATCCATCGCAGAGACCGTTCTGGGCAGAGGTGACAGAGCTTTCGAGATCTACCGCAAGACCTGTCCCGCATACATTGAGGATATCAGTGAGATCCATCGTACCGAGCCTTATGTATATTCCCAGATGGTAGCCGGTAAGGATGCAAAATTCTACGGCGAGGCAAAGAACAGCTGGCTGACCGGTACTGCTGCATGGACTTTCGTAAATATCTCCCAATACATACTGGGTGTATATCCCACTCATCAGGGATTGTCCGTAGATCCTTGTATTCCCAAGGGCTTCGGTGATTTCTCCATCACCCGTAAGTTCCGTGAGGGCACCTATCACATTCAGGTAAAGAACCCTCAGAACGTGGAAAAGGGTGTCGTATCCATGACCGTGGACGGCAAGGCAGTAGACGGACACATCATTCCTTACGAAAAGGGCAAGGAAGCATACGATGTAGTCATTACCATGGGTTAACAGTTCTAATAAACATAGTTTAAAACGATTTCTATCCTCCTTAAAACCCCGGCAGTTGTTGTAGCTGCCGGGGTTTTGCATTGGATATTCGTAGTTTGCGCTACAACATCTACACCATAAGGACAAGCAGGCCGTAAGCAGACGTCGGTACTTATTGACCGTATTGGGGTCAATTATGTACCGCTACGTTCTGCGCCAGAGCGAGAGCGTGCCTGCGGTTCTTATGGTGTAGATGTTGTGGACGTTTTTGCGGCTTCCTTCCGGGACTCGATCACGTGCCGGATGGCTGTCAAATGATATTATTTTCTCCATTTTTCTGAAGCAGCTTCCGGTATGTGGCATCCATTCCCAGTGCTCCCAGTGGGGCTGTGATAAGGATGGCCAGCACAGCCACGGACAGAACGATCTTGCCGCAGGACAATCCCATCGATAACGGCACAGAGCCGATAGCAGCCTGCACTGTGGCCTTCGGCAGATAGGCTATCACGCAAAACGTCCTCTCCTTCTTATTGAGATCCGTTCCCAACATGCACAGTGCTACACCGGCGGAACGGAACAGCAGCGCCAGCAGGATCATCCCCACCGCTGCCGGTCCAGCTTCCATAGTATAGCGGATATCCACTGCCGCGCCCACCAGTACGAACAGCACTACCTCCGCTGCCAGCCACAGTTTACCGAATTTAGCAGACAGTCTGCCGGTGACTTCCCTAGGTGCCCGTATTTTCAGCGCGCAGGCCATGCTCACCACCGCCAGCAGGCCGGAGAACGCCACGGTCCCCTTTAACAGGGTTTCCAAAGCCATTAATAAGAAGGACAAACCCATGATGATAATAACTTTCATGCTGTTGCGCACATAACTGCCCTTTCGGTACAACAGTTCAAAAAGCTGCCCCAGCAGCCAACCCACCAATGCACCGAACAACACACCCGTCAGGATCGATACCGGGATATTCACAAAATCCAGGGCATTGACCTGTCCACCCTGTGCCATTCCAACAAAAGTGGAAAACAATACTATGACATAGATGTCATCACAGGAAGCCCCAGCCAGAATCATCTGCGGAATGCTTTTCTCCGTACCATAGCTGTTCTCCATGAGATGCACCATCCGTGGCACCACCACTGCCGGTGACACTGCTGCCAGAACTGCTCCCATAACTGCCGCATCCACGCGGCTGATGTTAAGGATCATGGGCGCAAATATCACAAAAGCCAACAGTTCGCAAGTGGCAGGAACACAAGCCAGCATGACTGCGGAGCGGCCCACTTTTTTCAGATCCTTCAGATCCAATGATAATCCGGCCTTCAATAAAATGATGATCAGCGCGATCTGCCGCAGTTCTGATGAGATATTCAGGATTGACACATCCAGCAGATCCAACACATAAGGCCCCAGAATAATACCCGTAAGCAGCATCCCGATAATACGGGGCAGGTGAATCCTCTGGCAGACCGCCGCCATGAGTAATCCCAGTAAAAAGATCAGTCCCAGTGATGTAAGCATAAAAATTCCTCCGTTTTCTCGCAGCAGGACATTTTGAATTCCAACAAAAAAGGCTGGTGTCCCCTGCATATTCTGCAGAAGTCATCAGCCAAATCGAATTCGTATGTTCAAATTCCGGCGGTTCGAAGCCTGTGCTTCCGGGAGAACCTCATTCCCGATGTTCTTATTATATACACGGTGCCCGCCCATGTAAAGGCCCATATTTTGCAAATATACCCGCCAGCATCCTGTACTCCATTAAAAAATATCTGCTGTGAGATCATCCCCGAAGTCTGCTGCCGGAATCTCAAAGTCAACAATTCCAACTGCATAGGACTGTAATACATACTGGCCGGATTCAAATACAAAGCCATCCTCTGTAATGTAGAATGTAGGGTCTGCGGGGCCATTATCCGTACCTGCAATGTCTGGCCCATAAATTTCCTGATAGATAGCATTCAAATCTTCCGTACCATCCAACACCACCAGTTTGATACTCTTCTCGTAATCGTTAAAGAAGCAGTCCTCCTTTGCCTGCATTTCCGCTGCCTTTGCTGTCACCAGTTCCAGTGCTTTGTCGCGGAATCCGCTCCCCAGACTGTCAAAAGTAATTCTCTCTCCGGTCTGCGTATAATAGTTCATATAGTACAAGGTATACCATCCATGAGCCCCCTGATCATACCCTTCCAGCCCCCACGACAGGCTGATCACCTTATCATCCGCGCGGATCACACGGAAAGTAAGATCCTCATAGCTCTGCTCATACACCGGCATATCCTCATAAAGTGTACCAAACTCCCCGTTCTCGATTCCTTCTACAAAACTGTCTACATATTCATCCAGCTCTTTCTGAATCTTCATCTGCACCGTCTCATTGCCCGGAATCGTCACTGTAACTGTTGGATAGTAATAGGTATAACTTCTGGTCTTGTCTTCGGGATCACTGCTACCCTCGTGATCCTCTGTGGTAAACTGCACCCATTCACTTCCCTGTATTTCACTCTGGCCTTCTGTCGGTTCCGTCTGTGTGGACACTTCCGCAGTCTCCTCAGTCCCGGCCGTCGTCTCTTCCGTCGTCTGACCGCTCTGTGTCTCCTTGATGCTGTCTATAACTGTCTCCATCTCCGGATCCGTCACCATCTCCCGGTTTCCGCAGGATGTAAAACCTAACAGTGCTCCCGCAAATACTGCTGCAAAAAATATTTTTTTCATAATCCTCGCCTCCTGATGCCAGTATATCTGCCGATTGCATCATATCTGCATCATTTTTATAATTTTTCTCGATTTCACTTTTTAAATATGATAGACAATTCCCATATTTTGAGCTATAGTAAAGCCAAATCTAAGTATGATTAAAAATAACAATACACATACTATAAAAATCAACCCGAGGAGGACTGTTATGAAAATATTATTTTATGATACCAAAAGCTATGATAAAGAATCTTTCGAGGCAACTCTGAAAAAATTTCCCGGCATCCAGATTGATTACATCCGGTCGGATCTGGATCCCCGTACTGCTGCTCTGGCTGACGGCTTCGATGCCGTCTGTGCTTTCGTCAGCTCCAATGTGAGCGAAGCCACATTAAAAATTCTCCACGAAAAAGGTGTCCGCCTGGTCCTGCTGCGTTGCGCAGGATACAACAACGTGGATCTGGAAAAGGCAGCTGCATATGACATATGTGTCATGCGCGTCCCCGGTTATTCTCCGGAAGCTGTCGCAGAGCATGCCATGGCTCTGGCTCTGGCCTGCAACCGCCGCTTATACAAAGCCTATAACAAGGTCCGGGAAAATGATTTCAGCCTCGCCGGACTCATGGGCTTCAATTTCTATGGTAAGATTGCCGGAATCATCGGAACCGGCCGGATCGGTGCAGCTATGTGCCGGATCTGTAACGGTTTCGGCATGAAAGTCATCGCCTACGATGTCTACGAGAACCCGGATCTGAAAGATTTCGTCACCTATGTGACCTTAGACGAATTACTGGCGCAAAGTGATCTGATCTCCCTTCACTGCCCGCTGATGGATTCCACCTACCACCTGATCCAGCTTGACACCATCAAGAAAATGAAGGATGGCGTCATTCTGGTAAACACTTCCCGGGGTGCTCTGGTCAAGACCGAGGATCTTATCGAGGGCATCCGCCTGCACAAGTTCGCCGGGGTCGGTCTGGATGTCTATGAAGAAGAGACGAAAAACGTCTTCGAGGATCGTTCCGATGAGATTCTGGAGCATTCTACCACTGCAAGGCTTTTGTCCTTCCCCAATGTCATGATCACATCCCATCAGGGATTTTTCACAAAAGAAGCACTGGAAGCCATTGCAGAGACTACCTTGCAGAATGCTCTGGATTTCGAAAGTGGAAAGAAGAGCCCCAATCAGGTGCAATAAAATATTTCCAATCGAGTAGGCTGACTCATCGTATACACAAAAAACGGATGGTCCTCCCAAGCCATCCGTTTTCTCGTTTTTCAGTTTCCCGTCTTGTCCTTTTTCTCTATCTCTTACAGTTTTTACGATCAGTCCAGATTCAGTTTCTGACCAACTCTGATCACATTCTGGTTTGTAATCTGTACATTTCTGCGAAGCAACTGTGCCAGAGTCATGTGATTTTTCTTAGCGATCCTGGAAAGCGTATCACCACTCTTTACCGTATAACCGCCCTCTGTATACCAGATGCTCTCGGAAGGTCTGCGGTCAGTAACAGTTACCAGATAATTGCCGCCGCGCTTCAATGCGAACATGGACTGTCCGGTGGAAGTTACGGTAAAGGATCCGCAATACTCCAGGCGTCCCTTCTCTGTATTATAGCGATACAGGTTTGCACTCTTGCCGGAATTGTCCTTGCCTACATTTACATGAATGTTGACATTCACTCCGAAGCTGCCGGTATCTCTGATACCCAGCTGTCTGTTCACGGTTCCGGACTTTGCGGATACCACATTTGCCGGGATTGTGTTGCTCGTCTGGTCTACTGTCAGATCAATATTCTGAATCTTTGACAGATCTTTATTCTTCAGATCCTGTCCACTGATGCTCAGTGCCACACCGTTTCCGCTGTGGAATGCCACCGTCAGCTTCGTACCTTTAATGGTATTCAGTACATTCTGAGGCACCTTGACTTCACCGCTGCATACAAAGTTCATGTTGACACTTGCAATAGCAGGATTTTTCATCATCTCTGCCACCTTATCCTGTACAGAGTTGCTTACATCCGTCCAGTCTACTGCAGGTGCTGCAGAGGAACCGCTGTTGTCATCATCATCGTCATCATCGTTGTTCACCACATCTGCCGCTACCGTAAATACAGCAGAAGGGGTTCCGGTCATTCTGGCTCCAACACCTTCCGGTACTGCGGAAGTCACTGCCAGGAAACCGTTCATATTGATGGTACCGTCCGTATTTCTGCGAATGCCTCCGTGGATTGCACTGTTCATATCCATGTTCTGGAACCATTCTGCTGTAGCTGCTATTCCTTCACTGTTGGTAGAGTTTTCGCCTCTCCAATAATAGTTCATTGCATTTTCGTAGGCACTGGTCTCCTGAGTTCCTTTCGGTTTGAACTGTTCTGCAACCGTCTGCCCTGCTGCATTGCTGCTATCCTTAAAGGACAGGATTCCTTTTGCCATAAATGCAGTATTCTTTGCGTCATTTGTATAGAATGCCACGTTAAAGGACTCATTGTTATAACTGGTAGAAGAATATGCCTCAATATCCGGACAGCTGTTGGAATCAATACCCTTTGCCTTATTGCCGAATGATACACTGTTGCGCAAAATATGATGTCCGCTGATGCTGGAACCACCCATCTTAAAACCGTTACCGTTACCGGCATCTACTTCCTGTCCGTTCTCATCCAGTACATAACCGTTCTTGAATGCCACGCAGTTCTGAATGACCACCTGACCGATAGCTCCGGTCTCTATCTTGGCGAACAGATCCCAACCGTCATCGGCATTGTATGCTGCAATACATCCATCAAATACATTACCCTCACCAATCGTCAGCTTAGCTGCAAATCCGTCTGCATCCTCATATCCCGCATCTGCGTTCAGATATGAAGTACAGTTCAGGATCAGGTTATAGGAAGGCCAGTCGCTTCTTCCGTCTGTGCTCTTGTAACGGCTGATCTGAATACCAGTATTGCCATTTCTATATGCCATAATATCATCCAGTGTATTGTGACTGCCGGATACCTGAATACCCTTGAGGGAATTAGCAGAACCTGTTACATCAAATCCCTGGAAATACCAGTAATCACCTGCCAGGATCATACCTGCACATTTTCTCTGGAAATTCAGTACCGGACGAGAAGTGCTGTCCGGATCGGCAATCATATAGATTCTGGCATCTGTAGTTCCACTGACACCTCTGTCTATCGTCACCGTCTTATCCAGTGCATAAGTACCGCCCTTCAACACGATCATCTGGCCCGGAGCCACGCTCTTCACTGCGGTATAAATATCCACAGGATCACTGTTGGTACCGCTTCCCGTACTTCTTCCCTCAGGAGCAGCATAAATAACCGGTCTACCCTTTACATTATAATTTACTGTAAAGTCAAATGTTACTGTATCATAGCTACTCAACAGAGAATACTCTGAAGGTCTGTAATCCGCATTCGGGGTAAACTCTACATGGAAAACGTTGCTTCCGCTTTTCAGTGTCGTATGGGTATATACCTTGGTATTTGCCTTTACACCCGCATCTGACAATACGGTTTCATTGTCACTGTTGGTAATTTTCAATGTTCCGTCCGCATTGCCGTAATATACCAGTTCGTAATCCGCACTGTTGGCTACAGAAGCAGAATCAATCGTATAATTCGGTGTTACATAAGTGACCGGTCTGGATTCTGCCGGAGCATCTTTGGCCGGATCGATTGTTGTCAGCACTGCATTGGCAACGCTGATGGTTGCAGTTCTGGAAGCGAAGAAACCTACATAGATGTTCTCTGCATCCAATCTGGTCAGTTCGTCTCCGTCTTTGCCGTGATAGTATTTATTGGTTACGGTCTCACCGGTTTCCACATTGGTATAGCTCAGGAAATAACCGGTATTGTTTCTCTGCAAAATCATGTGGAAAGTGGTCTGCACGTTCAGATCCGTAATATCCTTCACAGCTTCTGCAGAATTGGTATATTTGCCTACTATGTTATAAGTTCCCGCGCCGTTTCCGCTGTTTGCAGCACTGGTCTCCAGAGTAGTCATGGTAGACCGGAAGCCCTGATCTGTAGGACTGTCGTTCATATTTTCCGGTGTTACACCTATTTTTTCCTGGGAACCGATACCAAGTTTCATGGTGTATTTGTCTCCGGCATCAGATACCTTGCCTTCTGTGGCATCCCAGAGATATTCCACCTTTGTAGCACTCAGCATATAGGAATTGTTCCAGAAAATACCGGAATCTCCATTCTCACCCACACGGTCAGCTGCCATAAGGCCAAAGCCTTCCTGTCCGTTGGTGTATGTCCATTCGTCCACCGTAATATCTGCAGATAACGTAAAGTTCTCTGTTGCCGGATCAATCGTGGTGTAGTAGAATGCCAGACCATCCGTTGAAGCTGCTACCAGCTTTCCTTTGCTGTTCTTCTCCCAGATCTTCAAATCACCTGTATCCAGGCTTCCACTATAACCGTTATTCGCTGTTTTGTTGTCAACGCCCTGACCAAATGCTGCAAAATTCCAGGTTTTCACTGCATCTTCAGTGATTGTCAGTTTTACTTCCGCCGGAGTGGATACATTTTCTCCTCTGACTGCAGCTACCTGAAATGTATATTCCTGACCTACCGTCAATCCTTCGATCGTCTGAGCCAATGCAGTCACTCCTTCTTCAACAACCGTGCCGTCCACAGATACCTTGTAGCTTTCTGCTTCGGCAACTGCCTGCCAGGTCAGTTTCACATTGCCGTGTCCCTTATTCTCAGCATTTAAGCCCTTCGGCGTTGCCATAGGTAATACAAATTCTATTGCTGTTGTTGTATTACTTATCTTAGAAGATTCCTCCGAACGGATCAATTCCGCCTTGAAGCTATAAGTGCCAGACGCCGTCGGTTTAAATTCCGCCTCTCCGGATTCCCCTTCTGCAGTAATAGATTGTTTTTCCACCGTTTTGCCGTCCGCATCATACATTGTCACTTCCAATGCCTCTGCTCCAAGTCCTCCCACCTGTGCAGTATAAGGGACAGAAATGGTATCCCCTTTCGCAGAAGGTGTTCCTAAAACGGGATCCTTAATCTCACTCCAATCCAATGCAGTTCTATAGTCTACAGTAATGCTGGTTATTTTTATTTTCGAACCGCTTACATATAAGTAGTATGTTTTTCCTGCTTCTACCGGAAGAACGAGATCCTTTTTACCAGACTCTTTGTTGTCTAATTTGAGAATTTGTTTAGGACCATTTTCCGTTTCTTCCAAAAAATAATAAGTCTTAGTAGCAAGGGATACTGTAACCTTCAGGTATCCATCTTTTATTGCTTGCAGCTTCAGTGCTGCTCCGGTTTCAGGAATACTTCCATTATTGGGACTAGGATTTAAACTTCCTTGTATCGCCCCATTATTATATTTCATATCTCCCAAAACAGAAATTCCGCCATCATACGTTGTTCCTGCTGTCAGACCCTTGCTCAGATCCAATTCATACAGGTCTTTTTCCGTTCCACTCTGCACAGCAGCCATTGCTGCATTCGCATCCTGTGTTGTCGAAGCTGCCGCAATACCTTTTTCCTCTCCCAACACTTCTCTGGCTGTTTCCGCATTTCCGTCAGAAACCGTCTCACTTACCTGTTCTACCACAGGTTCCGTTTCCTCTGCCTGTACAGAGATGGGGCTGATTCCCATTCCCGACAGCACCATGGCTCCCGCAAGAAGCAATGCCATCAGTCGTTTTCTCTCTTTTCTTCCTCTCCTGCCTAACATTCCCATACCTCCACTTAGCATGTGTTATAAACGATTATATTTGTAAGCTCTTACAACACTATGTACTATATATTAGCACTATCGCTTCACATTAGTAAACCATTTTTGTGTATTTTGAATATTTTTGGAAGTTATTCATATATTTTTTGAGTAATTTTTAGCTAATATTTTTGCGCAACATTTATTTTTTATAAAATATGCACATTTTCTCATGAAATGTCTATTTAGGAAGAGTAAGCGTTTACATTTTCCTTCTGCATTCATTTCCCATAGCCGCAATATCTCTTGCCAAAAGTTATATAAACTTATATAATAATTACAAAGTTATATACACTTATATAAAGTTATATAAGATTTTAAAAGTTATATAAACTAATATAAGAAAAGGAGGTTTTCATTATGAGTACCAATCCGTTTACGTTATCTTTTGGAAAAAAACCGTTGCAATATATCTCCCGTCTCACGGAAACAAACCAAATTCTGGAAAGCTTTTGTGCCGAGATTCCATCCAATCAGATCTACATGATCACCGGTGTCCGTGGCTCTGGCAAGACTGTAATGATGACAAATATTGCTTCGGAATTACGAAAAAGAGAAGACTGGATCGTTGTGGAACTGAATCCTACCAGAGATTTACTGCAAAGTCTTGCTGCAAAAATCTACAGCATTCCCGAATTACACACGCTGTTCATTAATGCAAAACTTGACTTTTCTGCTTTTGGTCTGGGAGTATCCATTGAAAACGCTGCTCCGGTCACGGATATCGAAAACGCTCTGGAACTCATGTTGAAATATATCCAGAAAAGTGAAAAAAGGTTGCTGATCAGCGTTGATGAAGTGACGAATTCCGAATATATCCGAATCTTTGCAAGCTCCTTTCAGATTTTTTTACGAAACGACTATCCCATCTTTTTACTGATGACGGGATTATATGAAAATATTTATAATCTTCAAAATGATAAAGTACTGACCTTTTTATACCGTGCACCCAAATTAATCCTGGAGCCACTCAATTATACCGCTATCCGCAAACAATATATGGATATCTTTTCTCTGGATATAGATGCTGCCGGAGAACTGGCTTCACTGACCAAAGGCTATCCTTTTGCCTTTCAGGTACTTGGTTATCTCTACTGGGAAAATCGCGATAAAAAGACTTTGGAACAGATTTTGCCGGAATATGACCAATATCTGGATGAATATGTATACAGTAAAATATGGTCGGAATTATCCGATCTGGATAAAAAAATCGTAACTGAAATGTCTCTCAGCGGAGAGACTCAGGTAAAAGCTCTCCGTGAGCGATTAGATATGAAATCTGAACTTTTCTCTGTCTATCGTGAGCGTTTAAAGAGAAAAGGTGTCATTATTTCCAAAGAATACGGGAAAGTCACGCTGGCCTTACCTCGCTTTGATGAGTTTGTAAAAATACAACAGCTTATGTAGCTGGGAGGCACAGCGTCTATTCCACGCCCCGCAGGATAACTTTCCCCACATATTTCCGGGCCAGTTCCTCCATCTGTTCCAGTTCCTCTCTGGAAAATGCTCCGAACGGATCTACTCCGCCCGGTTTCACATCGTCACATTCCACTGTCTGTATCATCCGGTACAGGCAGTTTTCATTCTCTTCGTAATTCTGAAGATAATACGCAGGGCATCCCGCAATCCATTTACCGATTTTCTCAAATTCCACCACGGTATGAATTCCCCTTACCACGGTAGTTCGGAATTCATAGGGGATACCGCTGCTTTTCAGGATGCCGATACTCTCCTCGATGCGGGAGATATCCATATGCGGCAGTCCCGCCGCCCGGGCATAATTATCTCTGGACGCCTTAATATCCATCGCCACATAATCAATCAGATGCTCCTGCATCAGATCCCACAATACTCCCGGCATATAGCCATTGGTATCCAGCTTGATCGGATATCCGAGTTCCTTGATCTTGCGTAAAAAATCCTTCAGATCCTTTTGCAGAGTCGGCTCTCCTCCGGTGACGCAGACGCCCTGGAGAATCCCCTGCCTTTTTTTCAGGTAAGAGAGTACTTCTTCCTCCGGAATGAGCGGCTGGCAGCCGGGATCCATCACCAGTTCCCCGTTGTGACAAAACGGACAGCGAAAATTGCAGCCCCCTGTAAAAACAGTGGCTGCAATATGTTCCGGATAATCTAATAAAGTTGTCTTGTTAAAACCATGTATCTGCATAGTCTAAGTCCTCGGCATAGTGGAATCCCGCACCACCAGTTCTCCGTCGAACACGCAGTGCTGGTGCTTCGCCTTTTTCCCGATGATGTCGAACAGGATCCGGGCCGTCTCTCTCGCCATGCTGTCCACCGGCTGCTTTAAAGTCGTCAAGGACGGGATAACATATTTCCCGATTTCCACACCATCAAAGCCTGCCAGAGAAATATCCTCCGGCACCTTGTATCCGGCATCAGACAAGGCTTTCCCGGCACCGATCGCCAGCATATCGGAGATTGCGAAGATCGCCGTGCACGGAATCTGCTTCTCGAGGAATTCCTTCGTCACCATATAGCCATTCTCCAAGGAGTAATCTTCCAAATCACTCCTCATAGGCAGGATCAGTTCTTCTCTTACTTCTATTCCGTTATCCTTCAACGCCTTTTTATAGCCCTCCAGACGCAGCTTACCGATGGAAGCATCCGTTTTGCGGGCACAGAGGATTGCAATATCCTTATGTCCGTTCTTGCACAGATAGTCCACCATCTTGTAGCTTTCCTTGGTATCATCCACCGCTACGGAGGAATAGGTGTTGCGGCTGAAGCCCTTGGGCAGCATTCCCGTGGTACTTAAGATAAACGGCACATGAAGCTGTGCCAGCTTTTCCTCACTGTGCACCAGATAACCGCCGAGGAAGATAATGCCGCGAAGTCTTTTTTCCTTGACCAGCTTCAGTGCCACTTCCACTTCGTCCTCGTCATAGTCTACATGCTGCAATACCATGGCGTAAGATTTTTCCTTGATCTCTTCTTCCAATACCTTGATCATCTGGCTGAAGAAAGAGTTGTTAATACCTTTGACCAGTACTGCAATTGCCTTGGCATCCTGACGTTTCAGGTTTCTGGCACTGTTGTTGGGTACGTAGTTATTCTCTTTGATCACCCGCATGATCATTTCCTTGGTCTCAGGATTGATGTCCGGGTGGTTATTTATGGCACGGGATACCGTGCTGACACCAACACCGCAGATTCTTGCGATGTCTTTGATCGTGATTTCCTCCATGGAGCACAAACCTTTCCAAGCCTACGGACCTATCTGCCGTACAGCTTCGTCATACTGCGGATCCGTCCTGCAAGCTCCTTTGTAAAATCTCCGTTCCCCATTCTCCACTTCCAGTTGATGCCCAGTGTGGAAGGAATGTTGATGCGGGCCTCCGATCCCAGTCCAAGATAATCCTGCATGGGAATGATCGCCAGATCCGCTACGCTGGACATTGCGGCACGCACAAATTCCCAGGGAAGCTGCTCTCTGGGAATCGGCTCTCCGTCCGCATTTTTCAGACGCAGATAGTCGTCACAGAGCTTTTTGTCAGCTCCCTTCAAGGTGTCATACCACCCCATCACAGTATCATTATCATGAGTTCCCGTATATACCACGCAATTATGTGTATAATTATGCGGCAGATAATCACTTTCCTCACGGGAATCAAATGCAAACTGCAAAATTTTCATACCTGGATAACCGGATTTCTTCACTAATTCTATCACAGATGGTGTTAAAAAGCCAAGATCTTCTGCAATAACTTCTTTTTCTCCCAATTTTTCCTTCATGGAACGGAAAATATCATATCCCGGGCCATGTTCCCAGTGGCCGTGCTCCGCAGTGGGTTCCCCATAGGGAATCGCATAATAAGCATCGAATCCACGAAAATGATCGATACGTACCACATCATAGCGTTCAAAGCATGCTGCCAGCCGCTGCATCCACCAGGCATAACCGGTCTCCTTGTGATGTTCCCAGTTATACAGAGGATTGCCCCACAGCTGTCCGGTGGCGGAAAATGCATCGGGAGGACATCCCGCCACTGCTACCGGCTCACAATTCTCATCGAACTGGAACAGCTCCGGATTCGCCCAGGCATCTGAGCTGTCAAATGCTACATAAATGGGAATATCCCCAATAATCTTGATGCCGTTATCGTTGGCATAGGTCTTTAGTTTCTCCCACTGTACCTGGAACAGATACTGCTGGAACTGGTAAAATACAATCTCTTTCGCATATTTTCTGCGATATTTGTCCATGGCAGCCGGGGTTCTCAGCTTGATATCCTCTTCCCAGGCTGCCCAGCAGATGCCGCGGAAACCATCCTTGATGGCCATATAAAGTGCATAATCCTCCAGCCAGTATGCATTCTTCTGCACAAACTCCTGAAATCTCGCATCTTCTTCAATATGGCTGTTATCAAACGCTTCCTTCAACAGGCGGAAACGGCTCTTATAGATTTTGCCGTAATCCACGGAATGGATATCCGTGCCGAAGTCATAGGTATTGCACTGCTCTGCGGTCACATAGCCTCTCGCCACCAGATCCTCGGGATCAATAAAGTAGGGATTACCCGCAAAAGTGGAAAAAGACTGGTACGGAGAATCTCCATAGCTGGTGGGTCCTAATGGCAGAATCTGCCAGTAGGCCTGACCGGCTTCTTTTAATCTGTCAATAAATTTATATGCTTCCTTGGAAAAGCAACCGATTCCGTAGCGGGACGGCAGGCTGCTCACCGGCAGTAATATTCCGCTTTTTCTCATATTAATAACCACATCTTTCTATTTTTTAGCCCTTAACTGCACCGGCTACCACGCCCTCGATAATGTACTTCTGACAGGTCAGATAGAAGACGATAATAGGGATTACGGACAGTACCAGCAGTGCCATCATGGCACCCAGATCCTTTGCACCGTAAGAACCTACCAGGTATTGTACTACAACCGGTATGGTCTTGTAATTAGTACTCAGGCCGATCACCAGATAAGGCAGCAGATAGTCGTTCCAGATCCACATGGCATTCAGAATGGCTACGGTGATGGCTGTGGGCTTCAGGATCGGCATTACGACACCGAAGAAGGTCTGCAAAGGGTTGCATCCGTCGATCATGGCTGCCTCTTCGATGTCCAGTGGAATCGATTTGATGAATCCACAGAACATGAACACGGACAGGCCGGAACCAAATCCCAGATACAGCAGCACCATTCCGGGAGGGTTGTTCAGGTGGGTCATATTAGCCAGCTTGGACATAGTGAACATTACCATCTGGAAAGGCACGATCATGGAAAATACGAACATGTAATACAGCACATTGGTCACGCCGGTTTTCACTCTGGTCAGATAGTACGCAGTCATGGAAGTGAACAGAATGATCGCTGCCACGGAAAATACAGTGATAAATGCTGACCAACCGAAAGCTGTGAAAAAACCGGTTTTTTCAATACCGTTCACATAGTTGGTCAATCCCACAAAGGTCTCTGCGGTAGGCAGTGCAAACGGATTGTTGCTGATGAACAGTTTTCCCTTAAAGGAGTTGATCAGCACGAAGAAAATAGGTGTTAAAAATGCAACTACCAGCAGACACAGGATACAAAATATGATCACATTGGAAGTTTTTTTCTTAGTCATTATTGTTCTACCTCCTTACGTCTGGTAAGTACCAGCTGTCCCAGGGCTATGACTGCCACAACGATGAAGAACAGTACTGCTTTTGCCTGACCGACACCTTCGTAACCGTTTCTGCCGTAGAAAGTATAGTAAATATCCAGAGCCAGCATTGCGGTCTTTTTGCTGGGAGCACCGGCAGTCAGCGCCAGGTTCTGGTCAAAGAGCTTGAAACTGTTGGATACAGTAAGGAACAAACATATAGTAATAGATGGCATAACCATCGGAATTTTCACTTTGAATAAAGTCTGTAACGAAGTAGCTCCGTCAATCTGTGCTGCTTCGATCAGGTCTGTAGGTACATTCTGTAGTCCGGCTACATAAATGATCATCATATAACCGATCATCTGCCAGTTCATCAGGATGACCAATCCCCAGAAACCATAGGTGGGATTAGCTACCAGTGTGGTCTCATATTTCAACAATACCGCATTGATCATCTGCTGCCAGATATAACCCAGGATGATACCACCGATCAGGTTCGGCATGAAGAATACGGTACGGAACAGGTTGGTTCCTTTGATCTTTCTGGTCAGTGCCAGTGCCAGAATGAACGCAAACACGTTAATGGTAATGATAGATACAACAGAAAACTTTAAGGTAAAACCGAATGCGTTGACAAAATCTTTGTCCGCAAAAATTTTGATATAATTTTCCAGGCCTACAAATTGTGCATTTGTAATCGTCTTAAATTTGCAAAAGGACAGATATACGCCCATAACAAACGGTATGATAAATGCAAAGGAAAATGCGATCAATGTAGGCAGTACAAAAATGGGAAAATATCGTTTTAATGTCTTTTGCATAAGCCTTCTCCTATTAATTCCTTTTTACATGATATTCCGGGTTTTACAAACACGGGGGCCGTGGTACCACCACCGCCCCCTGTGTCTGAAGTTATATAAGATGGATAACGATTCAGAATAGTTATAAGTTGAGATCAATTAGTTAGCTGCGGTTGCGGCCTTTTCAGTTGCCCATTCGTCAACTACTTTTGTCTTTACAGCGTCCCAGTCGATGGAACCGGAAGCATACTCCAGAAGAGCTGCACCGAAGTCATCCTTGAACTGCTGGCTGGGGAAGGAAGTGAAGTTCCAGGATACAGATGTCTTGGAGGTATCTGCCATGTAACGAAGAACTTCCTGTGCCAGAGGATCGGTGGGCTTTTCATCATCGCTGAAGGTATCGAAAGGAGCGATGAATCCAAGGTCGTTGGTTACTGCTGCCTTACCGGTTTCAGAAGAGAACAGCCATTCAACGAATGCGATAGATGCTGCCTGATCCTCAGCAGAAGCTTCCTTGTTGATGCAGAAGAAGTTCTCAGTACCGGTGCAAAGTCCCTGGTTCTCTTCACCTTCAACTCCTGTATAGATAGGAAGGAACTTAACATCCTCAGCCTTAACGGTGTTACCGTCTACGCCATTGATCTGGCTCCAACCCCAGTTACCGTTCTGTACCATTGCTGCCTGACCCAGAGCGAACTCAGCCATGGAGTCGTCTACAGACTTGCTTCCCAGCAGACCGGGTGCTGTGCAGGAGTTGTTGATGTACAGATCAAAAATGTTCTTGAAGTTATCGGAGTAAGTGAACTCCAGGTTATCGGTATCGGTGATACCCTTGTCCTTGAACTCGTAGTATACAGGGATGTTAGCCAGATGAGTCTGCCATCTCCAGTCTTCACCGGGAGTCAGGGATGTAGAAGCGAATACGCCTTCAATACCCAGTTCATCTTTCTTAGCCTGCATATCTTCTACAACCTCTTTTAACTTGGCGAAGTTGTTGATCTCATCCATGCTTGCTGCCTTAGCACCATCCAGTGCGAAGTACTTCTGCATGATAGCGTCGTTGTAAATGATACCGTAACCCTCTACTACGTAAGGGATTCCGTATACACCACCATCTTCGCCGGTGATTGCCAGGCTCTTATCCATTAACCAGCTGTACAGGTCTGTATCCTTTAAGTCTGCACAGTAGTCTTTCCAGTTCTGATAACCGATAGGTCCGTTGATCTGGAACAGGGTAGGTGCTTCCTTGTTAGCGATCTCAGACATCAGGGTCTGCTCATAAGTACCACTTGCTGCGGTTACAACCTTTACAGGAACACCAGTCTCCTCGGTATATTCCTGAGCCAGCTTCTGCCATACTTCGTCAACTTCAGGTTTGAAGTTCAGATAGTATACAGAGCCTGCTGCCTCTGCGGTCTTCTCTGCGGTCTTCTCTGCCGCCTCGGTAGTTGCTGCTGCGTCCGTCTTGTTGTCGGTAGCAGGGGTGGTTGCTGTTGCATTGTCAGCATTTCCACAACCGGTCAGCATGGAAGCTGCCATTACTGCACAAAGTAAAACACTTGCCAGTTTCTTCTTCATAATCTTACCTCTCCTTTTTTGTTGGAACGGGAACCCTTCATAATTCTTGCTATACTCCCGTCAGGTTGTCGGAAACGGTTTCGGTATTGTTCCCGGTAACGTTTCCGTTGCTGTAATTAGAAAATAGCACATTCACGAACTGGTTGCAAGTGCTTTTCTGTAAATCCCTGGAAGTTTGTATATTGTTCTCAAAATACTTCTCGCAGTTTTGTGCATTTTCACAATGACTTTATAATTCTTCTGCCGCTTATATTCTTTTTTCAAATAATTAACCCCTCGAGCGGACTGTCTCCTACTCGATTTTTATACTTTGCACACCATCTCGCTTAAAAGCTCGATGATGTACATTCGCCAGGTACAGATTCTTGTGCAAACACAAATCTGTACCTGGCTCATCGTATACACAAAAAGAGGTGCCGCCTCATCCTTCTGCAGCACCTCCCGGGTTCTTTTTTCTATTTTATTTTTACAGATACTTTTTCCAGCCTTCCGGCAGATATTTTGCCGTGCTGCGGAGCATATCCCTTACCAGCTCTTCCACCTGTTCTCTGGAAGCTCTTCCTTTGACCTGCGGATCCTCCAGGAATGCTTCCACCACCAGATCAAAATCACACAGAATAGCTGCTTTCAGAATCCGCTCATGGTTTGCCACATGGGGATCCACCAGCTCCTTGATCTGCTCCGGAAGCTCTCCGGCATACAACGGGCGGATGGCATCTCTCTCGAATACCGCATTGGTCTCTACAACCGCACTTTCCGGCAGATTGGCAATCTGATGTCCGGTATTGGGAATATTGACATTGCTGATCTTGCGGGTCAGTCCGCAGAGTGCCTTGATCAGCTGGATACCTTCCTCCCCGGTAGGCTTCAACTCGATCTCTTCCTCACCGGCTGCCAGTCTCGCGCTCTTTGCCAGACGTTCCTGCAGATCCTTCTTTCTCCAGTCTACGGTAGTCAGACCGAATTTCCATCTCTTTACCGTCTCGGGATCTTTCAGGTAACTGTCACCCACACCGGGCATGAATTCCACCAGATGCCTGTCGCCTGCTGCTGCGATCAGACCATATTTGCGGAACAGATCAAATTTCACAATATGGGCACACTCGAAAGTAGAGTTCGCCCAGTTTTTATCTGCTTCTTTGTAGCCGTCTTCCTTATGCTCCTCGGTATATTTCCGGTAAATGGGGAACAGATCGATTCCTTTATAGGAAGCATAGTCGAACCAGGTGAAATGGTTGATACCCAGTACATTGACCTGAATATCCTCACGTTTCACATCCTTAAGCCCCATGGTCTCTTCCAGAATACCCTTTAACACTTTCTGGGTACCGAATACTTCATGGCAGCATCCAAAAGCTTTGATCTCCGGAAAAACGTAGTACAAAGTCTTCACGCACAGGGACATGGGGTTGGTGTAATTGATGACCCAGGCTTTCGGTGCATATGCCCTGATGGCCTGTGCGATTTCCACATACATGGGAATCGTACGCAGTGCTCTCATGGCACCGCCGGGGCCTGCGGTATCTCCTACAGACTGATAGATTCCCAGTCGTTCCGGCATATGTACATCCACAGCCATCTCATCAAAAGTTCCCGGCAGAATAGAGATCACGATGAAATCCGCACCGGTCAATGCGGACTGTAAGCTGTCAGAAACAGTATAGTTCCATTTGCCCACCACATCCTCTCTTGCAGAAAGTCTGTTGCCGATGATCTCATTGTGTTTTGCCGCCTCCGCATCAATATCATACAGGCGGATGGTTCCGGACAGTTCTTCATCCATGGCCAGATCCGTCATAAATGTCCATGCCCATCCTCTGGAACCACCGCCAATATAGGCGATCTGTAAATCTTTTACCTTTCCGTCTGCATACTCCATTTTTGTATCCTCCTTATGTGTTTCCGGTCCTTGGGATCCTCTGCTCCATCGGCCCGTACTGCCTTCTCTATATTGCACATTATAGCCTATGGCTGTATAATAATCTTGCTATTATTTGCGTATTTTTTTCCATTTTCGTACTATATTGACTTTTGTTTTTATACAAGCTCATAGATTTGTAATATAGCCTGCGCATACTGTTTTTCAGAATGCAGTCTAATATAGCACTAATATAGCATAGGAAAAAGGAGATCACTATTATGTTTGAAACAGGGGATTTTCAGACACCGGCTCCACCGGAATCAGGTGTTGCGGGCAATGCTGTTGCTTCGACGCCTCAGGATCACTGGCTCTATAATGAGCTTGTAGACGGATTCCACATCGACCGTGTTGTACGGGACTATAATTATTCCATGGATATCCGTCACATTCACGAAGAATACGAGATTTATTATCTTTTAGAGGGGGAACGGTATTATTTTATCAACCAGCAGACCTATCTGGTCACCCCGGGAACGCTGGTCTTCATTGACAAGGAGCAGATCCACCGCACCGGTATGGCTTCCGCCGGACCACATCACGACCGGATCGTTTTAGGAATCATGGAAGAGCCCTTTTCTGCCTTTCTGGCATCTTTCGGAGGATTGCAGCTGCAGAGTTTTTTCACGGAGCAGGGCAGTATTCTGACACTGCCAGAAGAAATGCGCCCCTATATCCAGTCTCTGTTGCAGGACATTGCCTCTGAGCTGATCCACAAAAAGCCCGGCTATCTTCTGGGCGCCATGACGAAGCTGGCAGAATTTTTCATTGCCGTGCTGCGCTTGCAGCCCGAGGGTCCCGTTGTCTCATCCCCGGCCAGACATTCGAACCCGAAGTATCAAAAGGTCGATGAAGTGGCGCACTATATTGTAGAACATTGTACTGAGCGGATCTCTCTGGAGGATCTCGCTGGGCGGTTCTATATCAACAAATTTTACCTGAGCCGTATTTTCAAAGAAGTCACCAGTTTTACCATCAATGATTACCTGAATGTCAACCGCATCAAAAAAGCCCACCGGCTCCTTCTGGAAACGGATGACAGCATCACTTCCATTGCGGAACAGTTGGGCTATGAAAATATTACTTATTTTGAACGGGTGTTTAAAAAATACCGGAATATGACACCGTTAAAATACCGGAATTATTATCGGTCGGAGACAGAGTGACCTATGAATCTGCAGCTGTCTGAACGTATACTCCTTGTCTGCTTCATGATAAGCCGCTCTACAACAGATCACTCAGTCGTGCAAACTGCTCCAGTGTCAATGCCTCACCTCTTACGGTAGGGGACAGGCCCATCTGTGCCAGGGCTGCTGCCGCAGATTCCTTGGTGATGCCTGGGCGGCCCGCATTTCCCAGACCGTTCACCAAGGTCTTACGGCGCTGGTTGAAGGAAGCCCGGATCAGGGCGAACATCTTCTTCTCATCCTTCACCTGTACCGGCGGTTCTTCGTAGCGGGTCAGGCGGATGACCGCGCTGCCCACATTCGGTCTCGGGATGAAGCAGTTGGGCGGTACATTCGCCACGATTTCCGGCTTTGCATAATACTGCACCGCCAGAGACAGGGCGCCGTAATCCTTCGTGCCGGGGCCTACCTGCATACGGTCCGCCACTTCCTTCTGCACCATGATGGTGATGCTCTTCAGCGGCACACGGCTCTCGAATAAGCCCATGATGATCGGTGTCGTTATGTAATAGGGCAGGTTTGCCACCACCTTGATGGGGCGTCCTCCGTTTTTCTCTTCCACCAGCCGGTTAATGTCCACTTTCAGGATATCGTCATTGATGACCGTGACGTTATCATAATCCTGTAATGTCTCTTCCAGAATAGGGATCAGTGCCTTGTCGATCTCCACGGCCACCACGCTGCCCGCGCGCTCCGCAAGATACTGGGTCATGGTACCGATGCCCGGCCCGATCTCCAGCACGCAGTCCTCCTTCGTGATCTCCGCAGAAGAAATAATCCGGTCCAGAACCGTCGTGTCTATAAGAAAGTTCTGTCCGAATTTTTTTTGAAAATTGAAATGGTACTTCTGCAGTACCGCAATGGTATTCTGGGGAATGCCCAAATAAGCCATAATAAGCCTCCTTAATAATACTTAAAATCCTCTAAAAAATGAATACAATCATACAACACCAGCACATCCATTCCCTGTTCCGATTCATACTGCTCCATCAGTTGGAACAGTTTCCCGTTAAAATACCGCAGATCCACCACGTAGATATTCTCATAATGGGCCGTGAGCAGCGGAATCAGGCTGTTGGCATAAGAATCCTTGATGACAAACAGCGTCTTACCGGGATTGTATCCCGTATGAATCTCAATAAATGCATGATTGTCATTCAGGAAAAATCCATACTGGTTCTTGGTATTCAGATAATCCGGTGCATACAGAGAATCAGCCGTGTCCGCAAAATCATACGTCACCGATACTGCTTTTTTCTCCGTCTCCGGGAAATACTGTATGCTATCCTTCGTCCAGTCCACATTGATACGGGACTGCAGGGTTCCCTGAAAATTCTCCGACACCGTCTTCCTGCCGTTTACGTCATACGGGTAGGGGAAACGTCCCACACTGTCCGCCCAGGCCAGAAAACCGTAATATGCCCCCAGACTGGTCCAATGATGATCCGTGCGATAATAGATGGGCTCCTGTGCATGCTCCTGCAAAGCGTGATACACATCTATATAATGCTCTTCTCCAATAGAATTCCTTACCTTCGTAAGCAGCCGTTCTTCGTCATAATAAGGTGCAAATGCCGGCAGCATATCCGTGAGAATGTTGTCCGCTGTCGGTACCAGCATGACTTTGGCATCCCAGTGGTTCACCAGCTTTGTTAACGATGCGACACGGGAATTTTCCATCTGCTCCGTATACTCATCGGGATCGTTTACTCCGATCAGATACCGGTCTGCTCCCAGATAGACCCCGTTGATCTCTTTTTTCCGGAAACAGATATCTGCCCGGGTCTTAAGTCCTACCCATTTATCCCGTCCTACGAACTGGTCGGACATGTATTTCTCATACGCATCCCCGTATTCTCCCGTAAAAAGACTCTCCCAGGAAAAGGCAGGGCGGGAAGCCAGCACCCGGTTCTCCGCTTCCGAATATACTCTGTCACTGTTCCACAGATCTGCCACTCCCAGAACCAGAAGTACCGCACAGACCAGTCCGATGGTCAACAGCGAATTTCTTTTATCATCCATATGCGGTTCCTCCTTCCCGGTTAGAATCGAAAATACAAAAAGGGATTATACGACGCATCCACAATATACGCCACCGACAGAAGCAGCAGTACTGCCGGAATCACCTTTTCTCCCAACCGGTACAGTGCCATGGCGGGGCCTGTCTTACTGCTTTTCAAAGCATGCACCAGTCTGCTGCCTAGCGGAAGACATGCCACCAATGCGATGACCAGAAGCACCAGATACTCATTGCTCAAAAACATGGCCAGTGAATTCACGGGCCCTACCCCGTTCATTCCAAACATAGCCTGCAGATAAGCCAGAATCTCACCGGGACTTTCCAGTGCAAAAAATACCCAGCTGATCAATACCACCGCCAGCGTATAAACCCTGCCGAACACTTTGGGCACACTCTCCAGAACTTCTCCCAGAAACAGTTTTTCCAGAATCAGGAAAAGCGCAAACCACAGCCCCCAGAACAGGAAGTTCCATCCCGCACCGTGCCAGATACCGGTCAGCATCCATACCACCAGAATATTAAACAGCTGTCTCGGCAAGCCCTTGCGATTGCCACCCAGCGGAATATACACATACTCCTTGAACCAGGTACTTAGGGAAATATGCCATCTGTGCCAGAAATCTTTGACCGAAGTGGCAACGTATGGATAATTGAAGTTCTCCGGGAAATGGAAGCCTAAGACTGCCCCCAGTCCGATCGCCATGTCGGAATAGCCTGAAAAATCAAAGTAGATCTGCAATGCAAAGGCGGCAATTCCCAGCCATGCCATCAGAATACTCATCTGCTCATTTCCCAGTTCCGTTACCTGTTTCCACAAAAGTCCCAGGTTATTGGCCAGCAGTACCTTTTTGGCCAGTCCTGTCACGAATCGTTTTACCCCGTAACTGATGGCATCCAGGTCGGTCCGTCTGTCCTGCAGATACCGTTCCACCTGATGATACTTTAAAATAGGCCCGGCGATCAGCTGTGGGAACATGGTCACGTAGACACCGAACTGCAGAATATTGCGCTGCGCTTTTGTATCGCCCCGGTACACATCGATCACATAAGACATGGTCTGGAAGGTGTAAAAGGAAATTCCGATGGGTAACGGAAGATTCAGAAACGGAATCGACGTTCCGAAGACCGCATTCACCGTCTGCATCAGGAAATCGGCATATTTAAAAAATCCCAGGATAAAAAGATTGATGACAATGGAACATAGCAAAAAGATCCTGGAGCGATCCTTCCCTCTGTATTCTTCGATCAGCCTTCCCCACACATAATCGGATATGGTAGAAAAAAGCATGAGGAAAATATAGACGGGCTCTCCCCAGGCATAAAAGACCAGGCTCCCCAGGAAGAGAACCAGATTCTTCATCTTCCGGGGAACCAGGAAATAGCAGATCATAAAAATCGGCAAAAACCGAAAAAGAAACAATACACTGCTGAATACCATTCACTCTACTCCGTATTTACTCCAGAGTCTGTCTGATAGCCTCCAGGGCAAGTTCATTCTGCTCCTGACAGTAAGTGATCACGGCCTCATCGCCCTGTTCTTCCACAGAGGAAGTGTCCGCACCCAACTGTACAAAGCATACATAATCGCCTATCCGTTCCACTCGGGATGCCTGAATCTTGCCCAGATTCATGGGATACTGCATCGTGTCATTCACCAGACTGTCACGGTAGGCGTTCAATGCACTTTCTACCTCTTCTACCTTACCATCTTTTGCATGAATAATCAATAAAGTATCTACATTGACGCTGATCATGGGTGCCTCTCCCAGGTAGGCATCATAGAGCTCCGCACTGACACCGTAGGTCTCGTTCAGCATTTCCCCGGGTATCTCGGAATCCGGCCAGTAATTGTCTCCCAGTGCATCCGTAACTGCCTTTTTTGCACTCTGTAACGCTTTCGCAGCGTCCTTCGGATTCTGTGCAGCGGTTGTACTACCGGCCTCGCCGGTCTCCTGTCCCGCTGCGGTGCTCTCCATGGTGGACTGCTGGTTGTCTGATGCAGCACCGTTATTATCCTTGCCTCCGCAGGCGGTCATAGAAAGTGCCAGAGCACTCATAAGTAACATACATGCTAATTTCTTTTTCATAAAATCTCTCCTTGTTTTGCAGGGATATTTCCCATGTTCAGTTGCAGTATCCCCTTTTTGGGGATCCCTATTCTATCAGACGACAATCCGGTAGAAAAAGTTTCATTAAATTTTCAACAGCCAGAACAGAAACGGCATTGTAGCTACGGACAGCACAGTGGTCAGCGCCACGCCCTTAGAGGTCAGCCGGTAATCACCGTCATATTGCTGCGCCAGCATGACTGTCATGCTGCCGACAGGTGTGGCCGTCATGACCAGACAGACACCCAGAAACATGGGGTCTGTAATGAAAAAACGCAGTCCCCACAGAAGCAGTGCCGGCATAAGCAGCAGCTTCACAACAGAAAAGAGCAGCAGCCGCACATCCGTAAACAGATCCTTTAACCGGATCTGTGCCAGCGAATCACCGATTACCAGCATACTTAATGGTCCGGTGACAGCTCCGATCCGGGTGGCAGTATCTTTGAAGACCATCGGAACCGGAAGATTACTGATATACAGGGTCACTGCAATGAGGCAGGAGATCACCCCCACATTCATCAGCTGCTTCCAGTTCAGCTTTTCCCGCTGTCCGGAGGTCTTCATCCTGTTAATGCCATAGGTATAGATCAGCACACTGTAAAGCAGATTAAAAATTGCAGCATGGATCACTGCTTCACCGCCGTACATGGCATCCAGCAGAGGATAGCCCATAAAGCCAATATTGGCGAAGATCGTCATGACCTGATAAGAACCATAATCTTCTCTGTCTGCCCGAAGCAGTCTCGGAATCAGCTCTGCAATCACAAACATGATAGCAAAAAAGATCAGCGCCACAGCTAGCGTAACCAACAATGCCGCCTTATTTTCCAATGTTTCAGGATTCATGCCGGAGGCAATGATCAGCGCCGGATTGCCGATATTAATGACGATACCGGAGATCATCTTGCCGGTATTTTCCCCGAATACTCCGACCTTTCTGCAGATGTACCCGATCAGCATGATCAGGAAAAAAATCACCATTTGTTGAAGTAAAAGCATACGCTGCCTTCTTTCTGTATTTAATCAGGAAATAGTAACTATTCAGAACCCCATTCGCAAAACCGCGTACATCATAGCACATATGTGCTCTTTTTCACAACAAAAAATTATTGTTTTCCACCCTTTTTGCTTTCTTTCTTTACAAAACTACGGACAGTACGCTATACTTGCAAAGGACTATTGATGGAAACGACGCTGCAAAGCAGCAGAATGTGAGGAAATATGAGCATATTAAACGTAGAACACCTGACCCACGGATTTGGAGACCGTGCTATTTTTAACGATGTATCGTTTCGCCTGCTGAAGGGGGAACATATCGGTCTCATCGGTGCCAACGGCGAGGGAAAATCTACCTTTATGAATATTATCACCGGTAAACTGATGCCGGATGAGGGCAAAGTGGAATGGGCGAAGAATGTCCGCGTCGGCTATCTGGACCAGCATACAGTGCTGACCCCCGGTATGACGATCCGTCAGGTACTGGCTTCCGCTTTTGATTTCTTATACGATATGGAAGCACAGATGAATGAAATCTGTGACAAAATGGGAGATGCCACCTCGGAAGAACTGGAACAGTACATGGAAGACCTGGGAACAATCCAGGATCTGCTGACTATGCATGATTTCTATATGATCGATGCCAAAGTGGAGGAAGTGGCAAGAGCTCTGGGACTGATGGATATCGGCCTGGACCGTGATGTGACAGAGTTGTCAGGTGGTCAGCGTACCAAAGTTCTGCTGGGCAAACTTCTGTTGGAAAAGCCCGATATTCTGCTACTGGATGAGCCGACCAACTATCTGGATGCGGAACATATCGAATGGCTCAAGCGTTATCTGAATGAATATGAGAACGCATTTATCCTGATCAGCCATGACATTCCCTTCCTGAACAGTGTCATCAACCTGATCTATCACATGGACAATCAGGAGCTGACCCGCTATGTGGGCGATTACGACAAGTTCCAGGAAGTCTATGCCATGAAGAAATCCCAGCTGGAGGCCGCATATAATCGTCAGCAGAAGGAGATCGCCGATTTGAAGGATTTCGTAGCAAGAAACAAGGCCCGTGTATCCACCCGTAACATGGCCATGTCCCGCCAGAAGAAGCTGGATAAGATGGATGTCATCGAGCTGGCTGCGGAGAAGCCGAAGCCTGAATTCTCTTTCAAGGAGGGCCGCACCACTGGTCGTATCATTTTCGAGACAAAGGATCTGATCATCGGTTATGACGAGCCGCTGTCCAAGCCCCTGAATCTGTCCATGGAACGTGGCGAGAAGGTAGCGCTGATCGGTGCCAACGGTATCGGTAAGACCACACTGTTGAAGAGCATTCTGGGACTGATCCCGCCTCTGTCCGGCGAAGTGGAGCAGGGGGATTATCTGGAGATCGGTTATTTCGAGCAGGAAATGTCCGGTTCCGGTGACAACAGCTGTATCGAAGAGATCTGGCAGGAATTTCCCGCGTTTACCCAGTATGAGGTCCGTTCTGCGCTGGCCAGATGCGGTCTGACCACAAAGCATATTGAGAGCCGCGTAAAGGTACTCAGCGGTGGTGAGCAGGCAAAGGTAAGACTCTGCAAGCTCATGAACCGTGCCACGAACGTTCTGTTACTGGACGAGCCAACGAACCATCTGGATGTGGATGCCAAAGACGAGCTGAAACGAGCACTGAAAGAATACAAGGGAAGTATTCTCATGGTCTGCCATGAGCCGGAATTCTACGATGGCCTGGCTACCCAGGTCTGGGATCTGTCCCAGTGGACCACAAAGCTGTAAATAGAAAGTTAGTAAAGAAATGCTATCAAATCCCCGTAGCCCTTGGCAGGGTATAAGA
>ERZ773149.194-NODE-194-length-64828-cov-3.679959_pt1 | contig 64828 bp, 50 predicted proteins | sample MGYA00511081_ERZ773149 | MGnify/ENA primary metagenome ERZ773149 (study PRJEB29015, sample SAMEA2737846) | human gut metagenome | biome: human gut; feature: human-associated habitat; material: faeces | place: China | collected 2012 ...
ACATTTTTTTATGATAAAAAAGGATTATCATTGGGGTGGGTCTATGGTATGATAGGTAAAGAATTATCGGGAGTGAAGGGGATAAAATAAGATGAAAAAACTGGCGAAAAGTTTTCTGGTCATGATACTGGGACTTCTGATGAGTGTGAACGTCATGGCAGATGTACAGACAGGTAAGACAGAACCGGATTATCCGACAGACTATTATATGATCGTAGAATCAAAGGCAGGAGGAATTGACATCTACTCACAGCCGGATCTGGAATCTACGAAGCTGAATGATGAGCAGATCCCGAATGGAACAGCACTTCATATAGAGGGCGAAGTAGAGGATACCGAGAATAACCGCACCTGGGGATACACGGAATATCATGGCATGTATGGATATGCTCCACTTGATGAATGCCGTCCGGCAGATTCCCGTAAAGAAGCAATTGATTCCGAATTGTATATCGCAGGCAAGGACCATGTGAATTACAATGCTGATTATGATGTAAACGCATATGCAGAAGAAGGAACGCAGAAGCTCTACCAGGGACCTGGGAAAAAATATGGCGAAGTTCCGGGAGTGCGCGATATTGAAAATGGCGAGACTCTTCATATCACACAGGATGCCGAAATGGTGGATGGAAGCCATTGGGGCGTGACCAGAGTTGATGGAACAGAAGGCTGGGTAGACCTGGAGAAAACAGAAGAATGGAAAGCAGAACATCTGGATACTGTAGAGGAGAGTGTCGATGCGGTGGCAGAAGTGAGTGTAACACCAACCGAAGCTACAAAGGCGACTGAGACACCAGTCCCGACTGAGACCGCAGAAGCGACCGAGACACTGGCACCAACTGAGGCCGCAGAAGCGACCGAGACACCAACACCGGCAATTACAGAAGAAACAGATGAAGCTGAAAATACAGAAAAAGACTCCAAAGAGCCTGAAGCAGAAAACACTGACGCAAAGGACATCCGCGAGGCGTCCGGGCAGAATGTAAAAGTTACCGCATCCAGATGGTATCAGAACCCATTTACATGGATCGCAGTGATCGCAGTACTGGCAGTGGCAGGATTACTGATCTACCACAATAAGAAAAAATAAATTTTTCTGTACATACAATAATATAGAAACCAGACAATCATAAAAATCAGATCAGGATCGGGTAATCAGCCCGGTCCTTTTATTGTATACAAAATATAATTGTGAAATTTCGTACATTTCTGGACCAAAAATGTCCGATTCATTGACTTTTATGAATCGACATGATAAATTTATTGCATGTAACTATTTATGTTGGCGTTTTATGACATAAATACGGATATGCTGTAAAAACAGCAACAAATACGCAGAACGGAGATTACACCAGAGAAGAGCAAGAGTATTACCCGATCAAGGGAAGCCCTGTTGATGATTCTAAAGAGAAATACCGCGAAAATATCCAGAACTTTTATTTTTCAGAAAGTGATGAGAACAGCCGCGGTGCATATGATCTGAATTTCGAGACAGTGACAAATGAGACTGTAAACAAAAATCTCAAGGCGGGAGCTGGCAACACACTTTCGAAGGAATATGATCCGGATAGAGGATTTTTTGGTCTTTATGAAAATGTATATGAAGATCTTACGTCTGTGATGGCAGAGAACATCCAGAAACATATTTACACATTTCCTGGCGAAAATACGGCAAAAGAGTCATTACGAAAGATCTATGAAAATCTCCAGTCTCCGATCTCACAGGTCGCAGATTTCTCATCAGGTGACATTGGAGACAGTGCAGATACATCGGCTGATACAGAATCCACTCCGGCGGAATTTGACTCAAACAGCTCTTCACAGAGTCCGGCTTCTTCTGAGCCAGACACCGGAGATTCCGTCAGCTTTGACAATGGCTTTGCCGACAGCACAGGAGATATTTCTTCCGATGGTTCTGTTGATGAATGGAATGACACAGATAGCGAAATAGAATCCGAGGCAATGGGTGCGGGAGATGATTTCGGTTCTGATTTTTCAGATACAGATTCGGGAGTGACAGACAGCTATGACGAAAGTGGTATAGATGACAATACTTCGGATGCGTCAGATTTTACTGAAAGTGCGGATGATAACGCAGATGTCGGTGAATCTGTGGATGCAGAAATGACTACAGCAGATGAGCCTGTGGGAGATCCGCTTCTGACAGAAAGTGTCAAAAAAGTTCAGGAAGTTGATACAAATACAGAAACAAACACAACTCCGGAAACAGTCGGAGATAATCCTGGAAAGCAGGAGAACCCATATGTTTACGTCAGTGAACAGATCAATGTTTTTCCATATTATAAATATACAAAGCTTGGTACATTTTCTTATGTGATGGCAAAGCAGCAGATGGTTGCGCAGAGGGACAAAGCAGCACAGGATAGCGGTGAGAGCATTACTCGTCAAAACGGAGATATTGTCCTGGAAAATGACCAGTACTATTATTACAAAGTTGATGATGCCGAAACAAATAAATATCTGCTAACGCTGGTGACCGGACGTCAGCCGGTTGCATATCAGGACATTCAGCAGATTCCGGAAAATCTTGGATACGACTATTATTATCGTGTAAATGGAGTTTATTTCTGCTGTACAGATGGTGACAGCACTGATGAGAACAATAATTATAAATTCACTGGATGGTATTATGTGAACTATCAGGATCAGTCAAATATTTATGTACCTGCGGAAAATTCAACAGCAACCTATTATGTTTCCGATGCCAGTTATACTTTGACACCAGGAACAGGAGATTTTGATTTTGTACCTGATGATAACGAAGATCCTCAGTTAGTCCAGGTAAATCATATGTATTACAATGGTGGGCTGACCAATAATGACTGGTTTAAAAAGTTTGTATTTCATCTTCAGCCAAAAGCAGATGCTTCAGCAGAGGATGGTGAATTTGAAAACTTTAACATCCAGGTAGACACGATGAGTGCTGATTCGTCAGGTAATTCTCTTCAGGCAGTATATGCGTCCGCAGGCACAGATACCAGTGCAGATGCTGCCGGACAGGAAGATGACAGCGAAGATACACAGGATATTTCAGTAGATACGGATGAAGAAAACATCGAAGAAGAAGTCGTGGCAGACGAGCAGTCGGATGACTTTACCGACAGCGTTGATATGGAGCCGGTGGAGGATGCAGGCGAAGCCACAGATTCTGATGTAACATCAGAAGAAGATTCAGATGACCAGAACGAGATAGATGTCGAAGAAGACGGTATCGACGAAGCAGGAGATGCTGAAACTACAGAAACAACAGAAACAACAGAATCCAATGCAAATCCTCTACAGACCGCATTGGAAGGCTATGACCTGATTTATGTAAATGGTAGATTAAGTACTGATATGGCAGCAGCCCTGGAAGGTGCAGTTTCATCAAATACTCTGCCATGTATAATTAATAATGCCCGTGATGGAGTAGCCGATTCACTGAGTGATACGATGAGGGCTGATTTTGTGAAGGCTGATACAGAGGATGCAGATGGACATTATGTGAATAAGTATGTATATTTCTTCAAAAATACATTTGTAAATGAAACAGCAGATAATGATAAATTATTAAACTCAAATTTTAATACAAATTTTAATGACGATTTAAAATCTGAGGATAATAAAACATATGATACATCACATAAGATGCACGGATTTGAAGAAATCATCAAGTATATCAACAGCGAAAATCAGTATAGAGGTCTTGGAGATGATGGAAATGTTAATGAACAAGAAATCAAACAGCTGAACAGAGAGATTTCTCAGGCAAGGGCGATTGAATATATTATTAATTATAAGTATAAGAGAGCTGAGAAAATCAAAGAGAATATCAAAGCACTTGAAATCATGCCGGATGCAAATTGCAGTAAACTGGATGAAAATATGATCAGAAGCTGGCTTGGTGAAGAATGTGGACCAGAGATTGAGACAATTACTGCAAACTGTGAACATACAGGGGAAGAAGCTTCAAAGGCAATTGATGGAAATAAAAATACAATGTGGCACACGAAATGGAAAAATGAATCTGGATGTGTCAATGTTCATAATGAGCATTATCTAACAGTGACGTTTAAAAAAGAAACAGGTGTTAGTGGATTTCATTATTTGGGCAGGCAAAGAGGTGGTGCGACGGGTACACTTACTGAATATACTGTGGAGTTGTATGATAAGGATAACAAGTCTCTTGGTAAAGAAATTGGAAAAACAGGAATAACATTAGAGAATTATAGCCGTATAGGAAATGTTGAATTAAAATTCTCTAAGAAGTACCAAAGTGTTAAGAACGTTAAAGTAATATTTAATCAAACATTGGGAAATAGTGATGGAACTCCAGCCAATAGATTTGCATCATGTGCAGAAATATCATTTTATAATGAGCTAGATAATACAATAACTCCGTCAATTACTCATATGACAGCTTCTGAGTTTGTCGGTCATATAGATGACATTACGTCAGAGTATGATTTGATCTATATCAGTGATAAACTTCTTCCGGAAAGCAGCACATTGATCACTGGAAATGGTGATTATAGATATGTGCATGTTGGGGATGGTGTTTCTGCCAGCTCTGGTGCACCAAATCTGTTAAAACTATTAGGGCAGCTTGAAATTGAATACGATCATATGGCAGATGGAAGTAGGTGGTCTCAGAAAGGATATTGGACGAATAATAATACTCAAAATCCAATATGGACAGCGAGCACTTCTGGAAATGTTACAATTAACAGATTTGCTCCATTGAATACTTATGGCCAAAGTGGGGGCGGTTTTTTCAGAGGTTCTGGAAATGATATGACAAAACAGCAGTATAATGAGCTGATGGATTTTGTAAAAAGTGGTTACCCTGTTGTAATTGGAAGTGAATTGACAACCTCAGACAGAACCGCAAATAGCAAAAAGGTTGACAATTCATCCTGGTATTATCAGTTTATCAATGACGCATTTAAATACAATAATGTAGTAACGGATACAGAACTGGATAATGAAAGTAAAGATATTAAGTTCTTTTTAAATCTGGCAAAGCCACAGATAATATTTGAAAAGGATGGAAAACCAAAAGAAGCACCAAGGCAGAATGTTAATGATGAAAGTGGGGAGTATGCTTATCTAAATAATAATGAACTTAAATATACATTCACAATTCAAAATGATTCGGATGTCTTTCCTGCAAATTCTACATACGACTGTAAGCTGTATATTGATTTAAATTTTGACGGAAATCTTTCGTCAAAAGAAATCCAGGATCAGTATGTGGAGATCACAGATGAAGATGGAGCTGTTATAGCACGTGGAGTCAATGATGATGGTACACAGAGATATGAATTAAAAGCTGGTAAACGATATACATTAGTGAGAAAGATACCTTCTGATTACTATAAATTGATTACTTGGAAGCTGGTTGTATCCAGTAATCGTAACTCATATATTCATACATCTGAAATGGGCTATTCAAAGCAGCAGAATACAGGTTCAAAACAACAGATACATGTCTTGCAATTGATGCAGCCTTCAGCCTATGTAAATAAGCCCACGCTGGATTTGGCGAAAAATTCAGTTTTTCAGAATAAAATTAAAAATCTGGATGATTTTGAGATTAAAATAGATCAGGTTCAGATTTCTGAATTGAAGAATTATACGCGGGAGCAGATGAAAGATTTATTGGATCAAGAACAGATGCTTGTTTTGGGATTTGCAGATGTCTATCAGGATATTCCTAATAATAATGGGCAGGTGGAAGAAATTCTGAACTTTGTTAAAAAGGGAAAAAGTATTATTTTTGCTCATGATACGACTTCCTATGTAAATTATGATCGAGATAATGTATATCACAAAATTGCGAGTACAGAGTACGGTAAAGATGAGAACACTGCAAGAGCCTATGACCGGTATCTGGAAGTAGATACTAAGAACCCTACATGGGGACTTTCTTTGAATAAAATTCTTCGTTCTGTTGTAGGCATGGATAGATATGGAATTACATCTACAGAAGTGTTGAAGAATGGAACAGTAGTTGGAAATCTGATTAGTCAGGGAAGGGCGTTGACTTCGGATTCGGTTAGTTTCTCTGAATTAATGAGTATCACCGGTGATATAGCATATCAGAATGACAGCGCACAATCATCCAGTTATGCTCAGACTCAGGCATACTCGAATAATATGATAGTTCAGGATTCTCCAAAGGTTACAAAGGCTGCGAAAATAAATGATGGAGCGATCACTCAATATCCATATGTAATGGATGACAATATTGAAATCGCTGAAACACATGGGCAGTATTATCAGCTTGCTATGGAACAAGACAGAGACATCAATGGAAACAGTGATGGACAGAATGATGTTGTCGTTTGGTATTGTTTGAGAGGGGATTATTATGATAAGTCACCAAATGATGTCAGAAACAATTATTATTTCTATAGCAAAGGAAATGTTATCTATACAGGCGCAGGTCATTCTACAGTGAACAACGAGAAAGAGATTGAGCTCTTTATTAATGCAATGGTTGCCGCAGCAAATGTAACTGCAGTTCGTCCGGAAGTGGACTTTATCAGTTCGCTGAATCCGGCAGCAGAAAAGGAACAGATACGCTACTATATGACAGACCAATCTAACTGGACTGCAAATGAAACAAATACGTTGGAACAGAACATGGACTTCTACATTAATGTAAAAGACTATAACATGGTGAGTGCTGATTTGAATCAGGCGGACCTGGATAAAAAGGAGATGACAATTGAATTCTTTATAGAAGGCGATGGAGGTTCAATCCAGACGGATTCTGGTAGTGATAAAAAACTTGTAAATATTACAAATCAAATTAATAATTTGAAAGGATATAATGGGGAAACAGTTACTCTGGGAAACGATGGAAGGTTCCATACGAAAAATAATAATGCATTTGGCTTTACGATTAATAATATAGAACAATATCTGAAGAAACAAAATGCTTATAAAGAAAACTGCAGGCTTTACGTTAGAGTATCCAGTACAGTTTATCTTTATGGTGAGGATAAAACAAACACTGTCTGGGCATCTATCGACTTAAAACATCGTCAGCTTTTCGACCTTGACTAGGGGACGGTGTTTCTGGCTTTTTTAGTGTCCCCCTGGCAGTTATATCCCTCTTGTATCAACATGGTGCAGGAGGGACTTTTTTGTATAATTGGAAATTACTCTGTAATGTTCCTATTACACAAAAAATAGAAAAATGCCATTTAATTAAATAATATGTCGAATGATTTTAGTTGTCTTGGAAGCACAAAGTGTGCTAATATCTTATATATCATTGATCAAGTCATAGATTTATTCTAAATTCAATTCCGAAATATAATTCCATTGAAACTCCAAATTAATACAAATTATCAAATTTAATATGAATAGTTGTTGTTCACCAGTAATATTCCGCAAAGTATTTTGCCATTGATATGGCAAAATCTCAAGACATAGTTAAGGAGATCAGATTATGCCAAGACAAGCCAGAAAAGTCAGTGAATTGAATATCTATCATGTGATTTTGCGTGGTATCAACCGACAGATTATTTTTGAGGAAGATAATGATTATTTGCAGTTTATCAGTATATTAAAATACTATAAAAATAGATGTGATTTCAAAATATATGCATATTGTCTGATGAATAATCATATACATTTGTTGATTGAGCATTCAAGTACAAATATGGAAACAATAATGAAGAAAATAGAGGTTAAGTTTGTTCGGTGGTATAATACGAAATATCAGCGAGTAGGTCACTTGTTTCAGGATAGATATAAAAGCGAACCAATCAATGATATGAGATATTTTTTGACCGTATTCCGATATATTAATCAAAATCCTCTTCATGCTGGGTTAGAAAGTGTTATAGGGACATACCCATGGAGTAGTTATCAGGAATATCTTGCACTGGATGATTCATTTATTGATATCAATAAAGTGATTAAATTGTTTGCAGATAGTGAAGAATGTATAAACTTTCTTTCTACCGATTCAAATATTAAATGTATGGAAGGATATCCTCAATCTGGCATTTCTGACAAAGATGCCTTGCAGATGATTCGAGAAAGAACAGGATGTGATTCAACAGCAGATTTTCAATGTCTGGAATTATTTGCCAGAAATAAGTATTTGAAAATGTTGCACCAGTCAGGCATTACGATACGTCAACTCAATCGATTAACAGGGATTTCGCGAACATCTATAGAAAAGGCGATAAAAAGTGAATAAAGTAAAAGACGGATTTGTGTTCATTTGAGGCACAAGATCCGTCTTTTTAAATTTCAAGATATATTTGTTTAATTATGAGCCACTGGGGACACTAAAAAAGCCTAAAACACCGTCCCCTATTTAATCTCATTCGTTTATAAGAGATTTCTCTTGTAACGGATGAGAATTTTTTTATCATATTTTCTTTTAATACTTCTTTATAATTACAGTTTTTGATTTTTTGCGAAGCAGTTTTTTATAAGCTGTATATTTCCTTTTGGGAACGCGTACTGTCATTCGGGATACAGACTGGTCGATCCGGGAAGAGATCTTTTTCAGTTTCAGGCTTTTGATTGTGATTGTGCAGCCCTTTTTCACACCGCGGAATGCACCTGGATTGATCTGCGTCAGCCCGGTACCAATAGTAACTTTCTTTAGTTTTTTGCATTTGTAGAATGCATTTTTACCGATTACACTGACATTGTGTCCGATAGAAACCGTGGTCAGTCGTGATTTTTTTTTGAATGCGTTGGCCCATATACTGGTAACACGATAAGTAACGCCATTGTAACGGACCGTTGAAGGAATACTGATTTTGGTAACTCGGCTGTTGGTCGTTCCATAGCATGTAACAACCTGATTGGCAGTGACACGATATTTCAGGTTCCCAACACGGAAACTGGTATTTACACGAGCACTGGATGGCGGTGCCGGAGTTGGAGTGCTGGTTGGAACTGCTTTGGGAGTGATTATTGGTGTAACTTCCGAAGGAGAATCCGGACTGACTGACGGCTGCACTTCTGGATTAACGGTTGGTTTGGCATCAGGAGTCGGTTCCACTGAAGGTGTTACAACAGTAGAACTGTCTAAGGTTTTTGTATGTGCTTTGACAGAGAAACAGCAGTTATACTGATGATTTCCTGCGTCGTACCATTTCTTTCCGGAAGTAGAAAAAAAGCTCTGATCCGGATCAATACCGGCAGTTGCCGTAAACCAGGATGTGCTGGTGGTTGTTTTTTCTACATAAAATTTATTGGATCCATCCGGTATTCTGATCACAACCGAATAGAAAGTACCCTGAGGAATTTTGACCGGAGTGTTCAGGTGGATCGTGTGGATTCCGGCCAGTGGCTGTGTGTAATCAACAGATTCTGCATAGGCGGGTGTTCCGCTTGTCGGATCAGAAGTATTCTTCAGATCTGTGTAGACCTGAATTTGAAAATCAGTATTGTCCTGTGGAACTGCAGTAACGATTTCACCGAGTTCTTCGTCTTTTCCATTTCCGGCAGTTGCCTTGAAAATATTGGATACATAGTAACCATTATTGATGGTGGTGCCCGGGAAAGTGAAAGTTCCGGCAGCAGCACCGTCGTAAAAATAATTATTTGGATAAGCAGGGGTGGTCATTGCTGTATTGGAGACCAGATTGGTGATGGATTTATCTTCATAGGAAAGATAAAAATAACCGTTCTTTCCCCAGTTTTTGCCATAACTGTTTTTGACGATCCAGGCACCATCATTATTCACACCGGAAGCTGACGGGAAGTTTTCCTTGGAGTAAGTGTCATCCCAGCCGACGATGGTTACAGCATGATTTACCAGACCAGACTGAGGGCAGGAATATGAAGCTGTATCCGGATAATAGTAGTTATCCAGCATGTAGATCATGGCAGAAACAGAATTATATTCCATAAGAAGCTGTTTGGTGCGATCCACAGTGTATTGAGAGAAAATGGCATCTTCCATATAAGCGCTGGTATCATAGGCGAGGCTGTCAGGCCATGTAACTGCAGAGGACTGAAACGGAACTTTTTCTTCGGTTGTCATGCCGGACCAGGTACTGAGAAAGAAGGAGGCAACACGGCCATTTCCGGTACCATGATAATCTGACTGAGTCCGGGTGATCTTATCATTTGGAGTGTTACCGAGGGGATCGTTTACTCGATTTGCCCAGAAATAAGCCAGTTGTTCTTCGGAAAGATCGTAGTACTTCTGTTCCCGGGTAAGCAGAGACGTCTCAAGGTTGGATGCGAGGCTGAAAGCCCAGCAGAGGCTGGTATTTCTCTGATTTTTAACCTCAGTGACAAATCTCTCTTCATTTGCATTGTAAGTTCCGGGATAAAGTGCATAGCTTGCAATGCCGATATTACTGTCAACTTCCGGTTCCGGAGCAAATGCATCCAGGTTCTGTAATGGTGCAAGCTGTGCCTGTCGTTCTTCATCCGTCATGGGACGGCCAAGAATATAGTCTATATTTTCGCTATTTGGAGATTCTGACCCTGAAGAAAAGACGGCTTCATCGTCATCAGAAGAAAAATCATCCGAGGACGTTGAGTCATCAGGGGCAGCAGATTGAAGTTCAGAAGAATCATCAACCGTTGAGGAAGCAGTATTTTCATCAATGGAGTCAATACTTATATCAACAGCATCATTTGTAGCAGTATTTCCTGTGTTAGCTGTTTCGTCAGAAGCAGATTCGTCTGCTGAAAGCTCAATATCACTGACTGCGTTCGCGGAAACCGGTATGTTAGTGAAAAGAACAGAACCTGCCAGAAGTAATACCAGAGTTCGCTTTTTGCCGTGTTGTTTATGATGGATCATGAAAACCTCCTGATTGATAACTATACTGTGTATGGAAAAATTATTTCTTTTATCATAGCACATACATAAAAAAAAGCAAAGCTACATAAAGCAGGTCTTGAGAAGATAAAAATGCCCCGGAGATCCGAAAACCTCCAGGGCAGATTAGGAAAAAAGACGGCCGATATTAGTTGTTGATGACAACACCTTTCTGCAGCATAACGTTTGCATACAGAGCTTTTTCACTTGTGGAAATGATGCAGTAAGCTGTTTTTGCTTCGTCATAGAATGCAAAACGTTCAATGTTTCCTACTACAGCGTCTCCTCTGTCATCATATTTACGAATGATCTCTTTGTAGGTATCCCAGATTGGAGTCTCTACATCATCACCAGGCATTACTTCCATCAGATTAACCGGATGTTCTACATAAGTATCCAGCGGGAAAACTTTCAGGATCGCTTCCAGAATTTCCGGAACACCATGTCCGTCACAGCGGATGGTAATCGCATTTTTACCCATAGATTCAACTGGGAAGTTACCGTCTGCGATAACAAGACGGTCGCTGTGTCCCATTTCACATAATACCTTTAATAATTCTGGTGATAAGATTTCAGGAATTCCTTTTAACATATCTTTATGCCTCCATTCAAAATTTTACTGAATTATGGCATATCTCGCTCAGAGACAGCCTTTATATTAAAAATGTACCTGCATTTATGATACTTTGCAAGAGAATATTTTCCGATAAAAGATGAATATTTTACACTGCTTTGAAGAAAGTGAAAAGTGAATATTTTATGGTTGACAGAAGCAGAGAACAGAGGTATGATTGGCTCAAACGGAAACGTTTCGGTTTTGCAAATGTTATCCGGCATTACAGAAACAGTAAGAACAAAAATCATACATATATTATGAGGAGGAAAATCATTATGCCACTTGTTACATCAAAAGAAATGTTGTCCAAAGCTCAGAAAGGCGGTTATGCAGTAGGTGCATTTAATGCAGAGAATATGGAAATGGTCAAAGCAATCATTCAGGCAGCAGAAGAACTGAAAGCACCGGTTATGATTCAGACAACACCATCTACTGTTAAGTATGGAACTGTAGAGACCTATGCAGCAATCGTTGCAGCAGAAGCTGCAAAAGCATCTGTTCCGGTCTGCCTTCATCTGGATCATGGCAGCAGCTTTGAGCTTGCTATGCAGGCAATGCATGCAGGATATACTTCTGTTATGATCGATGGATCCAAACTGGATTTTGAGGCAAACATCGCAGAGACCAAACGTGTGGCAGATGTAGCAAAAGCACTTGATATTCCATGCGAAGCAGAACTTGGTAAGGTCGGCGGCAAAGAAGATGATCTGGAAGCAGAGGCAGACACCAACACAGATCCACAGGAAGCAAAAGAATTTGTAGAGCGTACAGGAGTTACATCTCTTGCAGTTGCAATCGGAACTGCACATGGTTTCTATGTGGGAACACCGGTTCTCGACAAAGAACGTCTCAGTGAGATTCGTGAAGTTGTAGACATTCCGCTGGTTCTCCATGGCGCATCCGGACTCAGTGATGAAGATGTTATGGATTGTGTAAAACGTGGTATCTGCAAAGTAAACTTTGCTACAGAACTTCGTGCAGCATATTCTAAGGCAGTGAAAGAACTTCTTGCAGAAAAACCGGATACCATTGATCCGAAGGCATATGGCAAGACAGCTATTGCAGCAGTGAAGGAACTGGTTATGGCAAGAATGAAAGTCTGCGGATGTGACGGAAAAGCAGAATAAAAACAAAAGTACGAGAACCATGATTCAGCACACAGAAATATCATTGGAAAAAGAAGGCAGTGAGACATAATGGCGGCAACAATGAAAGACATCGCTAGACGGACTGGACTTGGTCTGGCTACGATCTCTTCTTATTTTAATGGCGGTAATGTCCGAGAGAAAAACAGAATAAAGATTGAAGAAGCCATTGAGGAACTCCATTATGAAGTCAATGAAGTTGCCAGAGGGCTGAAGACGAATGCGACCAAAACGATAGGTGTGGTGATTCCGGAGCTGAATAATACATTCTGCGCTGAAATCATAACGGGTATGGAAGATGTCCTTCGAAGCCATGGCTATGCCACGATCGTCTGTGACTGCCGAACCGATAAGAAACTGGAACGGGAGGCAATAGAGTTCCTGATCCGCAGGCGGGTTGACGGGGTTATCAATATGCCGGTTGATGAAGAGGGAAATCATCTGAAGAAATTTCAGAAGACAGGAAAACCAATCGTTCTGATCGACCGTAAGATACAGGGAATCTCCTGTGACAGTGTGCTGGTGGACAATAAAAAAGCTGCGGAGGATGCAGTACGACAGTTTATAGAAAGAGGTCATCGCTATATCGGGATCATCGGTGGACCGAAGGGGATTTTTACTGCACAGGAACGTATGGCCGGATATTACAGAGCATTGGAAAAGGCCGGAATTCCGGTCAGAGAATCCCTGATCTGTCATGGAGATTATACGATTCAGGGCGGTGTACGGAGTCTGGAGGAACTGGTGCAGAAAAATCCGGATATGACAGCGGTGTTTGTGACCAACTACGAAATGACAATGGGGGCCATGATCGGAGTAAATGAACTTGGAATACAGATACCGGAACAGCTTTCTGTGATTGGTTTTGACAATCTGCAGTTTGCGAGAGCATGTAACCCAAAGCTGACGATCGTATCACAGCCAACGGATGGAATTGCCAGAGAAGTGGCAAGAATCATGCTGGAACATCTGGAAAATGGCAAAAAAGAATCAGAAGAGTTTTTTACAGAAAAACTGCAGACAGAAATCATAGAAGGCAAGTCTGTAAATACTTTAAAATGATACAGAGAGAACAGATCGGAGTGTCAGCTGAAGAGAAGAAAATCCGGATATTTCGGAAAATGGGAGCAGCAAAATGAAAAAATCATATTTACTTGGAATTGACATCGGAACAAGTGCCTGTAAGGTTGCTGTATTTGACAGAGAAGGCAGAGTCCTTGCAGCAGCAAATGGTGCTTATCCGGTATATTATCCGCATGAGGGATGGGCGGAGCAGAATCCTGAAGAATGGTGGAGCGCAGTCTGCCAGGCAACAGAGGAAACGATACAGAAAGCCGGAATCGCACCGGAAGAAATCGCCGGAGTGGGAATTGACGGACAGAGCTGGTCGGCAATCGCAATAGATCAGGAAGGAAAAGTCCTTACCAATACTCCGATCTGGATGGACACCAGAGCACAGTCTATTTGTGACAGACTGAATCAGGAGATTGGAGCTGATGAGATTTTTAAGATATCAGGAAATTCCCTTCAGCCATCTTATTCTACAGCAAAGATCATCTGGTACAGAGAAAATAAGCCGGAAGTTTACGAGAAAATCTATAAGATCCTTCAGTCGAACAGTTATATCGCATTTAAACTGACAGATGCGATCACACAGGATGTTTCTCAGGGTTATGGATTACATTGTTTTGATATGAAAAAAGGATGCTGGGATGAAGAGATGTGTGAACAGCTTGGAATTCCGATGGGATTCCTTCCGGAAATATGTGACTGTGATCATGTGGTAGGCACTGTCACCGCGAAGGCAGCAGCAGAGTGTGGACTTGCCGAGGGAACACCGGTTGTTGCCGGTGGACTTGATGCTGCATGCGGAACGCTTGGAGCTGGTGTGATCCATACAGGAGAAACACAGGAACAGGGAGGACAGGCCGGGGGAATGAGCATTTGTACAGATGAGTACAAAGCTGATCCAAGGTTGATCCTCAGTTATCATGTTGTTCCGGGCAAGTGGCTCCTTCAGGGAGGAACTACCGGAGGCGGTGGAGTCATGCGCTGGTTTGAACATGAATTTGCAGACTATGAGCGTATGATGAAAGAACAGACAGGAGCTTCATCACTGGATCAGCTTAATGAAATCGCAGAAAAAGTAGCCCCGGGATGTGATGGAATGGTATTTCTTCCATATATGTCCGGAGAGCGCTCACCAATCTGGAATCCGTATGCAAAAGGTGTTTTCTACGGCCTGGATTTTGCCAAGACCAAGGGACATATGGTGCGTGCCTGTATGGAAGGAGTGGCTCTTTCCCTGAGACATAACCTGGAAGTTGCAGAGGAAGCCGGAGCGGAGGCAGAAGTTCTGAGAGCCATGGGTGGATCTGCGAATTCTTTACTCTGGACACAGATTAAATCCGATATCACAGGTAAACCGATCGTTGTTCCGGCATCTGATACGGCTACGACACTTGGAGCAGCAATCCTTGCAGGTGTAGGAGTTGGATTCTATAAGGATTATGATGAGGCAGTTTCACTTACTGTCAAAGAAACCCGCCGTCATGAGCCAAACCCGGAGAATAAAGCCATCTACGACCAGACTTACCAGACATACCTTGAACTCTATAAGTCCCTGGCCCACATGATGACCGCGAAATAAAAGCTGGGAGGGCGTTTCCCTCCTTTATGAAAGGAGAAAATATATATTATGAAAGCAGCAGTAGTAGTTGCAAATGAAGATGTACAGTATCAGGAAGTCGAAGAACCAAAAGTAACCAAAGGAACTGTAAAAATCAAAGTCAGATACTCTGGTATCTGTGGTTCTGACATTCCTCGTGTTCTCAATCACGGAGTTCATTTTTATCCAATTGTTCTGGGACATGAATTTTCCGGTGATGTGGTAGAAGTTGGCGAAGGCGTAACCAAAGTCAAAGTTGGGGATCGTGTATCCGGTGCTCCACTTCTTCCGTGCATGAAATGTGACGATTGTCAGAAGGGTAACTTCTCTCTTTGCAAACATTACAGCTTTATTGGTTCCAGACAGCAGGGAAGCAACGCTGACTATGTAGTAGTTCCGGAGCAGAATGCAGTACCCTTTGACAAGACAGTTCCATATGAACAAGGCGCTATGTTTGAACCTGCAACAGTAGCAATCCACGGTGTATTCCAGAATGATTATCATGGTGGCGAATATGTTGCAATCCTTGGTGGTGGTACAGTCGGAATGTTCACTATGCAGTGGACAAAGATCTTCGGTTCCAAAAAAGTTGTTGTATTCGATATCAGTGATGAACGTCTTGCACTTGCAAAACGTCTTGGTGCAGATGAAGTCATCAATACAAAAGAAGAAGGATATATGGAAAAAGCCATGGCTATCACAGGCGGAAAAGGATATGGCTTCGTATTTGAGACAGCCGGACAGGTTCCGACCATGCATATGGCATTTGAACTGGCTGCAAACAAAGCTCATGTATGCTTCATCGGAACACCGCATGAGAATCTGACCTTTACACCAAAACAGTGGGAAAATATGAACCGTAAAGAATTCAAACTGACAGGTTCATGGATGTCTTACAGTGCACCATTCCCGGGACGTGAATGGGATCTGACCGCACATTACTTTGCAACCGGTCAGCTGAAATTTGATCCGGGCTTCATTTATAAGAAAATCCCGATGAGCCAGGCACAGGAAGCATTCCAGTTATTTAAGACACCAGGACTTGTAAAAGGTAAGATCCTGTTATCAAACGAGGAAGAATAAAATGATACTGACTGTAACATTAAATGCTGCAATCGATAAACGATATGTAGTCGATGATTTTAAAGTAGGCGAAGTAAACCGTGTCCGGGAATGTTCTTACGTTCCCGGAGGCAAAGGTCTCAATGTATCCAAGCCGGCATCTATTTATGGTGCAGAAGTCGTAGCAACCGGATTTGTGGGTGGCCACGCAGGAAACTATATTGAAGATGCTCTGAAACCGTTTGGAATCAAAGGTGAGTTTTATCATGTAGATGCGGAAAGCAGATCCTGCATCAATATCTGGGATGAAGTGAATCATGTACAGACAGAATTTCTGGAACCAGGATTTACGTTGACTGAAGAAGATTTCCGGGGATTTGAAAAAAAATTTACAGAGCTGGTTAAGGATGCAGATGTTGTTTCCATGTCCGGAAGTGTACCGAAGGGGCTTGATGGAACTGCATATCAGAGACTGGTCAAAATCGTAAAAGAAGCTGGCAAACCGGTGATCCTTGATACCAGTGGCAAACTTCTTGAAATGGGAATCGAAGCATGTCCGACACTGATTAAACCAAACATTGATGAGATCCGTATGCTGACAGGCAAACACTGTGATGACATTCAGGATATCATTGATGCAGCTAAGACAATCCATGCAAACGGAGTGGAGATCGTAGCAGTTTCCCTTGGTGCAGATGGTTCTCTGGCTGTTGGTGAAGAAGGCATCTTCCGTGCAATCGTTCCAAAGATTGATGCCGTAAATACAGTGGGATGCGGTGATTCCATGATCGCAGGTTTTGCACTTGGATTAAGCGAGGGCCTTTCTCTGGAAGAAACTTTAAGAAGAGCAAGTGCAATCTCAGCCGCTGCGGCAATGCGTGAAGAAACGGGATTTTTTGTAATGGAAGATATGGAAAAACTGCTTCCACAGATTGTTATACAAAAACTATATAATACAATTTAGGAGGAAACAAAAATGGCAGAATTTATTGATCCGGCAATCGTGCCGAAGGTAACACTTCCGTCAGGAGAAAAAGTTCCATGTATGGGTATGGGAACCTTTGGTTCTGACAGAGTAAGCGCTGAAGATGTTTCAGCAGCAGTTGCAGGTGCAATCCGCAGCGGATATCGTATGTTTGACTGTGCAGCATGCTACGGAAATGAACATCAGATAGGTGAGGTTTTCAAAACAGCTTTTGATGAAGGTGTTGTAGAAAGAAAAGATCTTTTTATCATGACAAAAGTATGGAATGACATGCACAGAAAGGTCGAAGAAGCCTGCACAAAGAGTATTCAGGATCTTCAGTGCGATTATGTAGATCTGTATTTCATTCACTGGCCATTCCCGAACTATCATGCACCATTCTGTGATGTAGATTCCAGAAATCCAGATTCCAGACCATTCAGCGTAGAAGAATTCATGGATACATATCGTCAGTGTGAAGAACTGGTAGAAAAAGGAAAAATCCGTTATATTGGTATTTCCAATATGACCATCCCGAAACTGGAAGCGGTTCTTCCTTTAATGAAAATCAAACCGGCAGCCTGTGAACTGGAACTTCATCCATGCTTCCAGCAGCAGGAACAGTATGATTATCTTGTTGCTCATAATATCCAGCCGGTAGGCTATATGCCACTTGGTTCACCGAGAAGACCGGAAAGAGATATCTGTCCGGAAGATGTTGCGGATATGCAGACACCGGAAATGCAGGAGATTGCTAAAGCACACGGTGTTCATCCTGCACTGATCGCTTTGAAATGGGCTCATCAGAGAGGTGAGATTTCTATTCCATTCTCTGTACATAATTATGTAAGTAATCTGAAGTGTGTGACAGAAGATCCGTTGACAGAAGAAGAAATGGCCAAGATTGGAACACTGGAAAGAGGAAACCGTCTGGTTAAAGGCCAGGTATTCCTGTGGGAAGGTGCAAAAGATTGGCATGACCTGTGGGATGAAGAGGGATTTATTGTTAAGTAAGGGAACTGCCATTAGACCCGTCAATCATTTTGACAATTGAAAAACTTTGCGAGGGGAGGGCGCTCGCAGTTGCGAAGGCCGCTCTCCCCTTACTCTGCCTTCACGATCTGTTGCCGGTACGCGATCGGTGGAACTCCGACCAGCTTCTTAAATACCGTGATAAAATAATTATAATCACTGAAACCACACTTATAGGCAATCTCAGCAAGTGACAGATCCGTCTGCTCCGCCAGAAGCTGTCTTGCCCGGTCAATCCGCAGTTCCCGGATATATTCCGCGATGCCCATTCCATAATTCTGCCGGGCGATTTCATAAATCTTCGTTTTTCCAATGTGAAAATGCTGTGCAATCGACACCGCGTCGATTCTTTCAGTGTAGTGTGACTGAATATATTCATCAATCTGTACTGGAAGTTCCTGCTGATGCATCGAAACCATACGGTCCATACAAAGATAAGATGCGACCGCTTTCATAATATGCGAAGCGGAATCAATATATTCTTCCGAAAGATTTGGAAGCTTCCGGCAGCATTTCTCAAGCTCATCAAAAGAAATTCCATAATCTGCACATCTCTCACGGATCACTTTCCAACCCTCGTCATAACTTGTATACGAAAAAACATGTCCGAACAGAAGATAACCGATCACAATGTTTCCCATACGGATCGGGATGATACTCTCTGTAAGCCCGGCATGACAGTGATAAGTATAAGAAGAAGTACGACGCGAAGCAATATCACAGGCATGGCGGTCACACAGATGACATTTCATGGCACAGCCGGGTGTCTGGCGGATCAGCTTACAGAAATCTGCGATCTCATCCGGATAAGAAGTCAGTTCACGAAAAGAATCGTCAAAGACAGTGATGCGGATTTTTGTGAGCTGATAAAAGTCTTTTAACAAAGAATGCAATTTGGCAATATCAAAGCTGGATATCATTTTCAGAAAATCCTTTCTATATTCATATCTAATTCGAAATCATATGGAAATCATATCATAAATGCGAACAAAATCAAAGTAAGTAGAACAAAAGTCTATATAAAATAAAAATAAAATCCACTAAAATAAACACATAAAATGAAAAAAACACTCAAGAAGAAACAAGGAGGATATAGATATGAGTAAAAAAATGACATTTGCATTGGCATTTTGTAACAGAGGATTTATGCCAGGCGAACTGATCTACGGAGCAAGAGAGGATATGATCAAAGCTGTAACGGAGGCAGGATATGATTACATCGCAATGGATGCAGACCTGACAAGATACGGCGGAATTGAGACAAGAGATGAAGGTCTTCTTTATGCAAAATGGCTCAAAGAACACGAAGGTCAGTATGATGGTGTTATCTTCTCCATGCCAATCTTTGCAGATGAGAATGGTGCGATCACAGCACTTCAGGATGCAGGCGTTCCGATCCTGATGCAGGCATATCCGGATGAAATCGGCAAGATGGATTTTGCACACAGACGTGATGCATTTTGTGGTAAATTCTCTGTAACAGATGTATTTACTCAGTATCAGGTTCCTTTTACAGTATTAAAACCGCACGTTGTACATCCACTCTCTGAGAAATTCCAGGAGAATTTAAGAGATTTTGCTGCTATCTGCCGAGTTGTTAACGGTATGAAACGCTTCACGATCGGATGTATCGGAGCAAGAACTACAGCATTCAAGACTACACGTTTTGATGAGATTGGATTACAGAAAAACGGAATCACAGTAGAAGCATTTGACCTTTCTGAGGTATTCTATAAAGTAAACGCAAAAGAAGATAACGATCCGGCCGTACTGGCAAAGAAGGAACGCCTGGAAAATTACACAGATTTCTCGAATGTACCGGAAGACAAGAAAATCATGCTTTCCAAGATCTCTGTTGTTATTGATGAATATGTTGAGGAATATCATCTGGATGCACTTGCAATCCGTTGTTGGAATGAAATGGAGACAATCCTCCGCGTATGTCCGTGTGTACTCCTGTCTGAACTGAATGACCGTGGAATTGCTACTTCCTGCGAGATCGACCTGACATCTGCAATCTCCATGCGTGCTATGCAGCTGGCAAGCGAACAGCCGACAGCAGTACTTGACTGGAACAACAACTACGGCGATGCAGAAGATAAACTGATTCTTTTCCACTGTGGATCCTGTGCACAGAGTCTGATGACAAAGAAAGGAACCGTTACATCCCACAAGATGTTTGACAAAGGTGATCCGGGAAGTGGCTGGGGAACCAACGAAGGAAGAATTCGTCCATTCAAGACAACAATTTCTAACTGCCTGACAGTAGACGGTAAGATCAAAATCTATGCATCTGAAGCAGAATTTACCGATGATCCGATCGAGGATGCATACTTTGGATGCGCCGGTGTATGCCAGATCCCGAATATGGAAGACAAGATGATCCGTCTGGCAAGAGGTGGATTTAAACATCATACATGTGTAGGTGTTGGACATATGAAAGACATCTTAAAAGAAGCATTTACTACATATCTGGGATATGAATGGGTAGATATTGACTAGGAGTGAATGATATGAAAATTGCAGGATTGGATATAGGAACGACCGGTTGTAAATGTACGGTGTTTGATGAACAGGGCAGGTATCTGAATAAAGCATACAAAGATTATCCGGTCCGCAGAAGTGTCAGCGGACATGAAGTAGATGTATCTACGATCATGGATGGGGTTTATGCAGTAGTCGCAGAAATGGCAAAAGAATATCCGGACATTGCCGGAATCGGTGTGACCAGTTTCGGAGAAACTTTTGTTATGACAGATGAAAATGGTAAACCACTTCATACAGCCATGCTTTATACAGACCCACGTGGAGAAGAAGAATGTAAAGCCTTGACAGAAAAGTTCGGTGCGCGTGAACTTGCCGGAATCACCGGTCTGCGAGCACATCAGATGTACAGTATTCCTAAAATGATGTGGATCAAAAAAAACAGGCCTGAGATTTACGATGCAGCTGCATACATATTCCTGATGGAAGATTATGTAGTATATCATCTTACTGGAAAACGCCAGATTGATTATTCTCTGGCTACCAGGACTATGGCATTTGATATTAAGAAACTTGACTGGAGTAAGGAAATTTTTGAAGTAGCCGGCATTGATGTGAATAAAATGTCAAAGACGGTACCGACAGGTACAGATGCCGGAGCAATCACGGCAGAGGCTGCAGAGAAAACCGGTCTTGCACCGTCCACACATATTGTATCGATCAGTCATGATCAGGTATCTGCGGCAATCGGAGCCGGTGCATTTGATTCTTCTGTTGCAGTGGATGGCGCAGGGACTGTTGAATGCGTAACACCAATTTATGATTCCATTCCGGATATAGATGCAATGTACGATGGATATTTTTCCATTGTACCATATGTGATCCCCGGAAAATATGTTGCTTATGCTTTTTCCTATACCGGCGGGGCACTGATCCAGTGGTGTGTGGATAATCTTGCAAAAGATGAAAAAAGAGCAGCAGCAGACAAAGATATGTCAGTGAATGAATATCTCGAAAAGAAATACGCAGAAGAGCGTGGTGAGGAAAATCCGAGTAATCTGCTGATCCTTCCTCATTTTGCCGGAGCGGCAACACCTTATATGGACACAGGATCCAAAGGAGCAATCCTCGGACTGACGACTGATACTACCGCGGCTGATATTTATCGTGGCTGTATGGAAGGTGTTGTATATGAGATGCTGGTTAACACAAGCGCATTAAATAAATCCGGATGCACTTTCAAAAAGCTCAATGCAACCGGTGGCGGTGCAAGGTCAGGAGAATGGATGCAGATGAAAGCAGATATGCTGAATGTACCGATTACAGCACTCAAAACAGTTGATGCAGGTACAGTTGGCAGTGCTATGCTGACAGGTATTGCCACAGGAGTCTTCAAAGACTTGAATGATGCGGCTGAACATATGGTAGAAGAAACCGTGGAATACCTTCCAAGAAAGGAAATGCATGAAAAATACATGCATATCTTTGAAAGATATGCGAAAGTATATCAGGCAGTAAGACCGCTCGTGTAAACGGGCGGCTTCTGTGATGATAAAGTGTTATCTGGAAAGGAGATTACAATGAATCCTTATATTGGACATGAAACACAGATCAGTGGAGTTGAGGAACATCGCCTGGTTGGAGGCAAGGGAGACGGGATGCGCCTTTATGAGGCAACGAACGGAAAAGGCCTTGAGCTGACACTTTCCCCGGACAGAAATGGTGATATTACAAGACTTCGTTATAAAGGCATTAACATGAGTTATTTTTCCCCATGTGGTTATGTAGCTCCTGCATATTATGATAAAACAGGTTCAAACTGGCTGCAGTCATTTACAGCAGGTTTTTTAACTACCTGTGGTCTTCAGGCTGTTGGAACACCATGTACAGATGATGGAGAAGAACTTCCACTTCATGGTTCTATTGCAAATCAGCCATGTGCACACAGTTACTGGGACGAGAATGAAAAAGAAATCCGCATTCATTCAGTGACAAAAGACGAAGTGATCTTTGGAAGAAAGCTTGTTCTCAAAAGAACAGTAACGATTTCCAAAGAAGAAAATACATTTTCTATTGATGATCATATTGAAAATACAGGAAGCAAGACAGAGCCAATGGAGATTCTGTATCATATGAACATGGGCTATCCGCTTCTGGATGAAGACAGCGAAGTAACGATTCCATCGGTGGAAGTCAGGGCACGTGATGATCATGCTCAGGAAGACATTGCCAACTGGATGCATATGGAAAAACCTCAGGGTGATTATCAGGAAAGATGCTATTATCACAAATTCGAAGGTGCTGATGGCAAAGCAGGCATCTATCAGCCAAAATTAAATGTTGGACTGGAAATCAGTTTTGACGCTTCTAAACTGGATGGATTTGTGGAATGGAAGATGATGGGGGTTCGTGATTATGTGCTTGGTCTGGAATGTGGCAACTGTTATCCGGACGGAAGAGATGTTATGAGAAAAACCGGAATGCTGAAATTCCTGAAGCCAGGAGAAGCAGTTGACTATCATGTGGATATTAAACTGTATCAGAAATAAGAACAAAAGGCAGGAAATCTGAAGTGAAATATCAGAAAATAAAAAATGTTGAAAAACCATTATCGAAGATCATTTTTGGCTGCGCAATACCGGTGATGATTCAGGGAGAAGATGCAGATGAACTGCTGGATGAGGTTTATGCGCAGGGAATTACGACTTTTGATACAGCTGAAAATTATGGATTGAGTGAGGCCTCTCTGGGACATTGGCTCAAAAACCGTGGAAACCGTGAAAAAGTCGTGATTATTTCCAAAGGATGCCATCCATATGATGGAAGAGACCGTGTGACTCCGGAAGATCTGAAACATGATATTGAACAGTCTTTTGAACGATTGGGCACAGATTATATAGATATTTATCTGATGCACAGAGATGACCCGAAGGTTGAGCCAGGGCCGATGGTTGAAATCTTGAATGAATATCATAAAGCAGGCAGAATCGGTGCGTTTGGCGGTTCCAACTGGACGCATCAGAGAATTGCAGAAGCAAATCAATATGCCGGGGAGCACGGACTAATTCCTTTTACAGTTTCAAGCCCGAACTTCGGACTCTGTGATCAGATCGGAGATCCTTGGGGCGGCGGCCCGGGATGTGTGACGATTTCCGGTCCGTCGAATGCGGAAGCGCGGGCATGGTATCGTGATAATCAGATTCCGGTTCTTGCATATTCCAGTCTGGGAAGAGGGATGTTTGCCGGAATCGTCAAAAGCGATGACATAGAAGGGGCGAAGAAAATCCTGGATCCGAATGCAGTGAAAGGATACTGTTATCCTGAGAATTTTGAACGCCTTGCAAGAGCAGAACAGTTGGCAAAAGAAAAGGACTGCACAGTACCGCAGATTGCACTTGCATGGATCCTGAATCAGGATTTTGAGGTCTTTCCGCTTGTCAGTGCCAAAAAGGCGAGCAGGATCGCAAGCAATGCGAAGGCTTTGGATATTGTACTTGCAAAAGAAGAAGTAGAATGGCTTGATTTGAGAAGAGATAGGAGATAATTATGGCAAAAATCGCAAGACCGGAAATTGAAATCGAAGAACTGACCGGCGAAGGCTCCGGTATATTAAAGAAAAATGCCTTGCTGTACGGCAAAGAGCTGGGAGAACACTGCAGAATGTATACAGAAGTTGTTATGCCTGAAGGCAGTGATCTTGCTTTTCATGTACATGAAGGAGAATCCGAAACCTATTATATTTTGGCCGGAACCGGAATTTATAATGATAATGGTACGAAGTATCCGGTAAAAGCAGGAGATGTCGTCTTTTGTGATGATGGAGAAGGACACGGACTTCTGAATGATGGCAAAGAAGATCTCAAATTTATCGCACTTATTTTGAAAAAATAAGATGACTGGAACTCTTCACAATATTTTTATATTGTGTTATAATCTTAACATACTGTTGTAGTCCGAAGTGGACAGAAAGGAAGTTACAAAATGCTCGTAACGTTATCTGAGATCCTGCAACTTGCAGAGGCTAAGAAATGTGCTGTAGGATCTTTTAACACACCAAACCTTGAGAGTATTATGGCTGTTATTGGTGCAGCTGAAGAATTAAATGTACCGGTAATCATAATGCATGCGGAAGTACATGAGCCAATGATGCCAATCAGTGTGATTGGACCAATCATGATCGAAAGAGCCAAAGCTGCCAAAGTTCCGGTATGTGTTCACTTGGATCATGGCGAAACACTTGCATATCTTGACCAGGCATTAAATATTGGATTTACATCTGTTATGTTTGATGGCTCGGCTCTTCCATATGAAGAGAATGTAGCTAACACTAAGATCGCAGTCAAACTTGCGCATGCAAAAGGTGCATCCGTAGAAGCAGAGATTGGTACGCTTGGCAAACGAGAACTTGGATTGGGACATGACGACGGAATACCGACAGGCGATGAGCCGAAGAAAATCTATACAGATCCGAAACTGGCAGAAGCATTTGTTAATGAAACAGGTATTGATGCACTGGCTTGTTCATTTGGAACAGCACATGGTCTGTATCTGACCAAGCCGAAGCTTGATATGTCTGTACTTGAGAATGTTAAAGCGAGAGTAAATATTCCACTTGTTATGCATGGTGGTTCCGGTGTCAGTGAAGAAGACTACAGGAAAGTTATCGCCCGTGGCGTAAGAAAGATCAACTACTATACATATATGGCAAAAGCCGGCGGAACTGGTGTAGAGAGCAAACTTCCATTTAAAGAAATGCCAATTGTTCACCAGGGCAGGAAATATAAGATGCATTATTTACTTCAGGAAGAGGGAAAGGAAATTCCGGTTTACTATCATGACATCGTAGACTGGGGAATGAAAGCCATGAAGAAAAATGCTTATGAGGCTATGAAGATATTCTCAAATAAATAAGCATATGATCTAAGATGCTCCTTATTATGGTAGACAGTGGGAGAAAACTCTGTAACTATCATATGAGGGGTATCTTTCTGTCTGTAAACTGAATTACCAGAAGGAAAAAACGGAAAACGTTATTTTATCAGCAGGGGGAAAACAAACTGTATGTATCGCATTTTACTAGTAGATGATGAAATCCTTGTTCGAGATGCAATCAAAGAAAACATTGACTGGAAGGGCATGGACTGTGAACTGGTCGGAGATTGTGAAAACGGCAAAGAGGCAGCAGAATTTGTAAAAGAACATCCGGTGGATATTGTGTTGACAGATATATTGATGCCATACATGGACGGAATGGAACTGAGCAATTTTCTGCATGATAATTATCCGGAAATTGTAATTGTGATTTTTAGCGGATTCGGAGAATTTGAATATGCAAAAAAGGCAATTCAGTATGGAGTAAGTGAATATCTGTTGAAACCGGTGACAGCGATGGAACTTACCGGGGTAATTGAAAAAATGAAGAAAAAAGTGGAACAGCAGCGTCTTGAAAAAAGTAAAATGGATGCACTGGCCCAAAACTCGGAAGAGTATCGTAAAAATAAGCAGATAATCCGGTCAAAAAATATAGAAGCACTTGTAAACTGCACGACAGATGTGAATGCAAGTATTGAACGTCTTGCAGAAATGGGGATTGACATCTCCGCAGCAAGCTACCGCGTGGCAATCTTTGATATTGACCTCTATTCCGGCATGTACCAGCTGGATACAGAAAAACGTCAGGAAAGCGCACTGATGGCATTTGTTCTTTTCAACATCAGCGATGAGATCGTTACCAGAGAAGAAGCCGGTATTGCCTATCAGGAAGGCAATAACCGAGTCGGAATCCTTTTTCAGGAAAAATGGAGCCGTAATTTTACATCCAGAACAAAAGAAATCTGTCATGAGATTCAGGAAAAAACAAAAGAGGTTATGGGATTTGACGTATCCATGGGTATCGGTAAATGGGTAAAAAAACCAGAAGAACTGATCCAGTCACACGATATGGCTGCACAGACCCTTCAGTATCGTTATCTCCTTGGTGGAAACCTTCTTATTGATATGGAAGAACAGCACCCCGTTCAGGAAATCGCAATTGAAGATGATCTGGCAGAACTCAAAGAAGCCATGAAGACCGGACAGAAGGAGCAGGTTTACCAGATCCTCATAAAGATTGAAGATTCCATTCGTCAGGCACTTATGGAAAAAAGCCGTGCCTGCATGTATCTGCAGCAGGTCATCCGTACAATGGACAATGCATGCGAAGATGTATCTGCTGATATGGACAGGATCAGAGAAGACAGAGATGAACTGCTCCGCCAGATAACAGATCAGAAATTTTTTGAAGATGCCTGCAAAGTTGTACAGAAACATACGGACAGGATTTTTGAGATCCTTTCTGAACTGAATACATCCAGCAGCAAGAGGCAGGCCCGACTTGCGATTGACTACATACAGAAAAATTATATGGATCCGGATCTGAGTCTGAACAGTATCTGTTCTTATCTGAATATCAGCACCAGCTATTTCAGTACGATTTTTAAAGACGAGACAGGCGAGACATTTACCGAAGTCCTGATTCGGACCAGAATGGAAAAAGCAAAAGAACTGCTGGAAAATACAACCTTAAAGAACTATGAGATCGCAGAAAAAGTCGGATTTTCTGATCCACATTATTTCGGAATCTCATTTAAGAAAATGACCGGATGCACACCTACGGAATATGCAAGGGAGAAGCGTAGATGAAAAATAAAAATCTGTCGGCGAGATTTATTGGAAAATTCAGCAGTATCCAGAGCGTTATCTTTGCAACTGTTGCAGTCCTGGTCCTGAGTGCGGTTGTGATCGTTACCGGTGTTTCTATGAAATTTACCAATACATCTATTTTTGAAAATTCATCGGAATATACGCATACGATCATCCAGCAGATGAATCAGAATATCGATTCTTATATCGATTATATGGAAAATATTGCTTATCTGATATCCAGCAATGAAGATGTGCAGGATTACCTTTTTGATGAGAAAATCGATAACGAAGGAAGATACCGTATTTTAAATCAGTTCCAGACAATCCTGGACAGCCGGAGTGATATTCGAAATGTTGGTATCATCAGTAAGAATGGACGGATGCTGATTAATGATGGAAGTAAATCGGTAAATCAGGATCTGGATCTCAATACGCAGGAATGGTATGCTACTGCACTTGAAAAGCCTAATGGTCCGATCCTGACTTCTTCCCATGTACAGCACATCATTAGTGGAGAACGCCCATGGGTGATCACACTGAGCCGTGGAATCCGTGACCGGAGCGGTAGCGGTGAAAAAGAAGGTGTCTTTTTTATCGATCTGAACTACAGCGCGATCAGTGGACTCTGTGATCAGAGTACAGTTGGAACAAAGGGATATGCGTTTATTCTTGATGCAAAAGGAAATATTGTTTATCACCCACAGCAGCAACAGCTCTACAATGAACTGCAGACCGAAAATATCAGTCTGATCATGGATACGGATGAAGATACCGTACTGACCGGTACCGGAAACGATGGAAAACTGTATTCCATCTCGCGTTCAGAAAAGACGGGATGGACTGTCGTAGACTGCACCAGTGTAAGAGAACTTTTGAGAAAAAGTCGTCAGGCACAGAGTGTCTATGTACTGACGGCAATCGTTCTGGTAATTGTAGCGCTCCTCTTTTCCAGATTTATGGCAAGAAGCATTACACTTCCGATACAGAAGCTGCGCGATTCCATGAAAAAAGTGCAGGAAGGTGACTTCAGCGTCTCGGATGTTGTGGTAGACTCCAGGAACGAAATCGGTAGTCTGACCAAGTCTTTTGATGTGATGACACACCGGATTCACGAGCTGATGGAACAGAATGTCCATGAACAGGAAGAGAAGCGAAAGAGTGAGCTGAAGGCGCTGCAGTCGCAGATCAATCCACATTTTCTTTATAATACCCTGGATTCCATTATCTGGATGGCAGAAGGAAAGAAGAATGAAGAGGTTGTTCTGATGACTGCTTCACTAGCAAGACTGCTTCGACAGAGTATCAGTAATGAGGACGAAGTGGTTCCGATCGCAAATGAAGTTGAGTATGCGAGAGGGTATCTGACAATTCAGAAAATGCGTTACAAAGATAAACTGGAATTCCAGATTGATGTAGATTCTTCTATATTATATATACCACTGATCAAACTGGTTTTGCAACCGATTATAGAGAACGCAATCTATCATGGACTGAAATATAAAGAGAGCAAAGGTCTTCTTATTGTAAAGGGATTCATGAAAGATGGTAATGCTGTGTTGCAGGTCATTGATGACGGCGTCGGTATGGACGAAGAGACACTTGCGCATATTTACGATAAGCACAAAGTAAATTACCATTCCAATGGGGTAGGTGTCTATAATGTACAGAAGCGGCTGAAACTCTACTATGGCGATGGCTATGGAATTACCTACGAGAGTGAAAAAGGCAAGGGAACAACCGCGACAATTACGATTCCAGGAAGACAGGGACAGGAGGGACAGTTATGAAAAAAAAGAAAAAATGGCTGAGTATCCTTCTGGTAGTCTGTCTGATCGGCGGAATTGGAGGTGGTATCTGGTACCGCCAGAAAAGAATTGAGGAGCGAAAACTTTCACTTGTTTACATTCCAAAGGTCGTAGACAAGACAAATGATTTCTGGAAGGCACTGATTCTTGGAACGAGAATGGCAGCACAGGAGTACAATGCTGCAATCGAGATCAAGGCACCGTCCGAGGAAAATGACGTGAAACGACAGAATGAACTTCTGAAAGAAGCAATTGAAGAAGAACCGGATGCGATTCTGATTTCTCCTTCCAGTTTTACAGAATCAACAGAACTTCTCAAAGAAGCAAAGAAAAAAGGAATCAAAATAAGCTTTATTGATTCCTATACGGATGAATCTGTGCAGGATTTGACAGTTGCGACAGATAACCTGGAGGCAGGAGAGAAGCTTGGGGAATTTGCAGCAACTTTACTTGAACCGGATGACCAGATTGCGATCGTAGCTCATGTAAAAGGTGTATCCACAGCAGTAGAACGAGAAAAGGGATTCCGCCAGGGGCTTGGAGATCTTGCAGATAATATTGTTGAGGTCGTATATTGTGATTCGCAGTATGAGAAATCACGTAAACTGACAAATGAACTTATGCAAAAATATCCGAATCTTAAGATGATCGCAGGAATGAACGAATATTCATCAGTAGGTGCTGCAAGGGCAGTTAAGGCAGCTGGAGCGAAAGACCGGATTCAGGTAGTTGGTGTCGACAGTTCACAGGAAGCTGTTCAGCTGATGGAAAATGGTGTATTTAAAGCGCTTGTTGTTCAGAAAGCATTTAAGATGGGATATATGGGTGTGAAGGAAACCGTCCTTATGCTTCGCGGCAAGAGTTACGAAAAAAATGTAAATTCCGGCTGTGAATTGGTGACTCCCGAAAATATGTACAACAGTGAGATCGAGAAATTGCTGTTTCCGTTCAATACGCTCAAACTTTCCTGATGATTTTGTGAACAGAAAGGTCAAAAAAAGAATATAATAGTGAAAAAACTCTAAAAAAGGTTAAATATTTATGTACGAACCGTAAATATTTAACCTTTTTTTGTAAGATATTCCATTACAATTGTTCAGAATTAACGTTATTATATAGAAAACGCAAGAGATGTGTATAAAACTTTTAAGGAGGGTGAAACATTGGAAAAGCTGAAACAAAATCCAATAATCAAAAAACTCGGCCTGAACAGGATTTTACTTGTCTGCATCCTGATTCTGATGTTCGTAGTTTTCAAGGTGGTTCTCGGAAGTAAGTTCCCTGTTGGAGACAGTATCAAGTCCACACTGAACTATGTATATTTCCTTGGCTTCCTGTCACTTGGCGTTACATTCGTAATCGCAACAGGAGGAATCGATTTCTCCATCGGACCGGTAATGTTCTGCTGTGCACTCGTTTCCGGTTACTGCATGACAAGCTACAAGGTTCCATGTGCAGCAGCCATGGTAATCTGTGTACTGATCGGTCTTGCATTTGGTATCTTTAATGGATGGCTGGTATCTTACTTATCAGTTCCGGCATTCATCGTATCCATGGCTTCCATGAATATTGCAAAAGGTATCGCATCCGTATTTACAAAGACACAGTCTGTAAGCTGGCCACAGAGTAATGACCCGACAAACGGATGGTTCCGTAACATTGTATCTTACAAAGGAATTCCGGTAGGTCTGGTAATCTTCCTCGGAGCAGCAATTATCTGTGGAATCATTCTTTACAATACCAAACCTGGACGTTACATCCTCTGCCTCGGATCCAACACAGAAGCTGTAAGACTTTCTGGTGTAGATACAAAGAAATGGAACATGCTCGCATATGTAATCTGCGGTGTTTTAGTTGGAATTGGAGCACTGTTTTTCGTAGCTACATATACAACCGTTCAGCCTGGTTATGGCGATCAGTACAACAACGAAGCAATCGCTGGTTGTGTAATGGGTGGTACATCCATGGTTGGTGGACTTGCTTCCATCGGCGGTACTGTAATCGGTGTATTTATTATCTCTCTTCTGCAGCAGGGAATCATGGCATTTGGTCTTGGTAAAGGACAGCAGATGATCATCACAGGTATCATCGTAATCGTAGCCGTTTATGCCGACGTTTCCGCAAGACGTAGAAAGAACTGATCGAAAGGGAGGATGAAACAATGGGTGACGTTATTTTAACAATGAAGGATATTGATAAGTCCTTTCCTGGTGTTCATGCCCTGGATCACGTTAATTTCGAAGTAAAACGCGGCGAAGTACATGCACTTATGGGAGAGAACGGTGCCGGTAAATCAACACTGATGAAAGTTCTTACCGGTATTTATCAGAAAGATTCCGGTTCTATTACATACAAAGGTCAGGAAGTTGCTTTCCATAATACACGTGAAGCACAGGACAATGGTATCGTAATCGTACATCAGGAATTGAACATGGTCGGAGACCTGACCGTTGCACAGAATATTTTCATCGGACGTGAGCCGAAAAAAGGCATCCGTGTAGATGACAAGAAGATGATCGAAGATTCCAAGAAATTATTCAAGGATCTGAACATCGATATTGATCCAAGAGAAAAGATGAGCAACTTAACAGTTGGTAAACAGCAGATGTGTGAGATTGCAAAAGCTATTTCCCACAAAGCAGAAGTTATCATCTTCGATGAGCCGTCAGCAGCTCTTACAGAAAAAGAAATCGCTGACCTGTTCGTAATCATCAGAGATCTTCGTGAGAAGAACCTCGGTATCGTATATATCTCACATCGTATGGATGAGATCAAAGTCATCACAGACCGTGTAACAGTCATGCGAGATGGTGGATATGTAGGAACTCTGATCACAAAAGACAGTACAAAAGAAGACATCATCAACATGATGGTTGGTCGTGTTATTTATGAAGATCCTAAGGAACACAGCATGGTAGCACCGGATGCACCGGTGGTTCTTAAAGTAGAAAACCTGAATGCAGGTAAGATGGTTCAGGACGTAAGCTTCGAACTGAGAAAAGGTGAGATCCTTGGTTTCTCCGGTCTGATGGGTGCAGGACGTACCGAAACTGCAAGAGCACTGTTCGGAGCTGATCCGAAACAGAGCGGAAAGATTTCCATCATGGACAAACAGAGCGGACAGCTCAAAGAAGTAACCATCAACAGCCCACAGGATGCTGTTAAATATGGTATCGGTTATCTGTCAGAGGACAGAAGAAGATATGGCGTTGTTGTTCAGAAGTCTGTAAATGAAAATACAACACTGGCAACAATGGAGCAGTTCTGTAATGGCCTGTTTATCAACAAAGCAAAAGAAAAACAGGTTTCTGAGAAATACATCAAAGAGCTTGCTACAAAGACACCGAGCGGTGATCAGCTGGTAGTGAACCTCTCCGGTGGTAACCAGCAGAAAGTCGTTATTGCAAAATGGCTTACCCGCGACAGTGATATCCTGATCTTCGATGAGCCGACGAGAGGTATCGATGTCGGTGCGAAGAACGAAATTTACAAGTTAATGAGTAAACTGGCAGCAGAAGGCAAATCAATCATCATGATTTCTTCTGAAATGACAGAGATTCTCCGTATGAGTGACCGTATCATCGTTATGTGCGAAGGTAAAGTGACAGGAAATATTGATATTTCCGAGGCAACACAGGAACACATCATGGATAAGGCAACACGGAATATCAATTAAGGAGGACAGTCATGACTAAGAAGAAAAAAAGTATTTTAAGTGATCAGAGATTTATTGTTTTACTTGTTATTATTGCACTGTCTGCGATCTTCTCCATTATGAGTAAGGAGTTCAGACAGTACACCACAATCCTGAGTATGCTGGATTTCTCTTACTATGATCTTCTGATGGCAATCGGTGTTACATTCCCGCTTATTACTGGTGGTGTAGACCTGTCAATCGGAACCGGTATGGTGTGTTACGCACTGATCGCCGGAACAATGGTAAGAAGCCACGGATGGCCGGTAGCAGCAGCTATGGTACTTTGCCTGGTACTGGGAATTGCGATCGGAGCACTGAATGGTGTCCTGATCGGAATCATGAACCTGCCGCCATTCCTTGCAACTCTTTGTACATGTATGATTACACGTGGTGCAGGTTCTCTTTGTAGTGCCACACCATGGCCGGCACTTACACAGGATGGTGGATGGTTCCACACAATTTTCAAGATTACAGTTGGTTCAGGAAGAAGTGCTTCTCGTTATCCAATCGGTTTCCTGTGGATGGTTCTTTTGGTTCTGCTGATGGAATTTGTTCTGAATCATACAAAATTCGGACGTTACACCATCGCAATCGGATCTAACAAAGAAGCAGCAGCTCTTTCAGGAATCAATGTTAAATTCTACCATGTAATGGTTTATGTAGTATGTGGTCTGTTTGTAGGTCTTGCAGCTATCGCTTATGCAGCAGTTACACCTACTGTACAGCCTGGTACCGGTGCCGGACTTGAGATGGATGCAATCGGCGGTGTATTTGTCGGTGGTGTTGCAGCAACCGGTGGTTACGGTTCCGTAATCGGTACATTTGTTGGTATCTTTGTCATCATGCTTCTGAAAACAGGTCTTCCATATGTCGGCCTGCAGGCAAACTGGCAGCAGATCATCACAGGTCTTGTACTTATCATCGCAGTCCTGATCGATATCATCAAAGAAAAGAAAAAAGCTGCTATGTAAGCAGTATAAAATCAAAGCGGATTACTGTTATCCGCTTTGAAAACCAAAACTTCATAAGGATGTGGGGCGTCAGAAATTTCCTACTGACGTATCATCATAATAAAAAACTATATAATTTATAAGGAGGAAGTAAATTATGAATTTCAAAAAAGTAGTAGCATTAAGCATCTGTGCAGCAATGGTAGCAGGAATGTCTGCATCAACAGTTATGGCAGCTGATATGCCAGAACAGTTCAAAGACCTCAAAGCAAACGAAGCTTATGAGTTCCCGATGATGGTTAAATCTTTCCAGTCCACATACTGGGATGCAGCTCAGGAAGGTATGAAGAAAGCTGCTGAAGAACTTGGTGTTACTTATACAGCACAGGGACCGAACAGTGAATCTGATATCGCTGACCAGGTAAACATGATCAATACAGCAATCGGCTCCAATCCTGTTGGATTAGGACTTGCAGCTTGCGATACATCTTCTGTACAGGATGCTCTTAAGACATGTGCTGACAAAGGAATCCCGGTTGTAACATTCGATACAGGTATCGCAGACGCTCCGGAAGGCTCTGTAGTATGTGAAGTTTGTACAGATAATACACAGGCTGGTGCAGTAGCAGCTGAAAATATGTATGGAGCAATCAAAGACGTTGTAGCTAACGCTGACGGACAGGTTGTTATCGGTGAAGTTAACCAGGATGCTACAGCTCAGAACATCCAGCAGCGTGGTACAGGATTTATCGACAAGATGATCGAACTGCTTCAGGCAGATGGCAAAACAGTAGCAGTAGCTGGTAACGAATTCTATGTAAACGCAGCTAAAGGTGCTGATGCAACAGAAGCTGACGCAGATGTTGTTATCCAGGTAGCTGTTCCGGCACAGACAACTGTAGAGCTTTGCTCCAATGAAGCTCAGGCAATCCTTTCCAAAGAAAACTGCATCGCTATCTTCGGATCCAACCAGGTTTCTGCAGAAGGTGTTCTTGCAGCTAATGCTAACCTGAACGTTCTTGGTTCTGACGCAGGAGCAGGCGATGTTATCGGTGTTGGTTTCGATGCTGGTTCTATCATTAAAGCCGCTGTACAGGATGGAACATTCATCGGTGCTGTTACACAGTCTCCTCTGATGATGGGCTACTATGCAATCTACGCTCTGACAGCAGCAGCTAACGGACAGGAACTTGAAGATGTTCCTACAGATGGATACTGGTATGATTCCACAAACATGGAAGACGAAGAAATCGCTCCAAACCTTTATGACTAATCTTTAGTTTAGGGTGAAAACCCCCAGGGCATTTGCCCTGGGGGTTTTTTAAGTAACACATTCACAATTTACTTCAATAAAGCAACTGAGGACACTTTTTTTTACAAACGAGGTTCTTAACATTTATCGCTTTTTAGGATATTATGTTATTATCAAATATGAAAGAACCTTTTTGACATAGCATTTTGCACAACAATAAATGCTATACACATCTTACATATTTAGGAGGATTTAACAATGGCAACATATTATGCAGCAGTAGATATGGGCGCATCCAGTGGACGTCTGATTCTTGGACACATGGAAAACGGAAAGATGGAACTTGAAGAAATCCATCGTTTCGAAAATGGTATGGTTAAGAAAGACGGAGAACTCTGTTGGGAATTCGACCGAATTTTTACAGAAATCGTTGCTGGTCTTAAAAAATGTAAAGAAATCGGCAAGATTCCGGTAAGTATGGGTGTTGATACCTGGGGCGTTGACTTCGTTCTTCTTGACAAAGAAGACAAAGTACTTGGAAACACTGTAGGATATCGTGATCACCGTACAGAAGGCATGGATGAAGAAGTTTACAAATTCATTCCAGTAGAAGAACTGTATGCAAGAACTGGTATCCAGAAAGCTATTTACAATACTATTTATCAGCTTATGGCAGTTAAGACAAAACATCCTGAATATCTGGAAAAAGCAGAAACTCTGCTTCATGTACCGGATTATTTCCATTTCCTTCTGACAGGACAGAAGACTTGTGAATATACAGAAGCTACAACAGGACAGATGGTTAACGCTGAAACAAAAGACTGGGATTATGAGATCATTGACAAGCTTGGATATCCAAGAAGAATTTTCCAGAAACTGATCATGCCTGGAACAGTAGTTGGACATCTGACAGAAGAACTTCAGAAAGAAGTTGGATTTGACCTGGAAGTAGTTGCACCTGCAACTCATGATACAGGATCCGCTGTTCTTGCAGTACCGGCAAACGATGATGACTTCATCTACATCAGCTCCGGAACATGGTCACTGATGGGTATCGAAAGAAAAACTCCGGACTGCTCCGCAAAGAGCTGTGAACTGAACTTCACAAACGAAGGTGGATACGAAGGACGTTTCCGTTACATCAAAAACATCATGGGTCTGTGGATGATCCAGTCTGTACGTCATGAAGTAAATGACAAATACAGCTTTGCAGAAATCTGCGCAATGGCAGAAGAAGCAAAAGACTTCCCGTCCAGAGTAAATGCAAATGATGAATGTTTCCTTTCTCCAGAAAATATGACAGAAGAAGTAAAAGACTACTGCCGTAGAACAGGACAGAAAGTTCCGGAAACAATGGGCGAGATCGCAACAGTTATCTACACCAGTCTTGCTGAATGCTATGCAAAAACAGCAAAAGAACTGGAAGAGATCACAGGAAGAACTTACAGCCGTATTCATGTAGTTGGCGGAGGCTCTAACGCTGGATACCTTAATGAACTGACAGCAAAAGCTACAGGAAAAGAAGTTCATGCTGGCCCTGGCGAAGCAACAGCAATTGGTAATATTACAGCACAGATGCTGAAAGCCGGAGATTTTAAATCCGTAGAAGAGGCTCGAACAACAATCCACGAGTCCTTCGGAATCAAAATTTATAAATAACAAATAGGAGGTTTTACTATGTTAGTAAACACAAAGGCAAAAGTCGGTGTATTTTCTATCGCTTTAGGAGCATATCTTCCTCAGTTTCCATCACTGGTACCTGAGTTTGAAGCTCAGTATGAGGCATTCAAGAAGACAATTCCGGATACAGTAGAGATCATTGACGGAGGAATAGTAACAACAAAAGAGCAGTCTATGGAAGCCGGAGATAAATTCCGTGCAGCAGATGTAGACCTTGTATTCCTTCAGATGCTGACATATGCTACATCTTACAACATGCTTCCTGCAATTCGTGATCTGGATGTGCCAGTTGTTCTGGTTAACGTTCAGAAACTGAAAGCACTGGATTACGATCACACAGATATCGCTGCATGGCTTGGTGAAGGATATGCCTGCGGTGCTGTTGGTGAAGCTGTTGCTGACCTTGAAAGAGCAGGCAAGAGACATGCTGTTATCACAGGTGTCGTAGAAGGTGGAGATCCGGCTGTACAGGCTGAGATCGAAGACTGGTGTAAAGCTGCTCAGGTCAGAAGAAGATTCCGTGATACTAACATAGCTCAGATCGGAAGACCATATCCGGGTATGATGGACCTTTACATCGATGAGACAAACCTGTACAACAGAATGTTCCTGTACACAAAACAGTTTGACTGGGAAAAAATGTGGGCTATCGCTGATGATATCACAGATGAAGAAGCAATCCGCGCAAAAGCTCAGGATATTCTTGATACATTCGATATCGAAGATGGCGGCACAATCGAAAAAGTATGGGATATGGCAAAATACGTTGTAGCATTTGAAAAATGGGTAAAAGATGAGCACCTCAGCATGGTTGCTTCTCATTACGACGGATTTGCTCAGGGTAAAGCTGGTGTCCTTGACAGTATGCTGATCCCGGCATTCTCCATGCTGATCAAACAGGGTACTGCATGTGCGGTAGAGGGTGACATGAAGGTTGCCATGGCAAAACAGGCGGCGGATATCTGACGCAGCTCTATGCTGATCAAACAGGGTACAGCATGTGCAGTTGAAGGTGATATGAAAGTCGCTATGGCAATGAGTATCCTTAAGACAATTTCCGGTACAGGCCAGCTTTCTGAAATGTACTCCATCGACTTCAACGATGACATCTGCATCATTGGACATTCCGGAAGTGGAGATGCTGATATTTCCGATAAGAAACCTACCATGAAGATCGTGCCGGTATTCCACGGTAAAACAGGCGGCGGATACCTGACACAGTTCTATCCATATACAGGTCCGGTTACCTATCTTGCAATCACACAGGATAAAGACGGACACTTCAAATTTGTTGTAGCAGAAGGTGTAAACGAAGAAGGACCTATCCTTTCCTTCGGTGATACAAACATGAGAACACGCTTTACATGTGGAGCAAGAGAGTTTGTTAACCGCTGGAGCGAAGCTGGCCCGACACATCATATGGCAGCAGCTACAGGAAGACATATCGATACAATCCTGAAGGTAGCAAAAATCTTCAATATTCCGGTTGATATCGTTACAAGATAATTTTACCATCTACTTTATACACATATTCATATTCAAAAAAAGAGATCGCATAAAGCGGTCTCTTTTTTTATTTTCTGTATAATGGAGGAATAGAATCAAGGGTTGCAGAATGCTTTCGGGCAGGTATACGAATTTCAACTTCTGTTCCATGGCCGGGATTGCTGGTGTAGCTGAGTCCATAATCAGGGCCATACAGGATCTGAAGACGTCGATGTGTATTGTACACTGCTATATTTGTGCCACCGGAGGAACTTGCACCTTCACCGGACAGGATCGTTGCAAGTTGCTCCACAGCAATTCCGATTCCGTCATCAGATATCAGAAGAACAATGTCTGAATCTTCCATCCATCCGGTAAGAACAATAGTTCCTGTTTTATCAGCGGTTTCCAGAATGCCGTGCAGTACAGAATTCTCAATGATTGGCTGCAGAGTCAGCTTTGGAATCTGATATTCCATGAGTTCATCAGGAATGTCGGATACAAAGGTAATGCTGTCATGATAACGCATATTCTGTATCTGCAGGTAGATGGAAACGTGTTCTGCTTCTCTGTAAATCGTGCTGATGCTCTGTTTGCGGCTTAAAGTCAGCTTATAAAAGCGGGAGAGACTCTGAACGGCGCGGGAAACTTCATCTGTCCGTCCCTGCTGCGCCAGCCAGTTGATCATATCCATGGTATTATAAAGAAAATGTGGATTGATCTGGGCCTGAAGAGAACGAAATTCAGCGATTCGAAGTTCTTCTGCAGCTTTAGCCTGATCAGTCATAAGCTGATCCATCTTACGCGTCATATAGTTGTAAGTATCAATAAGATCACCGATCTCATCATGGTATTCCGGACTGTCCATAGGACTTAAGGTTCCTTTACGTACCTTACTCATCTGATGTATGACAGAGGAGATTCGGTTCGTGATCGAGTGTGACATAAAATGTGCAAGAACCAGGGCGAATACCAGAAAACCAAGATACATCAGGATATACTGAACCATGATGGCATTACTCTGATGAATCAGTGGACCAGAAGGCAGGACAGTAACCATAAACCATTCGGGCTGTTTGATGTTATAGAAGCCGGCATACACGGTAGTATCCAAAATATTCCGTTCAATGAAGTTGTTGGAGGACATAAAAGATTCCTCAATTGTATCGTAATCCAACAGATAGATACCCGAAAGGGATACATCGGAGGATGCGACCACGGCATTTCGATCATTGATGATGTAAGAAACACTTCCGTCAATCGTCAGATTATCTTTCAACATATCTGAGAGATAATCTGAAGAACTGTAAAGGGCGATGTAAGCCTGACGGGCTTTTCCTTGATAATAAAAGGTCGTGGAAGTAATATATGCAAGATCGCCGTATTTTTTTTTCTCGCGTTCACCAAGATAGAAAGCAGGACAGAACAGGGAGGACTGCTGTGTACCCTGAAAGATACCGTACCAGTAGGTACCACGAGCTTTGCTCATAGGTGAAAAATAATCTTTCGTAAGATCATCACTGAAAAGTCGTACAGATTGCGGTGGAAAATCCATATAGATCTGTAAACCGGAGATCATATCAGAATCAATCAGATTTTCTACATATTCATGAAAATACTGTGCATCGTTTGTATCCAGAAACATCTGAAATGGTGAGTTAACAGGCTGGTGGAACAGAATCTGAAAAAATTCCTGATCAGTGATTCCGTCATGGGCATCAATGATCTGCTGTACAAGATCTTCTATGTAAGGAGCTGTCTGGGCGGAAGTATCCTGTTCCTGACGAATCGTGTAGGAGACAACCATATCGTACAGCTTTCCGTAGAAAAAGCATGCCATCATAATGACAGGAACGGTTGCTGTGAGCAACAGAACTAATGTGAATTTGGATTCCAGCTTCATATCACCATAAGAATGCCTGATCCGTGTGAAAATATGACTCATTGTAAATTTCGCTCCCTGTATTCAGAAGGAGAAAGCCCACTGTATTTTTTGAAGCTCTTTCCAAAATAGTTACCGTCACTGTAGCCAACCCTGGAAGATATGTCTGTGATTTTAAAACGTGCATCTTTCAGAAGCTGTTTGGCTTTTTCCATACGATATTCTGTTATATACTGATTCAGCGTCTGCCCGGTCTCGCTTTTAAAGAATGTGCATACATACGAAGTAGAAAGAAACACATGGGAACTGATATCCTTTACAGAAAGAGTTTCGTTCATATAATTCTTACTGATGTAGTCTTTGATCAGAAAAATAGTCGGATTTTCCTGAGAAGTTGTTTCGGCTTTCGTGAAATATTCTTTTGTTTTGGTGATCAGGGTCTGATGAAGCTCCGGAAATGTGAAACAGTCATCAATTGTTTCGGCGATACTTTCAACATTTCCGGAACCGGCAATCTTCTGTTGGTGGCGGGCATCTTCCAGGCATAAAAAAAGTTTGTAATAAAGATCTTTGACCGGATTCTGCAGAAAACGATGATTTTTATAAAAAGTAGTATACAGTTTCTGAAGAATAGTTTCAGCGGAGATCTGATCCAGCCTGGATAATGCATCTGCAAAAGCCGCCGCCGGCGAGTCTGAAAAAATATTACTCTGTACATCCGGACTTTCGTCTGGCTGGGCAGAAGTCAGTAGCGTATTTTCTGGAAAAAAATAACTGCTCTGTAACAGAATAACAGCAGAAGTATAGGTCTGATAGGCTTTTGAAAGGCCGTATACTGTATCACCACATGCCATAGAATAATGTCCGATCTCTGCAAAATGACTGCAAAGGTAAGTATTCACTGACTGCAGCTGTCTGCTGGCTGGCTCATTCTGTGAAAACAGAAAATAAACAAGATACTGCATTTTCTTTTCGAGATAAATGCATTTCATATGAAATGGTTCCAGAAAATCCTGGAATTCCTGATAAAAATCAGTCATGGATGGAATGGATGCATCCAGAAACAGATCCGTTTTTACGATAAAAGAAGTAAAGTAAGTGGATGCATTCATAGTAAGCCCAAGTTCAGATGAGAGCTGCTCTATGATCTGGCTGTTGCCTCCGTAGGGAAGAGTCAGCTGCAGTGCCAGACGGGAAGCAGTTTCCATTGAATGCAGTGTCTCGCCTCTGCGGGAATGGACTTTTTGGGTGTAAAGTTCACGGGCTTCGCGGATGGCAGTTTCGATTTCTGAAATAGAAAAAGGCTTTTCAATATAGTTGACTGCTTTTAATTTGATAGCCGCCTTCAGATATTCTTTATCTGAGTATCCGCTCATGAAGATCGGAACAGTATCAGGAAGAAACTTTTCCAGACGTTCCAGCATGGAAATACCATCCATGCGGGGCATACGCACATCACACAGAATGATTTCCGGCTTGCAGAGCCGTGCTGTTTCAAGACCGTGCACACCATCATCTGCCTGCAGGACTTCATCTATGCCAAGAGAAGCCCAGTCCAGCGAAGTGATCACACCAGTGCGGGTAAGCTCTTCATCATCTACGATCAGTAATTTCATATGATTCTCCTTAGTATTGGTGCAGTAAAGATTAAAGTTACCAAATCATTTTCAGAACCTTGTTACAGATATCAGCAGCACAGGGATGCTGAATTTCATTAAAAAGACGGTTTACCCGTGTCCGTTCAGATTTCCAGAAATCCTCTTTTGGAGAGAGGGCATCCAGAAAGTCATTGAATGTCTCAGGCTTCGGACCAGGGGTTACGTCATCATAATCAAAATTCATGCCGCGTCCGTCAAGGTACTGCTGACGGTCGTACGGAAGAAATATCATTGGTTTGTCAGTGAGAAGATAATCAATGTAAATACTGGAATAATCGGTGATCAGGCAGTCAAAGATATTCAGAATACCGGTGACATCTTCAGCCTGTTCATTTCCAAGAAAACGAATTCTTTTTCCAAGATATGGAGCAGCAGAACCCTGTTCGGCAACATGAGTCCGTATAAAAAGCAACATGTTCTTTTCATCAAGAAATGCCTCCAGCTGTTTCTGATCAAAATCTTTAAACGGAAACAGCTGAACCTGTCCATAATCGCGGAAAGTTGGGGCATAAAGCACAGTCTTTGTATATTCCGGAAGATCCGGAAACAGTTGGCCTAAAATTTCACGGCAGTCATTTTTTTGGAACAGTCCATCGTTTCGCGGCTGTCCCCAGACCTTGATTTTGTCTTCAGAAACAGCAAAACTTCTGGCCATAAGGGGAATCAGTTCATGAGAGGTTGTCAGGATACAGGTATAGTTTTCAGAGAAAATCTTTTTGAAATAAATACGTGCTGCTTTTTTGAGATTAGGATCCAGAAGAGCAATTTTTTTCAGTGGAACACCATGCCAGAGATTAATGATCAGTCTCTTTTTGTGAAGACCGGTCCCATAGGCAGGAAGCCCGGCAGATGTAAACCATACACCGGCTGACAGTGCCTGACGAATACCCTGTATACTTTCTGTTTCGATAAAATACTGTTTTCCATATTTAGAGGAAAGACTATTTCGAAGCTCCGGATCATTGATCACGAAAAGAGGGGTGATCTCCGGAAGATTTTCTTTTACGTATTCAAAAAGATAACGGGAATTATAATTGTAATGACTGTTATCTGTAGAAGAAAACAGCCAGATATGAGAATCTGGACGAATCTGTCCAAAATGCTCCAGGCATGCTGTGAACAGCAGATTTTTGGCTTTTCCCATGGTTGCTATGTCCTTTCCAGTTAAAATGATACAGTATCAGCGGTATTTCCAGAATCCATGTATGGCATAGGAAATAAAATACAGAATACAGCGCATGTGGCTGTAGCCCATATAACGATATACTTTATAAGTCATAATGGCAGATTTCTTTTTGTCTCCGGATTTGCTGGTTTTGCTCATACGATATTTAAGAAGCGGGCGGTCAATACCGGCAGCGGGACCGTATTTGCGCAAAATCTTAAGCCATGTAAGGTAGTCTTCGTGGCTGTCATCGTGTTCCATCGGGAATTCAGCAGCGACATCTCTCAACAGGAGAACAGAAGAACAGTTGATACTGTTATGTTTCAGAAGATCCCTGTAAGAGACTGTTTCCTTCACCGGGATATATTTGCCGGCAGGAGTTCCATCGTAGTTCATGAGTTCTCTTCCGGTAGAACAGAGCACGCGACCTGTTTCATGAAGAGTATCCAGCTGAAGCAGCAGTTTGCCATTTTCCCACCAGTCATCTGCATCAAGGAATGCGACATACTGTCCATGAGCTTCCTGAACACCCCGGTTACGGGAGGCTGCAGCTCCAATATTATGTGGATTTTTCAGATAGTGAAAATCCGGACGATCCTGATAAACGGACAGTACTTCTGAAGTCTGGTCCGTGGAACCGTCGTCAATGACCAACAGTTCCAGAGGAATATTCTGGCAGAAAACAGATTCAACTGCCTGACGTATGGTGCTGCCGCCATTATAGACGGGCATGATGACTGAGATCAGAGGTTTGCTTGTTGTCATAGAAAATCCTTTCAATTTTGCGGTGAAATGTGTATATCACCGGCAATCAGTGCTTCTACCTGAGCAGCAGAAGTGTGGTTGATGCGTTCGGCATCGATATTTAGTGGCAGTACTTTGCCTTCAGCGAATAACTGCATGCCGTGCAGGAGTCCGGCTTCTGAATCTTCGAGCAAAAGCCCGCCGTATTTTTTCAGAAAACTGTGACATCCGCTTACGTCGCAGGCCATTACAGGGATACCGAGTGTTGCCGCTTCCATAAGAACGATTCCCTGTCCTTCATAATAGGAAGAAAGAAGGAACAGATCACAGCGTTTCAGAATGGGCATAGGATTGGTGACTGCACGGATCAGGATGATATGATCTGCTGCGCACAGAGTTCTGGTATGAGCCAGCGTTTCATCGTAGAGATTGCCAACACCACCGATGATGATCAGCCAGGTGTCCGGGTGATCCTTCCAGTATTGTTCAAAAGCATCCAGAAGTCGTTTGTGTCCCTTCTCAGGTGAAAAACGACCGATGCTGATAAATTTTGGAGCGTCAGAATCAAGTACAGATTGTAGTGACTCCAGAGAAACATTGGATAGTGTATCTTCATTGAATGCAACGGGAGCAAGGCTTCGCTCCAGTACACTCTGAAAATCGTGACAATTGTGTATGACCGTGATTCTGGAACGGTCAGCACCGAATTCACTGACAACAGGCTGGATAAGATCTTCACTCACCGGTACAATGTGATCATAGGTATGATATGCCTCTTTCAGAAGATGAGCGTTCATATTGCCTTTCAGATGAACTTCTTTTGCCATATCATTGTGAACCCAGATACTTCGCGGGCATGGTGCCTCTTCAAGAAGTGCAGTTGTATAGGCTTCGTAGCCGTTATAATGAATTACACAGGCAAATTCGGTACTTCCGAAATGTTTTTTCCATTCGCGTCTGTAAGCGGTATGCAGTCGGCATTCGGACCAGGAGCCGGCATGGCCTTTCAGTTTCAGAAGCTGGGCAGCTATTGTCAGCAGATCCATATTCATTTCACTCGCCAGTGGATAGATTCCCACGCCATCCGGAAGGCGTTCCATCCTTTCGGGATGATCTTTTACATACAGTGAACGGAAAGAAATAAAATAATTATAACGGGTAAGATCCAGTGCATGAAGCTGGGAATACAGGACAGTTGTGATACCGTTGAGATCCAGGTCTCCTGCGTAGATCAGAATATTTTTTTTACCATTGCCATGATACCGGTATTTACGGCAGCAGTCCTCATGAAGGAAGACCTGACGACAGATCTTTTCGGCACCGTGTCCGTCTTCATAGCTGGCATATTTTTGCATAAAAGCATTGTCCGGTGTGCCACCGGAGCAGTGTGCAAATGGAATGACCTCCTCTGCTTTTTCAGTATAATCAAAAGGATAGGAATCGATTGTTTCATACATACCACGGGAACTTTCATATTCCTTGCGGTCATAGGCAAAAAGTATGATTTTTTTGCCGGAGTTGGCATAATCATAAAACACGCTGGAATAATCCGTGATCAGCGTATCACAGACACTCAATCCCTCATAAGTATCCCAGGATGCCGGAAATGGCAGAATATGATGATAACCGGAAAAATCTTCCAGACCATGAAGGAACGGATGCAATTTAATAAGAAGAATCTCATCCTCATTCAGTTGGGAATCCCACAGAGAAAGATTTTGAGAGAGCGTTTGCATATATCCTTGATCGTCCAGAGCATTAAAATTACCACGGAAAGTCGGAAGGTAGGCAAGCAGTTTTTTGCCCTGCAGACCGACCTGCTCTTTTAAGTGGAGATTTGCCGGCTGACGAAAGATATCGTTACGTGGGTAACCCTCGCGAAGAACGGTTCCGCGGTACAGACTGTCCAGCATATAGGCTCCGGACATTTTTTCTTCCATAAACTGGTTTGGAAATACCAGATAGTCAGAATCCAGCAGATTCCGCTGTACATTTCCCATGGTTACCATCTCAGGACGATTGTCACGTCCCATCTTCTTAAGAGGCGTGCCATGCCAGGTATTCAGGTAAATCTGACCTTCCTTTTTTATAAAGCGTCCCGGGAACGAGGTATCATTCACAAGATAGCCGGCACGGCTGAGGGCGTGGTAATAAGCAACAGAACCGGTACGCACAAAACGAACTCCCTGAATGGAGTTCTTCTGGAGTTTCTCTTTTATTTCATTTTCAGAGTCACGATGGACGGACAGTACAAGTGTGAAACTGCGATAGGGTTCCTGACAGAGCTCTTTTAATAAGGAAAGAATATTACTCTCCAGAGCTTTGCCACTTCTGGATTCCAGCAGGATCATATGGGGATCCAGATTATTTTTTTCATAGAATGTATTGTAAAAAGGATACCAGCTGCCGTTTCGCAGTTTCTTTTTTACTTTGCCAAGAAAGCTCATTTTTGCACGAATTCCCTTCAGTAATAAATATATAGTAACTATAACAAATGCAAAAACTCATGTCAATGTCATGGAACGCTTGCTGTGAACAGTTACTAATGACAGTGCCTGTTTTGGGAAGATAACTGGAAAATATTACCCATTAACAGGAAAATATTTTACCCCGATTCGAAATATTTTCCTGTTTTGGATAGAAAGTTTTATTGTTATAATAATAACAGATTTAAGAAAAGGGAGGAAAGAGCCGTGTCTGAATATGTTCTTGAACTTAAAGGCATAACAAAGATTTTCCCGGGCGTTAAGGCACTGAACAATGTACAGTTCCAGTTAAAACCTGGCGAAGTTCACGCACTTATGGGTGAAAACGGTGCTGGTAAATCTACATTTATTAAAGTAATTACCGGTGTACATAAGGCAGAAGAAGGCGAGATGTTCTTAAATGGACAGAAGGTGGATTTCAAAGGACCGAAAGATGCACAGGCCGCAGGTATCGCAGCCGTATATCAGCATCCGACATCTTATCCGCATCTGACCGTTGCAGAAAATATTTTCATGGGACATGAGATCATCAAAAACAGAATGATCCAGTGGAAAGCCATGAACACAGAAGCAAACAAACTTCTGAAACAGCTGGATGCAGATTTTGATGCAACAGCAGAAATGGGTACCTTAAGTGTTGCTCAGCAGCAGATGGTAGAGATTGCAAAAGCAATGTCCACCAATGCAAGAATCATCATTCTTGATGAGCCTACTGCAGCACTGACAAGATCCGAATCCGAAAAACTTTACACACTGGTTGATAAATTAAAAGCTGACGGAGTTTCCATTATCTTCATTTCTCACCGTTTTGAGGATATGTATCGTCTGGCAAGCAGAGTTACTGTATTCCGTGATTCCCAGTATATTGGAACTTACGATGTAGATGGAATTACAAATGCAGATCTGATCAAAGCAATGGTTGGTCGTGAGATCAAAGACCTGTTCCCGAAACCGGAAGTGAAACTGGGAGATGAGATGCTCAAGGTTGAAAATCTTTCCAGAACAGGTTATTTCAAAGATGTATCTTTTAAAGTTCGTGCAGGTGAAATCCTTGGACTTACCGGTCTGGTAGGTGCAGGACGTACCGAAACCGTTGAAGCTGTCTGCGGTATCACACAGCCGGATTCCGGTAAGGTTTACCTCGAAGGTAAAGAAGTTCACATCAAAAAACCGTCCGATGCAATGGAAAAAGGTATCATTCTTCTTCCGGAAGACCGTCAGAAAGAAGGTCTGATCATGAGCTGGGGACTGGGAAGAAACGTAACACTTCCTACCATCAGCAAATATGCGAAGAGTGGTATCAATGATGAAAAGACAGAACGTGATCTTGCCAAAAAACTTCTTGAAGAAGTTGATACAAAGGCAGTTGATATCTTCCAGCCGGCAAGCTCTCTTTCCGGTGGTAACCAGCAGAAAGTTGTTGTTGCCAAGGCGTTAAGCCAGGAAATGAAAGTTGTTATCATGGATGAGCCTACCAAAGGTGTAGACGTAGGTGCAAAAGCTGAAATCTATGCGATCATGGGCGACCTTGCAAAGAAAGGTTATGCGATCATCCTGATTTCTTCTGAAATGCCAGAGATCCTTGGTATGGCAGACCGTATCGTTGTTATGTGCAACGGACGTAAGACCGGCGAGCTGAACCGTGGCGAAGCTACACAGGAAAGAATCCTTGAACTCGCAATGGAAAAAGGACATACAGGGGGTGCTGAATAATGGAAAAGAAATCAGTCATGAAGAAGATCACAGGCTCCCGTGAAGCACTGCTTGCAGTTGTCCTGATCGTTCTTTTTGTAATCATTACAGCAATCAACCCATCATTCCTGACTCCTAAGTCACTGATGGATATGCTGAAAAACAATGCAGTAACAATGGTAATGTCACTTGGTATGCTGTGTGTAATGCTTGTTGGCGGAATTGATATTTCTATCATGTCAACACTTGCACTTTCCGGTATGAGCATCGGTATGCTTCTGAAATATGAACATATCTCCAGCACATTCCTCGCATTCGTGATCGCAATTGCAATCGGTATCGTATGTGGAGCTGTTGTTGGTCTGATCATTTCCAGAGCAGATGTTCCTCCGATCATTGCAACCATGGGCTTTATGTATATCTACCGTGCACTTGGTTATCAGGTATCCCACGGTGGTGAATGGGCAAGTGCAGCAGCACTTGGCAACTTCAAGAATTTTGCAACAACAAAATTCCTCGGACTGAATGCAGTCATCTGGGTAATCATTGTATGTTATGTATTTTTCTTCTGGTTTATGAAATGGACCAGAACAGGACGTATGATCTATGCAGTAGGTAGTAACCCGAGTGCAGCAGAAGTATCTGGTATCAATGTAAAGAATATCAAACTTCTTGTTTATACGATCATGGGCCTTCTGGCAGGTCTTGGCGGAGCTCTTCAGGTTTCTGTATATGCATCTGCAATGCCTGACATGCAGTACGGCGGTGAAATGGATGTTATCGCAGCCTGCGTTATCGGTGGTGTAAGCATGAGCGGTGGACGTGGAACCGTAGTAGGTGCATTCCTCGGTTCCATTATCCTTGCAACGATCGCAAAAGCTCTTCCGCTTGTAGGTATCAGTTCACTGTGGCAGAACATGATCAAGGGTGTTATCATCCTGGTAGTAGTTGTGATCAACGTTGTTCTGCAGAGAATCGCAGATAAAAACGCATTAAAGGGAAGGGAGATGTAATCATGGCTGGAAAATCTGGAAGAAGTATTAATAATGTGCCGGAGAGCCCAGTGAAGAAAATGATCTTCTCCTGGGAGGGAATATTGGTCCTGCTGTTTATTGCAGTCAATATTTTCTGCGCAATGTTTTCTGAATATTATAACCTGAGCAGTCTGCTTCGTCAGATGCCGGTTTATCTGGCAGAGGTATTTATGATGCTGCCGATGGCATACATCCTGGTACTTGGCGAGATCGATATCTCCGTAGGTGCGATCGTTTGCCTTTCTGCAACAATGAGCTGTATCGTGTGCAACGCAAATGCACCATTTATCGTAGTTGTGATCACAGCGCTTGGCGTTGGTACCATCTGCGGAGCAGTTAACGGATTTATCCTTACAAAATTCCAGGAACTGCCTCCAATGATCGTAACACTGGCAACACAGATCATCTTCCGTGGTATCTCCGAGATTGTTCTTGGAAGCGGCGGTAGTATTTCTGCAAGCAACACCGATGGTTTCCGTGCAATCGGCGGAAAGATCGGAAATGTTCCATACATTCTGTTTCTCGTAGTAATCCTTTCTGTGATCTTTGCTGTTATCTTAGGCAAGAGCACATTCGGACGTCGTGTATATGCAATCGGTACAAACCGTCTGACAGCATATTACTCAGGTGTTCATGTACAGAAGATCCGTTTCATCATCTACACGATCATGGGTACAGTTTCCGGACTGTGTGCACTGTTTCTGGTTTCTTCTTCATACGGTGCAAACACAACAACCGGTAACGGATTTGAAATGGATGCCATCGCAATGGCAGTATTCGGAGGTATTTCCTCTACAGGTGGTAAAGGTAATATCGCAGGTGGATTTATTTCCGCATTTATCATTGTATGCCTTCGTGTAGGTCTTGGTCAGAGAAACGTCAATGCACAGGTTATCCTGCTGATCATCGGTGTACTTCTGATCGCTGCAGTAGCTCTTCCGAACATCATCGGAAATGTTAAAAAAGCAGTAAGTATGAAGAAAAACTAAATATTTATTTAATAACGTAAGTGGCTGCTCTCTTGTAGCAGGGGAGCAGTTGCAAATAAAAAACTATATTTCCAAGGGAGGAAAACAAAATGAACAAAAAAATTATCAGCGCACTTCTTTGCGGAGCAATGGTACTTGGCTGTGCAGCACCTGTAATGGCAGCTGACAAAGCCGGAGACGGACAGAAAATTGCACTGGTTGGAAAATCAGCAGGTAACGCATTCTTCGAAATCGCTGCAAAAGCATTCAAAGAAACAGCAGAAGCTGAAGGTGCAACTGTAGATGTTGTTTACCCGGAAGCTGCAACAGCAGATGCTCAGATCAAAGTTCTTGACAACCTGATCTCTCAGCAGCCAGATGCAATCTGCATCTCCGCAAATGACGTTAACGCTCTTCAGGCTAAACTGGAAGAAGCTATGGACGCTGGAATCAAAGTATCTTCTTTCGACTCCGCTCCGAATAAAGACAGCCGTCAGGTATTCGTAAACCAGGCTGGTACACAGGCAGTTGGACAGGCTCTTATGGATGCAGTTCTTGACATCTCCGGTGGAGAAGGACAGTTCGCTATCCTTTCTGCAACATCTCAGTCTGCAAACCAGAACGCTTGGATCGACGCTATGAAATCCATCATGGAAGGCGATGAGAAATACAGCAAACTGGAACTTGTAGAAGTTGCTTATGGTGATGACGAACCTCAGAAATCTACAGACCAGACAGCAGCTCTTCTTCAGAACTACCCAGATCTGAAAGTTATCTGTGCACCTACAACAGTTGGTATCGCTGCAGCTGCTAAATACCTTCAGGACAACGAATCTGCTTGCAAACTGACAGGTCTTGGACTTCCTTCTGAAATGCAGGAGTACACAGGTGATGACGATGCACATTCCTGCCCATACTTCTATCTGTGGGATATGGAAGGTCTTGGAAAACTTTCCGCATATGCAACAATGGCACTTGTAAAAGGTGACATCACTGGTGCAGAAGATGAAACATTCACAGCTGGCGATATGGGTGAATTCACAATCACAAAAGCTGATGATGACGGAACAGAAATCGTTCTTGGTGAGCCACTTCAGTTCACACCAGACAACGTAGCTGACTACGCTAAACTGTACTAATCAGCACGTTTGGAGAAGCTAGAGTTTTTCTGAATATGATAAATCCTTAAAAACAGGGCGGAGCCGAAAGGTTTCGCTCTGTTTTTGTGTACTTTTTTGTCATATTGTTTTATACTGTCTGAGCATGGTAGAATAAAAGAAATAAGTTACCGGAGCAAAATTATAGCAGTGAAGAAAGCGGGAGTAACAGATGCAGCAGGCTTTATTGGATCATTTAAGAGTTGTAACAGAAGAAGAACAGAGAATCCTGGATGGGGTTGCAGAGGTAGATAAGGACCTTTATACATCTGGGAAGGATTTCACGGTGGACAGTGCAAAAATGCTCAGTGAGGGCAAACTGATCGCTGTACGTACACATACACGATTTGTGCATTTTCCATCGCACAGGCATAATTATATTGAGGTGCTTTATGTCTGCCAGGGACAGCTTACAAATATTATAGGTGGCAAAGAAGTCGTGATCCATGCAGGCGAACTGTTGTTTTTGAACCAGTATACGAGACATGAGATCCTGCCGGCGGGGGAAGAAGATATTGCGATCAACTTTATGATCCTTCCGGAATTTTTTGATGTGGCCTATACGATGGCGGGGAATAATAATGTCCTTGCAGATTTCCTGGTTAATGTGCTGCGCCAAGATGAAGAGCGTGGAGAATATCTGCATTTTAAGGTCGCAGAAGTGCTGCAGATCCAGAATCTTCTGGAAAATATGATCTACTCTCTTGTGACCGGTAAAGGCGATCAGAATCGGATCAACCAGACAACGATGGGACTGATTTTCCTCTATCTTCTGGAATCTGTACAGTATGCGGAGATGCGCCTGCCGAATCAGTATGAAAACATGATCACTATGACAACGCTGGATTATATCGAACAGCAGTACAAAACGGCGACACTTACAGAACTCTGCGAAAAATTGCATTTGCCGATGCATATGCTGAGTAAGATGATCCGGAAAAATACGGGATTTAATTTCAAAGAACTGCTTCAGCGCAAACGTCTGAACAAAGCTGTGGAACTGATGTGCGAGACAGATCTTCCGATCAGTGACATCATTGCAGCGGTTGGTTATGAGAATGGCAGTTATTTTCACCGGGTATTTAAAGAACGCTACCATACGACACCGAGAGCGTTCCGTGTGGCAAATGGAAAAGAAGAACGGGTGAGATTATAAAAAAGGGGCATTGCAGATGTAATAATAACATACATTTGTAATGTCCCTTTAGATTTTATTTTATCATTTGTGTCAGACAAGAACTGTCCACAGATTATGTAGAACATGAATGCAGAGAAGATGCTGTTCTGAACAGTTACCGGAGAAGTCCTCTTTTGTGTCCTGTTCTTTTGTACATATTCTAAAATCTGTGGTCAGTATATCACATGGTCAGGTTTTTGAAAAGCTCGATATCTGACGCTTTTACTTTGAGATTTGTCTCAATCACTTTTCCTTCAGCTGTTGTGATTTTGATCTCAATCAGTGTATCTTCTTTGACAGCTGTGCTGGCTGCCTGAAGAAACTTCGGGAATTTCGGATGATTCTGGGTAAAGATTGCCCAGGAATTTTTTAACTGCATTAAATTTCCAAGATTCATGTGTTGTGCCTCCTAATTCTGAAAATGAATCTGCTCACCCTGAATGACCGGATAACAGATTAAAGTAGTTCCATCCAGATTTTCTCTGTGCATATCAACAGCACTGATCTGGTGGTTTTCGTAAGTTGTATAATAGTAAATTCCTTTTGTTGCGTTACAGCAGGATGTATAGAGTGTGATTTCATATTTTCCCTCAGTAACCTCGCAACAGCCCCTCTGCTGGTCAACGGAGCCAAGAATATGGAAAAACTGGCTGATGCTTTCAGCTTCGGAATCTCCGGAGATGGAATTCATCTTTGTGAAAGCAACACGTGCAAAACGGGAAGCAGAAGACAGGTCACCCGGAAGTCCGAGGGCACCCATTCCGCGGCTGTAGGCAGTAAGAGTCAGATCATCTGCAAAAGTATTTACGGGCTGTTTTGAAGAAATGTGCATATAATTATTCAACTGGAACATCTGCTGTGGAAAAGGTGGGTTATTTGTGAGTACACCGACCGGATTATCGTAGATATGCAGACCGTCTGCGATGGATTCTACTGTAATAGATGCAGTTTCATCAGAGATGATCCAGTGAAGCTGCGCCAGAGGAAACTGTTCGCTGAATGGAGTATTGACCAGATTCATGTGGGAAAGAAGTGTGCGAACTTCCGCGACAGAAGCACACTGGCTTAAGATCCACGGGATGAATTCGAATTGGGCAACATTGGTTACGTCCGGTTTTACATTGGTATAAGCAGCATTTCCAACGAAATTCAGTCCTGCCATGCCAACACCTTTTTCATTGATGGCATCATAATATAATGGATAATCTCCGGCTACATGAGCCATGCCGATGATCGCATAGTGCGTTTGTTTTGTACCGGCATGCCGGAAAGAAAACGGATAATTCCTTGGAGTGATCGTAATCTGATCGCCGTAAGAAAATTCGTAGTCCAGTGTTCTTCCAAAATAAAAATCTTTTGTTTTATAAGTTGCAGCTGTACACATAAGCATTCCTCCTTAGAAATCGAAGTCTGCGTAATCTTCCGGCAGGAAGCGGTGGTAAATGATATGGCAGCCTTCGTCTTTGAAACAATAGTAATAAGTGTCTTCTGGTTTATCAGCAAAACGGATCAGACGGTCAAATTCGTCGTTGTTTATTTCTTCTGTGATAATGTTCTGTGAATAAGTATGGAACAGATCCAGAATTTCATTCATCGTGCAGTCGTGTTTTGCTACTAATTCCACAAGACTTTTGATGAATTCGTTTGGTGCGGTGTTATCATGCACATAGACGGTTCCTTCTTTTGGGATGTGAAAACAGAAACGATCTCCTTTGTGAGAGATTTCGATCTGTCCAAGCTTTTCTGTGATGGATGTCGGTAAGGCATTCAGGCGGGCCTGCATCTCGTCTGCATTGTCTGTGGCAGAGAAAAAATGATTCAGGGAAGAAAGCGGATAGTACAGACGGATATCTTCTTTAAAGAAACCGAGTTTCGCCTGTTCTTCCTTGATGATGTCGATCAGATTTCGTTCAAGTTTATCATAACCCATGATGGGACCTCCTTTATATAAGATGGATTAGTTTGCAATATGCATTCGGCCAGAATCGCAATGGTCGTAAGCAGTAAGTTAAATAACTGCAACATATTGTAGCAGATTCATACATAAAATACCAGAGTCGTTCGGAAAAAAATAGAATGGACAGATTCGACAAAATGTTACAAAAAAAGCTCGTTGACAGTACCAGGGCAGTGGGATATCATAGAACAAAAGAGGTAACTGTTTACAGAGACTCAAAATTTGACATATAGGGGAAATCATCATGTTAGTTTTAGTATATCACAAATGCAGCACCTGCCAGAAAGCCCTAAAATGGCTTGATGAACACAAGATTTTTTTCGAGGAGCGCCCGATCATAGAGGAAAATCCTACATATGAAGAATTGAAAGAATGGTATGAAAAAAGTGGAATGCCACTTAAGAAATTTTTTAACACCAGTGGCATGCTCTACAAGCAGATGAACCTCAAGGATAAACTTCCGGAGATGTCAGAGGATGAACAGCTGAAATTACTGGCAACAGATGGCATGCTTGTCAAACGCCCGCTTGTAGTAGGTGAAGATTTCGTCCTTACAGGATTTCGCGAGAAAGAGTGGGAAGAGAAGATTCGGGGCTAGACGACAATTTTATACTGTGAAATTTTTGCTTACGAAAGTTTTGTTGATTTATCTCTATTTATCTATTGTATTTTAGGGTATATTCGTGTAAAATAGAATACAATTTAGTCTAGTAACGCATGAATGCGTGAATTCTGGCGAAGCTGTAAATGCATCGGCCGGAAATCCTTTGTAGAATAGAAATAGAGATGGAGGAAGAGAGCAAATGGCAGATCATGAGATGTTGAATCTTGAAGAGATGGGCAATTTGAAAGACAGTATGGAATTGCTTGGGGAAGAACTGATGAATGGTCACCGGATCAACCCGAATCTGTATGTAGAATATGATGTAAAAAGAGGCCTGCGTGACTCCGCAGGTAAAGGTGTCCTGACAGGGCTTACCGAGATTTCAGATGTAACAGGTTACGATCTTATTAATGGACGTAAGATCCCGGCACATGGAAGACTGTATTATCAGGGATATAATGTAAATGATATCGTAGATGGTCTTAAGGGACGTAAATTTGGTTTTGAAGAAACCATCTATCTGCTTCTGTTCGGAAGACTTCCGTCAGATAAAGATATGGAAATATTCAAAAATATCATGGAAAGCTTTGAAGCTCTGTCCGGACGTTTTGTGCGTGACGTTGTTATGAAAGCTTCCAACGGTGATATCATGAATGCAATGCAGAGATGTATTCTCACTCTGTACACCTATGATTCCAAACCAGAAGATATTTCTGCGGAAAATGTTCTTCGCCAGAGCATTGAAATGATCGCAAAACTGCCTTTGATTGCAGTATATTCCTATCATTCCTACAGACATTTCCGTCGTGATGAGACTTTGTTTATCCGTAATCCACAGAAAGGACTTTCCCTTGCAGAAAACATCCTTCTGATGCTTCGACCGGATGGCAAATACACAGAACTGGAGGCGAAAGTACTTGATATTGCCCTGATCCTTCATGCAGAGCATGGTGGTGGTAACAACTCTACTTTTACCACACACGTAGTTACTTCTTCCGGAACGGATACTTATTCTTCTATTGCAGCATCTATCGGTTCGCTCAAAGGACCTCGTCATGGTGGTGCAAACCTCAAAGTTCAGAACATGTTTGAGGATATCAAGGCAAATGTCAAAGACTGGACAGATGAGAAAGAGGTAGAAGTGTATCTTTGCAAGATACTGAATAAAGAAGCATTCGACCATACCGGTCTGATCTATGGTATGGGACATGCTGTTTATACACTTTCTGATCCGCGTGAAGTAATCCTGAAACGTTTTGCCAGAGACCTTGCACAGGAGAAGGGAATGATGAAAGAATTTGCCCTTTACGAACTGGTAGAACGTCTGGCAGGAAGACTGGTCATGGAACAGCGGAGACTTTTCAAAAATGTCTGCGCAAACGTAGACTTTTACAGTGGTTTCGTATATACTATGCTTGGAATCCCCAAAGAGCTGTTTACACCAATTTTCGCAATTGCACGTATTCCGGGATGGAGCGCACATCGTCTTGAGGAAATCCTCAATGCGAGCAAGATTATCCGTCCGGCATATAAGTATGTAGGTCATCATGCAAATTTCGTTCCGTTTGATGAGAGAGCATCGGAGGAAGGATGCGAAGAAGTGTTGCGGGATCTCGAAAAAGAATCCGCAGACCAGCAGGAAGAACAGGCAGAAATTACAGAAAAAGAGGCACCACAGGATTCGAAGAAGTGCCCTGAGGAGAAAAAATAAATGAAACAGGTTATTTTAACTGGTGACCGTCCTACCGGAAGACTTCATGTAGGACATTATGTAGGATCACTGAAAGAACGTGTCAAACTTCAGAATTCCGGTGATTATGATGAAGTTTATATTATGATCGCAGATGCACAGGCACTGACAGACAATGCAGAGCATCCGGAGAAAGTACGTCAGAACATCATTCAAGTTGCACTGGATTATCTGGCATGCGGGATCGATCCGGCAAAATCTACAATCTTTATTCAGTCTATGGTACCGGAACTGACAGAACTGACTTTTTATTATATGAATCTTGTTACGGTTGCACGTGTACAGCGTAACCCTACCGTTAAATCTGAAATCCAGATGCGTAACTTTGAGGCAAGCATTCCGGTTGGTTTCTTCTGCTATCCGATCAGCCAGGCAGCAGATATCACAGCTTTCCGTGCAACTCATGTGCCGGTTGGCGAGGATCAGCTTCCAATGCTTGAACAGTGTAAGGAGATCGTACACAAATTCAATACAGTATATGGCGAAACTCTTACCGATCCAAAGATTGTCCTGCCGTCCAATAAGGCATGCTTACGTCTGCCAGGTATCGATGGAAAGGCTAAAATGAGTAAATCTCTTGGCAACTGTATTTATCTCTCTGATGAGGAAGCAGATGTTAAGAAGAAGATCATGTCCATGTTTACAGACCCGAATCATCTTCGGGTACAGGATCCTGGCCGCGTAGAGGGCAATCCGGTATTTATCTATCTGGAAGCATTCTGTAAGGATGAGTATTTCCCGGAATTCCTGCCGGAATACCAGAACCTCGAAGAGCTCGAAGATCACTACCGCAGAGGTGGTCTCGGTGATGTTAAGGTTAAGAAATTCCTGAATAATGTAATGCAGGCAGAGCTGAGCCCGATTCGTGCAAGAAGAAAAGAATGGGAACAGCGTATTCCGGATGTTATGGAAATTCTCAAAGAAGGCAGCAGAGTAGCAGAAGCCAAGGCCGCTGAGACTCTGAATGATGTTAAAGCATCCATGAGAATCAACTATTTTGACAGCGACCAGTCTGATATGTATCAGAAATAAGCTGATTTAGAAAAAAGTGATATATTTATCAGGAAAGCAACTGTTTTGGACAATCATCTGAAACAGTTGCTTTTTTTGCTTGGTAGAAACATAAAAGAAAAAAATGTTGTTTTGTGTGGATTTTAAAAACAAAAACAGTTGTTTCGTGCTGAGTTGATAGAAAATCGCCTTGACATTATGTGTACAAAATAGTACAATTAATACTATTAGATAAGTAGTATTTTGCACTAATATACGTAGTGAGCATTCATATTAATTGAAAGTGAGGAGCTATCAATGGCAAATGAACATAACGATCAGATCAGAATCGTGCAGGAGACGGTTGCAGGTAAGGAGATTACCTTTGCACATGTAATGGGTGGTCCGGCTCCGATCATATATCAGAAACTCGGACTGAATCCGCAGGTGGACTATCGCTCTTCTGCAATCGGAATCATGAATATGACACCGTCAGAATCCGCTGTTATTGCATCTGATATCGCAGTGAAGAGTGGCAATGTATATCTTGGATTTGCAGACCGTTTTACAGGAACGATGATTATCACAGGAGAAATCTCAGATGTTATGTCTGCAATGACGGAAGTCGTAGATTATTTCCGTGATACACTGGGATATGTGGTTTGCAATATTACCAAGAGATAGGAAGTAAGGCATGGAAGAACGAATAACGAGAGAAGAGCTTCTCGAGAAATTGTTTAATGACGATTATGAGAAGCTGAAAGGAAAGAAACTTCGTCTGACGCGTGTACGGGTTCCGGGTAAGTCTCTTGATTTTGCACATGTAATCACTCCTTCAGATCCGGCTGTTTATCAGAACCTGGCACTCAACATTGGTGTTCACGAAGGAGAAGATCATACAGGTGAATCCATTGGTATTATGCGCGTTACGCCATGGGAGGCCATTGTGGTTGCAACAGATGTTGCAGTGAAGGCGGCAGATGTTCAGGTAGGATTTATGGATCGTTTCAGTGGAGCACTGATTATACTTGGCGGTTTATCGCAGGTGATGACCGCAGTAGAAGAAGTTGTGAAATTTTTTCGTGATGAGCTGCAATTCGATGTATGTGAGATTCACAAAAGCTGATAACAGGACAGGATAAAGAATGAAAAAAGTTTTCTTAATGGGGCGGAGTGAAGCTGGTAAGACTTCTTTGACACAGGCGTTGAAGGGTGAAGAATTACATTATCACAAAACCCAGTATACAAATTCAAATGAAGATACGATCGATTCACCGGGAGAATACGCAGAATCCAAGCATTTCAGCGTCGGACTGGCGTGTTTTTCTTTTGAGGCAGATGTTGTTGCAATCGTGCAGGCGGCAGATGAACCATTCAACTTATTCAGTGATGGCAGCAGATGTTTCCTTTTGAGACCGCTGATCGGTATTATTACAAAGGTTGATTCTCCATATGCTAATTTACCAATGGTTCGTCAGTGGATGCAGAATATGGGATGTGAGCATATTTTTGAGGTGAATAATGTTACACGTGAAGGTATTCCTGAATTGATGGCGTATCTTCAGGATGATCTTCCGAAGCTCACACTTGAGCAGGCGAAGTTCAAGCAGAGCCTTGGTTTGAATGAATGGCAGCCACTTCCAGTGGGCGTGGATTATCCGGAGAATATTCGCTAAGCTGGAAGAAATCAGCAGCAGGAATCTTATGAATATATGACAGAGAGACATTCTTGAAAGAAGATAGTTTCAGATTTTTGTTGCATTAAGAAAATCCTGGAGCAGGTCTTATGACCCGTTCCAGGATTTTGCTGAATATGTGTGCATTCTTAAGATATCATATCTGAATCCCAGATGCAGTAGCACATATTATAGAAATATTATACATTTTCTATTTTTGATAATTACATTCCATCTTTCAGCACATCATAGTCTCTCAATACTTTCTCGATCACCGTTCCCTTAATGAAGTGGAGCAGAGGTTTCTTAATGATGCCGGCTCCCGGAATATCAATTTCCAGTGGAGATTTACCATCCATCAGCTTCACACTGCTGCTTAAGAGTTCACGGATATCGTAAACACTTCCCCATACTTCCGGTACGCCACGGTCAACACCAAGCAGGCCGTAAACAGCTTCCATGGCGGTTCTGACAGAGTATTCTGTGGTGAATACTGTATCGCGAGGTGTGTCTGCGAACTGGCCGAGGAATGCGAAGTTTACACAGCCATCCGGGATTACGTCCGGGCGGTCACCTTTTGTTCTTGGCATGAAGAATGCGGTGATATAAGGCATCATGGTCGGTACGCAAGTTCATCAATCTGATCTTCCGGAACACCGAGATGATACAGCCACTCTTCGGTGATCTCTTTACCGGTACAGTCTTTCATAGGTTTCTTGATATAGTCGCCAGGTACATCTGTGAACAGGCCATAAACCCATACGCAGACCTTATCTTTGTCCTGATCCTTGAACTGTCCCTGACGGTTGATGGTCCAGCTTAAGAGCCACTTGGAATCCTGACAGCTTACGATACCACCTGTAACAACTTTGCCAGTACGCGGATCACGTTTGCAGATGTCAGTAATATAAGGAATGATCTTGTCATCCAGAGTTGTGACGGTCGCGGATTCCCAGTTGGTCTTGTTGATATCGGAGCAGAATTTTTCCGGATGTCCGAAGGACGGATCCTGTGCTGCGATATTTTTCCAGAGTGACCAGCAGCCGCTTGTACGAACTTCCGCATCACCGTTTGGTGCATGGTTCTGATCACCGTAGATCGTACCTTCTGTACAGCTTCCGTTGGTAACAAATACGAGGTCATTTTCAGTAAGGACGATGCCTTTTTCTACGCCGTTGACTTTGCATTCGATTGCAGAAGCAATCTTCTTGCCATCCTTGAAATCAAAGATAACGTTAGTAACTTCAGTATTAAACTGGAAGTCAACGCCAGCATCTTCCAGATATTTCTGCATAGGCAGGATCAGGGAATCATACTGGTTGTATTTTGTGAATTTAAGTGCACTGAAATCCGGAAGGCCTGCGATGTGATGAATGAAACGCTGGAAGTACAGCTTCATCTCCAGGGCACTGTGCCAGTTTTCGAATGCAAACATGGTTCTCCAGTACAGCCAGAAGGTGGAATTGAATACTTCATCATCGAAAACATCTTCGATGGTCTTATCGTAGAGGTCTTCATCTTTAGTCATAAAGAGCTTCATGATTTCCATACAGCCCTTCTGGCTGAGGTTGAATTTGCCGTCTGTATGAGCGTCTTCTCCGCGATTTACAGTTGCACGGCAAAGAGAATAGTTTGGGTCATGTTTGTTCAGCCAGTAGTATTCATCCAGTACGGAAACACCAGGTGTTTCAATAGAAGGAATGCTGCGGAACAGATCCCAGAGACACTCGAAATGGTTTTCCATTTCACGGCCGCCTCTCATGACATAGCCACGTGTTGGATCAAAGATACCATCGCAGGCACCACCGGTGATGTCCATAGCTTCCAGAATGTGGATATGGGAACCAGGCATCTGACCGTCACGAACGAGGAAGCAGGCAGCAGCGAGTGAAGCAAGCCCGCTGCCTACGATATAAGCGTTTTTGTCATCGACGCCTTCTGGCTTTTCCGGACGGGCGAATGCTTCGTAGTTACCGTTTGTATAATAAATACCTTTGCTGTTCTTTTCATATTTGCCGCGTTCTGTGTTGCGGTAATCAGATCTGGCAGCTTCGGCTTTTTTGGCCTTTGTAGCTTTGATCTCTTTATTTTCCTGAGACGTTTTGGTAAGAATAGCTGCTGCGCCGGCTCCGGCTGCAAGTGCAACACCAAGTTTTAATCCTTTTTTAGACATGTAAAAAACCACCTTTCATTTGTTTGTGATGATGTGTAGCTTTCCTTTTCTGTCTCTTATAGTATTGCCATTTGTGTTTGAATTCAATTTACAAAAAATATGGAATGAGTAAAAACTTATCATTTGGCATGTTTTGTAAAGTTTTGAATAGAATTTGTGATGTTTCCATGGATTGTGATGCACATGTTTTTCCAGATGTCGGTATAGTCTGATTTCATTCCCTGTCGGATCCAGTCGAGCATGATGCCGACAAAACTGTATTTATAAAAATCTGCGATAAAACTTTTCTGTTCCTGCGTAAGGGAAGTGGATCTTGCCTGCTCTTCGACGACACTCATGATCAGGTCGTGGGTCAGCTGGAAGAGAAAATTCTCAATCTGTTCCCGACTGATTGCGTTGTAAGCATTTATAATGAAAGGTTTGTTTTCATAGACTGCTTCAAAAATCTGAAGAAGTCCTTCCTGCCAGGTATCATAGGTCTTTTTTCCCTGGAGAGCTTTACGTGATTCTTCGAGACATGCCCATTCGACCAGATCGTAGATATCTTTGAAATGATAATAAAAAGCCATACGGCTGATGCCACAGTCGGTGGTCAGATCGTTGATCGTGATTTTGTTCAGCGGCTTTTTGAGAAGAAGTTTTTTCAGGGATTCTGCCAGAGCATGTTTGGTGATATTTGACATGGGATTCCTCCGTTTGTGTGTTGGTTTTGAAGTGCATATTTCGGGATTTTGCCATATTTATGACAAAACACTTCACGGGATAGTGCCAGTGAGCAGTAACTGTTTATTATTATAATAGGATAACGGAATGTCTGCAAGGTTGACAGTTACTGGCACTGGTGAGAAAATTAGGATACAATTACTGTTTACTCAGTTGTTGTGAACGGTCAGATATAATGAACATCGGAGGCAGGATATATATGAGTGGATTAAAAATAAAACAGGAATGGATGCAGAAAACAGTTGTTGTCTGGTTTGGCGCACTTTTATGCTGTCTGTTGTGGGGAAGTGCATTTCCCTGTATCAAAATTGGATATCGGCTGTTTGAAGTCGATGCAGCGGATACGGCATCGCAGATCCTTTTTGCCGGCTGCAGATTCACGCTGGCAGGAATTCTGGCAGCTGGGATTGGAAGTGTAATGGAGGGACGTTTTTTACGTCCGGAGAGAAAAGCAGCAAAAGAAATTATCTGGTTAAGTCTGCTTCAGACGATCATTCAGTATTTCTTTTTTTATATGGGACTTGCACATACCAGTGGAGTAAAAGCTTCTATTATAGAAGCGGTGAATGTATTTATTGCGATTCTGGTAGCCGGATTTTTGTTTCATCAGGAAAAGATTACATCAAGAAAAATCACCGGCTGTATTCTGGGATTTGCAGGAGTAGTATTGATTAATCTGAATGGAATGAACTTTCAGTTCAGTCTTGCAGGAGAGGGAGCCATTTTCTTTTCTACGATCGCTTATGCATTTTCTTCGGTGTTTGTAAAGAAATTTTCTCAGAAATTTAATCCGGTCATGCTCAGTGCTTATCAGTTTATTATCGGAGGAATCGTGCTTATGGCAGCAGGAGGCGTTATGGGCGGACATATTACAAAAGTAACACCAAGTGGAATCGGACTGCTGGTTTATCTGGCGCTGGTTTCAGCAGTGGCATATTCCCTCTGGGGCATTCTTCTGAAATATAATCCGGTTTCAAGAGTTACAGTATTTGGATTTATGAATCCGGTATTTGGCGTGCTTCTTTCGGCACTTCTGCTGGGCGAAACAGATCAGGCATCCGGAATATTGGGATTGCTTTCACTTCTGCTTGTAAGTGTTGGAATTTATGTGGTAAACAGTGGAAAGTGACCATGGATGATCGAACATGAAATACAGCGTAAAAAAATCGTAAAAATTATGGAAAAAACTGTTGACATATGAATGCCCTTATAGTAGAATAACCCAATGTGACATAGTGCGATGACTCCTGAGCCAAAGCCCCGGCAAAGGTGTTTTTATCAGCGGTTTCGGACATTTCCGCAGTATAGATTTGCACTGTTCACCAGGAATTTTATACATGATATTACGGATGACCGTAATTACACAAATTATCGTTGATAAATAACAGGAGGTAAAACCATGCAGACTTATATGGCTAATCCAGATAAAATCGAAAGAAAATGGTATGTAGTTGACGCTGATGGATGTACTCTTGGCCGTCTGGCATCCGGAGTAGCAAGCGTTTTAAGAGGAAAAAATAAACCACAGTTTACACCACACGTAGACACAGGTGATTATGTAATCATCGTAAACGCTGACAAGATCAAAGTTACAGGTAAGAAATTAGAGCAGAAAATCTACTACAATCACTCCGATTATGTTGGTGGAATGAAAGAAACCACATTAAAAGAAATGATGGCTAAGAAACCGGAGAAGGTTATCGAGCTGGCAGTTAAAGGTATGCTTCCAAAAGGACCTCTGGGAAGAACCATGTACAAGAAACTTTTCGTTTATGCCGGACCAGAGCACAAACATGAAGCTCAGAAACCGGAAACCTTAACATTTTAATAGGAGGTAGGAGACATTGGCTAGCGCAAAATTCTACGGAACAGGAAGAAGAAAAAAATCAATCGCAAGAGTTTACCTTACACCTGGTACAGGCAAAATCACAATCAATAAAAGAGATATCGACGAATACTTCGGATTAGAGACTCTGAAAGTTATCGTTCGTCAGCCACTGGCTGCAACAGAAACAGAAGGCAAATTTGACGTTCTCGTTAACGTTAAAGGTGGCGGATACACAGGACAGGCTGGTGCCATCAGACATGGTGTTGCAAGAGCCCTTCTTGAAGCAGACGCTGAATACAGACCAGTTCTTAAAGCTGCTGGATTCCTTACACGTGATCCACGTATGAAAGAACGTAAGAAATACGGTCTCAAAGCAGCTCGTCGTGCTCCGCAGTTCAGCAAACGATAATTCAACAGAATATCGAAGAACGTATTTACCACGGAAATCCAGTATTTCCGTGGTTTTTTTATAAATGCTTATGATTGTTCTAGTTTCTTTTGTTCTTTTTCAATTTGCTTGATACTCTTTTCTGGTGTTGGAAGATCTTCCGGCATTGTGCCACCCAGTTCAGCAATGGTCTGTCTTCCCAACTTCATAATGTGTATTGTTGGCAGCCTGTTTCCCTTGGATATTTTCACGGCGCAATTTCTCCTCTGTCTGAGTTGCACGGAAAAGATTTGCGGCAAGTTCAGTGCTTCCCATGTGATCCAGTATTTTCTGACTCTTTTTTAATTCTTTACGTGCATGAATCTCTTTTGCACCAAGACCTCCATACAATCCTTGGTATCCATAATTCTGGAATATTGCATAGTCAAGGTTT
>ERZ773149.200-NODE-200-length-64446-cov-22.063130_pt1 | contig 64446 bp, 56 predicted proteins | sample MGYA00511081_ERZ773149 | MGnify/ENA primary metagenome ERZ773149 (study PRJEB29015, sample SAMEA2737846) | human gut metagenome | biome: human gut; feature: human-associated habitat; material: faeces | place: China | collected 2012 ...
GGGTGGGCTGGGGCTTTTGCTGCCCGCGCGGGGGTTGGCCGTTCAGCTGCGGAGCCACAGGGCGGGCCTGATTGGCATTATTGGGGCGTGCAGGGCGCTGGGCCGGTTTGAGGGCAGCGGGCTTTGCCGCATTGCTGCGGTTGTTCGGGGCTGCCTGCCGGGGCGGGCAGGGGCGGGATGCATCTTTGGGCTGTGGGGCCCGTGGGGCGGGGTTCTGGGCCGGGGCATCCCCATGGGGGGTGTGGCGGCGGCGACGACGGCGCGCTGCTGTGGACTGAGCATCGCGCACGGCGGGCTCAGCGTTTTTTTCGTTGTTCGGCATAATTGGCTCCCTGTATCGTCAGTCCGGCATGGTCAGACTGCGGCATTCATTATAGTAACGTTTTTCCTCGGCATGGCCCATGCTGAAAGTCTTGCGCGGTAGCACGCCGCCCAGCACAACACCTTTGAACAGGTCTGCTTTGGCAAAGTCCGGCATCAGCAGGGCTGTGGCTGGTTTGGCGGGGTCTGCAGCCATGGCGCGGGCAGCCGCGGCACCGTGGATGTAATCCACCGTCACGCCGGGGTTCTGGGCCAGATAATCCCCAATAAAATGTTCCGTGGTGCCCACGGCCAGCGGGTCCGGGGTGTTGGCGGCGTCAAAGGTGATCTCTGCACCGGCACCGGCCAGCACGATATGCTGGTCGCCGCCCTGGAGGGCTGCGCCGTGCTGTTCCAACCAGCTGCCAAAGTCTGCGGCAACGGTGTTGGCGTCCACGCCAAACAGCACACGGTGGATGGGCTCAATCTCAATCGCCGGGGAATGCACGTTGCACACTTCCGCCAGGCACCAGCGCGCCGGGTGGGTCTGCTGCTGTTCCGGCGGCAGGGTGGGTTTCAGTTCTTCCCAATAGGCTTTTGCTGTGGCAAGGGAATGGTTGCCATCACCAACCGCCAGCGTCATGGGAGGCTGGCCGGCTGCGGCAGGCCAGCGTGCGGCAAAAGCAGCGGCATCGCCAAGGTTTGCCAGCGCAGTGTTGATCTGCTCCACCAGCGCGGGGTCCTCCACGGCCCAACCGGCCAGGTGGCCGCCGTTCAGCATCAGCGCGCCATCATACAGCAGCGGCAGCTCCGCCTTATGGGCGGCAATGGGTTCAATCAGGGTACAGGCTTCATCGTCGGCCAACATCATCACATGCGGGGTTTCCAGCTGGGCCCCGCGGCGGATCTTGAGCCGGGGCGGGATGCGCGCCACCACTGTGCTCTCGCTGGGGCGGATGGCGGGCTTGCTGCCTTTTTTAAAGCTGTACTGTTCCAGGTCCACAGCACCAACCAGACCCTGGCGGATGGTACCGTCCATCTGGGTGCGCTCCACATACACATAGCCATGTACACAGCGGGTTAGCAGGTTATCGCGGTAATCCTGCATGGCCGCACGGATCGCCGCAAGGCGCGATTCTTCCTGCGGGGTTCCAAGGTAAGCTTCCGGCAGAACAATGTGCAGGGTGCTGGGTTTACCCTTTGCCAGTTCCTCCGCTTTCTGCCAGTATTCCGGCTGGGAGGTAAACTGATCCACCGCAATGCAGGCCCACGGGTCCAGCGGGGTCGCTGCACCGGGCAGCAGGATATCAGCAGGGACAAAACAATTCTGCATGGTAATCACTCCTCTTTCACGGATGCCGTTTTTTACGTCCGGGCGCGGCTCAATCCACAGTGCCAACCAGCCCATAAATTGCCAGCGAGAGAATGCCGATATAAATCAGCACACTGGGCAGGCCGCGGAATATATGTGGGATATCTTTGCTGCGCAGCCGGCGGCGGCCTTCATCCACCACCAGCACGGCGACCAGGTAGCCCACGCCGCTGCCAAAGCCGAAGCCGATGGACTGCAGCAGGTTATAGTTCTGGCTGGCTGCAACCAGCAGGGTGCCCAGCACGCAACAGTTGAAGGTTGCGCCGGGCAGCTGTTCGCGGCAGGCATCGCGGCTTTTGGGGAACAGGCCCAACAGCAGCCACACAATGCCCATAGCGATCAGTGAGCAGTTCAAAAATACCAGCGGGCGCAGGGCGTTGACCGGCAGCCAGCCGGGCAGCACCTTTGCCAAAGCGGGCAGCGTTAAGCTTTGGGCAGCCCAACCCATGGGGGCGCTGATGGTCTGTACCAGAATGATGGGAATGCAGTACTGCCATGTGCTGATTTTGGGGTCGTTGACCAGCTTGTTCAGTCGGGAAACGCCCAGCGCGCGGAAGAACACTGCATTCTCCGCAAACACAGCCATGACGGCGTAGGTCAGGAACTGCGCCACAGCCTGCAAAACGGAAAGCTCAGCGCTTGCTTTTATTGCCATACAGATGACGCACCTCCTCGATCTTATAATGCACATAGGCACCGCCGATGGCGGTCCACACGGCGGCAATCAGGCCAATGATGATAAACCCGGTGCCCGGCTGGTCGGCCAGCGGCAGCGGCGCCACGGGAAATACCACGTTGCCGAACACGGTGCCTTCCGCCAGCAGTTCACGCACAACCCCCACCAGCAGCACCGAAAAGCAGATACCAATGGTATTGTTGATGCCGCGGCGGAACGCCTCGCCCACCGTTTCCAGGTCGTTGGATTCCATACGTTTGATCACGGCGGGCTCCACTACCAGCATGGGCAGATAGATCCCCAGCAGCGAAAGATCCGCCCCAAACAGGTTGTACAAAATGATATAAGCCGGGATATACACAATAGCGGCAGCGTAAGAGTATACCACACCGCGGAAGCGGTTGCCGGTCAGGTGGCAGATTGCCACAGCCAACATACGGGTTGCCGTTACAAGCAGAATGGTGGCAGCGCACAGCATCCAGGCATTCTGGCCGCTTACAGCAGCCGCCACAATGGGTGCCAGCCCCAGACCGCGCACCATAACGGGGTTATTCAGCCACAGGTGGTCATCATGGATATTCTGGGCCAGCTCTTCCTCGGCCTCTTTGCGGGTCTTGGGCTTATTGGCAGGCTGGACCGTTTTGGGCTTTTCGGCCGTAGGTGCTTCCTGCTTGCTTTCTACCGCTTTCTGCTCCGCCTGGGCGGCGGCCAGGGCTTCCTGCTCGATCTGCTCGGCGGTTTTGCCCTGCTCTGCGGCGCGGCGCGCCTGTTCCAGCATTTCGGGGGTCAGCTGGGGGATGATAACGGTTTGGGAATGTTCCTGCAGGGTCGGCTTTTTGTTGCTGTTCTTACGGTTCTCTGTGTTGGGCAAGGCGCTTTTCCTCCTTCCGCATGAATCTGATCCTTTCTGCGCGCTGGGCCAGGCGGTCCAGCCATTCGGGGAAAGCACCAGCCAATACAATGGCAAAGCATACGCCGGTTTCGTATACGCTGTAATAGCGGAACGCCGTTGCCATTGCGCCCAGGAACAGGCCGTAAATCAAACGGCTGCTCCAGCGGTTGGGCTGCACCACCGGCTCGCACGCCAGGAATATCCCGCCAAACAGCATACTGCCGGAAAGCAGGATATACTTTTCCAGGTAGATGCGCTGGCGCACATATTCCCATGGGGCACTCAGGGCTGGAAGTTCGTTCAGGTTGGGCAGCAGCCAGGGCACCAGTACGCATACCGCAAGGTACGGCACAAAGGTAGAAAGCTGCATGTGGCCGCGCACCAGCAGGTACAGCCCACAGGCCACAATGACCAGAATAGCGCAGCAGCCCAGCGGCCCAGCCACATTACCGGTCAACAGGTTGATGGTACTGTCAGACGGCAGGCCGCCGGCAGACAGGGTGGTGTTGCTGCCTTGGGTCAGCACCACTCCGGTGCTGCTGAAAAGTGCCAGCACTGTACCCGGTGCCGGGTAGGACGACATGACTCGCGGCCATGCCAGCGTTGCCGCCACCAATCCCACCGCCGCCGGGTGGAAGGGATAGTGCCCCTCTCCGCCGAACGCTTCTTTGACAAGCACGGCAATGATCGTTGCCGTGACCACCATATAATACGGGGCCGAAGCCGGCATCATCAGCACAATCAGCGCAGCAAAAGCTTCGCTGGAAGGCTCATGTGCGCGGTAGCCCGCCGCATGCAGCGGGGTAACAACACAGTCCGCCACATACGCAGTCAGCAGCCCGGCCGCCATCATCAGCAGCGGGCGCGCCCCGTAATAAAAACAACTGACCGCCAAAAGCGGGACAGTGCAAAACAAAATGTCCCAATAATAATCATAGTTTACACTTTTGGTGATCTTATCATGACGTTTTGGCATGGATACTCCTTTGGGGTTACAGCGCCCGAACCTGTTTGGCCAGCGCGGTACGGTCCTGCGCCTTAAAAAACGCGCTGCCCATGACCAGCACACTGGCTCCGGCCTGGGCACACAGGGAGGCGGTTTCGGTGTTAATGCCGCCGTCCACCTCAATGCGGGGGGAAACACCGCGCCGGTTGCACTCTGCCTTGATGGCTGCCACACGGCTGACGGTTGTGGGGATGAACTTCTGCCCGCCAAAGCCGGGCTCCACCCCCATGACCAGCACCAGGTCCAGTTCATCCAGGTAGGGGAACACTGCCTGCGGCGGGGTAGACGGGCTGATGGTCAGGCCCACCAGGCACCCAGTCTCCCGCACAGCGGCAATGGTCTGCCCCACATGGTTGGGCACAGCTTCAATGTGGAAATTGATCAGGTTTGCCCCTGCTGCCGCAAAATCCTGTGCATAGCGTGCAGGGTCGGAGATCATCAGGTGAACATCATAAAATGCTTCCGGCACGGCCTTTTTCAGGCATTTCAGCACCGGCGCGCCATAGGTGATGTTGGGTACAAAGTGGCCGTCCATCACATCAAAATGCACCATGTCTGCACCGCACACCATAGAATCGGCCGTTTCGGCGGCAAGGTTGGCCAGATCGGCAGACAGGATGGAAACACTCAATTCCGTCATTGCTTTGTCCTTTATCTCAAATTGCACAGCATCATTCCCGCCGCAGCGGTATTTGGAATCATGCGGTTTTGCTATAAATCCTGGTTTACGCCTGCCTTATGCTTTGTACTGGTTGATCTTATCCATCTGCACAGCAACGCAGGCCAGCGCGCTTTCAATTACCTTGTCCATATCATAGTACTTATACTCGCCCAGGCGGCCGCCGAACACAACGTGCGGCTCGGCATCGGCCAGTGCCTTGTACTTGGCGTACAGGGCGCTGTTCTTGTCATCGTTGACCGGGTAGTACGGCTCGTCGCCCGGCTTCCACTCAGCGGAGTATTCGCGGCTGATGACCGTCTTGGTGCCCGGCTCGGTGGAGCCGAACTCAAAGTGCTTGTGCTCAATGATGCGGGTGTACGGGGTTTCGGCATCGGTGTAGTTGATGACAGCGTTGCCCTGATAGTTGGGGCAGGCCAGCGTTTCGGTTTCAAAGCGAACGCTGCGGTACTGCAAGGTGCCCAGGGAGTAATCAAAATAAGCGTCAATGGGGCCGGTGTAGATCACACGGTCAGCCAGAGCATCCAGTTCAGCCTTGTTAGCCAGATAGTTCACACCCAGGCGAACTTCCACACCCTGCAGCATGTTGGCCACCATCTGGGTGTAGCCGCCGTTGGGAATACCCTGATACAGCGCATTGAAGTAGTTGTTATCAAAAATCAGGCGCACCGGCAGGCGCTTGATGATGAACGCCGGCAGCTCAGTGCAGGGGCGGCCCCACTGCTTTTCGGTATAGTGCTTGACCAGCTTTTCGTAAATATCGGTGCCGACCAGGTTGATGGCCTGCTCCTCCAGGTTTTTGGGCTCGGCGGTAAAGTGGGCAGCGCGCTGCTCCTCGATCTTTGCCTCGGCCTCGGCGGGGGTCACAACGCCCCACATCTTGTTGAAGGTGTTCATGTTGAACGGCAGGTTGTACAGTTCGCCCTTATAGTTTGCCACCGGAGAGTTGGTATAGCGGTTGAACACAGCGAACTGGTTCACATAGTCCCACACTTCTTTATTGTTGGTATGGAAGATATGTGCGCCATAGCGGTGGACATTGATGCCCTCAACATTTTCGGTGTAGATATTGCCGGCAATGTGGTCGCGCTTATCGATCACCAGGCAGCTTTTGCCTGCCTTGGTAGCCTGCTGTGCAAACACTGCGCCAAACAGACCAGCGCCGACGATCAGGTAATCATACTGTTTCATGGGGAACCTCCTTGTTATTTGGCAGAATGGCTGAACGGATCAGCGGAACGGTTTTTCCACTGCTGCACCTGCTGCAGGTGGAATTCAAAATCGCGGTCATCCTTTGTCAGCTGGCTGGAAAGGATCACGCCGGAAATAAACAGCAAAAGCGCCGCCACCAGTACGCAGGCACACACGATCAGCGTAGGGAAGCGCGGCACAAGGCCGGTGGCAAAATATTCGCCCAGAACAGGGGCCAAAAAGCACAGGCTGATAATGCCAAGCACCGCAGCCAGGGTGCTGAAAAAGCCGAACGGGCGGTAGTTTTTATACAGCCGTGCAATGGTGCGCAGCACGCGGAAGCCGTCCGAATAGGTATTCAGCTTACTTTCGCTGCCTGCGGGGCGGTCACGATAGTCAATGATCACATTCTCCACCTGCATGTTGCGGTGCAGGGCGTGGATGGTCATTTCGGTCTCGATTTCAAAGCCGCGGCTCAGCACCGGGTAGGTTTTGACAAACTGGTAGCTGAACGCACGGTAGCCCGTCATGATATCCTTGATTTGGCCGCCGAAGAGGTTGTTGGTAAAAAACCGCACCAGGTCGTTGCCAAAATTGTGGAACGGGCGTTTGTTCTGGGTGTAATAGGTGGAGGAAAGCCGATCCCCCACCACCATATCAGCCTGGTGTTCGGTGACGGCTTTGACCATTTCCGGGGCCGCTTCCGCCGGGTAGGTATCGTCGCCGTCCACCATGATATAGGCTTCGGCGTCAATTTCGCGGAACATGCGGCGGATGACGTTGCCTTTGCCCTGCTGGTATTCGTGGCGCACCACGGCACCGGCTGTACGGGCCAGCTCTGCCGTGCCATCGGTAGAGTTGTTATCGTACACATAGATCGTAGCTTCCGGCAGAACGCGGCGGAAATCCATCACAACCTTTTGTACTGTCTGAGATTCGTTATAACAGGGGATAAGAACTGCTATTTTATCCAATGATATTCACTTCCCTTTTGCGGGTAGATTTTTGTGTTTCAGGTGCGTGATTTTGGGGTATGCAGCGGGCGCACAATGTGCGCCCCTACGGGGTGGGTTATACAGCTTGATGCACGTAACATCTGTGCACAGCGTAGGCGCACCGCATGTCCCCCTGCGTAAGAGGTATTTCCCTATCCTGCAGGGCGGGGTGTCCCCACCCTGCCGAACCGTTATGTGCTTCTATTTTTCGGGGGCTGTCCCAACTGCTCTTACGCTTCCGCGCACTTTTTGATCTCGTCCAGCCAGAACCGTGCGGTTTTCTCCCAGCTGTACTTGGCCAGTACTTTGTCCGGCGGGGCCGCAGGCTTGGCAAACAACGCGTCAAGGTCCACATCATAGTCATAGGGGTCAAAGTAGCGGGCGGTATCGCCATACAGCTCCGGCAGGCAGCTGGCACGGGCCAGGGCGATGGGTGCCCCCAGGCTGAGCGCTTCCAGCGGCGGAATGCCGAACCCTTCAAACACAGCGGGGTGCAAAAAGCCTTTGCAGTTCTGCATCAGCGCTTTGTTCTGGCCGTCCGTCACATAGCCGGGGTAAAAGATATTGCTGGTGTTTTGGGCAGCATCTGCTTCGGCGCTGCCAAAGGCAGCAAGATCCTTGCCGCCGGCCACAACAAAGGTTTTATCTGGGTTGCGGGCGGCAACCTCGCGCACCCACTTAAAGTTTTTGTGCCCGGCCAGGCTTCCCAGTGCGTAATAGTATTCTTTTTTCTTCACGCCGGGCAGCTTGTCAAACACCGTCATGTCCGGCTGGACGTTCTGCAGATGCTCCCAGCCGTTATAGGTCACACCGATCTTATCCAGTGGGATGCCCAACCGCTCGCTGATCAGGTGGCGCTGGTTATCACTGACGGTGAACACCCGCCGGGCAAACCATTTGGTGGAAAGGCAGTGGAACCAGAACTTGAAGCGGAAAAATGCACGGTCGGTTTTCATTACCAGGGGGCGGATATCATGCAGCACCACCACGCTGCGGCGGGTCATGAGCATATCGCTGGCAAGGCCAACATAAAAGGCGTGGTGTTTGCGCAGGTAGCGCGGCAGCACCACCAGATTGTAACTATACTTAATGGCCTTGAGCGGAACAATTTTGATGTTTTTCAGTTCGGGCAGGTGCAGCGGGCGGCCATCGTCCCGGTAGCACAGCCGCACATCCAGGCCGGTGCCCTCCAGCAGGGGGTCCAGCCGGGTCACAACTTCATACACAAAGCGCGGAATGCCCGTGATGGGGTCACACAGCACTGTGCCATTGATCACAATGGGGTTCACTCTTCGGCCTCCTTGGCGGTTTCGTGGTGAGAGCAGGCTTCCAGCTCACGCTGCCAGTCCGCATAGCGGCGGGTGCAGTAATCCCGCAGCTCGTCCTCAAAGCGCTGCTCGCTGAAGCTGCGGCTGTGTTCCCGGATCTGCTGTGGGGGATAAGCCACGCCTTCGGTCTCAAACTTCTGGATGCAGGCTTCCAGGCTTTCGGGTGTCTGCTCGTCAAACAGCAGGCCGGTTTTGCCGTCCAGCACAGTCTCACAGGCGCCGCCGCGGCCAAAGGCCAGCACCGGGGTGCCTGCGCTCTGGGCTTCCACAGGGGTAATGCCAAAATCCTCCTCGCCGGGGAACAGGAACGCCTTGGCGCGCAGATAATAGCCGCGCACCTCTTCGTCGCTCAGGCCGCCGCCCAAAAAGCGGATGGTCGGGCCAGCCATGGCGCGCAGCTTGTCGCCCTCGCCGCCGCCGCCGATCACGATCAGCGGCTTGTTCAGCTTGGTGCAGGCTGCCACAGCCAGGTCAATCCGCTTGTACCAGGTAAAGCGGCCCACCACAAGGTAAAAATCCTCTTTGGGCACAAAGGGTTCTTCGTTGATATGCACGCAGGGGTAGATCACATCACTGTCGCGCCGGTAATATTTTTTGATGCGCTTGGCAATATAATGCGAGTTGGCGATAAAATAGTCCACCCGGTCCGCGGCGCACTTATCCCACTGGCGCAGCTTGAGCATCTGGCCGGGCATGACCGCCCGCACCAGCGCGCTGGCATTGTTGCGGTAGGTATAATAAAAATCCCAGACATAGCGGGTGGGCGTATGACAGTAGCAGATATGCACGGCGTCCGGCCGGGTGATCACGCCCTTGCTGCAGGAAGAGCAGGACGAAATGACCATATCGTATTCCGAAAGATCCAGTGCTTCAAACGCGCGGGGCATCCACGGCAGCATGGCACGATACAGCTTGGTGGCAAAAGGCAGCTTTTGGAGATAGGTGGTGCGGATATCATAATCCTTGAACCACGCAGGCATGTTGTTTTCGTCATAGACGAGGGTATAGATGGGTGCATCAGGGAAAACATGGTGCATACAGTCCACCACGCGGTCTGCACCGGCGTATGCCACCAGCCAGTCATGCACAATGGCTACCTTCGGCTTGCCGTTTTTCATCCTCAGCCCTCCTTTGGTTGGTTACTGGATCTTTTCATCGTTGACCATTTTGCCGCCAAACACGGTGCGGAACAAAATTTTGATATCCAGTGCAACGGTCCAGTTTTCGATGTACCAGATATCATAACGGATACGCTCCGCAATATCAGTGTCACCGCGCAGGCCGTTGACCTGCGCCCAGCCGGTCAGGCCGGGGCGCACCTGCTGGCGCACCAGGTAACGGGGAATTTCTTCCTTAAAATGCTCTACATGGAACGGGATCTCTGGCCGCGGGCCAACCAGGCTCATATCCCCTTTTAATACATTGAAAAACTGCGGCAGTTCATCCAGGCTGAATTTGCGGATAATGCTGCCGAACCGCGTTTTGCGCGGGTCGCTGTTGGTGCTCCAGGCCGAATCCTCGGCGGCGTTCACCCGCATGGAGCGGAACTTATACATCATAAAGGGGCGTTTGTTCAGCCCCACGCGCTCCTGCTTAAAGATGATCGGCCCAGGGCTGGACAGCTTGACGCCGATGGCTACCCCCAGCATGATGGGGCTGGTGAGCACGATCAGCACCAGGCTGCCCACCACATCCATGGCGCGCTTGATAAAGGCGTTCAGGATATTATCAAACGGCGTCTGCCGGATGTTGATGAGCTTACAATCGCCCAGCACATCAATGGTGGGGCGGGCGGGCAGGTAATCGTTATAAAACGGCACCATGGTAATGCGGGTGCCGTGCTTATCGCAGGCGGCAAAGGCGCGGGTCAGCATGTGCATCTCGGCGGCATCCAGGGCCACCATCACCTCGTCAATGCCAGGTTCATCCAGCGTGACTTCCATTTTGTCATATCCGCCCAGGTAGCGCACATCCAGGTCCGGGTTGGCATAAGGCGCCAGGTAGCCATCCACATGGAAGCCATAATACGGGTTATGTTCGAGTGCCAGCAGGTACTTGGCAGCCATATCACCGCCGCCGACCAGCAAGATATGGCGCAGGTCCTCCCCTTTCCGGTTGCGGGCACGGTCATACCAGCGCTTGATCATCCGCTTGAAGATCAAAAAGCCGGTGCTGAACCCGTACAGCAGCAGCATGACCCCGCGGGAGAAGTTTTGCAGGCGGAAAACGAAGAGCAGCGCCATAAAGCCCACCACGCCCAGCGCGTTGCCGAACGCAATGGTGGTGCTGCGCTGCCACAGCCCCCGCAGGCGGGAGGGGTTATACAGCCCGCGGCTCCAATAGAGCAGCACCATCACCACGGCGTAGCCCGCCCACCCCAGGGCAACCATAGGGCTGCGGGCAATATCCAGTGCCGGGCCGGCGCCGCCCTCCTCAAAAAAAGGCAGCCAGTTAAAGCGCAGGAAATTGGCCAGCAGGTATGCGGCAATCAGCAGCACAATATCAATCACACTGCTGATCAAGCCCCTGATACGCTGATTTTCACTGAGCAATCCTGCTGCCCCCTCTCTGTACGCCATATTTCAATCATTTTAGTATATCATAAAATCCATCCGGTTTCAACCAACGGCGGTTTTGCTGCGGCGCTGAAGCAGATTTTACAACTTTCCACTCCCGCTGCCGGACCTGCAGTTTTTTCCGCGTTATTCGAAAAAGTACTCCCAATCCTGATACGTCGCATTCACTTCAACTGCGTTTACCTGCGGGTACACGGTGCCGCTGCCGGATTTTGCCGTCAGCAGAATTTGCCCCACACCGTTGGAAATGGTGATAGGCACCTCGTAACTGTCGCGGTCGGTGGGCAGGTAGAAATCGCCCTGGTTGGTGTCGCGTTCCGCGGCGGCGCAGAGTTCGTTTTCCGTCACACAGGTCACATGCAGGAACTGCCGGTCAAACGGGTGGTCCATGCTGTCAGAGCTGACCAGCCCATAGTGCAGCGTTACATCCGCCACACCGCAAAAATCCGCGTCCGCCGCCGTTACGGTCACCAGCACAGTGCCATCTCCCTGCAGGGTGGCAGCGGTCGTGGCTTCCACGTTCAGATTGTTATCGGTTCCGGTGCGCTCCCAGAAAAGGTGCATGCCGCCGGACTGGAAGGTGTTTGCCACCGGCTGCCAGTAACGGTACAGCTCCCGGTAGAACCACCAGTTGGCGTTGCGGCTCCACCGCTCCGGCGGGGCCACCTTGGGGCTGGGGGTCACGACAATGTCAAAATTTCCCTGCTGGAAGGTTTGCAGGTACGCCAGGCGTTGGCGATCCCCCAAGGCATGGATGATGTAATCCGTGCCGGTAGGCTGCAGCTGGCCAGTCATGGCTTCCAGCGCACTGGAATAGGTGCCAAACAGCCGCTTGCCCGCCGTCAGTTCCTTTTCGGTTGCCAGCTTTTCGGCCTGGTCACCGATCCAACCGCCCAGCTCCGGCACAAAGGTATAGCCCTCGTGCCCGCCAATGCGGGTCTGCACCTGCCCAGCCATGCCGACGGCCAGCACAGCGGCCCCCAGCACCGCACAGCCTGCGGGCACAATGCGCGCTGCAACCTGCGGAAAGCTTACCTTTTGGCAAACCAGCAGCACCGCTTTGATGATACACGCCGGGGCCAGTACGGCAGCCAGCGCCGCCGCGCCGCCCGTGGGCCCATTGTTGGAGGCACTGATCATGCCGTACAGCAGGTTCCACAGCACCATGCCCAGTGTCAGGGCAAAGCCCCCGGCCGCCAACACAGCAGAGCGTTTGCTGCGGCAGACAAAAATACCGATGGCAAACGCCAGTGCCGCTGCAAGGCAGAACACTGCCGCGCCCGGCCAGTGCAGGTCTGCCACGCTGCACACCCGGTCGCTGAGGGTATTGCCGTAATACCAAGTCTGGTAAGCGCTGGTTCCGCGGGTCTGGCGCAGCCAGGCCAGCGGGTGCCCCCAGCTGATGAGCAGCACCGAAACGCCAAGCCCCACCACACTGGTAACGATGTAGCGCAGTGTCTGCACCACAATTTTACCGATGGAACTGCGATACAGCCGGATGAGATACAGCCCATACCCCAGCGCAATGGAAATATAGGCAGCGCCGCCCATATCATTGCTCCAAGGCACAAAAAAGCCTGCGGCAAAGGGCACCAGCACCGCCGGGGCCAACAGCCGCCTGCTTGTATCCTGCTGCCAGAAATGCAGTCCCAGCAGGATGACCAGTACCGCCAGTGTTAAAGCGGCTGAGCGCATCATGCGGGCGCTGTTGCCGTTGGCGGCGGCATAGCTCAGCAGGGTGTTCACTTGACCGGCAAACGGCAGGTTTGCCCCCTGCACATAGGCAAAAAACACGCTGCACAGCGCCAGCGCTGCCGCGCGGGCCGCACGGGCAGTGCCGATGACCACCAGGCAGACCGCCAGCACCAGCAGCTCAAAATAGAACCAGGTGCAAAAGTTTGTGGCAAACATGCTGCGGCCAAAGCTGTTGCCCAGCACCAGCAGCAAACCGCCCACGCTGTACAGCTCGCCCGCACCAAGGTAGACGGTAAAATCACGATAAGGTACCTGCCCGGCCAGCAGGTGGCGCACCGGGTTATAATTCTGGAAGTCGCCGTTCATGATCTCGTACCCGATCTCATAATTGGCGGCAAGACCGCGCACTGCGGCAAGCCCGGCCAGCACCAGCAGCAAAAACAGCCACGGTGCTGCGCGTTTGAGCTTTTGTTTTGCTGTCTGCATCAGCGGTAAAGGCCCTCCAGCTCATCCAGCTTTTTCTTCATTTCTGCACGCACGCTGGGTGGGTTCAGAATTTCGATTCCTGTGCCAAAGCCGGCCACCCAGCCGTAAAACCGGGGGCTGACCTGCACATTTACCACCACATTAAAGTGGTCGCCATCCGGGTTGCGCACCAGGGTAACCCCCGTGCCAAACCGGTCGATCATCGCCCCGGCCAGGCGGTTTTCGCACCGCATGGTCACTTTGCGCACCGGGCCGTTGAACATATCAAACATCTGCTGCATATACTGGTTTACGTCAAATTCGGCGTATTCCTCAGCGCCTTCACGTTCGGTATCCGGCAGCAGCTCCACCTTGCGCATTTTATCCACGCGGTAGTGCTTCAGACGGCCTTCGGTATAGGCGATCATATAATAGTTTCCGTTTTCCCACACCATCACCCAGGGGCTGACGGTGTACAGCTGGCCTTCATGACGGGGCACCATCTGCTTTTGCAGGTCCCAGTCACAGTATTTGAACCGCACCTGGTTGCCCGCGGTGATGGCGCTGTGCAGGGTATCCACGCTGTAAAGGATCTTTTCCTCCTGGCTTTTCACCCGGCCGGAAACCAGCACCTTGCGGTCCAGCTCCTCCTGACGGTAGCGGGAGGTGAACCGTCCCAGCTTTTCGATCAGCACCTTGCTTTTGCGCGCAGTGATGAACTTGCTGGCATACACAGCGTCCACCAGCAGTTTCAGCTCCGCCAGTTCAAACGGGGTATCCACCATATAATACCCGCCCCCGCGGCCGCGCTGCTGCACGATCTCAAAGGGGGTATCCGGCATTTCGTTCAGGGTCTGGATATCGTCATACACGCTTTTGCGCTCTGCCACAATGCCGCGCTCTTTCAGCAGTTCTACCATGCGCGGCACACTGATGGGGTGCTTTTCGTCGGTTTCCCGCACAAAAATTTCCAACAACGTAAGCAGCTTCAATTTTTGTCCTTCTTTACGGGGCATAAAGGCCGCCTCCCTTCCGGCAAAACAGACCGGCTTCCCGGTTATTTTTTATCAAATGCCTTGCGGCGCTCGGTGGAAAGGCGGAACATTTTTTCCAGCCCTTCGCGGTCGTCATCCACCAGTTTCTGGCGCATGGTGGCAAGTGCATCACTGAACATATCGATCTCACTAATCAGATTATCCTTGTTCCACAAGAACAGCTCCGCCCACATTTTATCGTTGATGCGCGCAATGCGGGTCAGGTCGCGGAAAGAGTCCCCGGTATACTTGGCAAGCTCGGTGTTATCGCTGGCGCACATCAGGCTGACGGCAATGGCATGGCACAGCTGGCTGACATAGCCGATCATGTGGTCATGCTCTGCCGGGCTGAGCACGCTAATGCGGGCAAACCCCAGTGTGCGGGCCAGGGTACGGCACCATTCAATGGCTTCCGGGGTGTTTTTTTCGGTGGGGGTAATGATAAAGTTTGCCGGGGCAAAGTTGACCTCGGCACTGTGGGCCACGCCGCTGGTCTCACGGCCGGCCATGGGGTGGCTGGCAATGAACTCCACGCCCTCCGGCAGCATCTGCTGCACCGGCTCCACCACGCCGCGCTTTACGCCGGAAACATCGGTTACCAGCGTGCCGGGGCGGACCAGGTGGCCGTACTGCTTGACCCATTCCAGCAGCACAGTGGGGTACAGGCCAAAGATGATGTAATCCGCGTTCCGCACCAGGTCGTCAAAGTTTTCGTTGCGGCCCTCGCAGATATAGGCGTGTTCCAGCGCATAATCCAGCGTGCTCTGGCTGTGGGTAATGCCGGTCACGCGGTAGCCTTTCTGGCTGAGCACCTGGGCATATTTGCCGCCCAGCAGGCCCAGGCCCACAATTAAAAACGTTTTGTTTTTATCCATCCCGTCCATTTTGCTTTCACCCCTGATTTGTTACATGGGCCCCCAGGCCCTTGATGACCTCAAAGAAATCCGGCCAGCTTTTGTTGACCGCGTTGGCCCCCTCGATGACCGCCGGCTGGCCTGCGGCCAGGGCAGCAACGGCCATTGCCATTACAATGCGGTGGTCGTTATGGCCGTTCAGCGGCGCCGTGGGCTTGTGCAGGGCGCCGCCCTCAATTGTCAGGGTATCGCCGTCCGCTTTTACCGTACCGCCCATCTTGGCAAGCTCTTCCTGCATAGCGGCAATGCGGTCACACTCTTTAATGCGCAGCCGCCCGGCGTTGCGGATGATGGTGGTGCCGCTGCAGAAGCACCCCAGTGCGATGAGCACCGGGCCAAGGTCTGGGCAATCGGCCAGGTCGATCTCCACCGCCTTCAGCAGGCTGCGATGGAAGGTCACATGGCTGCCGCTGCGCTCAAACTTTGCGCCGCACTGCTTTAAGATATCCAGGATCACCCGGTCTCCCTGGTGGGAACCGGAGGGCAGACCCGTTATCGTAATGCCGCCCACAGTGCTGCCCAGCACGGCCAAAAACGCCGCCTGGCTGTAATCGCCTTCAACATCCATGTCTGCTGCCGCATAATGCTGCGGCGCTGCCACTTTGTAGGTGGCGGAGCCATCCTTGCGGGCGCGGGCCGAAACTTTAACGCCAAATTTCTGCATCGCGTCTGTGGTCAGGTCCACATAGCTGCGGCTTTCAAAGGGAGCGCGCACCTCAATGGTGCTGGGGGCTTCCATCAACGGGGTGGCAAACAGCAGCCCGCTGATGAACTGGCTGGACACATTGCCCGGCAGCGTAAAGGTACCGGGGCACAGGCGGCCAAAAATCGTAATGCCCTGTTCGTTCTGTTCAAAACGCAGCCCCTGGCGCTCAAACAGCTGGGCATAAATTTCCTGCGGGCGCTGCATCAGGCGGCCTGCGCCGGTAAAGCGCACTTTTTGGGCCGTCAGGCTGAACAGCGGCAGGATAAACCGCAGTGTGCTGCCGCTTTCGTTGCAGAACACCGGGCGGGTAATGGTGGCAAAACCGTCCGCATTGCCGCGGCCGGTAATGGTCAGCTCATGCTCGCCCCGCTCCACCTTGGCCCCCAGCTGCTGGGCAGCCCCCAACGTGGCCAGAATATCCTGCGAAAATTCCACATTGCCAATGTGGCTGGTACCGGCGGCCAGGGCCGCGCACACCACAGCGCGGTGTGCCGCGCTTTTGCTGGGCGGCACGGCAGCGGTTCCGGCCAGGCGGCCCGGTTCAATGGCTGCAACGGTTGCTTCCACGGTGTTCCCCTCTTTCGTGCCGTTCAGGCATCAAATGTTGTTTCAAACGCCTGCACGGCGGTTTCTACTGTGTTTTCCAGGCGGCCGGTGTTATCCACCGCGGCATCGGACGCTGCGCGGTAAAGCGGCATCCGCTCGGCTTCCATCTTGCGCAGGGCGTCCAGCCCGGTGGAAAGCGGCCGCCCGCCGGTTGCCAGCCGTTCGACCGGGCGTTGCACCCACAGCACAGGGCCGTTCTGGCGCAGGGCGCGGGCGTTGCCCGGTGTTTTGATCACCCCGCCGCCGCAGGCGATGACCTGCCGTGTCTGCTTGCTGATCTCTGCCACAGCCTGAGATTCGTACTTGCGGAACGATGCCTCGCCTTCACGCGCAAAGATATCCGGGATGGGCATTCCGGTGTTTTTCTCGATCACTTCATCCAGATCCACATAGGTTTTGCCCAGCGTTTTGGCCAAGGCACGCCCGATGGTGGACTTGCCGCAGCCCGGCATTCCGATGATGGCCACGTTGGAAAGATCTCGCTTGAGCTTGCGGTGGGTGTCAGCGATCACAGCTTCCGGCAGCTTTTGGCCGGTAAAGTGCTCCGCCGCGTACACTGCCTGCGCCACCAGCATCTCGAACCCACAGTAGGCGGGCACGCCAAGTTCCTCCGCACGGAGCAAAAGTTCGGTGCGGAACGGGTTATAAACGCAGTCCAGCACGGCTTCCAGCTTGGGAAAGGCATGCAGGTCCAGCAGGCAGCTGCCGTTGTTGGGGTACATGCCCGCCGGGGTGGTGTTGATAATGATATTTATTTCCGGATGCTGCTGGGCTTCCTCATAGGTCAGGGCACCGTCCTTGCCGGTGCGGCTGGCGGTCAGCACCTGTTTGGCTCCGGCGTCCTGGCAGACAGCCGTGACGGTGTTGTGGGTGCCGCCGGTGCCCAGCACCAGCACCACAGCCCCGGCAAACTTCACGCCGTGGCAGCGGGCCAGGTAGGCAAAGCCGGTATAATCCGTATTATAGCCATACAGCTTGCCATCCCGGTTGACCACGGTGTTCACTGCGCCGATGGCCGCCGCACGTGGTTCCACCTCATCGCAATATGGGATGACCAGCTTTTTGTACGGGATGGTAACATTGATGGCTTTGAACGCCTTTGCCTGCATAAAGGCATGGGCTTCTTCCTCCGTGGGCAGCGGATGCAGCTCATAGGAATAGCCGCACACGGCCTCATGGATGATTTTGGAATAGCTGTGGCCCAGTTTGGCTCCGATCAGACCGTATTCCATGTTGCGCTTCCTTTCTGTTTGCTTCGGCTGTATTACTTTTGCCCCAGCGTACCGTAACGCACGGTCAGCAGGTCCAGCACGGCAAATGCTGCCAGGGTGTTCTGCACCACAGCAGCACGGGGCACAATGCAGGGGTCGTGCCGGCCCTTGATCTGCAGTTTTGCATCTGCCTTGGCGATATAATCCACGGTATCCTGTTCTTTATAAATGCTGGGGGTGGGCTTTACCGCCGTGCGGAACACAATGGGCATGCCGTTGGCAATGCCGCCGTTGATGCCGCCATTTTTGTTGGTGGCCGTTACCACTTTGCCGTCCCGCATGGTAAACGGGTCGTTTGCCTGGGAGCCGCGCAGGTCCGCAAAGGCAAAGCCCGCGCCAAACTCAATGCCTTTGACAGCTGGGATGGCAAACGCCAGGTGGGCGATCTCACTTTCCACACTATCAAAGAACGGTTCGCCGATGCCCGCGGGCACCCCGGTGATGACAGTTTCCAGAATACCGCCCACGCTGTCGCCCTCGGCCCCGGCTGCGCGGATGGCTGCCTGCATGGGGGCTTCTTTTTCGGGGTCCAACAGGGCAAAATGGCCCGGCTGTGGTTCCGCCATAATCAAACCGGCAGAGCTGGAAAGCGGAGCATCCTCCACCCCGGCACAGCGGGCAATGTGGGTATACACCTTAATACCGCGCTGTGCCAGAATGTGCTCACAGATCGAACCCGCAGCCACGCTGGCTGCGGTGATGCGGCCGGAAAAGTGGCCGCCGCCGCGGGCATCCTGCCAGCCTTCATATTTGGCATATGCCGTGTAATCTGCGTGGCCGGGGCGCAGCAGATCCGCCGTTTTTGCATAATCTCCGCTGCGGGTGTTGGTGTTGCGGATCATCATGGTGATGGGGGTGCCGGTGGTATGGCCGTTGACCACACCGCTCAAAAACTCCACCACATCCGGCTCGGTGCGGGCGGTGGAAAGCCCATCTCCGCGGGCGCGGCGGCGGTCCATCCGCTCGGCGATGTACGCTTCATCCACCGGCAACCCCGCGGCCAGGCCGTCCAGCACAGCGCCGACGGCGGCACCGTGGCTTTCGCCAAAAATGGTCAGGCCCAATGCATTGCCAAAGGTATTTTTCATCGGCTCAGTCCTCGTTTTCCTTGATGCCAAGCAGGGCGGGCAGTTCGGTCATGGGAATCTTATCGGCGCGCCAGCAGCCCAGGCCGGGCACCTTGATGACGGTAATGGTGCTGCCCGTGCTCTTTTTGTCGTGCTGCATATAGCTCAGCACCTTATTTTTGTCCACACCCGTGCGGGTGGGCAGGCCCAAAGTGCGGTAGATGGCGCGGGTGCGGCGCACAAGGGATTTATCCTCGATCATAGGCAGCATGCCAAGCGCCACGCACTCGCCATGGAACAGGCCGTTGGTGCGGCGGCCGCGCACCCCCTTGACAGCCTCAATGCCATGGCCGATGGTATGGCCAAAGTTCAGGCAGGCGCGCTGGCCCTGCTCGTGCTCATCGTTTTCCACCACGTTCTTCTTCACGCGCAGGGAACGGTAGATGATGCGCTCAATGTTTTCTTCGGGGTGTTCACACTCAAACAGGGCAAACAGCTCCGGGTCAGCAATCAGACCCGCCTTGATGGCCTCCGCCAGGCCGTTGACAAAGTGGCGGCGGGGCAGCGTTGCCAGGGCATCAAAATCCACCAGCACCACCTTGGGCTGCCAGAAAGCGCCAACAATGTTTTTGGTTTCGCCCAGGTCAATGGCGGTTTTGCCGCCAATGGAGGAATCGATCTGGGAAAGGGTGGTGGTGGGGCAGTTGACAAAATCAATGCCGCGCATATAAGATGCCGCGCAGAACCCGCCCAAATCCCCCACAACGCCGCCGCCGACGGCCACCAGCAGGTCCTTGCGGGTCATGTTGAACTCCAGCATGGCCTGCAGCACCTGGCCATACACTTTCAGGCTTTTGCTGGCTTCGCCCTGGGGCACAGTGTACACCATTCCATTGGGGCACTGGGCCAGCACGGTCTGGGCATACTGCTCCGGTACGCCGGAATCCGTCAGGATAAACACCTTGCGGTTGGCAACATTGGCAAACTGGTACAGGTTGGCCAGGCACCCGCTTTTCAGGATGATATCATAGCTGCGGCTGCCAAGCTGCATGGTCAATTTCATAACAATTCCTCCCGTGTTTTTCCGTCATTTACAGGTCAAATACACCCAGTATCCGCACCGTGCGGCACACGTTTTCCAGCTCATGCACCAGCTTGGCGCAATCGTCCGTTGCGGCATTTGCCGGGCAGACAAGCTGAACATAAAAATAATATTCAAACTGAACATGGGGCAGCGGACGGCTTTTGATGGTTTCCATGTTAAAGCCGCGCTCGCCGATGATCTGGATCACCCGCGCCAGCCGCCCCGGCTTGTGGTCCACCGTAAACAGCATCGAAAGCCGCTGCCCCGGTGCGGCGGCGATCGGCTGCCGCTGGGCGCCCTCTTTTTCAATCACGATAAAGCGGGTGGTGTTGTCGCCGTCCTCGTTCACGCCCTCGGCCAAAATCTGCAACCCGTACAGCTTGGCTGTTTCGGCGGAAGCGATAGCTGCCAGGGTTTGGTCGCCCTGTTCCGCCACATAGCGGGCGGCATCCGCTGTGTTGCCCCAGGCTTTGGTGGCAAAGTGGTGCAGTTTCAAGAATGGCCCACTCTGCGCCAGCGCCTGCTGGTGGCTGATGACCGTTTTGATCTCGCTCAGCTGCGCGCCCGGCAGCGCCAGCAGGTCCTGCCGGATGGGCAGGTCGCACATGCGGGCTACTTTCAGGCCGGGGTGGGCATACAGCAGGTCCAGCACAGCGGAAACATCGCCCGCGTTGGAATTTTCAAACGGCAGAACGCCGCAGTAAGCATCGCCCCACTCCACGGCTTCCACCACCTCGTTCCAGGTGGAGTACGCCTGTGCCTTGGCAAAGGGGAACAGCTGACGCAGCGCAATGTGGGACCACGCGCCCTCCACCCCCTGGTAGGCGGCAACATCCTGTCCAATCAGAACATGCTGGTACGCGCGGGAAACCGCCAGCGCTTTTTTCAAAAATTCGCGGTAATAGGGCTGAAGTTCCGGGTTCTGCACGCGGGCGGTATTCTTTTCCAGCACAAGGGCTTCGCGTGCCGGGTCAAACACCTGTTTGCCGGTGCGCGCCTTGTACTGTGCTACCTGGCCCACTGCCTGCATACGCTGTTCAAACAATGCGGCCATCTTTGCGTCGATCTCGTCAATCTGTGCACGGGCCTGCTGCAACTGATCCATAGACAGGTTCCTCACATTCCATGGTTATTCATATTTTACTATACTATAAAACGGTCTATATCGCAATAGGGCACCATCAAAAAAAGCAAAAAAGCAGGGCCGAAGCCCTGCTACAAATTAGCAATTAGATAGTAAATTCGGTATAGCTGTACACAGCGGGCATTTCGGCCCGTGCGTAATTGCTCATTGCTCATTCCTAATTTCTAATTTTTTCTTCGTTTTCTCTTCTTCCCTCGCCTTCCGCACCAGATCCTCAAAGCTTGGCATGGGGGTAAAGATGCGGTGGTAGGGGTTTTCCGGCATGGGGGCCGGCTTTTTTACCGGGCGGTAGCGCATCACTGCTGCCCCACGGTGGAAACGGCACCCACGGTCAAGATGTTCCACAGGGCATCATAGGTTTCGCTTTCCAGCGCGGTTTTGTCGGTATAATACGCGCGGCGGCCTATGTAGGTGTTTTTCATGATGTCCTGGTTTTCGCCCTGGAGGTCATCCACCATCGTCAGGCCGGTGTAGGTGCCCAAATCCAGACCGGTCAGAGCCGGGCAGTCCGTCCAGCGGTAAACCATCTTGGTCCAGTCCACGATCACATTATCATTTTCATCCACATTCTCCGTGTCGGGCATGGTGCCATCCAGGTACTGCAAATCGCCGGTGGTTTCCGCAAACTGCTGCGCGTAATCGGTATCCTGCATGATAAAGATGTAAGGCCCGTCCTCACTGGATAAATCCGCCGAAAGCCGGGTCACATCAGCCATCTGGGTGTATGCATCGGTGTTTTCGCTCTCGGAATCAAAATCCAGGTTATACTGCACCAGCTCCACTACCACCTTGCCGTCGCCATTGCGGTCATCACAGTAGGCGGCCAGCGTGTTTTCCAGGGCCGTTACCGTATCTGTCGGCAAGTTGCTGCTGCCCACATAACCAACGCGGTAGTCCGGCCGCACCCGGGTAACAACATCGTGCACCATCCACACCACCAGCACCACGGCGATGACCGCAATGCCAACGTACAGCTTGTGGTAATACCACCAGTTGGCAGCTTTTTCCTGTTTGGTATATTCTTTTTTCGATTCGGGCGTTTCATACTGTTCAACGCTGTCTTTTGTGACCCATGCCATCTTAAAAACTCTCCTAATCTTTTTAACGTAAGTGGTATTATACCATAAATTTATGTTGGAATTGTAAAATTATTTTGACCATCCCGTGCCCGCTGCCTTGCATAACCCGCTAAAAAACGCTATGATAAACTTGTAATATTATAAGCAGGGCTGCAAAAGCTGCGGCAGTGCACTGCCACCCAGTCCGCTTACCCCTAATTAAAAACACAGAAAGGTCATTTTTGAATATGGCAATGGAAGACAAAAATACCCCCGTGCAGCCCGATGCTGTGGAGGCGACCGAAACCCGCGGACGCAAAGTTGGCGCGGCCCGCTTTTTTGAGCTGCTGGGGCGCGATTTGTGGCCGTTTTATAAAGCCAGTATTTTGTGCGTGCTGGGCTTCGCCCCCGGCTATGCCGCTGTTTTGTTCAGCACTATGGCCGCCAGCCTGCCGCTGTGCCTGCTGTCCGGCGCTGTAGGCGGGCTGATTGCCGCACCTGTTTTTTGCGGCATGCTGGATACCATCCTGCGCGCTCTGCGCGATGAACCCGGCTACTGGTGGCACACCTACCGCATGGCCTGGAAGCAGAACTGGCGCGAAAGTCTGCTGCCCGGTGCCGGGGCGGGGTTTTGCCTTGGGCTGTGGGCCTTTTTGCTGTACGCCCTGCCTGATCTGGAAAACGTGCCTATCTCGGTATGGATCTGCATGGTGCTTGGCATCTTCTTTTTGCTGGTGTTCTGCCTGTATCTGTTTGCGCAGGTGGTTCTGGTCAGCGTGTCCCAGGCGGAGCGGCTGAAAAACGCCGCGCTGTTCATGATCGGATTTTTGCCGCGCACCCTGGCAGCCGGGGCAGTGCTCTGCATCTATTGGGGCGTGATGCTTGCCTGGATGCCCTACACCATCCCGGTGGTGTTGATTCTGGGTTTCTGGCTGCCCTGCACCCTCGCTTTGCAAATCATCTATCCGGCACTGGATAAAGCGTTCCACCTGGAAAAGACCATCACCGCCCGGCGCGAGGATGAGATTAACGACCTGATGGAGCAGCACGGGCACACTTCCGTTTGATACCAACCAGATAAGGCGGCAAACCTATGGAAAGTAAGAACACTTTTATCCTGCATGAAACCGAAGCGTTTATGCGGGGCGAGCTGGATAACGTTACCGTTGCCCACGGGCGCATTGTGTTGGACCTTGTCTCCGGCGGGCATGTGCCCTATGGGTGCTACACCAGCCCCGCCGTACCGCTGCCCACCTTTGACGCCCTGCGCGTGAGCTGGAACGCCGGCACCCCGCCGGGAACTGCCGTGGAAGCCCAGGCCCGCGTGATGGTGGACGGCAACTGGACCAGCTGGTCCAGCTTTGGCCGCTGGAGCCCCTATCTGGAGCGCGAAGGCGCAGCCCCCGTGACCAAAGGCGCTGTAAACCTGCTGCCGGACAGCCTTGTGCTGGACAGCAAAACCGCTACCCAGGCCCAGCTGCGCATCTACCTGTATACCAAAGACGAACACACCACCCCTTCCGTCAGCCTGGTGGGGGTCAGCGTGCGAGCGGTAGATGTGATCCCCGCGGGCGGGCGGCCCATCAACGCACGCCTGCACCTGATGCCCTATGCCGTTGCGCGGCGTGCCCCAGCGCTGCAGCCCGTTATGGACCTTGCCATCTGCCTGGCCAGCCTGACCAACCGCTGGGGCGCAGATATCCTGCCCGAAGAATTTGCCCTTGCCATGCGAGACTGCCGCAGTACTGACGCTGAGCGTAATTTAAGCTTTGCCGCCGCCGCCGCCGGGTGCTGGGGGTTCCCCTGCTGGGCCTGCTGGGGCAACCTTGCCTTGCTGCGCAGTGAGGTACGCGCTGGGTACGGCGTGATCGTGGGGCTGGAATCCACCCCCGCACAGCAGCAGGCCGCTGGAATGCCGCCGCTGCGCTATGCGGCACTAAGGGGCTTTCGCCAGGGGGCACAGCCTGCCGCCCTGTTGGTGGATCCCTATGCCGCAGCGGAAGATTTTGACACCGAAACCGAGCTTTTGCTGGATGACTTTTTGGTTGCCTGGAACAACACCGCCCTGTGCATGCGCAAGCGTGACCCGGACGGTGCCCTGCCCGGCTGCCCAGCCCGCACCTCCGCCTGGCTGCGCCGGGTGCCCAAGGTTGCACCGGATCTGTTTGCCATGTACATCGGCAGCACCCAGCACGTTCTGCCGGACGATTTCTGCGCTGCACTGCCTGCCCCAGCTGCACCCGCCGCGCCGGAAGAAGCTCCGGCAGAAGATGCCGCCCCCACCGATGCACCGGATGCTCCAGATTCCCCGGCCGAAATTCCCGTTCCGCAGGAGACTGCCTCCCAGGCAGCACCGGTACATGGCGGCATTCTGGCGTGGTCCACATTGGATGAGCACCCCCATGCCACCACTGCGCACCGTCAGTTCCACTATGTCACCCCGGAACAGGGCTGCATCCGGCTGGCCGTTCCTCCGCCGCCGGGTACCCGCGCAGAACCGCGCAAGTACACCGTTTACGCCATCGAACCTTCCGGCTCTATGCTGGTGGGCGATGTGATGATTTAAGGCATTTCCCTGCTTTTTCCAATATTTGGTCAGCGGCCGCACAACTATCTGTCACAATATACCGTAAAAAGGAATGAGCCTCCCCCATGAAAATACCCACATTTGCCCCAAATGCGGCAGCAAAGACATTTTTGTGATCGACGGCCATGCCGATGCTTACGATGCTGGCAGCAACGTCCCGTATGACCCAACAATTTTCATCTACATTCCGGCAGACCGCTATATTTGCGGTGCCTGCGGCTGCAGCTAAGAATAGCTCCGCCAGGAAGATCTTGAAAAGGCCCGCCATTCCAAGCGGGTGCATGAATAAAATATTTTTTCACATTTCTCACCTTTCCCTCAGAACATTTGCCAACAATCAAAAAGTGCCCATCCCACAACGGCATGTCATCCGCCGCATGTGGGGTGGGCACTTTTTTGTTTTGTGATTTTATCGGAGCGCGGTATTTCCATCGTTCGGGCATAAAAATTTTCCTGCCGCCGTTGCCCGCGGCTGGGGAATCATTATCTTATGAACAGATTATCCAGGTCTAGCCCATTGCCCTGGGCGCATATCAGGCAGGGTAAGCAAGATTGCTTGCGGAGGCTCTTGATAGCAACCTGCTTTTGGGGTCGTCATCATAGGCATGTACCCAAAAGCGCATACTGTTTGCATCCTCAAGTATCCTATTGACCCCATCCCCTTTCTTCGCTTTTGTTTTTCCCGGCATGATTTTTTCCGCCGAAATCGAATGGTAATTGTACGTTCCGCGCACATTACATTGAACGGTACATGACTCTTGAAGTAGATTTATAGCAATTTTCAATAATACAGCAGAGAGCACTTTAACTTTTGAGAAAAAGTGATATAACAGAGTCAAAGAAGGTGAGTGCTATGCTGCACAACGAAGCTCGATAGTTGATTTTGGAAGGATACGATAAGGGCATCAGCGTAAAGGAACTGGCAAAGTGCTTTTCTGTAAATACCTGTTCGATCTATCGTTTGCTGAAGCGTCGGAACGAAACGGGCAGTTACGAAACTCAAACGAATCTCCGTGGAAAGAAGCCCAAATTGTCCGATGCAGATCATCAGCACATCCTTTCGCTTCTGGAAAAACAGCCAGATATCACTTGTCTGGAGATCATAGAAACGTTGGATTTGCCTGTCAGTATTGATACTGTCTGGCGTTTTCTTCAGAAAGCAGGATACCGCCGGAAGAAAAAGTCTCTTCATGCCAGTGAACAGGAGCGTCCCCGATGTGGCGCAGAAGAGAAAAGACTGGAACGGCCTTATATCTGGATTCAAGGCAAGTGACCTTGTATTTCTGGATGAAAGCGGATGCAATACGGATATGACAAGGCGGTATGCCTATTCGCTTGGAGGAAGCAGAGCTGTTGATTCCGCACCACTTTCTAAGCCCAAGAACACGACCATTCTGTCATCGATTCAGTTGGATGGGACATTACGCTATACGACTTTCTCAGGCGGAACGACTGTGGAGAGGTTTAAGCGGTATTTGGAAACTGATTTGCTGCCTCATCTGAACGGAAATTCTGTTCTCATAATGTACACGGCGCCTGTCTTGCTCCCGAATTGATCGAGCAGTTCGTTGAAGTGGTCACCCCCATTGCCGATTACTCTTACCGCTGGAAGCTGAACACCGGCTGCAAGAAGTCCAAAGAGGAGCGTGCCGATCTGATGTCTGTATCAGAAAAGCCCATCCTCACCTTCACCATCGACTTTGAAACCGCCAAGCGTTACCGTAAAGCCAACAAGCTGCCCCACCAGTTCCGCCGTGCAGCGTGGACCGACCTGACCGTGGAGGTGTATCTGTGATGGTTCTGGAAAGCAGCTCCGTGTTAAACGCAATTCATCTCATACATGAGCAAACAAATAAGGCCCACCGCCAAAATTGACGGTGAGCCTTATTTTATGCTCGCTTTTTTAACGATAGATTGCTATAAAAGCCTTATGCTCTGGGATTTTTAATAGCAGCCTGTGCGGCGCATTATGTATAGAGTGCAATGTAATGTCAGGGTCTATCTAACCTTGAATAAATGAATCGGTGCTTGCGATGTAATTCTAAAACTGAGCAGTTATTCTACTGTACTCTACAAACTTTTCATTATTCGGTATGTACAATAGGAGTGAATAATTTAATAACTTTGGTTCCCTACAGAATTCTTTTCAAGAGATCGTAGCGTGAAAAGCGCATTATCAATCTCCGAATTTTCTTGTTGTTCAACATATATAGCGTATTGATTCTTCGGATTCTTTTTTCGATTAGCCGACACTCGAATTACTGTTACTGCTTTTCTTGCATCTCTTGAAATTCTTCTTCCAGTCTTCCTGTATCCCACTTTCGTTGCTTTGCACATTTTTGTTCTCCTTTTTTATGTCCACTAATGTCAATCATCCGAATATTATTGGGCTCTTATCCGTTTTATAAATCACCTTTTTCTGTTCACCCAAAGGAACATTTGAGGATATCATAGTATAACTTGAAAATATCTCGTTTTTGTGAAGTAAATCGTAAAATGTTATGGTTGGATCATTCGCGTATACATCGAAAATCAGGGATAGTGGGACATATCTTCCTGTTTTAGAGAACCGTGTAAAGGCTCGTCGAACAGCAATTTCTCGATCCAACCTGACTAAAACGAGATGTACTTCATATTTGGCTCTTTGTAAGGACTTCGCAAGGGCAAGAACTTTTGAACTGACATCACCAATTTTAGGAATGACTATATTGAAATCATTTTGCACCGCATATTTCAAGAGGCTATCTTCAGATGCATATGGTTCTTTCCCGCCGAACACCACCATAGACGATTCTTCATGAACAATCGTCGCTCCACACTCTGCTTGATATTCGGGAAATTTTCTTTTCGCATAGTCTGAATCCAAAATGATTGCGCCATAATTGTCTGACAGTAATCCAGCTACTTCAGATTTTCCTGATGCAGGAAGGCCTATTACATAAAACGCCTGCTTATCTTTTTTCAATGCAGTATTAGGTAAAGCGCCTCCCTTTCCAAGAGTGATTTTTTCGTCATTAGCCAATCGCTTTTTTTGGCTAAGTTCATCAAAAATCCTTTTTCGCAGCGCTACTCTCGATTCATCAGTTTTGTACTGAGGCATTCGATAAGCTGTACTATCCAAGGTGTTTTTACCTATTACACGCTCTGTCATCATTTCAACAGAAGCAACCGCCACCACCGCATTATTAAACTTTTTTGTAGAAAATTCATTATTCAAGTGTAAAGACTTTCGAAGAAAATCGTCCGCGTGCTCATAATCAGATAAAACACGGCTATAGGCTTTCTGCGCCATAAAACATACCTTCTTCAATCTTGTAATAGTTAGAACGAAAGGCTAATCTAACATGGATGATCTGGATATTGAAAATGCCATTACCACACTAAATCTACTTTACTTTTATAAGTGTGCCGCCAATCAAAATCTGACTCAGACCATGTTAGAAAACGTGGTTATAAGTCATTTTACGATATCAAGAGCGCAAGCAAAACATTTTATATACTGCGCTGCTTTAAATTATCATCAAGCTCCAACTAACTCCAATTGCATAAATTTTTTAATATCATACATACAGGACACCCTATATCATCCATGATTTTTTTAATTAAATAATATCACATTTCGACAACATTTACAATATCTAGTGTATTATCACCTTCAATTATCTAATGCCGATTTCTATGATTACAAATTAATTTTCTCTTTTTTATTTCGTTTTTTCCCCTAAGAACAATAAATAGACAATTTTATTTATGTGATTCAACCGCCTCCTTCATCGGAAGCGGCTTTTTTATTTTCGGAAATCCACATCAATATTTAGGAGATGAGGTAATTGGAATGAACACACAAATCATCGCTATCGCCAACCAGAAAGGCGGCGTTGGCAAGACAACCACCTGCGCAAACCTGGGTATCGGGCTGGCGCAGGCCGGAAAGAAAGTGCTGCTGATCGACGGGGACCCGCAGGGCAGCCTGACCATCAGTTTGGGGAATCCCCGACCAGACAAGCTGCCCTTCACTTTATCCGACGCAATGGGCCGCATCCTGATGGATGAGCCGCTGCGTCCCGGTGAGGGTATCCTGCACCACCCGGAAGGCGTTGACCTAATGCCCGCCGACATCCAGCTCTCCGGCATGGAGGTTTCTTTGGTGAATGCCATGAGCCGTGAGACCATCCTGCGGCAGTATCTGGACACACTCAAGGGACAGTATTCTCACATCCTGATTGACTGCCAGCCCTCCCTGGGGATGCTCACAGTCAATGCGCTGGCAGCCGCCAACAGGGTCATAATCCCCGTCCAGGCGGAGTACCTGCCTGCCAAAGGCCTGGAACAGCTACTCCAGACCGTAAATAAGGTGAAGCGGCAAATCAACCCCAAGCTCCAGATCGACGGCATCCTGCTGACGATGGTGGACAATCGAACCAACTTTGCCAAAGAGATTGCCGCCCTGTTGCGGGACACCTACGGCAGTAAAATCAAGGTTTTCAAAACCGAGATTCCCCCTTCTGTCAAGGCAAAGGAAGCCAGTGCCGATGGAAAGAGCATTTATGCTCACGACCCCAAAGGCAAGGTGGCCGAGGGATACAAAAATCTGACCCAGGAGGTGATGAAACTTGAAAAGCAGCGCGAAAAAAGTAGAGCTGGTCTCGGTAGATGATTTGTTTTCCACCGAAGAAGGACGCCAGGATGCCAAGCTGGAGAAGGTCCAGGAAATTCCTCTGTCTGAGCTGCACCCTTTCAAAAATCATCCCTTTAAAGTCAAGGATGACGAGGCCATGATGGAGACTGCCGACAGTGTGCGGCAGTACGGTGTTCTGGTTCCGGCTATTGCCCGCCCGGACCCGGAAGGCGGCTATGAGCTGGTAGCCGGGCACAGGCGGCACCGGGCCAGTGAGCTGGCCGAGAAAGAAACCATGCCGGTCATTGTCCGGGACCTGGACGATGATGCCGCCACCATCATCATGGTGGACAGCAATCTCCAGCGGGAAAGCCTGCTCCCCAGCGAGAGAGCCTTCGCCTACAAGATGAAGCTGGAGGCCATGAAACGGCAGGCCGGGAGACCCACCAAAGGAAATGGTTCCCAACTTGGGAACGATTTTAGGAAAAAGTCCAGTGAGCTTTTGGCTGAACAGGTCGGCCAGAGTAAAAATCAGATTTTCCGCTATATCCGCCTGACGGAGCTGATTCCTGAACTGCTGGATATGGTAGATGAAAAGAAAATCGCGCTCAATCCGGCTTATGAGCTGTCTTTCCTCAAAAAAGAGGAACAGCGGGATTTGCTGGACGCTATGGACAGCGAACAGGCCACCCCCTCTCTCTCCCAGGCCCAGCGACTCAAGAAATACAGCCAGGAAGGACATCTGACCCTCGATATGATGCGCGTCATCATGGGTGAGGAAAAGAAAAGTGATCTGGATCGGGTGACGTTCACCTCCGACACTCTGCGGAAGTATTTCCCCAAGAGCTACACGCCCCAGCGGATGCAGGAAACCATTATCAAGCTGCTGGAAGCGTGGCAGAAAAAGCGCCAGAGAGACCAGGAACGATGAAAGGAGCCGCCTATGAGGGATATTTCAGCCCGTGAGCTGAAAGGACACAACATTTTGGCTGTGGAGCGTTTTCGGGACAGCACACGCTGGATGATCGAGTTTTCTGTCCTCCGCCCCAGCGCCTACGGCAGCCCCGGCGATGAAATGCGGCTGTTTCTCACGGAGGACGGTTATCAGGCCGCCCTTCTCAGCCAGAAGCGCCGGGAAACCAAAATCAAGCGGTATGCTCATGTGGTCGAGGGCCATGTCATCGACTTTAAGCCGAGCAAGCGCCGTCACCCGTAAACCCATCATCACTACGAAAGGAAAGGAATGAATATGTGTACTATCCAGAGCATCAAAGATGCTATCCGAGAAAGCTGTCAGTCCCAGTATGATATGGACTCCACCGAGATTGATCGGGTTTTGCAGACCCTCCCGTTTTCGGAGCATGAATCGCCGTTCAGTCAGCCGCCTCTGCCCAGACGTCCTTACCGGCCTTGGCAGAACAAGAAAAACAGCTAAACGCCACAGTCTTTTTCACGAAAGATTGTGGCTTTTTTCATGCCCTGAATTAAGAAAGGAGTGAAGTCAATGGCTGTTTTCCGAATTGAACGGACCAGAGATTATACCGTGATGAGCAATCATCATCTGCGGAACCATCAGTTGTCCTTGAAAGCCAAGGGGCTGCTTTCCATGATGCTGTCCCTGCCGGATGACTGGAATTATACCACTCGTGGTCTTGCGAAAATCTGCAAGGAAGGCGTGGACGCCATCGGCGGTGCGTTGCGGGAGCTGGAAAGCGCCGGTTACATTGTTCGGCATCAGCTACGAGACCGGCAAGGCCGAATCAGCGACACGGAGTATGTCATCTATGAGCAGCCTCAGCCCCGACAGCCGGAAACGCCCCAGCCGGATACGGCTGCACCAGATACGGATTCACCAGATACGGCTTTTCCGTATCTGGATAAACCGGATACGGAAAAGCCCGCAGAATTAAATATAGAGAAATCAAATACCCAAAAATCAATTACTCAGAGAGCAAGAACCGATTCCATTCCCTTCCGAGAACCAGCGGCGGCAAGGCCGCCGGAACGGAAAGGAAGGGATGCGATTTCACTTGCAGAGATGGAGAGTTATCGGGATTTGATTCTGGAGAACATCGAGTATGACCACCTGTGCAGGGAGTTTTCGACTTATCGGGAGGACCTCGACGAGATTGTGGAGCTAATCGTGGAAACGGTCTGCGCCAGGAGAAAGACAACCCGGATTGCCGGGGCGGACTTTCCCCATGAGGTTGTGCGGTCCCGGTTCTTGAAGCTGGATAGTTCACACATCGAGTTTGTCATGGAGTGTCTACACAACAACTCAACCGAAATCCGCAACATGAAGCAGTACCTGCTGACCGTGCTGTTCAACGCCCCCACCACCATGAGCAACCACTACACGGCGCAGGTAAATCACGATATGCACGCAGGCGGCTGGTAAGAGCCGCTTTTTTGATGCCCAAAACATGATGCAAGGAGGTACGGCATGAACCATGTAGAAATTTTCAAAAACCCGGAGTTTGGGTCTATCCGCGTCGTGGAGATTGGCGGGGAGCCTTGGCTGGTTGGAAAGGACGTGGCGCTGGCGCTGGGGTATAAAAACCCGCAAGAGGCTATCCGCGACCATGTTGACACAGAGGACAAAGGGGTGAGCGAAATTCTCACCCCCGGCGGGAGGCAAAAGCTCCCCGTTATCAACGAGTCCGGCCTGTATTCTCTGGTGTTGTCCAGCAAGCTCCCCAAAGCAAAGCAGTTCCGCCGGTGGGTTACGTCTGAGGTGCTGCCCTCTATCCGCAAGTACGGGGCCTACATGACCAAGGAAAAGCTGTGGGAGGTTGCCACTTCCCCGGAGGCGCTGCTGAAGCTCTGCACCGATCTGCTGGCAGAACGGGAAGAAAATGCGACACTGCGGGAAGAAAACGCCCGACTGGCAGGAAAGGCCGCTTTTTATGACCTGTTCATCGACCTCAAACACAGCACCAACCTGCGCACCACGGCCAAAGAACTGGTTGTGCCGGAGCGTCAGTTTGTCCGGTTTCTGCTGGAACAGCGGTTTGTCTATCGCACGGCATCCGGGAATGTGCTGCCTTACGCCAAGCCCTCCAACGATGGTCTGTTCTGCGTCAAAGACTTCTGCAACCACGGGCATATCGGCTCCTACACGCTGGTGACGCCCCAGGGCAAGCTGCATTTTGCGGAGTTGCGGGACTTGATTCTAATGGTTGTGTGAGATCACGCGAAAGGAGGCTTTCCTATGCAGGAGAGGAAAACGGTGGGCCAGCTGATGGAGGAAATGCGGATCAAAGCCGGGGCGCAGAACTACCACGGGCACGAGTACATGGATTTGCAGCGGTTTGCTGAGGACACCCGGCACATGATTATCTTTGATGTGCTGACCTACGATTCCCCGGTGGGATGGAAGGGCGAACGGACCCGTCTGTTTCTGACGGAGGCTGGATACCAGAAAAGCCTGGAGAGCCAGGAAAAGGGCCACATCAAGATTCTCAGCCATGCCAAGGTGAGTCAGGGGCATCTGCATTATGATCGTTCCGACCAGCTGCGCTGAAAGGAGGTTCTAAGCGTGAAATTTCTGCTGCGGCGGCTGGTTGTCCCGCCCTAGTATCAAGCGCCACCCTGTAAAACCTGTGGAAAGGAGGCGATGACCTATGCAGGAGGAAGTGGAAAACAGAACTTTGACGCTGGTAGTCAGCGGCACAAAGCTCACAGGGCGGCTGTTTAAGGCCGCTATTGCCAAGTACATGGCTTACCGCAAGGAAAAGAAGCTGCAAAAGCAAAGAAGCCGGGACGCTCCCGTGATACCGCACGGCAAGCAAACTGTGAAGCAGCTGATCGGTCAGAACCAGGGCGTATCAAACATCGAGATCACCGACCCCTCTATCCGTGAGTTTGAGAAAATTGCCCGGAAGTACGGTGTGGATTATGCCGTTAAAAAAGACCGCAGCGGCTCTCCGCCCAAGTACCTGATTTTCTTCAAAGGGCGGGATGCGGATGCTCTGACCGCTGCCTTTACCGAATACACCAGCAAAAAGGTGAAAAAGGCACAGAAAACGGAACGCCCGTCTGTATTGGCGAAACTGAGCAAGTTCAAGGAACTGCTTCAGAATACGGTTATGGACCGACACAAGCGGAAGGAGCTGGAACGATGAAAAAGCAGTTGGACATCAAAAAGCTCGTTCTGCTGAACCTGCCCTATCTCCTTATGGGGTTGTTCGCTACCAATTTGGGAGAAGGCTGGCGTATGGCCACAGGTGCGGACGCTTCTGCAAAAATGCTCTCGTTTTTCAGCACGCTGCCGGTGGCACTGGCCAGCTGGTGGCCCAGCCTGCACCCGCTGGACCTGCTGGTTGGCGTGTGCTGCGGCGCTGGCCTGCGGTTGGCCGTCTACCTCAAAAGCAAGAACGCCAAAAAGTACCGGCATGGCATGGAGTACGGCTCCGCCCGCTGGGGAACCCATGAAGACATCACACCCTACATTGACCCGGTGCCGCAGAACAATGTGATTCTGACGAAAACTGAGAGCCTGACCATGAACAGCCGCCCCAAAGACCCCAAGACCGCCAGAAACAAAAATGTTCTGGTGATCGGCGGCTCCGGCTCTGGTAAGACCCGCTTCTGGCTCAAGCCAAACCTGATGCAGATGCACAGCTCCTATGTGGTCACAGACCCCAAAGGCACCATTCTGGTGGAGTGCGGCAAGATGCTCCAGCGGGGCGCTCCCAAGCTGGATAAGGACGGAAAGCCCGTGAAGGATAAGCGCGGCAAGGTCATTTACGAACCTTATCGGATTAAAGTCCTCAATACTATCAACTTCAAGAAGTCCATGCACTATAACCCTTTTGCCTACATCCATTCGGAGAAGGACATTTTGAAGCTGGTCACCACGCTGATTGCCAACACCAAGGGCGAGGGCAAGGCCGGGGACGATTTTTGGGTCAGTGCGACTCGTTCGCAGACGGTAAAAAGTCTGCGCACGAGCAACGGTTTTCCGTTGTTCGGAGAACTGGTAGTTTGATAGGTGGAATGACGGGGTAACGTCCTGAAACGCCTACCCTTGATGGGCGTGCATTAGCTGTAATGGCTGGTGTACGAAGCCCCATGACAAAGGTGGTCTGAGTGTTTGAAGGTGTCTGTTGAACGGATACCTACCGCATTGGGACTATATTTTGAGTCCCATGAAAAAATCGTGTAGGAAAAATGAGACCTATAAGCTTCTTTATGTTCTTTGCTCTAGAGCTAAAAAGAATTTGTACTTATTTAGTGAAAGTGGGCGAACCACAAGAAACGGTTCCCCATATACTTCAACCGATGAACTTTCCTTAATTGCTGATTTGCTCTAAAATTAAGGCTAAGTGATAAAAATATACCTACAGCGGTCTGCTTCGGCAGGCCGCTATTCTTTTTTAGAGGAGGTTTGATAGCAATGGCAACCACACGCATCATGCCACTGCATATTGGCAAGGGCCGGACTGAGAGCTGTGCCATCAGCGCGATTATTGACTATGTGGCCAATCCGCAAAAGACAGACCACGGCAGGCTCATCACCAGCTATGAGTGCGACAGCCGTGTGGCCGACGCCGAGTTCATGCTGGCCAAGCGCCAGTATATTGCCGCCACCGGACGGGTCCGTGGCGCGGACGATGTAATCGCCTACCATGTTCGCCAGTCCTTCTGTCCTGGGGAGATCACCCCAGAGGAAGCCAACCGGCTGGGCGTGGAATTTGCCAAGCGGTTCACCAAGGGCAAACACGCCTTTATCGTCTGTACCCACATTGATAAGGCCCATGTCCATAATCATATCATTTGGAGTTCGCTCAACCTGGACTGTGACCGGAAGTTTCGCAACTTTTGGGGCAGCACAAAAGCCGTCCGTCGATTGAGCGACGCCATCTGCATTGAGAACGGACTGTCCATTGTCGAGAACCCAAAGCCCCACGGCAAAAGTTACGACCAATGGCTGGGCGATCAGGCGAAGCCCTCCCATCGGGAATTGCTCCGTGCTGCCATTGACAACGCCCTGGCACAAAAGCCTGCTGACCTAGACGAGCTGCTGAAGCTGCTCCGGGAATCCGGCTGTGAAGTCTCCAAGCGCGGAAAATCCTACCGTCTGAAGCTCCCCGGCTGGGGTAAAGTGTCCCGCTTGGACAGCCTGGGCGATGGCTATACCTTGAAGGATCTGCTGGCTGTCCTCGCTGGTCAAAAGGAGCATACACCCCGTCGAAAGCCGGTCAAGCAAGCAGATCCGCCGAAGGTCAATCTGTTGGTTGACATTCAGGCAAAGCTCCAGGCTGGAAAAGGTGCCGGATATGTGCGATGGGCCAAGGTTTTTAACTTGAAACAGATGGCGCAGACCGTAAATTATCTCATGGAGCATAACTTGCTGGAGTATGCGGCGCTGGAGGAAAAGGCTGCGGCGGCCACGACTCACCACAATGAGCTATCCGCAAAAATCAAGGCAGCGGAGAAACGCATGGCGGAGATCGCCATCCTGCGGACCCATATCGTCAATTATGCCAAGACCCGCGACACCTATGTGGCCTACCGAAAGGCCGGTTACTCCAAGAGATTCCGAGAGGAACACGAGGAAGAAATCCTGCTCCATCAGGCAGCCAAAAATGCCTTTGACGATATGGGGGTCAAAAAGCTCCCCAAAGTTAAGGAGCTGCAAGCTGAGTACGCCCGGTTCTTGGATGAAAAGAATAAAAACTATGCCGAGTACCGGCGCTCCCGTGAGGAAATGCGGGAGCTGCTGGCGGCAAAGGCCAATGTGGATCGGCTCTTAAAAATGGAGGCGGAACACGATGCCCAAAAAGAAAAAGACCACGACCAGCGGTGAGTTGGTCATGGTCAAAAGCGTTCGCAGAACGTGTAGCCGCAGAATGAAATTCTGCGTTTATGGGGGCTTGGGGGATACCTTCAACAGGCAGCGCCGGATGCCGAATGGCTATCCAGGGGCATTGCTTGCCAATTCTCTCTCATAATATGAAAAAGTGTACTGTCGGGCGTTTGAAAGATTCATTCTTCTTGCACTTCGGATTGTGATAGAGTGAAAAATGCATCTGCCTGCGCATGATATAACCTTGCGTACAGGCCGTTGGTTGCCATTAACTGTGCATGCGTGCCATTTTCAATTAGCTGCGCATCTTTAAGTACCAAAATTTGATCAGCTAGGCAAATATTATTAAAGCGATGCGTGACAAAAATGCACATTTTGTTGATCGTGTCTGATGCCAGAGATTTGATGATTTGTTCTTCAGAAAACGAATCAATAGCAGAAAACGGCTCATCCAAAATCACAACAGACGAGGATTTGTAAAAGCATCTTGCAATTGCAATTTTCTGCCATTGCCCACCTGAAAGTTCAGTTCCTCCATTCCATTCTTTCTCCAGTGTTGTTCGATAGCCTAGTGGTAGAGCGTCGATGAATTCTGTAGCTTCAGAGTGAACGGCAGCCTCTTTAACTCTCTCGAAGTCGTTGATGTTGTCGGCGTCATGAATAGCAATGTTTTCAGCGACGTTAAACGGATAACGGATAAAGTCTTGAAAAACAGCGGATATTTGCTGTTGTAGAGAAGAAAACGAGATCTCTTCAATATCAACACCATTAACATAGATATGACCATTGATGGGCGTATACAGGCGCATTAACAGTTTTATCAATGTGGTCTTTCCCGACCCATTCATGCCAACCAACGCATACGTTTTCCCCGTTTCAAACGTATAGCTGAAGTTCTTCAAAACCATATTATGGGAGTTCGGGTAATGAAACGAAACATTTTCAAACCGTATGGACTTTATTTTTTCGGTTAAAGGGGTTCCTTCTTCCTGCTTTCGTACCGAGATATTTTCTATATCAGAAATGTAGCTTAAATATCTGGTTTGTTCGTATAGGGTGGATATTTGACTAAGCATCCCCTGGAAGGAAGCGTTAAAGCTATCCACACTAGAAATGTACATAGACGCAGCGCCAATGGTGAGCTTTTGCGTAACAGCTTGCATGATGATTGCTATTTTGAGTAAAAGAGAAACACTGTCCTGAGCCATTGCGTAAACAGTATTTAATCTACAGAATTTTTTATAATAGTGTTTGTTAGAATTCATATAATCAGTTTGTTGGCGGACAACTCTGTTTTTAAGCATGTCACCAATATCGAATAATTTGATTTCTTTGATATTGTTGTATTCAACTAGTAATTCTTTTAGTCGGTTGCACTTTCGTAGCCCCTCGGCTCGCTCAGCACCTACTGTATACCAGAACTTTCCGACACGATTACTAAGCCTAAGCATGGGAATAGACGTCACGATACATACAAGCAAAATGAGCACATTATAGTTTGCAATCAAAATTGTAATGCCTATTAACTGCGTGGTTAACCTAACCGTGGAAAACAGTGTGGTTAACAAAGTCAAGCAGCGATTAGGTGTTTCCTCCAAAGCAAGATGAATTTTGTTATATAAATCGACGTTATCATATTCCTTCATGGAGAAGAAGGTTGTCTTTTCCAGAATTCGGTTTGTTATGTAGAGATTAAATTTGTCTGATACCAAACTATTTAAACAGGAAGATACATAAGTGCAACCTGACATTGCAACGGAAGCCAAGAAGATAGAAATAAGCCAGAACAATAGAGTTTCGATGGTTATATAGCCGGATAGAAACACTGTTAATGAATTCAAAAAATTTTGCGAAAGGAGTAGTTCGATCGAGGTTAAAATGCCAGAAAGAATATTGCAAATCAAGAGAGCAGCAATGTAAGTTGGCGCGACTTTCAGCAATAAGCGTACGGCATACACACCACGGGTCAGACCGGGTAGATAATTCTTTATGAAGTCCTTGTGATTCATGGTTACCCCTTCACAGCAGATAAATATAGTGTAAGATGTAGTATAGAGAAATGCAGGGGGACTGCATAAGCAATCTCCCTGCATCTCGCGGAGCTTAGCGCTTAGTCGTGGTTGATGGCGTTGCTCCAGTTGGTATTGTCGTTGACGGTGTTGCCGACACGGCAGTTGGCGTTACAGCCCGCGTAGTGATAACCCGAGTTGTAAATGCTGTCGTGGGTGTTGTCCGTGCTACGGCAGACACAACCGCAGCGACCAGCGCGAGTGGTACCTGCAAAAGTCTTGCTGATGACCTCCATTTCGTTCACCTCCTTTCTTTATTTATTACTAAAACAGCAATAGGAATTGTCCTGTCGCTGAGTCAGCCGTTAGGAGCTTCTGGTTGTTTCTTTCAAAGCATCCAAAGGATACCGAAAGCACACTGGATGCTGTGATAGAGCCGGACGACTGAACGCTTTGACTAATTGTTCCAGCTTTTGCCTGCTGTGTAGTTACAACTGGCCGAATTGCACTGCTGGTTCCCCTAGCAACCAAAGTCAGAATCAACATGACAGCAAAAAATACGACAATTCTTTTTAATGCTTGACGTTCATCGTTCTGTGAGTCAGTATCGGATTCCGAAATCGGAGTCTGACGCAGAGCGGGAAGGCGATTCCGAAGTGAAAGGTGGAACAATTGTTTGCGCTCGGACAGCTTGCCCTCACTGTAAATAGGATAATCCGTTTGTTTTGGACTTGATTTCAAATCCGGTTCACTCCTTTACTCCACTTGATTGGATTCCCAAAATCAAATATCTCTGCCCAAACAGAAAGATCAGAATTACGGGCAATAACATAAACACACTGGCCACCATAGCAATTCCAATGTCATCCTGTGTAATATTGGCGAGGAACAGGGACATGGGCCAAAGGTTTTGGCTCTTCAAAAACACCAGCGGTTGTTCAATTGCATTCCAGGCTTCAATAAAAGATAAAAGCAATGCAGACAGGATGCCAGGGATTCCAAGCGGAAGACCAATTCTTATATAGGTTGTAATGGCACCGGCACCATCCAGTTCGGCTGCTTCCAGAACGGAAACGGGAATACCGTCGAACCCCTTTTTCATAATAAAGACGGGAAAGGTGGAAACGGCACCGGGCAAGATGATGCTCCAAACTGTATCCATGAGTCCCAACCGATCCAAAACCAAATAATCAGGCACCATGAGAACTTGAAACGGAAGTAGCATCAGAATCGTATAAATAGTAAAAAGAAGATTTCGACCTCGAAAAGTAAAACGAGAAAACGCCCATGCAGCAGGACTGGCAAGCAGAAATTGCCCAATCAATTGCGGAAATGTGAGGATACAGGTATTCCAAAACATAACAAAGAATTCTGGTGTATCCAATAGGACTTCGATCAATGGCTGTAAGGTGGGCGAATTGGGAATCAACGGCCAATGCACCGCAGAAGTCCCATCGAAAATTCCGCCAAGGCTCTGCGTTGCTTCATCGGTACTCATAAGCGCACCAGAAAAGATCATCCAAATCACCAGGCACACAGATGCGGCAAAGGGTACCAATACCAGATAAGGAAGACGAACGGCCTTTTTACGCTTTTTCACTCGGAACCCTCCCGCAACATTTTCAAAAATGGCAGAATTACCAGAAGCAGCGCAAGGGCAACAACAACAGCCGCTGCCGACAATCGACCAAGATCCAAAGAAGAAAACCAGTTGTTAAACAAATGCTGCAAGAGATAAATACTGTCATCCGGGTAATTTCCTGCCACTAGGTAGGCTTCCCGATATACCTTGAACGTGTTCAAAATACTGAGGATTGTGATAAGCCCCATGGTAGACGGTAAATTTGGCAAGGTGATTTTCCAGAAAATTTGCCAGCTGTTTGCGCCGTCAACTTCGGTTGCTTCATACATGCTGGCAGGAATCGCATCCAAACCGGCCAGCCAAAGAATCATATCGTATCCGATGTTCCGCCAAAGGTAAGTACCTACAAGTACCCCGAAAGCCGCACTGCTATCAAGGAAAGAAATTTCCGGTACTCCCCAAAAGGACAAAAGATTGTTCAAAATACCGTTCTGTGTGAAAAGAGCTTTCCATAGTAAAGAGATGCTGGCAACCGGAATTGCCATAGGCAATAGGCAAGCTGTTTGCAGCTTTTCCCCTTTGGGCAGGATTTTTCGTATCAAAAGAGCGAAAATCAAGCTGGTTACGAGAAGTAGCGGAATGCAGACCAGGATAAATCTCACTGTGTTTGCTACTGCCAAACGAAAGGCATTATTTGAAAAAATGGATTGGTAATTTTTCATACCAAGGAATTTTGTTCCCAAAGGGTTTGTGAAGCTGCGCCGGATAGTTTCTCCAAACGGAACAAAGAGGAAAACACCAATTCCTATCAGTGAGGGAAGCAAAAACATCCATGCTTGGAACGCTTTTTTCCCCTTTCGGCGAAATGTATTCTTTTTGAAATGCAGCTTTTCGATGGGACGGGCAAACCGCTTGCGCTTAGATTTCATAGCGATATACCGTCTGCGTCTCGGAGTTCAGATCTGCTGCAACAGCGATAGCTTGGTGATCTGTAACGATCAATGTGACACAGCTGACATCATCCTGCAGAAAAGGTGCAAGGGTGTCTGTCAGAATCCGTGATTCGGAATTGTTGGTGGTATCGTAGGCAACGATGCCTTGATCGTCCACATAATAGAAAATGCCGTTTCGGCAGAAAGATGAGCCCTTAATAGTCGCTAAGACTCCGTAGCTATCGATTTGCCCTGCCCCATCCAAAGAACGGCACTCGTTGGTTTCAAAGTCGACATAGTACAGCTTTTCTCCATCTGACGCGTAATACCCCGCTTGGTCCGCAGCGATTCCTTCTCCCCACTGTGTTACCAACGAGCCATCATACTGCAACACCATATCCTCGAAGGGAAGGGGGTGAATAGTTTCCTGCTCTTGGCCATCCTCATTCACGAAAGTTTCCGTTCTTCCACCCGTTACGGTAAAGGTGTCACTATCAATAGGATAAACGGCAGAAATTCCGTCAATTGCTCCCAGCGCGGAAATATCCGCAGTTTTAAGGTCCTCGCCGCGGGCGGCATAAACAACCTGCTGTCCCTGCATGCCCAGCATGAAGCCATCCGGACGCAGTTTGATTCCCACAACAGTCTGGTCGGCCCAGGGCAGTTCTTCCTTTGTCCAGCTGTCCCCATCATCTGTAGAGACATAGGCACAGAAGCCATCGGCACCTTCACGCCCCACAAAATAAATAGAGCCATCCGAAAGAACTGTACCGGCTTCAATCGAAAAATTGTTGCCAATCGAAATTTCGTTGCCTGTTGCAGCGGAATCCGTTTGTGCCTGTGAAACGGAGCTCTGCGTTTTTTCTGATGGCGTACTTTCCCCAGGAGTAGAGCCGCAGGCGCACAGGGCGACAGCGAGGGAAAACGGCAAAATGGCCGATAAAAACAGATTTCGTTTCATTTGAGTTTCTCCTGTTCTTAATAAACAAGTTAAAATGTGTATGAAAAGCTCTGTTGAAGATTTGAATATGTCGGAACCGCTAATACAGGCAAAGAAGGTCTACTGCGATTACCCACGTTCTGCCAAGTAAAGGCGCAAATCTTTTTCTGCTGCCTGCGTAGCCGATTCAGCATCTTGCTGTCCTTTTGCCAACGCCTCGGCGTACGGCAACAATTTGTCTGCGATTACTTCATCAACAATCACAGGCGTTTTTACGCCTTTGAGGAAATCAGCCAGCATTTCGCGATCTGTACCGTATGTTTCAACAGCTGCGTCAATTCTTGCATCCAAACTGCTTTCAATAACGGGCAGGCCATCTCCAACAACCGTATTTTGGATATCCGAAGCAAAGAACGCTTTCAACAAATCCTTTGCAGCTTCCTGATTTGGGCTACTAGCATTTATTCCAAGTAAGACCTTCGGAGAATAAGCCCTTTCACAAAGGCCCGGTGCGGATTTTAATTCAGGTGCCTGAACTTCCCAATTTTTAGTGATCCAGCCCAGGAACGCAGGAGAATCAATCAGATTCCGTCCAATCCTTGCTCGTTTGTTAATGACTTCGCGTGAAGCACCGGAAATGGTGATGGAGTCTCCGCCGTCGGAATAGACAATCGAATCGTCCTCCTGCTCCGTGCGATAAGAAGCCATGTTGTAGTAAGTGCCGATAGATTCGATGGCTTGGAACAGTTGTTGCAGTTGCTCTTGATTCAGTGTGTTATCCGTAATCAATTCGGAAGCAGAGGTGCTCATCAAGAACTGGAGGATTTTCTGAGGCGTCATAAACGAAACCGCATATTTGTCTTCCTCTGGAAGGGCTGTATAATAAGCATTGTCGGACAAATTGTAGTCATCACGCGGAGGGCAGGATTTTACGAACTCTATAAAGGAAGATAGATCTGTAATTTGATCCATGTCTTCGGCGGTTCCCCAAATAGATGGAATGGCATACCGTGCAGCAGCAATATAAGTCTTCCCATCCACGGAGAAAGCATTTTTAATCGAATCCAAGATTGAAAATTCCTGCAGCGACTCGTTTAAATCAGCCAGAACGCCATTTTCGATATAAGGTGTAACATCTATGCCATCAAAGACGATTAGGTCAGGACCGCTCCCAGCAAGCAGTTCTGTATTTAATGCTTTCAGTACATCTTCGGTTGCCAGATCATCGCTGCCGGCGACTGTATACTGTATGGCGATATCGTTGTGTTGCTGCTGATATTCTGAAAGGACTCTTCGTACAGTGGGAGAATCGGACAGTGACCAGACAGTGAGCTCAATCTGCTCTGACGGTGTCGCGTCAGGATCAAATGTATACGAATAAAGTTGTGCGGAATCGTCAGACGTGTCTTTGACAACACAGAAAAAGCTGTCTTGAAAGTAAACGAGATTTGTGATTACTTTTCCCTGTACCGAAAATGCAAACCCGCTGGATGGAGTGATTTCTTCTTTTAAGGTTCCACCAGCAGCAACCCGGTAAATTCCCTCGTTGTCTGCATAATAGTAATTTCCCTGTGAATCACAATAGGCAGCAATGATGTTTTCGAGTCCCTCGACATTACCTTCTTGTATCTCACCATTTGCCTTCAGAGTCGATAGTTTGCCCGTTTCGGATATGAAGGCAAGTTCATCCCCGTGTTGGGCAAATCCCCCCCATTCCGTTCCGGCCCCAACTTTCGTAACCATACGGCCATCGCGAAGCGAAAAGATAGCTGCAACGGACTGGTTATTGGTATCCCGTCCGGCCATCAAAAAAGAATCCGAGTTGACAAATTGAATGTTGTTGATGTCAGTTACTTCAGAATCGGCAGGTTGGACTTGAGAACATTCTGTCTCTTTCGCTCCGTACCAAATCTGTTCTTCATCTTCAGTCCTGGTCAGAACAAGAACGCCACTTTCCGTCAGGATTGCTTCGATGCAAGTCCCCGGCACTTCCTCCGAATAAACCGGCGTGGTGTCCCATGTGTAGCCATCCGAAGAAGAAAGCACATCAACCTTCTGGGATGCCTCTCCGTTTGACTGGACGGTCGCACAGAGGAGTTGGCCATCAGTGGTGGTTGTGAGGGCAAGGATATCACTCGGATCAGGCTCCAAAGCCACCTCTTTTTCAACCCACAACCCTGGATTGATTTCTGTTTTCTGCCCCAGTGAAGAATCCGTTACACCACACGCGCACAGAGAACATCCCATCAACACCGAAAGTCCCAGTGCCGTGTTCTTGATTAAGCGATTCATACAGTTGACTCCTTTCGCTTTTGGTTGTATATATCATAACAGATCAATGTTAAAACAAAATTTAAGATGAGCACCCTTATTTAAATATTGATTAAAGAATGGTTTGTTATAATAAACTAGGGAGATGAACATCGTGAGAATTTTGATAATAGAAGATGATAAAAATCTTTGCCAAATCATGCGTGCGGGCTTGCAAGATGCTGGAATTGATTCAGACTTTTGCCATGATGGCGAGACAGGCTTGGAACTTCTTCTTCATAACTGTTATGATGCTTGTTGCCTGGACCGGATGCTTCCTTCGATGGATGGCCTAACGATTTTGAAAAAGGCCCGGGCAGCCAAAGTATCAGCTCCGGTGCTGATGCTGACTGCTATGGGCGGCTTAGACGACAAAGTGGATGGGCTGGAAGCTGGTGCGGACGATTACTTGGCCAAGCCATTTGCCATGCGAGAACTTGTAGCTCGCCTCCACGCATTACTTCGCAGGCCCTCACAAGCGATGGCTGTGGAGGAAAGCAACCAAATTCATTACGAGGATGCAACATTAGACTGTAATCAGCTGGAACTATGTGGGCCAAAAGGACACTGTCAACTATCAAAAAAGGAAGCGGACCTCTTGGAAGTGTTTTTCCGATACCCGCATCAGTTGTTTGCAAGAGAGCGACTGCTTTCCCGGGTTTGGGGCGATGACACTGAGATTGAAGAAAGTAATCTGAACACCTATATCCACTTTGTACGCAAAAAGTTAAAAAAAGCTGGTATCTGCCTGACGATCACGACCATTCGGGGTGTCGGATACCGATTGGAGAACATCCATGATTAAAAAACTTTGGCTAAAACTGGTTCTCCTTTATACTGGCATCACGGGGCTGATCTTGGCATTGTGTTTAGGAATCACATTCTTTTTTTCCTGCAACAGATATGAAGCCTCATTGGACGCTCAGATTTGTGACCAGATAGAATCATACCAAATCAAACTACTTTCCTCCCGGCAGGTTGATCAGAGTACTTTGCAGGAACTGGAAGAAAATTTGGATGGCAACATATACATTTTTGAAAATGGAACGCCATTATTCCGTTTCGAACCGACTGGAGGACTTACACCGGACGTATTGGAAAATATATTCCGCTCGGAGCATAGCCTTTCTACGGATGAACTCTCCCAGGCTTCAAACGGGTGGACATCAAAAAAGGATGAAAGGAATACTGCTTTAGGGCGTTTCCATGTATTCTACTTTCGGCACGAGGATAAAACGCAAATTGAAATATTGGCTCTGCAAAGCCAGAGCGTTCGTCTGCCGTTTATTCAGCATCAGGCAGTTTTCTACGGAGTGTTATTGCTCTTAGGATGTATTATTTTGGCTGTCATCAATAGCTGGTTGATTCGGAGCCTTTTAAGACCGGTAGAGAATTCCGTTCGTCAGCAGAAAGAATTTGTTGCAGCAGCAGGGCACGAACTAAAGACGCCGCTAGCATCGATCCGTGCTGGGCTGGAGGTACTGCAAAAGCACATTCCTTCTTCTCCGGAAATTTCAGGAGTGTTTTATGCAACGCAAAGCGAGGCTCTGCGGATGAGTCACTTGGTACAAGATTTATTGCTTCTGGCAAATTCAGATAGACAAGAACGCAAGCTGGTTTTGACAGCAATTGAACCTGATACCTTTTGCTTGCAGCTTTATGAAAAATACCAGATCTATGCCAAACAGCAACGTCATCCGTTACGTCTCAAGATTGAAGAAGCGTCATACCCTGAAATCATGGCTAACGAAGAAGCACTTACCCAGATAGGCAGTATCTTTATTACCAATGCGATTGCCCACACGAAGGAAGATACCACCATCGAAATTTGTTGTAACCTCCTGAAAAATAATGTAGTGGAAATCGGGGTACATGATTACGGTCAGGGTATTGCCGAAAAGGATTTACCACGGATTTTTGAACGGTTTTATCGCGCAGATCCCAGCCGTACGACCAATGGCCACTATGGGCTTGGGCTTTCTGTTGCAAAAAGTCTGGCAGAGCAACAATCGTTGCATATTGGAGCCCGCAATACACCCGGTGGAGGGGCTATGTTTTATATTTGCACGCAATAACCGCAAAAATCTAATAACACACGGAAGAATTGTTTAGAGGTAAAACTTGCTTAATACAACTATTTGTCATGAGGACGATTCTTTGCGTTCCTATGTTGCGAAGTTTATCGAACAATATTTTAAGCGAAACCACATACAATACAAAATATCATGTTGCCCGTCATTGCATAATCTCACAACGCGGTTTCACCCAATCGATCTATTATTTACAGATATAATATTTAGCGATAAGACAGAGATGTCCACGTTGCTGAAAATCCGTAAGCAACACCCATCAATGATGATGGTGATCTTAACAAACAATAATGAGTATGCTATACAGGGGTATAAGCTAGGAATACTCCGCTACATAATGAAGGAGCAACTGGAACATGAACTTCCCCACTGCATGGATGCAGTGCTTGCAAGATATTTCAAGCACAGAGATGTGCTTGAAATGAAATTCGTTGAAGGAAAGTATTGCGTGTACCAGGACGAAATCGTCTATATGGAAAGCCAAGGTCATAAAGTGAATTTTCATCTTTCTTTAGGGATGTCTGTTCGAATTTTGACAGCGCACACAACGATAGATGCTATGCAACTGCAACTAAACCAAAATCGTTTTGTACGGCCACACAAAAGTTTCCTTGTGAATTGTTCCTATATTGACAAGATTGAGTGTGGCAATATTCTTCTGCAAAGCGGTGATAGAATCACCATTTCGCAAAGCCGCAAGAAAGATGTCGATGCATTGCTCACAGCAATTCTATAAAGATAATATTGCACAGAAAAAACACATCTGCCTTCCTCGTAAGAAGTCAGATGTGTTTTAGTTTTCTTATTTTAGTTTACTAAAAATATACTTTCGTGCACGGTGAATTCTATTTTTAACATTCGCCTCCGAGGTATTGGTAAGGCAAGCAATATCTTTAAGTTTGTACCCTTTGATTTTCATAACCAATGTTATTCGATACTTTTCTGGCAATTCATTGAGTGCTTGCAGCGCTTTCTGCAGGGTAATTTTGGTGAGAGCAATCTCATCTGGACTATCAAAATTATTTATTTCTGGAACCTCGTCGGCAGGATACAATGATGTCTTGCGTTTTTCCCATCTTCGAATAAAGTCGATGGTTTTGCTTTTAGTCACAAGATAAAGGTATGATTTTAACTCTTTAGGGTTGTCCATACGTATGGTATCAATATCTTCAATAATATTCACCATTGTTTCGTGTACTGCATCTTCAGCTAGACGCTGATCTTTTGTGAGTTCATAAGCAACTTTATACATCATTCCATAGTATGTGTGGTAGATGTACTCAAATTTTGATCTTTGCGTATCATCGTCAATCATGGCGAGATAGATAAAAAGCATAGAAAGCGGCTCCCTATTGAACTAGATTGTCCAAGATAAAAATAATGAATTTCATAGTATTATCCGTAAAAAGGCTCATTCAGGTTTCATGGTTTCTGAAAAAAAGCAAAAAAAGCGCAAAGTTTCCTGAACGGGCAAACCTTGCGCTTTTTGAGAGGCCTTTATTTTGTACTTTGGCTGGGGGCAGGTGTTAGCATCGTTTATCGAAATCGTAGCTGACGGTTTCACTCGTGCCGTTTGCAGTGACGGTGACTGTAGTGGTTAGCTTGTAGGTCGTTCCTGCTTTGATGGCATAGCTTCCATTGAATTCATGCCGGAATCCATAGTAGGTAGAAGATGTACGATCCACTTCGGTGTAATTTCCCCAAAAGCCCTTCTCATACAACACGAGTGTGCATTCCATCTTTGTTGCCTTCGGATCTGCAACAATATAGCTCGAATAGGACTGGGACTCCGCGGAAATAGTCGGAGAGATGGCAATTACGTTTTTCCAACGGGGCTCTACCGCAAACGCGGTTACGCAAAAAAGTGTAGCCATTAATACGGAAATGGCGATTCCAATAATTTTTTTCATTTTCAGAACTCCTTTTGATAAATGGCCTCTTCCTTAACAATCCGTATGATACGGTGAAATGGTTACAAAATTAGTGTATAAAGTTTTCATAACCTATTTGAGAGTGGAATCCACTGTGATTCCCTCGGCCACTTTTATAAGTTCTGAAATGTTAGGATTGCCATAAATAGTGAAGGATAGCCCATCAGCTTCCCAAACCAATACGTTGCTATTATCTTCGCGTATTCCCCAGATTGCATGGTTTCCATCAAATTCGAGTTCATAGTATCTGGTTAGTTCGTTGTCAATCCCGACTTCTTGCTCCGAGCCAATATCAACAACTCTGACAGTATACCAACCACCGCTGTCTGATGTGAATTCAGCAATGTACCGATCTTGATTTGATGTCTCTTCATCTGTAAGTGTAAAACCTGTAAGGATGCAACTCAAGTTAATTTTCGAAGCAATATCGAAATGTTGTCGATCTGTTTCTTGGGAATAGACGATGTTCATAAAACCATCTCGCCATTGGATCAAGGTATCCACTACGGCATCTTGAAATGCTTGAACAGGAAGGAGGGCAAATGTCAGTGCAGTCATAACGCTGGTAAAAGCTATCAACACCTTCTTGGTAGGCTTCCAAATTTGGACCCATCCCTCTTTTCGGTGCGCCTTTTTTAAGAGTCGGTCCATTTTCTTCTGAAACTGTTCGGAAGGATGAAACTGAGCATTCATTTCTTTCAGACTCGGCATGGAAGCCAGTTCGCGCTCTTCTGCCTCCGTCACAACCAATGAAATCAGTGCATCTGGCGTAATGCGGATTTCGTCATTCTCTTTCTTTTTCATGATAGCTCTCCAATTTATCTAATATCATTCTCCGCGCTCGAAAAATTCGCACTTTTGTGTTTTCCGGAGTGATGTTCAAAATTGTTGCGATTTCTTTCACTTGATAACCCTGCAATTTTAGTTCCAACGGCGCACGATACCGATCATCCATCTTCGAAATCATTGCAATCAACTCATTAAAGGCAAGTGCATCAATTGCAATAGTTTCGGGGTCCTGTTTATGTTTGGTGTCATAGCGTTCTAATTCATCGTCTTCGGTCGGGCGCACCTTGTCCCATTTGCGCACACAATCAACAGCCTTATTATGGGTGACCCTCCGCAGAAAAGCACGAAGTGTAAGTTCATCGTCAATATGTACTTTATCTATAATCCGTATCAACTGCAAAAAAGTTTCATGTACAACGTCCTCAGCCAGATAATGCTCTTTTACTACTTCCTTTGCAACATGATACATGAAGCCAGCGTAGTTCTGATAAATGTACGAAAATTTATCCTGCTGTTCCTCGGTTTCCAGCATGGAAATATAAAAAGTCAGCATTTTTCCCTCCGCGTGTGTTAAAACGTCCTGTTGGGATTTGGATCACATGGATTGCAAATACCAGGTGATATAACCAATCAGGTGCGCTTTCTGTTCCGCGGAGCAATGATCAAGTTGATATTGCAGTTCGTCAGAAAAGAAATCGCTTATTTGTGAAGGCGAGGATGGTAATATTGCGTAAATTGAACATTCCAGTATGCCCGCGAGGACGTAGAGCTTCTGCAGGGAAAGGTGTGCAGAACCTCTTTCTATACGACTAATGTACTGGGGAGATACATCAAACTTGTTGCCCAGTTCTTCTTGTGTCCATCCCTTTGCTGTACGCATTGCGCGAATCTTTGTTCCAATCGCTTTGTAAAGTTCTTCCTTCGAAATGTCCACTTTTCCATCACCTCAAAATAAGCGTATCAATTTTCAAGCTCAAATTTGAAGGTCTAATTAGTTTATAAATAAACTAATTAGATTTATTTTTGTGGGTTTTTATCAATTTATTCGGTTTAGATAATTGAGAATATGATTTATATTTGAGAGAAAGAATATCTGTAACCCCCTTTCTGCATGATTCGTATACGTTTTAGACCATCTTTTCTATTTACTGCTATTTACGGTTTAAGAAGGTCAGTGCCCTTGTATGTTTTTCGGGGCGTAATTGTATACGGAAGGTGTAGAAAGTGGTGATGCAAAACAAATGCCGAACCGCTGGATATCAACTGGCGAAGTAGGTTTAACACCCACTCACTTGCTCCACATTGCCGCTCCCCACCTCCATTCTGATTGTACGAATATCGTTATCGTCAGAATGGAGGTAACAATGGGTTTTAATTATGGGCGCGAAAAGCGCGCTTTTGATGAAAAATGGGCACGGCTGGAAGTGGAATATCGCGCGGCAGGGATGTCCGAAAAAGCAATCCAAGACATGAAGAATTATGATTGGCAATGGTTTTGCAGTGAACGAACCTATCGAAACCATGTACAAACTTTGCCAGTTGGTGATGCTGAGAGTCATGGCGATGTGTTTTTCAAACAAGCACGTTTGGAATCAATAACTTCCCAATGGGATGCCGGTGACGTAGATCACACTCGCTTCGGTTGGTTGTCTGCTTTAGAAGATGAGACGCTTTACAATAAATTGCGCGCTCTCTCTGATAAAGACCTGGAATTGCTGACACTCCTTTGTGTTGATGGTTTCCAACAGGCAGATATTGCTCGTAGAATGAACTGCTCACGCAATGCCGTGCATAAGCGGCTTAAAAAAATTAAAAAAATTCTGAAAAAAGGGTGACAATCGCCTCCGCTCGATGCCTGTATAATAGAAGCGATTTTTTCCTTCTATGTACTTTGAAATTTGAATACACGGCAGAACAGGTACATACCCCGCGCAGGAGCGAGTGAGAAGCGACGCCATGATGCTGGCCAGCTAGGAGGTGAAATAGCTGTATTAGCGGAGCGCCCACCGCCTTTCTCATACACAGCTTTGGCACACTGTGCGCGATGATTGTGCGGGTGAATAATGATACTTCCTCACGGCCTCCTAAGGACTTGGGAGGAACCCTGCGGCGCGCGCTTCTAACGACGCTGCAGAGTTATGACAGCCGCGCCAGCGGAGACCTGCTCTGTCCCTAGCATCAGGGATGCGTGGCAAATGTGATGCAATTATCTTGCCAATAGAAAAAATGTGGGCGCATTGGAGATTTCCAATGCGCCCACTGTCTATATAAGGGGAAAGAAATATCATGATACAACAAAGTGTTGATAAAATCGCATTAAAGCTTATTCATATGATGTTTCGTAAGGGTATGATTGACACATCGGTATACCGACAGATCCTAAGACGGTATGCATGAAAAGTCAAGGATAGTACCGGATATCGTCGCATCCTAAACAAATGTAGCCTCCCCTTTTATACTTGAAGCGGAGGTGATCAGATGAACAATATGCAACAACTGTACTTCGGAAATCTAGCTTTAGACCCTAACCGACAGCGCCGGATCGTTTATTATGGCCGTGTTTCAACAGAACATGAGGCTCAGCTTGAAGCTTTGGAAAAGCAGATGCAGTGGTACGAGGACCAAACAAAGTATCATCCAAATTGGACTGTGGTAGGTAAGTACATCGACGAAGGGATTACTGGAACACTCGCTAAAAAGCGTCCTTCATTTATGAAGATGATTGAGGACGCCAAACAGCGAAAGTTTGATCTTATCGTCACTCGTGAGGTATGCCGTTTTGCAAGAAATACCGTAGACACTTTGGTACTTACTCGTGAACTCAAGAACTATGGTGTTGAGGTCTATTTCGTATCTGATAACATCTGGACAATGGATGGAGACGGCGAATTACGGCTTACGATCATGGCTACGTTGGCTCAAGAGGAAAGTCGAAAGATTTCAGAGCGGGTTCGAGCAGGACAAGCCGTAAGCAGAGAAAACGGTGTTCTATTTGGGAACGGAAATATCATCGGTTATGATCGGGTAGGAAGCACTTATGTCATTAACCCGGAGCAGGCAGCTACAATCCGTACAATTTTCGAACTATACTCACAAGGTCTGGGGCAAATGAAAATCGTCAACGAACTGACGCGGCGTGGATGTAAGGACGGTAATGGAAATGTGAAATGGTCCTGCATCAAAATCAGCCGGATTCTTCGCAACGCCACTTATATGGGTTATCTCTGCTATAACAAGTCAAAAGTCAACAACTTTTTGGAAAAAAGGCGAATTAAGAATTTGGATGAGGATTCTTTTATCCTTAAGAAAGGCGACTTTGAGCCGATTATATCGGAGGCTCTATGGCATCAGTGCGAAAATATCCGGAACGGCCGGATTCGCAAATATCAAATGCCTTCTGGGGAGGAACGCAGACGAGGCACAAGAATCGCTCAAAACCTGTGGGTCAAGAAACTACGTTGCCGTTGCGGCGCTGGATACAATCGCTTCAAATGGAGGGTGCTACGGGATGGAACCCCTGTTTACGGATACCAATGCAATTACCGTACACAAAACCCCGCAAAGACTTTTGTAGAAAAGAATCATCTCGATAGCCAAAAATATTGTGATGCGATCACCATCTGTGAATGGAAGCTTGATTTGATGGCAAAGATGATTTTTGACCAACTGTGGGGAGACCAAAGAGAAGCTGTTTTGAAGGCCTGTCAGATGATTGAATCTTGCATCCTTTCCACGACGTTACAAACTGATTCGGAAAAAGCGGAGAAACAAAAGAAAATCGAAAAATTGGAGCAACGTCTTCTGAATCTCGGTCAGATGCGAGCGGATGGTGAACTGACAAGAGAGCAATTTCAGAAGTTATATGCACAGACCACTACAGAATTGGACGCCTTGAAAACGCAACAGAATAGCGCTCCAGACTCAGCTGAGGAAGAAGTCAGCTTCGACCTGAACAAAATCAAAAAAGGGCTTTCTCAGATGGTGGACATTACGGCACCTCGTATTTCTGAAGAACTGATAGATGAATTTGTGGAGGCTGTTACCCCATTCGAGAATCATCATTATCGCTGGAAAATGACCTTCGGAGAAATGAAGTCAGGACAAGAACGATATAACCTTATGGAGCCGGAAAATTCCCCTGTACTCTCATTTACGATTGACTTTGAGACTGCCCGCCAGTATCGTATGTCGAATGGGTTGCCCGCCCAATTCCGTCAGCGTGGCTGGACTGATCTGAACGTGGAAGTGTATTTGTAACCCCCATGTGCATTGCAAACAAAAACAGGCGCACCGCCAAAAGCGGTGCGCCTGTTCAATTAGTTAAAAGTTTTCGTCGCTATAAAGCGATTAGTCCTTCATCGCACGGGGTGCTTTAATAGCAGCCTGAGCAGCGGCCAGACGTGCGATGGGAACGCGGTACGGAGAGCAGGAAACGTAATCCAGGCCAACGTTGTGGCAGAACTCAACACTGGAGGGGTCGCCGCCGTGCTCGCCGCAGATGCCCAGACCCAAGTTGGGGTTGGTTGCGCGGCCGTCATGGGCAGCCATCTTAACCAGCTTGCCAACGCCGATCTGGTCCAGATGCTGGAACGGATCGCTCTCGTAGATCTTGGTATCATAGTAAGCGGTCAGGAACTTAGCAGCATCGTCACGGCTGAAGCCGAAGGTCATCTGGGTCAGGTCGTTGGTACCGAAGCTGAAGAAGTCAGCTTCCTTAGCGATCTCACCTGCGGTCAGAGCGGCACGCGGAATCTCGATCATGGTGCCAACTTCGTACTTCATGTCAACGCCAGCGTCAGCGATCAGCTTGTCAGCAGTCTTGACGATGACATCCTTGACGTACTTCAGCTCCTTCACTTCGCCAACCAGGGGCACCATGATGTGCGGGGTGATCATCTTGCCGGTCTCAGCAGAAACCTTGATGGCAGCCTTGATCACAGCATTGGTCTGCATCTCGGCAATTTCCGGATAGGTAACGGCCAGACGGCAGCCGCGATGGCCCATCATGGGGTTGAACTCATGCAGGCTGACAACAACGTTGTTCAGCTCTTCGGTGGTCATGCCCATATCCTTTGCCAGGGCTTCGATATCCTCAGCCTTGGTGGGCAGGAACTCATGCAGAGGCGGGTCCAGATAACGGATGGTCATCGGACGATCGCCCATGATGCGGTACATAGCGGTAAAGTCAGCTTCCTGGAACGGCTCAACCTTAGCCAAAGCAACCTTGCGCTCTTCAACGGTACGTGCGCAGATCATCTCACGCACAGCAGCAATACGATCCTCAGCGAAGAACATATGCTCGGTACGGCACAGGCCAATGCCTTCAGCGCCCATATCGACAGCGTTCTGTGCATCGCGCGGGTTATCGGCGTTGGTCATAACCTTCATCTGGCGTGCTTCGTCAGCCCAGCTCATAAAGCGCTTGAAGTTAGCGTTCTCGGTGGAAGCGACGGTAGCGATCTGGCCTTCGTAGATGTTGCCGGTAGAGCCATCAATGCTCATCCAGTCACCCTCATGGAAGGTGTGGCCGTTAATGGTGATAACCTTTGCATCGTAATCGATAGCAACATCGTTATCATTGCCGCAGCCGGAAACACAGCAGGTACCCATGCCACGTGCAACAACAGCTGCGTGGCTGGTCATGCCGCCGCGGACGGTCAGGATGCCCTGAGAAACCTGCATGCCGACGATATCTTCGGGGCTGGTTTCCAGACGGACCAGAACGACCTTCTTCCAAGCTTCGTCCTTGACCTTCTCTTCAGCATCTTCAGCGCTGAAGACAACGCGACCGCAGGCAGATCCCGGAGAAGCGGCCAGGCCCTTGCCGATTGCTTCAGCAGCCTTCAGGGCAGCAGCGTCAAACTGCGGGTGCAGCAGGGTATCCAGCTGCTTGGGCTCAACGCGCAGTACAGCGGTGCGCTGATCGATAACGCCCTCATCAACGAGGTCGCAGGCGATCTGCAGAGCAGCCTGTGCGGTGCGCTTGCCGTTACGGGTCTGCAGCATAAAGAGCTTGCCATCTTCGATGGTGAACTCCATGTCCTGCATATCCTTGTAGTAGTTTTCCAGGCGGGTTGCGATCTCAACGAACTGATCGTAAACCTCAGGCATTTCCTCGTGCAGCTTGCTGATCGGGGAAGGAGTACGGATGCCGGCAACGACATCTTCGCCCTGAGCATTGATCAGGTACTCGCCCATCAGCTTCTTTTCGCCGGTAGCGGGGTTACGGGTGAAAGCAACACCGGTGCCGGAACGCATGCCGGAGTTACCGAAAGCCATCTGCTGAACGTTGACAGCAGTGCCCCACTCGTAGGGGATTTCGTTCATCTTGCGGTAAACGTTGGCGCGCGGGTTATCCCAAGAACGGAAGACGGCCTTGACAGCGCCGATCAGCTGTTCTTTCGGATCCTGCGGGAACTCTTCGCCCTGCTTCTCCAGGTAGATGGCCTTGAACTCCTTGACGAGTTCCTTCAGGTCCTCAGCGTCCAGCTCGATATCCTGCTTAACGCCCTTGCGCTCCTTCATAGCGTCGATACGCTCTTCAAAGAAGCTCTTGCCCAGCTCCATGACGACGTCAGAGTACATCTGGATGAAGCGGCGGTAGCAGTCATATGCAAAACGGGGGTTAGAAGTCTTCTTTGCCAGACCTTCAACAGCCTGGTCGTTCAGGCCCAGGTTCAGGATGGTATCCATCATGCCGGGCATAGACTGACGTGCACCGGAACGAACGGAAACCAGCAGTGGGTTCTCGATATCGCCGAACTTCTTGCCAGTCTGCTCTTCCAGGATTCCCATGTACTTGAAGATGTCAGCCTTGATCTCATCGTTGATCTCACGGTTGTCAGCATAGTACTGGGTGCAGGCTTCGGTGGTGATGGTGAAGCCCTGAGGAACCGGCATGCCGGCATGGGTCATTTCTGCCAGACCAGCGCCCTTGCCGCCCAGAATGTTCTTCATGGTCGTCTGGTCGCCGCCAAATGCGTCATGGCCCTCTTTGAACAAATACAAAAACTTCTTGCTCATAGGTTACCTCCAACAAAATTACGGTTTCTTCCCGGTGTGCCGCGCACACCCGCAAAATAAGAATCTTCTCTCTTGCAAAGTCCATTATAACAGACTCAACCCGGAATTTCCAGTACATTGTTAAATAAATGGCGAATATTTTCGCTGAAAATCTCACAAAGTTTTGGGGGCAGGCTCTTGCAATTTGACCAAAAATGCGGTAAATTATAATGGGTGAGAAGTTGGGAAACAATATTTTATTACATCCTGCAACACTTTTTTCAATTCATCCCGCCCCGGCAGGCTTCAGCCCTGTTCCGGGGCTTTTTTGTAGGGCCGTATACTCTTTTGGCCCAAAACAGAAAGGGGTATTTTTATGTCCGAAGCGAAATCCAAATACCTTGCCGCCAAAGCGGCCTTTGAAGAAACTTTTGAAAAGCACCTGCAGAACGGTGTGGAGTTCATCAGCGACCAGGTTTTTATTGACCCCGAAGTTGAAATTGCACCCGGCGCAGTGATCCTGCCGGGCTGCATCCTGCGCGGCAAAACCGTCATCGGGGCAAGCTGCGTCATCGGCCCCAATACCTTATTGGAGAACACCATTGTTGAGGCCGGTTCCACCGTGAACGCCAGCCAGTGTTATGACAGCCATCTGGGCCCCAACAACAAGATTGGCCCCTTTACCCATGTGCGCACCGGCACCGTGACGGATGAGGGCGTGCACCTGGGTGCTTATGTGGAAACCAAGAACGCCAACTTTGCCGAGGGCAACACTGTCAGCCACCTGACTTACATTGGCGATGCCGATGTGGGCAAGTACTGCAACTTTGGCTGCGGCACCGTAACCTGCAACTATGACGGCGAGGGCAAGTACCGCACCACCATCGGCGATTATGCGTTCATCGGCTGCAACACCAACCTGGTGGCGCCGGTCAAGGTGGGCAGCCGCGCCTTTACCGCTGCCGGTTCCACCATCGGCCACGATGTGCCGGACGGTGCCCTGGGCATTGAGCGCGCCAAGCAGGCCGAAGTTGCCGCCTGGGGCGCCAAGAAGCTGGAAAAATACGTTGCCAAAAAACAGAAGCTGGAAGCCGAAAAGAAAAACGACTGATGCCTCCTGACCTGCTGCAAGGAGGATTGCTGCCATGGCCATTTTGGAACGCACCCTGACCGGGGATTTTACCACCATCCTGACCGAGCTGGACGCTGTTGTAAAACAAAGTGTTTCGGCCACGCTGGAAGGTTCCAGTGATTTCAATTTCAGCACCGGCCGTTGTGCCGTGCGGGTATACGAACGCTACAGTGCCATTGGCAATGGCCGTGTTACCATGAGCCTGACCCTGCTGGAAGCTGACGGGCAGATCCGGCTTTCCGCCATCACATCCGGCGGTAGCCAGGCTGTGTTTTTCAAGGTCAACACCTTAGGTGCAGAATCCTTCCTGGATACCATCCGGGACACAGTGGAACGCTTTGCCCCTGCTGCACACTAAAATCACAAAATTACTATAAGGATTTTTACTATGGGACTATTTGGAGGTGGTTCCGGGGCAGACTGGCTGATTGCCGGTCTGGGCAACCCGGAGCCGAAATATGACGGCACCCGCCACAACACCGGCTTTGCCGCGCTGGATGCGTTGGCCGAAGCCTGGGGGTGCGAGATCAACAAAAGCAAATGGCAGGGCCTTTACGGCATTGCCCAGGTGGACGGCCGCAAAGTGATGCTGCTAAAGCCGCTGACCTACATGAACCTGAGCGGCCAGAGCATCGCCCCCGCCGCGGCATTTTACAAGATCCCGCGCAACCACATTATTGTGTTGTGCGATGACATTGCACAGGAGCCGGGGCACATCCGCATCCGGCCCTCCGGTTCTGCTGGCGGGCACAACGGGCTAAAGAGCATTATCGCTTCCACCGGCGGCGAGGATTTTTACCGCATCCGCATTGGCGTTGGCGCCAAGCCGCGCCCGGATTATGATCTGGCTGACTGGGTGCTGGGCAAGTTCCCGCCCGATGACGCCAAGCTTGTGACCGGCCGCCACACCGACGTGGAAGCCGCCTGCCGCCTGTTGATGGCCGGCAAGCTGGGCGAAGCGCAGAATAAATTCAACCACTGAGCGCGGATAGGCGTTCCGTAGGGGCGCACAGTGTGCGCCCATTCCTGTTTTCTGTGTAAGATGCCCGCAAAGGAAGTGTTCTCACTTCAAATTTGCAATCCATCATTACACGGGATGTAGTTTAATGGAACACCTGCAGGGGTGTGCGCACTGTGGAAAACTTTGCCGATGGTGATAAACGCTGCAAATGATTTGCAGGGGACGATGCTCGTCATCGTCCCGCATGACGGGTCTTGCCACATATTCCACCCTGCATACGGCCAACGTCCGCGGGCGAACAATGTTCGTCCTCACATTCTCTACAAGATAAGAGCACAGCTTTTCCAATCATACAAATGCCAAAGCGGGCGGCCCATCTGGGCCGCCCGCCATTTGTCGTTCCATGCAACGCTTCTCTCAAAATTCACTTTGCCGTTTTGCTGCAAATATAGTACAATGGTTACGCAAAGTGCTGCTCATACCGGCGCACAAAAAGCGTATACAGCGCATAGCACACCATCAGGCAGACGGCATATACCCCGGCGAAGCACAGCCACGCGGCTGTGCCGCCCATCGCAGTGTTGGGCAGCAGCTCCAGCACCAGCGGGTGGGCCAGATACAGCCAAAAGCTGCCCGCCCCCACAAATTCCACGGCCTGGGCGAACTTCTGATTTTCCGCCAGGCCAACGCCTTGCGGGTTCTGCACGGCCAATAGAACAAGCACCGTAAACACGCACTCGAACCCCGCCCGCTGGAAGTTGGTGAGCACTGCCAGCAGAATGCAGAATGCCCCGTATAAAAACTGCTTGTTCTCCCGCACTGCCGCAAACGCCGCCATGCCAAAGATAAAGCAGTACAGCGTCATGACCGGCGTTTTTGCGCTGAACTCGCTGATGTTGGCTTCTGCCGGGAAAGCCGCCAGACTGCTTTCAATTAAGCCGCCGATCCTGCCCTTCACCGCAAGGCAGACCACCAGCAACGCCAGCGCACCCCAAAAGCGTTTGCACAGCCGGTACAGCCACGGGGCCAGCAGATAAAAGAACGCAAAGGCGCTCATCGTCCACAGCACGTTGCGGTTGTTCCACAGCATCCAGTTATCACTGGGCAGCCACATCTGCAAAAATACAAAGTACCGCAGGTAACCCGGCCCGCACGGCCCGCCGGGGCCAAACAGCTGGGCTGCACTGGCGCCCGCCGCCAGATAGCGTACCGCATCGAACAGCCAGCGCAGCACCAGCACCAGCCAGTACAGCGGCAGGATCCGCCGGATGCGGCGCTGGTAATACGGCAGCGGCTCCGGGTGGCGGCTCAGGCTGGCCGCGGCCAGGTACCCGCTGAGCACAAAAAACAGTTGCACCCCCTGCGCGCCAACCGCGGCGGCATCCCCCAGGCCAACTTTCTGCCCGGTATGCACGCCCAGCACCATCAGCGCCGCCAGAATACGCAGCTCATCCAGCGCTACATTTTTATGTTTTGTCATCTTTCTATATTCTGCTCCTTATTGCAGCATTATTTGATTTCTTTATTCTGCCGAACTTTTTCGATTCCTTCTTTTCAAAGAAGGGGCAAAAACTCTCGTATTACTCGTATCCTCAAAATTATACATCACCCGCCCTATCATGCGCAAGCGCAGGAGGCACCATGTTTGACGCATTGTTTACCACCACAACCGAATACAAAAAACTGAGCCACGCGCTTTCCGGCAAAGGTGCATGCGCCCTGTTTGGGCTGCCCGCATCCGGCCGCGCACAGGTGTATGCCGCGCTGTGCCGCCAGTTGGATAAGCCGCTATGCATCGTGACCCCCGGCGAGGCCGAAGCCACCCGCTTTGCTGCTGACCTGAACACGCTGGGCATTCCCGCCGCCGTGTTCCCGGCGCGGGACTATGTGTTGCGCCCCATTGAGGGCACCGCCCGCGAATACGAGTACCGCCGCCTGGCTGTGCTGGGCGAGCTGGTAGGCGGGCGGCTGCGCGCCGTGGCTGTGCCCGCGGAAGCCCTGACCCAGTTCACCACCCCAAAAGAGGATTTCTGCGCCAACACCCGCACCCTCCATGCGGGGGATACTCTGCTGCGGGATGACCTGCTGGCCGCTTTGTTTGGTGCCGGCTACACCCGCCGGGCCCAGGTGGATGGCCCCGGCCAGTTCTCTGTGCGCGGCGATATTGTGGATATTTTTGCTCCCGACCAGAAAATGCCGGTTCGTATGGAATTTTGGGGTGATGAGATCGATACCCTGCACACCTTTGACCTGACCACCCAGCGCCGCGAGGATGCCATTGATAAGTTTTACCTGAGCCCCGCGCGGGAAGTTCTGTTCGGCAAGCCTGCCGATGCCGCCGAGCAGCTTCGGGCCTTTTTGGCCAAGCAGCGCGGCAAAAAGAAAGCCGCCATGACGGACTGCATGGCCGCCGATCTGGACCTGCTGGATGGCGGTGCCGTGCCGGTCAACATGGACAAATACCTGGCCGTGCGCTACCCCCATCCCGCCACCGTGCTGGATTATTTTGACGACCCGATCCTTGTGGCCGAAGAGCCTGCTTCCATCCGGGAAGCCGACCGCGCGACCGCCTACCGCCGGGGCGAGGAACTGAAATCCCTGATCCTGGACGGAGTCCTCTGCGCTGGGCTGGATAACCTGTACGCGGACCCAAGCTACCTGTGGTCCAAAACCGGACACTACCGCACCATCTGTGCCGAGAACTTTGCCCGCAGCATGCCGGATCAGCCGCTGAAAGATATCATCAACACCCCGGCTCACACCCTGCCTGCCTGGAATGGCGAAGTCGCCGGGCTGCTGGAGGATTTGAAACCGCTGTGCGATGCCGGTTATACCGTTACCCTGCTGGCCGGCACCGACCGTGCCGCAGCCGGTCTGGCACGCGACCTGCGCGATAAAGGCATTCTGGTTACCACCGATGCTGCAGCAGCCCCCGCTGCCGGGCTGGTGCAGGTTCTGGCGGGGCACCTTTCCGCTGGGTGCGAATTTCCGTTTGCCAAGTATGCTTTGCTGACAGGCCGTGCTTTTGGCGAAACCAGCTCCCAGAAGAAAAAGCGTAAAAAGGCCAAAGATGCCCTGAACAGCCTGACCGAGATCACGCCGGGCGATCTGGTGGTGCACCAGAACCACGGTATTGGCCGGTATGCGGGCATCCAGCGAATGGCGGTTCAGGGCGTTACCAAAGACTACCTGCGCATTGAGTACGATAAAAAAGATGTGCTGTATGTTCCCGTCACCCAGCTGGACCTGCTTTCCCGCTACACCACGCCGGGGGATTCGGAGAATGTCAAGCTCAGCCGTCTGGGCGGGGCCGAGTGGACCAAGACCCGCAAGAAAGTGCGCGCCGCTACCGAGCAGATGGCCAAGGAACTGATTGAGCTGTACGCCCGCCGCAAAAGGGCGCACGGTCATGCCTTCCCACCAGATGATACCTGGCAGGGAGATTTTGAGCAGCGCTTTGCCTATGATGAAACGCCGGACCAGCTTTCCAGCGCGGCGGAGATCAAACATGATATGGAGCAGCCCTGGCCGATGGACCGCCTGCTGTGCGGCGATGTCGGCGTGGGCAAGACTGAGGTTGCCCTGCGCGCCGCGTTCAAATGCGTGATGGGCGGCAAGCAGTGCGCCATCCTGGCCCCCACCACCATTCTGGCGTGGCAGCATTTCAACACGGCCATCGCCCGCATGGAGGCCTTTCCCATCCGCATCGGGCTGCTCAGCCGTTACCGCAGCGCCAAAGAGCAGAAAGAGACCATCCGCGGCCTGAAAGACGGCACAGTGGACATTGTGGTGGGCACCCACCGCCTGCTTTCGGACGATGTAAAGTTCAAAGACCTGGGCCTTGTCATCATTGACGAGGAGCAGCGCTTTGGCGTAAAACACAAGGAAAAGCTGAAAGAGAACTTTATCGGGGTGGACATGCTGACCCTTTCGGCCACACCGATCCCCCGCACGCTGAACATGGCACTGTCCGGCATCCGAGACATGAGCACCATTGAACAGCCGCCCTTTGAGCGCCAGCCCATTGAGACCTATGTGCTGGAATATGACGATGCCATTATTGCCGAAGCCATCCGGCGTGAGCTGGCCCGCGGCGGGCAGGTGTATTACCTGTACAATCGAGTCGAAACCATTGAGCAGTGCGCCGCCAAGGTGCAAAAGCTGGTGCCGGGTGCGCGGGTCGGCATCGCCCATGGCAAAATGACGGAGGAGCAGATTTCCTCGGTTTGGCAACAGCTGTTGGACAACGAGATCGACGTACTGGTCTGCACCACCCTGATTGAAACCGGCGTGGATGTGCGCAACTGCAACACCCTGATTATTGAGAATGCGGACCGCATGGGGCTTTCACAGCTGTACCAGATTCGCGGCCGTGTGGGGCGTTCCAACCGCAAGGCGTATGCCTATTTCACCTTCCAGCGCGACAAAGTGTTGACGGAAATTGCCTCCAAGCGGCTTTCAGCCATCCGGGAGTTTACCTCTTTTGGTTCCGGGTTCCGCATTGCGATGCGCGATTTACAGATCCGCGGCGCGGGTAACCTGCTTGGACACAGCCAGCACGGCCACATGGAAGCGGTTGGTTACGAGCTGTATGTAAAAATGCTGAACCAGGCCATTGCAGCCGCCCGCGGCGAGCCTGCTGCGCCGGACAAGAGTGATTGCCTTGTTGACATTACGGTGGATGCCTATCTGCCGGAAAGCTACATTCCCGATGCCGCCGGGCGGATCGAAGCCTACAAGAAGATTGCGGCCATCACCACCCGTGACGATGCCACGGATGTACTGGATGAGTTGATTGACCGTTACGGCGACCCGCCGCGCAGTGTGCAGGGGTTGGTGGACATCAGCTTGGTGCGCGTGACAGCCGCCCGCGCAGGCATTGTGGAGATCGTGCAGCGCAACGACAATCTGATTTTGTACACCGATGTTGTGACCCCGGCGCAGATGGGGGCCATGATGGATGCCATGCCGCACCGCGTGATCTACAACGCCGTAGGCCGCCCCTACATCAGCCTGCATGTCCTGCGCGGCGAGGATCCTCTCACCATCCTGCGCGATGCCGTTGCCCTGCTGCCGGGTGCGTGAGTGTTTTACGGGAGTTTTGGTTCCTTCTTTGAAAAGAAGGAACCGAAGAAACTTTAATCGTAATATAACAAAATAAATAAAAAATCAGGCAGCGGCCCTATTTTGTGGGCTGCTGCCTGTTGTCATGTGTTGCTTTCTTTGTATTTTTGCTCTGTAGGGAACGGTCTTGACCGTTCCGAAACCCATGGACAATATTCCAACAAAAGGGAAATAAGGAAAACACCCGGAACGGTCAAGACCGTTCCCTACAAATCGTTCTAAATCGCGTTACAAACCTGTAAACTCTCGGTAGGGGCGGCGTCCCCGACGCCCCGGACGGGCATAAATCTTATTGTACAGATCGTGCGGCAAGGAAGCGAACAACAGATCTCTTCAAGCACTTCCGCCCCTTTTCAAATTTCTAATTTCTCATTCCTAATTTCTAATTTTACCATTTCCGGTCTGGGGCCAATCACACCCCCACCACGCTCCAATGCTTATCCACATGGTTCAGCACTTCGCAGCCGGTTTCGGTCACAATGACAAGGTCCTCCACGCGCACGCCAAACTTGCCCGGCAGGTATACGCCCGGCTCAATGGAGAAGATCATGCCCGGCTTTACGGTATCGGTGTTGGCGGCGCTCACATCGCCCTTTTCGTGATCGGTCTGACCGATAAAGTGGCCCAAGCGGTGGTTGAAGTGCTCGCCATAGCCCGCTTTGGTGATCAGGTCACGGGCGGCGGCGTCAATATCGCACAGGCGCACGCCGGGGTGGATCATCGCCTCGGCGGCTTCGTTGGCCTGGCGCACCAGGTCATGAATGGCGGCATACTCCGGCTTCGGCTCCCCGCAGAAGAATGTGCGGGTCATATCGGAGCAGTAACGGTTCTTGCAGCAGCCCATATCGATCAGCACACACTCGCCTTTTTCCAGCACAGTATCGTCCGGCTCGTGGTGGGGGTCAGCGGCGTTTGCACCAAAGGATACGATGGTGGTAAATGCCACACTCTCGCAGCCGGCTTTCTTGTACTCGTTGTCAATGTACTCGGCAACCTGCTTTTCGGTCATGCCGGGCTTGACGTAGTCGCGCGCTTTCAGGATGGTTTCATCGTTGATGCGGGATGCTTCCTTCATCAGCATCTGTTCTTCGGCATCCTTCACGGCGCGGCAGGCATCCACGCAGTCGGAAGCCAGCACTACCGGCATACCGGGGCACAGCTCCATCAAAGGGATCAGGAACTTGGCAGGCCATTCCTTGTCGATGCCCAGAGTCTTGGTCTTGTCCACCACTTCGGCGATCTGCTCCACCGGCTTGTCCGAATCCGTGTGCCACACTTCGCGGCAGGGGGCCTGCGGCACAAAGAACAGCTTGTTCAAAAAGATGACCGGCTCGCCCTGCACCGGCAGGTACAGCGCCATCAGGCGTTCATACGGCTCCACACTGGCACCAGTCAGGTACCAGATGCTTTTGGAGTCGCTGATGATCATTTGGGTCAGGCCGTGCGCCTGCATTTCGGCGCGCACGCGCGCTACACGCTGTTCGTTCATATTATAATCCTCACCTTTCAGGTAAATTTAAGGCAACACCGCACAATTCCCGCCTTACGGCTTAAGCACCGCTCCGGCGG
>ERZ773149.209-NODE-209-length-62741-cov-173.348754_pt1 | contig 62741 bp, 94 predicted proteins | sample MGYA00511081_ERZ773149 | MGnify/ENA primary metagenome ERZ773149 (study PRJEB29015, sample SAMEA2737846) | human gut metagenome | biome: human gut; feature: human-associated habitat; material: faeces | place: China | collected 2012 ...
AACTCGCAGTAGCAAATTTATCGAATTCGCAAAAACCAACGCATTCATGCCCCGCTAATTCCATTCCCCTGCGAAATCCTCCGATTCCTGCGAAAAAATCTATAAACTTCATTTTAAACTCCCATCTTCTTAACTAATTTTTTATTCAATTCCTCTTATCATCATGCTTAATTTACTGTAACAAGGGCAAATTCTTGTGTGATCGTAAATATCTTCCAGCAAGATGCAAAATGGAAACATCTGTTTTACTTCATAGATATGTTCTATTCCGTCCTCACCACGTTCTGCGTATTTGATTCTTTTTCCAACATGCAAATCAAATGCATTGGATACGTAGGCTTTTAAACCATAAGATTTTACTTTGCTCATTTTTATCTAAAACCGCCTTTCATCAAAATGTGAACATTTCCTCGTTATCATCACCAGAATCGAAATCTGACGTTTCTTCATAATCAGTTGATTTATTTCTGGACATATTCTTTCCACGTTCGATCAGTTCTGTTCTCTGCTCTTCGGTCAATTCTCTTGGTGCTCGTAATTTCACGTACTTAACTGGGACATGGGCAAATATGGAACCATCTTTGTTTGTGACCAGAATCTTCACATCTTCTGGATGCTGTTCTGCTAGCTTCAGGACTCTTCCTTTCATCTTACTGCCGTTATGCGCTGATACTTCTGCGTACTCACCACCGCGAATCCACGCAATGCTGCATTCATTGCAATTCTCTGTCATGATTAGTCCTCACTTTCTCCAAACCCAAATTCTTTATTTATATTTATGGAATCAAATTCAAGTTTAATTCCCATTGTTTCTTTTGCTTCCTGGTATGCTTTTTCAATTCCAACTTCTTCAATGTGTTCTTTGGCAGAGTTTAGGTTTTCTAAGAATCTCTGATTGGATTTTGTAAATCCCCATGTTTTCTTAATTGCAAACAAACTGATAAGAACATTTGCAACTGCGATATAATCCTCTGCTTTCCATAGTTTTTCTTGTGATTCTGAAATAAGTTCTTCCGATATTTCCTTGCGCATTTCATCTTCACGTTGCTTCAAGTACAGTTTTAGTGTTTCAACTCTTGCGCCTGTCGTTTTGGAAATCTGTTCCAAACTGTAATTACTAAAATTGTATGGAATTGGATTCCGTGACTTTTCAGCCGCTTTCTGCTGTCTTCTTCTCTCTGCCCTGTTCATACTCCCATCATCCCTTTCAACTGGTTTGTGATTAGAACAAATTCTTTCAGAAGTTTCCTGTCTAATGGTGTGGTTCCAGTCACGGTATTATCGCCATCATAGACAACTGCGTATTTTTCATTAATCAGTCTTGCGGATGAAACCGCATTCAAAACTTCTTGTCTGGAGCATTTCAGCATTTGTGAAATATCATCAGCGGTCATATCGCCAATCCATTGTTCATTCTCGAAAACACTGTATATTCTCATACTTCTGCCACCTTCTGATATTCATATCCAACAAGGCGAAACGCTCGCGGAGTATTCGGATGCGCAGTAGCAATCAAGCCATCAAGTTCGAGCTGCCTCATATGTCGTTGCACAGTTGCTTTTGATATGCCAAGGCTTTCGGAAATTTCTTTAAATGACGGTGCGTATCCATATTTTGTAAAATATCTGATAAGAAACAGATAAATTTCTTTTCTGTTCTCTTGTCCCTCGAGATACTTTCTTTCGGTGTTATATTTACTTACCATAGTTACCTCATTTCTTTTAACCTCTGGGTTCAGATCGCGCTCATATGCCAAGGAAGTTGCATGAATCAGTCCAAACCCAGAGGGCGTGCGCATATTTAGTTGTAATTATTTGGGATTTTGTCTGCCAGAACCGGCAGCTTTATCATTTGTAAGATTCTTCATCAAGAAGATTATTGAATTTCTCAAGTGCCTTTATAGACACCTTGTTGTTTGATTTCTCTGGCTTGATTGATATATCTAAGTGAGTATCAATGATATGTTTTAATTCTCTCACAAGGGTTATTTTTCCTTGCTGTATACCCTGTCTGTATGTCTTAGGCGGTTTGTACTGCCCTGTTACTTGCTTACCGGTTGATTGTCCGCCAGCTGTAATGTTGTACATCTGGAAGCCTTTATCTGCAAAAGCCTTGATCGTTTCAATTTCTTTTTGGTCAAGCTCACTTTTGGGGCAAGTTCTGTATGCAAGTTTCCAACCAGTAGGATTGCTTTCGCTGTAAAACTTATGCTTTTTAAGGCTTAATGCTATATGGTCATATTCTGCTAAATGGCTCGCACATCTCTCACGAAGGTTGACTGCCTGTCCACAGTATGCTCGGTTTATTCCAGCTTCATCAGTTCGGTAAAACACATATATACCACTAGAATATGGAATTCTAGGACATATCTTCTTTATTCGGTTTTCTCGTTCTCGTTTCATTGCAAAAACTTTTCTGTAGTTCACATCAATGTCTTTTCTATTATCCACCCGGCATCACTCCTTTTCAATCTGGTCAATGAGTTTCTTACACTCATCTTTGACATAAGCAAGTGAACAGATTTTGAAATCCGTTTCGAAGCCGAAATCTTTGCTCGACTCTCTCCAGAAGTATTCCATTGTATGAAAAAGTCTTTTAAAGTCTGGGTCATCTCCAAAATACTGCTTTGCTGCATCAACATCATATCCATCAAAACAATGAGCACAATTAAATCCAATCCACCATGTATTATCATCGTTGCAATCATATAGTGATGGTTCTGCATAAGTAACTCCGCCATGACAGTTAAGATAGCCTAAATCGACAACTCTTTTCTTTGCTAACTTGTGGCTGTAAGGTACTCCAACATATCCGCATCTGTATGCTCCAGGCATAAACAGAACTACATATGGATAACCTTTGTATGTAGATTTTGTTTCTAAAACTGGTTTCATTTCATCACTCCTTAATTAAACGGAAGTTCGTCATCCATAATTGACGGCATATCCATGAATCCACTTGTGTCCTGTTCTGGATTTGGAACTGGTGGCTGCGACTGTTCTTCTGACTGACTCTTCTTGCTTTCCGCAAACTCATGTGTTTCCACAAGGCAATCATTTGTGTAGACTTTCTTTCCGTCCTTGTCAGTGTAATTTCCAGTCTGCCAAGTTCCGATAACTGCAATCTTAATGCCTTTATGCAAGTACTTTTCGGCAAACTCGCCATTCTTTCCAAGTGCAACGCAATTTATGAAGTCTGATGTGCGTTCATTTTTTTTGCGATACTGTCTCTCAACTGCAAGTATGTATCTGGCGATCTTAGTATCATTTGTTCCCGTTCGGATGTCTGGATCTTTAATCAAACGTCCGATCAAAATTACTTTATTCATGTTTGTTCTCCTTGTACGGTTTTGGCATAGCTGGCAAAGGCATCCATGCAATTACTTTCAATTTTTCGAAACCGTCTGTAAAATATTCTCCATTCCACATTGCTCTGAATGGAATTGTTCCTTTTTCGGTAGCAATCAAATATATGTCTCCTTTAAAAATATGATTAGGTTTTGGTTCCGGTGGCAGTTTCACATCTACCGGAATCCACGCATCCGATAAACCAGACGAACAAAGCAGCTTCTCAACCTTCTCGATTGCATCATTCCAGCCCTTATCGTATTGACATCCGAGATATGCGTCTGTAATTTTGCTTGAAGGCTGTTTTTTCTTTAACTTTTCCAGTACTTTTAAGAAAATTTTCATGTATCTTCCTCCTCATAATCATTGCAGTAAAGTGAACCGTAGTCCCATGCTAGTATGCATCATCTACGGTATTTGCATTTATCACAATCGGACATTTCCACGCTATTCCTCCTTTACTTATGAAGTTGTGTTATTTTCTTTGTTATCCTCAATAGATTTTCCGATACAAGCCATAACTGGCATAGAATCAAGTAAGCATTCTCTTTCTACTGTGTTTGTTCCGTCTTTATTGTGCCAATTTCCAACAATATACAGGCTTGCATTTGCGGACATAATATCTGTTTTTTTATCCCAATAGTTGATGTGGATTTCATATGCACACCCTGGGCTAATTGGATATACATAAATCCCTAATGTTTTCTCTTTCCAATTTTCAAATTTTTCCATAATTCTCTCCTTTCAAAACGGGCATAAATTCAAGTCAACTTCCAGCCCAGCATGTCCGATCTGAACCAGAACATTGTTTCCTGTAACTTCTTGTATTTCTTTCTGTATTTTACAGGCATCAGATGCCTGACCACTTAAATGTACCAGTGTTACCGTCCGAAGCGATTCTGTGCGATTTTGCTTAATGAATTGCTTGCAAGTTGACAAAGAGCAATGTCCTTTTAATCTATGACTGTAGTTAGCTTCTGTTTTGTCCACCAATTCTTCACAGTAGTTGCATTCAATTACCAGATGATGTATGTTCATTTTCTGGAAATTATATTTACTGTACTCAAAATCAGTAATATACAGAAGCTTCCCCATTTCATTGTGCTCCACCAGATATCCGTAGTTCGAGCAAGGTACAAGCTGATTTGCTTCCTTATCGTATGTTGTATGCGGCAATTCAAATGGAATCACGTTAAACGAACCAACTCTAAATGGATGCCTTTCTGGAACACCTTTCATTAATTCGCCTGTTCGGATGTTCATGTTCTCAACTGTCTCGTCATTGGTGTAAATCTGAATGCCTGCATTCATTATTTTTTTAAAAGACTCTGTGTGATCGCCATGTTCATGTGAAAGAAGCACACCGGAAACATTGCTTATCTGGTAGTCAATCCCTCTAAGGATTTTCTTGTAGTTGCATCCGCAGTCAAGAAAAACAATCTCGCCTGTACTTGACTGCAAAGCGTAACAATTTCCTTTAATACTTCCTGTTGAAATTATTCGCATGAACAAATGACATCACCTCGCTTTCTGTACATTGCATTTATGCTTCTAAGATATTTTCAACTTCATCTATGGCTTTCTCTAAATCGAAATAGGCATATGGTATGTCCTTCCCTCTATTTAGACTCTCTAACTCCGCATAACTTACTTTGCACATGCTGTCTCGTATTAATTTGAGTTCCCTCAACGTAAGTTCAATGGTTATTATCTGTTCCCAGTCCTTTTTACTGTCTACTCTCTTCATACTTCATCATCCTCCGGGAATCTAAACACAATGTTTGCCGGTTCGAATTTCATATCTGGGCTGTTAACCATTATTTTGATGATTCCAAAACCTCTTGCAGCCATTTTTATGCATTCCTCGTAATCGTCATCGCTCATTTCAACGTTTTGCGCAAGAAACATTCCTGCATACACTTTATGCAACGCTTTCATAGCTTTTTTGGCTTTTTCTTTTGTCAAATAACGAGCCATAACTGTTCCCTTTTCACCTACCATCGGCACGTATGCTCTTATGATATTTCCGGTTCTACTTAATGAAGTGATTTCATAAGGAACGTCAATTTCTCCATTCTGACTAATTAATCTCATTTTATCCTCCTTTTAATTTCCGAATCCATACTATGGCATAATTTGATACAATTTCCATGAAGCATATGATTTTGGCATGCTCCGTATTTTTCATGGAATTTTTCTATCGACATCTTCCCGTCATTCACTGCCCGTACCCATCTTCGGATTTTTCTCTGTGTTTTTCTTTTCTTATCACCACGCAATTTTCTGATATATTTTCCTTCATCAGTCACGTAATGGTGAAAGCCCAGATAACACAATCCCATGCGAAATGGTACAATTTGTGATTTAGGGTTTAGCTCCAATCCAAGGCTTTCAATCATCATTCGGATTGCTTCAAGAATTTCTCTGGCATCTTCTTTCGTTTTACAAATCACATAAAAATCATCGTTGTATCGTCCGTAATATGGATTTCCAAATTCAATCGTTATCATCTGATCCAGTGAATGTAAAAGCAACAATGCGTACTTCTGATTTACCTGATTTCCTAATGGAAGCCCGGGATTACCTGTACTGTCAATAAACAAATGGTTCAACCAGACTGTAAAATCATCATCAAAGTAATAATCCAAAACATCTTTCATGATTTCATGGTCTATGCAATAAAAGTATTTGTGAATATCACATTTTACAATCCAACTATTCATTCCATTTCTTTTATAGAAATCCAACATTTGATTTTTTAATCCGTCCATTGCCATATGTTGCCCTTTTCCTTGCTGCCCGGCAGTATTCCATTTAATCAGGATATTTTCAAGTTTCGGTGTCAGAATATAATCAGAAAAGCATCTCTGCACTACTTTGTCCTTAAATGCACATGATTCTATCGTTCGCTCTTTTGGCTCATGAATTTGAAATTTATTATACGGATTTATGATATACGTTTGACTTTCTAATTGTTCCTTCAAGAGATGAATGCCTTCAAGAGACAAATTAGAAAATCTTGCAGTACCTGAATTAAATTTTTTACCGCTCTTAACCTTTTTGTAAGAACGATATAAATTCTCAAAATTTGCAACAATTTCTTTATCCATTTATTTTGTTCCTTTATGTTTGTCCATTGCGGAAAGGTTATGCATTTGCTTGTATCTTTTCTGATTTCAGCTTTACGCTTACTCTGTCTGCATGTGATCCATGTTGGGCGAACACCATTTTCGTTGTTGTAATTGTTGTTGTTGACATAGCCCGAAGGGGAAACAACGGTATTCGCAGTACATAACCTGTGAAAATTATCTTTTTCTGTCTTTTGTTCTCCATGAAATAGTCATATACTTTATATCTTTTACCATTTGCGACCATGCTTCCATTCCACCGGAATTGATAATTCCCAATTCATATGAAAGTTCTATAAAGTACATCAACTCATCACAATGAGTAATGGCTTTTGTTTGAAGTTCTAATCGCTCTCTTTTATAATCTTTCAGATCAGTTCGGTTGGCTTCAAATAGTGACTCATAAATTTCCAATGCTTTATTTTGCATTTTATCTACAAGTGAAAACCTGTATTTCTTCGGGTATCGTCTGGCATTACTCGTAACTATTAATGTATGCTTTGCAAGTTGCTTGGATTTTGCTATTACCTTTAAATCTTCATTCGCCATCAATCATCATTTCCTGATTCAAAGATTGAAGAAGAAAAGATGCAAACTGGGCGAACACCATAGCCGTCGTCGTAACCGTGGCCGTAGACACAGCCCGAAGGGGAAACAACGGTAATTGTTGTACTGTAATCATTTGCTGGTGTACTCCATGGAGTAAGCAGCCACCACCATTTATCCATATTTGGAAGGATTTTTCTGTATTTTCGGTATTCATCCACCGTCAAAATCGAAATCTTATCTTTACAATGTGCATATTCTGTCTGACCGTCCATAGAAAGTAAATCTCGATCAAACTCAATAACTGCATCTTCTCCAAGCTCGTCCGTAATTTTTTTAAGAAAACGAGTGTTTAACTCATTTCTCAGTTTACTTGAAATCCAGTTATTTGAAGCTGAATCAAATGTTCTTTCTTTTCCATCAAATCCATTCAAAATGGCAAAATATCCTTTTTCTGTCTTATCCAGAATCAGCCATTCCATACCAGCAAGTTCAATAGCTTTTCCGATTTCCGGCTTTCCGATGTGCTTTTTCTTGAATTCTGCGAACTCTTTACTTAATCTGGATAATTCATCCTCAAAATATTTCAGATTTTTCTTCATAATCATTCCTCCACCTTAGATACAAAGATATTAGATTTTAAGATACAAACTGGGCGAACACCATAGCCGTTGCAGCAATTGCCGTTGCAGACAAAGCCCGAAGGGGAAACAATAGCAATACTTTTTTTCCATCCACGTTCTTCCGTTGACCATGGCGATAATGTCCAATACCAGTCGTTCAGATCATTGTTCGGTGTAATATCTGTGTATTCTCGTGCTTCATCAAATGTAATTGGACGGATTTTACAATCAACAGTCCCCAATTTCTGTCCATCCGCAGTGATAATATCTGCTGTGTGTGTTTCGACATTTTCTGCCCCGAATTCTTCTTCGAAATCTTTCAGAATTTCAGTGTCACACAGTTTCTTTACGTTTGATGTTTTGTAATCTGAGGTATCACCAAACTCTACATTTTCTTTCACCAGATCAAGCGAAATAATTTTTGTTGTATCTCCATACTGTTCCAGAACCTTGTATTTACGCTTTCCAGTGGTCTGAAATACTTCTCCTCGTTTCAGCGTTGACAACTCAACCTTTCCGGTTTCTTCCTGCTTTTCCAGAAGTTCAACCAGTTCCTTTGCTTTCTGTAAAATTTCTTTATTGTTCATTCCCGTTGCCTCCAAAAAATATTTCTCGCATATCTACTGCTGCGTACTTCTTATGCATAAGTTTCTTGTTTTTGATTGCCCCGTTCGGATTGTTGCAGACAAAATCTCTGCATATCTCAGGTCTCACTTGATATATAAGACATTTTTCTTTTGCCTTGGAATCATCCAGGAACGGGCAAGTAAGGTCAAAAGCTACAACCGAAGGATAATTATGTTTCTGCTCAGTGATATGATGCTTCTTTACGTAACGTTTGATTTCTTTAATTTCTTTACTGGATATTGGCAAGTAGTTGCTACAACATTGTCCGCAACCACTGCATTTACCGTCCTTTGTGAAGTCAAATACTCCACATTTCATATCTTTCATAACTTCTTCTAACGTCCCGATCATGCTATCACCTCGTAAGTTGAACAAGAATGTTCATAACAAGTGATACTGCCGAGGCTATGAACAATGATCGGGTCTTATCCTTTGCGACCGCATAAATTATTGCGCCTAACAATGGTAAGAATGAGATATAAATCAATGACTCAAACACTGAATGAATTATTGACATATCTTATTCCTCCTGTTTCATAAAATCTGGAATCTCTGGTTCTTTACCTGCTGCCGGAACTGGTTCCTTCTCAGCTGGCTGTACGGCTTCTGCAACTGTTGGCTGTTTTGGCTGTTCTTCGATTGCCATTGGTTCTGGAATGAATTCCTCTTTATTGGCATTCTGTTCGATCTCTTCCTGTACTTCCCTGTATGTAGCGTCCATCGTGTTATATTCATATGCCTGTACCGGATTATCCCATTTCTTAGGAATAGACTTCATAATGTTGTTACGCATTTTACGAACAATCATAGATTCTCTCGACTGCGTTTCGTAATAAGACGGTGAAATATATGGTCTTAATTCCTCACAATCAATAATTGCTTCCAGTTCCCCAATATCAGCAACCTTTTTCATGATTTCTTTTTTCTTTGCTTCAATCTGAGTTTTCTGTGCATCTGTAGCTTTGTATCTGTCTGCACAAATACCGAATGTTTCATTCTGAAGATTGTTCTTAATATGTGCTGCAAGATTCTTCAGTACGTCTGCTCTTTCGCATGAAAGGTATTCAACGTGACCATCTTTGTACTGAATTGGATATACCACGCGAACAACTTTTCCAATTCCAGATTCTTCCCATTCCGGCGGTGTGATTTCTACACCTCTGTGTCTTGGTGGGATATACTTGTCACCCTCTCTTACTTTCCAATATGGAAATACTTTAGCCACATTGACACCATATCTACTTACAAGAGCATCGTTTCCGTCGCCCTCAATCGCAAATTCGATTTTCTTCTCCCACTGAGGTTTCTGCCCTTTTGCCGCTATGTTTACGTTTCTGATCTGGAAATAACATTCTCTCGGCTGTGCATTTGCGTTCAGCTTTAATGCTGCTACTTTACTCAGGATAAATTTAAGATTAGAACCGTTGATTGCTTCAAAACTCACACCGCTTTCATGTACCATCTGGAAAATAGATCCCATTGCTGCTACTACACAATCTTTTGAATATGAATCAAATTCCATTCCTCTTGAAGTCAAATCTCTTTCCATTAAATCGACATACCGATTTGTGTAGTAGGAAAGCTGTGTGTTAAAATTTGCTACCTGTGTGTTTTCTGCCATTTTAATTCTCCTTTTCTTTTATTAATTAACTCATTTTTTGTTTGCATTTCTGTTCAGTTCTGCACTTCGCCAAAGCAAATCATAACCGAGCTACGATCTGCCTATCCTTTGCTCATCTTCTCTACTCAGCGCAATTCTTTGCCATAACTACGTCGTTCTACTCAGTGCCTTTGCTATACTTTACTTTTCTATTCCGTGCTTCGCCTATACGTATCTTTGCCCTGCCATACTTCGCCAATGCGTTACATTTCTTTACAACACATTGCTCTGCTGCGCTTTTCCGCTACCTCACTATGCGAAACCTCTCTTTACTTTGCCAAAACGTATCAACTCTTTTCAATTCCATAACTTTGCCCTTCTGCACCTCTCAGTACCACTCCGATACATTACTTTGCTACGCTTCGCCGAAGCAAATCATTACCCAGCAATTCTGTGCCTTTGCTTTGCCTATCATAACTACATTCAGCCATGCCGTAGCTTATTTTGTGATTTCAGTCCATTTGAAACGGCCTTTGCCTGAGTTTCGCCACTGACCAATGCCGTTAAACTCTCCATAATCAAGCCAGTCAATTACATACTTCATAAGTGAATCATCAAGTACCTTGACTGTAAATTCCACTGTTGATCCTGCCGGCACAGTTTCGCTGTCTGCCAAAGAAATTCTTTCGCCCTGTGCTGTCTGCGCTCTCAGTGGTCTCTGACAATCAGAAAGTTCTGTACCTTCTGGAAGAACAAACGGAATTTTGCGTTCGTTTACAAATACCAGTAAGTCAATTTTTTTCTTATAAGCTGCAAGTTTCTTTGCTCCACCGATATAGGAACTGGCCTGTGCAGCTGACTTAAAGAATCCTCTAATCTGGTAATCCCATAAGAACGGATTGCCATTTTCGTCTTTCGGGAATACTGTTCGACCTTTTTCAATAACTTCTTCAACTCCTAAAGCTTCAACTTCCTGTTCTCTGGAAGGTGCATCTGGTGCTTTAGATGCTATAAATTTCTCGTGAATATCTTTTTCTGCATTTGCAGTCCCCAGAACTTCCTCTAAAAATGTTAATCTGACTTTTAATTCTTTCATCTCGTATTCCTCCGATTTTTATATTTTGCTTAATGCTTTGCTTGTCAAGGCCATGCTCCTCCGCTGCAATTCAATTCTACGCTATTCCTTTGCCGTTCCATACCTTGCGTCGCGCAACCTCGCCTTGGCTTTTTTGTGTGCTTCTACGCTTCTCCTTTACGATTCTCAGAAGTGTGCTTCTATGCCGTTGCATCTCAAATCAGTGCTTAGCTATGCTTTTGCTTTACTAGGCTATTCTATTCTCAACGTTTCCATTGCATTTCATTTCTTCACGCTGCAGTTCAATGCCTGTCTATTCCGTGGCATTTCATATCTGTTCTATGCATATCCCTTGCTTCGCTTCTCATTGCTTCGCTTTGCCGTTGCAAAGCTAACTATGCTAATCCTATTGCGTTTTAATCGCAATAACTTCTATTACAGAACGGGCAACTCGTAATCAACTGCCCTGCTGCACTTTCTACTGAGATGCCCTGTGTGTCATATCCGGTACGTGTCCGTCCTTTCTCGGAATAGATATTCTGGTGGCAAGACCAACAGATACCATTGCCCGGTGCAAAACGTGGCAATATCTTTGTTTTACAATACCAATCCTGTGCCTTGATAGCTTCTGGAATATTGTATGTAGTCGTTGTCATATTAAATTCCCTCCACTTTTAATTCATCGTCGGAAACTTTAAGTAGAATCATCTGTCTGCCTGTATCTGGTATTCTGTCAGCATTCACACTTTCAACATCATCAACCCAAATTGGCAAGTTTAAGCCGTTCAATTCCTGCAAACCAGTCACGAGGTCAATGTTGCAAAGAATCTGATCAGAGTGATTCAATCCATCAAAATATCCGATTCCGTCACAAATCATCTTGCAAACTTCCACCGGCTCACCGTCCTGCGTATAGTCCAAAAACTGAAACTGAAAGTGCTTGAAAAGTGGATTGATAGCTTCTGCCAGTGCCTGATTTTTTTTGATGGAAAATTCTTTCAACATGTCAAGTTTCTGCTGAATATCGGAATCTTCCTGACCTAACTCTTTCTGTTCTGTGTTCAGCTGTTCAAGTGTTTCTGTCTGTTTTTGAACTGCCTGTTTTGCCATCTCAATTTTTATTTCGATTCCTGTAAGTTCCTTTTCAGCAGACATTCTTTCTGCCTGAACTGCTGCATTTTCCTCAGAATTATTAGTCAGTCCGTCAAGCTGTTCCTGTTTCTTCTGGATTTCTGCTACAACTGCCTGATACTCTTCATTTCCAGACATATCTGGCTCTGCCGGAAGCTTCTCTAATTCCTGATTTTTCTGCGCAATCTCAGATGCCAGAGTGGAAATATTTTTCTTTGTCTGCTCAATCTGCGATTCGATGTCTTTGCGCTTTTCCTCAACTTCTTTTCTTCTGGCTACTTCGGAATTGCCTTCTTCTGTAATGTCTTTAAGTTTCTGCTGTTTGTCTGCTTTAAACTGCTCTTTTTTCGCAAACTCTGCATGGATTCTTTCCTGTTTCTTCTGTTCAAATTCAGTTTTAAGACGTTCAACCTGTTCCTCCGGAAGTGCCTGTCCGCAGGTCGGGCAAATAGCTGATTCAGGATCAAATTTTTCATTCTGTATGGCATTTAAAGCTGTTTCATCAAATGTGGACGCATACGTCTGTTTATATTTCTCCTGCAAAACCGTAATTCTCTGCTGAATTCGTTCTGGTTTCTCAGCGGTCGCAAGGAAATTTCCCAGAATTCGGAGATTTTCTTCTTCATGTTTCTGCTTGAATCGCCTGTCATTTAATAAGGAAACGATTTTTCTCTTTTCTTCCTGTAATGCTTCTGCTGCATTTGAAATGATCGCATCTCTGGATTTCTTGAGACCTGTAATCTCGTAGCAGAGCTCGTCATATGTTTTATTGGTTTCATTTAGCAGCTTTTCTTTTTCAAGAAGACCATTCAGTTTATCCAGCACGGCATTCTTCTTTTCTTCAAGAATGGTAAAATCTGGTGTTCCCTGTTTCTTTACGGTATCAATTTCAACCTTTTTGGCATCAATTTTCTTCTGGAAGTCTTTTTTGTCTCTATTGAGTTTTTTCACAACTTCCTCGACAGAATGATTCTTGATGATTTCCGAAACTTCTGGATTGTCCTGTAATACTTTATCCGCATTGAACCCTGCCATCTTTTCAAGCATTACTCTGGCACTTGCTGTTGATTTTCGAAGTTCATTAAGGAATACTCTGGCATTACTACACATCATAATGGTTTCTGAGTCTGATATTCCTTTTAAAAATTCCTTATACTTCGTCTGGTTGTAATCAAACCCATCAACCTGATATTTTGTGGTACTGGAAGATTTACCTTTCTTCGTTTCCTTACGGATCACGGTTTCCTCTCCATCAATCAGAAGTGTGAGTTCTCTTGATACGACACCCTCAACTTCTTCTCCGTCTTCTTTTCTTCTGACATTATTCGGAGATGTACCGTCTGCAAGCTTTCCGGTCAGTGTATCAAAATATGCGTCCATCAACGTTGTTTTACCCTGACGGTTCCTACCGGACACCATCGTTCGTGGTGCAAACTGATACTCCGCAGACTCAAACTTCTTGTAGTTTTCAATGTTAAGCTGTTTCAATTCTACTGTTTTCATACTGTTTTATCCTCCACCCAATAAGCCGACACTTCATAGGCTGTTTTCTTCTCGACCTGATTTCCGACTTTTTTGTTGTACTCTCTGCTCTGGATTCTTCCCTGTAAAATAATATGTGTGCCAGTTCCGCAGGTTCCCATGTATCTTGCATTTCTGCCCCAGCAGATGCATGGTATGTAATCAGATATGCCGTATGATCTATTTACCGCCAGAAGTACATCTGCAATCTCTCTTCCATTAGGTGTTGTTCTGTATACTGGTTTCTTGCAAGTAAAACCATCCAGAAGAATCTGATTAACTGGAAGTGCGTCTTTGTCCATGAATTTTGCTTCTCTTGCGAACACAAAAAGAAGCAATCTGCTGTGATTTTCTTCGTGCTTATTGAACGATCTGAACTGCCCTTGAATTTCCATCATTTCTCCTGTATAGTTCTGTTTCACATCAATGAGTCTCTCAGAAACTACAACCGGAAGAACATCTTTCGTTCCGCTAAATCGCTCTACGCTAAGTTCGAATCGGTAAAATTTTTCACCATATACTTCATGGCTAAATTCAAATTCTGTTTTAATTTCTCCAACCAGTGTTACCTGATTGTTTTCCAAAAGCTTATTCAACTCCGTTTACCCACCTTTCTAGCTGCATAAAATAGGAAGGGATACCATTGAAGATACCATTGCACTTATGCAGAGCAGCTCAAGTACATCCATTTCCGTCATCCACCAGAGCAATAATGTAATCGTGGAAAATGTTCCAACCTGTGCCATCACTCCGATAAAATACATTCTTTTTCTCATATCCCTCACTTCTTTCTTTTAGTTGCTACTGTTGCAAGTAAAGCTACTGACAGCGCTACAACTGCGACTTCCAGACGTTTTGTTTTTGTTGCCTGATCTGCGATGATTTCGCTTGCAAGGCTCTGGTTTTTAGTTGCGTTTTCGGTGTGTTTTGTGATTTTAGACATAAAAAATGCCCTCCTGGTATAAATTTTCTTTTCAAATACAGGAAGGTATGTTATACTTTACCTGTATTTAACTTACCCAATTAAGTTAGATACGTGCTCCGGTAGGTGTTGCTTCACCTCCGGGGCAACCTTAGTCTTTTTTCGGAATGTAGCTGATACCTAAAATTAAAGCTACATCTTTTTTGTCAATAAAATCTGAATTATCTGCATTCAGCATTGCTTCGAGTGCGGCTACTCTCCCTGTCAGAAAAGCAAATTTCTCTTCGAGAGTTTCTGGTTCGTAAGTGTTTTTATTCATTCTTTGATTCTCCCAGTATTAAGTTCATAAGTTCCTTGACCAATTTATTATTTTCTTTAGCAAGCTCTTCTTCTGTCCAGAATCCAAGTTCTACCGCATATTTAATTCCTTCTTCGGCTTCATCTTTTGACATTCCTCTTTCCATGAAGAATTCTCGCGTTGTTCTTGCAATCATGGATAAATCAGTCATAATATCCGGGACATTTCCTTTAAAAGTAATTTCTCCTTTTTTATTGCATTTAATCATTCTCTTTTCCTCCTTCAAAAATCTTTCTCCCCAATATTAATTCCGCAAACGTTCTAAGCGTTTCTGTCCTTAATCTGTCAAGTTCTTCTTGTATTTTTTCGTCTGTCCACAACCCCATCTGAGCTGATTCAGAAACAAGTTCATCGGCTTTTTCCTTGGAATATCCTTCTTTCACAAGGAAAACTCTTAGTCCCCTGCATATCGCGGTTAATTCAGAAAGCAACTTATTTGCATCTTCTTCTAATTCAACTTTCCCACCTTCACATTTGATCATTCTATTTTTCCTCCATTTCTCTTTTCAGTGCTTCGTACAGTTCCTTGTGAATCGGAGAATCATCCGGAATATCTCGAACCATTTTGATAATCTCAGCTTTTTTCTCCTCTAATGTCATATTTATAAACTCATTTGTTTCTTCTTTTTTCATGCTGGCTTCCTTTCTGTGTTATAATCTCCTATGGGAAGGAAATGTGTATTATGAATAAAGAACAAATAGTTCATGATTTAGCAATTACTTATGCAAAGTCTAAATTAAATGAATACGTTCTTGACAGAAGAGAAGCTCCATTGGCTGGAAATACTTCTATGTCAAATGACGAAATTCAATATTTAAAACGTGCATATGATTTTGCTATTCAGAATCTTTCGGATTAAACGCTCGTTTCCCGTATAAAGCGTTTTGAATTCCATCTGTAACGCATTCGGCAATTGTCTTCCCGTCAATATTTGCCGTGTGCGTTACTTTTTTTGTTCTCGTAGGGGCAACTTCTTTCCGAATAGCTTTAAGCTCTTCTAAAATCTGTTTGAGTAATGCATTTGTTTCTTCCGTCATATTGCTTCCTTTCTGTTGAGTTTGGCTTCTTATCTCTTTATAATGTAAGTACAGGCACCGCCATGCCGAGTAAATGAAAGGAGATAAAAGTTTGCTATTATTACCACATATAGATGGTTTTCATCAGTCCGGTGAAAAAGTTTCTGAAACCTCAGTGTTTGTATGTAATAACTGTGGTTCTAAGAGAACTGTAAAGTCCGGTAAAACCATCCCTAAGTGTTCGAAATGTAACGATTATACCTATTGGTTCAAAATCGTAACGCTTTGATCACTTTCGATTTCATTGAACATTGTTTCCGGGTGGTATTCATCTTTCAAATCGCTGTTTGCATAATCGATGGATTTCACTTGGAAACAAATGTTTGCACCGCTTTGAGTGTTGAACACTTTCACATATTTCTTTCCATTTCTCGCAAAGCACATCACCCGTGTGTTATCCGGAATTCTTACAATCTGCGGTGCGAATAATCTTTTTAAAAATTGCTTTAGCACGTTTATGATTCCTTTCTTATAAGAAACTTCTCTGTGCATTTTCCTGCTCAATCATCGGAACGATGCCTTTGTCTTTAAGCATGTTGTAAAGGAAGATTCTGCCCTTCTGTTTCCATTTGGTGTTCATCTTCACATCACGTCTTCCATCTGACCTGACGATATCTACAGTTTCTGAATGTGTGTACCCATTCTTTGAATACTTGTCATACAGCAACCACTGACCGCTCTGCTTGTACTGGATTCCCAAGTCGTGCAAGATATCATTCATCTTTTTGCCAGACATTCCATAATCCTTTGCAATCTGGGTGATTGTTACCAGTCCCGGATTCTTCAAGATTTCGTCGTAGTAGTCGGCTTTCGGTTTAAGTTCTCCGATAATTTGGTTCTTGACGCTAACTTCGGCTGTCAATGTTTCAACTGAGCCTTTCAGCTTCGCAATCGTCTGATCTGCCATCTTTAATGCTCTGGCAAAAACCTGTTCTGGTGTGTTCCATGCTTTTTCAAGATCAATGAGATATTGCCTGCATTCTTTTCCTTTTTCAGTTCTGCTCATAAGGCAAATGTGCTTCGCCATATCTACCGATAAAGAATAATCCTGCAATTCTCTAATCTGCACTCCGCCATTGTTCTGAACCTCCGTACCTGTAAGTACGCTGGTGTAATCTTCATTCTCAATGAACCCTTGAGAGTTCGTTTCGAACCATGCTGAAAATCGCTTACTGATTTCAAGAGATTTATGTAACTCTCTGGCTGATACTGTAGGCTGCTCGCCATCGTAATTAATTGGTATTAATTCGTTCATATATCTCCTTTTCTTGTTAATCGGATTTCAAAATTTCATCTACCGAAGTTTTTAAATAATCAGCGACCTTTTTCACTTTTTCGGCAGATGGAGAAACTTCATTCCATTTACAAACACTACCTTGCGAAAATCCGCAATCTATTTCGATTTTGCGAATGGAAACATTTCGCTTTTTTGCCAAGGCTTTCACCTTGTCGTAAATCATCATTCGATACCTCCTTTCATATTTTTGCTGAAAATATCACAACATTATTGACATACCTCTGAATATATTCTATAATCAAGCTACCACACAAAATCATAAAAAATAAACTTGGGCATTCTTTATGTCCTTATTTTGTTGCGTTATTTTCAGTACTGATAGTTACATTATAAGCGATATTTTCAGAATGTCAAGTACTATTTTTGCGTTTTTTTCAGAATTGAAAGGAAACAAAAATGACATTACGAGAAAGAGTTAAAATACTTTGTAAAGAACAGAAAACTTCATTAAATGCGTTAGAAACTGAATGTGGTTTCGCAAAGGGATACGCAAGCAAACTGGATAAAAGTACTCCTAATGCTGAAAATTTGCGAAAAATCGCAGATTTCTTTCACGTATCTGTAGATTATCTGATGACAGGGAAAGAGCCGGAACAAGATTTTTCCGATGAATCTGCACATTTGATTGCACAGATAAGAAAAGACACCGAACTGTCTGATGCATTAAAGAAATACTTCGGACTGTCCGATGCCAAAAAGAAACACATTATAGAATTGATTAATCTTTTAAGTGAGTGAGGTACGTTATGTTAGATGCTAAAACCATTTATGAAACTGCTATGAAACAAATTAATGATATTGAGCCAATACCTTTAACATATTCGTATTCAGACACACAGTTCGAGATTCTTTGCAAATATATCAAAGAATTTGAATCAAAACTTGATTCTGAACATGAAGTAGGACTTCTGCTTACCAATTTCGGCCAATCAGTTACTATGCACGTCACTGAAATAGGATACGAGAAGTCCGTACTTATGATTTTTAAAGGATATGTTAACGGAAAGATGTCAACGCTTATTCAGCACATTAGTCAGCTGAACTTTTTACTTATGTCAGTTCCGAAAGAAAATGATCGTCCAAAAAGACCTATTGGATTTTTGTCTCCAACCGCTGAATAGATTCCTGTAATGATTGAATCATATTTGTCTGAACTCCAACCATGTCAATTAATGCGTATATAAGCGATGCCGGTGGAAGACCCGTTTTATTTGATGGGTCTTCCATTTTTGCGATTATTTTCTTTTGCTCTTCTTCGGAATATAATAAATCTTTGTTCATATGTCCTACCTCCGTAAATCGTTGTAAATATCAGCTACGATAATATAAATATAACGCAAAATCTTTTGACTTTCAATTTCATCTATCATTTTTATAATCTCTTTCTTATAATCCATAAATAACCCTCCCAATCGAAACTTTACTACAGTATATGTCTGGACAGTGGGAAATATGCATTTGAACATTTATTTTTATCATATTTTCCGTAAGTCCAATGTAACAGGACACATGGATTAATATTCGCCCTTGCAAACTGCCAGAGATAGACTGGAATATTTGTGATTTCAAATATAACCTTTACTTTCGCAAATATAAAGTTCGTTTTTACCGGATTTTCTATGTTTTCTGCAATATCGTTCGTTCTTAGAACCTCTTTTATGCTCTGGCTTAAAGTTGAATGCTTGTACATATCCTCTGCCAAGCGGATGAAGCTTTTACGTAAATAATCTTGATTGCACATCGGCAAGTGAATGATGTAGCTTGCAAAGAAGATTACTCCTACTGCGATCAGCAATCTCTCAATCTTCCTCATAATATATACCTCTTTAGTCTATATTTTATGTACTTAGTTATACCACTTTTTGTGCAAATTAATCGGGCAAAACGATAAAACTGCATTTTGAATGGATAAAAATATGAAAAATATTTCGGTTTTGACTATGATATTGTTGAATCTTGCGGTATAATATATGCAAATTTTACTAAGGAGGAAAAGATATGGCTATAATTAAATGTCCTGAATGTGGAAAAGAAATAAGTGACAAGGCTACCAGTTGTCCAAACTGTGGTTTTCCATTAATCAAAGGGCAGCCCGAAAAAGAAAAACCAAAAGAATATACTGTAGAGATAAACGATTCTATGTATATTCAAGCAACATCAGAAACAATCAAAGTTTTCTATAAGCACAATCAAATTATGGAATCTCCTGTTGATGATTTTGTTTTGAATTATTCAAAAGAAGAGCCAGATGATTTTGGCCGCAACCAACTTAAAATCGCATTTTCTACCCCAAACTACAAGGATTCCTTTAAAATATGTGTAAATGCTAACTCTGAAAAATATGAAATAACTAAAGATTTTTTAGTAAACATAGCAGACAAGTACTTTAAAAAAGATTTTGTTTCCGATTGGTATCTTGTGAATGAATATGCTAAAAACCATGCTGACAAATTCAAATCTGGCGAAACCAATGTAAATATCCAAAAAGTTCAAAACAATGCTAGCAATCAGTCTAGCTCATTCTCGTATCAGCAGTTTCAAGAAGAACAAAAGAAGGATTCTGTGTTTGCATCTACCGGATTTACAGTATTTATGATTTTGATATTCTGGCCTATCGGTTTATTCGTTATGTGGAAATACAATCATTTCAAAAAAGGTACAAGAATTGCATTGTCAATCATTTTCCCCGTATTGGCAGTATTTGTTTTGGGCAGTGGAGGACTTAATTCAGACAGTGCAAGCACTCCTTCTCCGACGGAACAAAATACATACGAGCAAGAAATACAGGATATTGCAAATGAAGTATCAGAAGAAATCAATAATTCTTCTGATATGCCTACTCCTGAGCCAGTTGAAGAATCTGCACCTGATTATGTAACTGTCGGATCTACATTTGAAGTTAACGGGTTGCAAATCACTGTAGATGATGCGGACACTGATTTTCAGGATTACGAAGACGAATACGGGCTTTATACGCCTGCCGATGGAATGAAATATGCAAAGGTATCTTTTACATACAATAATGTTGGAAACACAGACAAGTACGCAAGTATCTATGACTTTAAGTGCTATGCTGATAATCAAACTTGTGAACAAACATATGGTTTGGATAACAGAGGTTTCATAAATACTAATCTTTCCTCTGGAAGAAGTGTTTCTTTTTCTACATATTACAGTATACCAATTGATTCTCAGTCTGTAGAATTGGAGTATACTGCCAACGTCTGGACTGATGAAAAAGTATTAATTAAATTGCAGTAAGCAAAGAGCCGGGGAGTAAAATCCTCGGCTCTTTTTATGGTAAAACCTGCATTCACGATCACGTTCCTCCCCAGAGCAATCTGGCAGGCTGTACCAACGAATTAATATGTCGAATTTTTTCGAAATTTCGCTGAACTATTTACACATTTCCGTTTCAGTGCTACTATATTACCATAATTAATTGATTAGATGAGGATAATCTGATGAAAGTTGAAGCGTAGGCGATAAACGGAAGGTGATTACTATGAAAATTGCTATTTGTGACGATTGTGAACTACAGGTTGAGTATTTTAAGCATCGGATTGAACCGTTTTTGAAGCAAAACGGTGACCGGAATTATACGATAGACGGTTATTTCAGTGGGGAACCCTTGATAGATGATGTTAAGGACGGAAAATGGTTTGATATGATTGTCTTGGATGTAATACTTAAAAACGAAAATGGCGTGGATATTGCCAAAGAACTCCGAGAGTGTGGATATAAGGGCAAAATTGCTTTCTGGACAGCTCACAAGGATTTTGTTTTTGATGCGTTGGATGTTGAATTTACGCATTATATCATCAAGGGAAATGAACACGGAAGAATGTTTTCTATGATTGACAATACCTTGAGTGATATGAAACACAAGATGCTCACAATCAGACACAGAGATTGCATTATAAGGATTCCATTGAACAAAATCGAGTACCTCGAAGCACGGGATAAGCAAGTTTTTGTTCATTGCACGAACGGGATTATGCACAGTATGTATGCAACTTTAAAGTCGGTTGAGCCTTACCTTGATAAACGGTTTTTGCGTTGCCATAAGTCATTTGTTGTAAACATGGATTATGTGCAAAAGCTGGATTCTGATTTTACGATGTTTTCCGGGGATAAAGTGTTGATTCGTAAGAACGGATATGCGGATATTAAAAATCAATATTGGGAATACATTATTAAGTGAAGCAAAAGAGATGGTCTGTCAAGGAAGAAACAGACCATCTCTTTTTTTGAGTCCATGCTTAAACTCTGGGGAGGAGTTGAATTATGGTATATTTATTATATCACACTTGTTACACTTTGCAAATATCTTTTGCAGCCACAAATCCGTAGTACTTGCCTGCAATGCGGACATAGTGCCATGAAACACCGTTTGTTGCTTTCTGAGTGAAATTCATCACGTCAACAAGGTTGCCTCTCACAAGCTTAGGCCATTTCTTAATAGACGGATAGTTGCCACCGGCCCACGTGCGTACAACCGTAGATGCCGCAGATACTTTTCCGACAAAGAGACGCTGCGACTTGTTCTGCTTGTTGGTGATTGTAGTCGGTTTGTTTTCAGCTCCGTCAACTTGCAAATACTTAGTTGCCGCCCATCCAATGCCGATTCCAACAACTTTGACTTTCGTCCACATACCGGATTTCTCACCGTTAATTTCTACGCGATTTCCCTTGTTGATCTGTCCGAGGACATAACCATTCGGTTCCTCGCGGATGTACAGGGCATCAACTGTAGATGTGACCGTGCCGGTTGCTTTCCATGTCTCTGTAGAAGTTTTCTCATCTCCCCATGTAATCCAGATATAGCCGTCGATTACCGGATCACTGCGAAGATAGCGTTTATTTCGGCAGGATCCGCCGTTTGCAATGACTCCTGCTGCACTTGAAGTGTTTCCTTCGTTGGTGTAGATGTACGTATTGCTATAAGAGCGGACAGATCCGATGTGAGAGCCATCACGGAAGATAACAAGTGCTCCATCTTTTGGCGTGCTGTGCCATGTACCATTTTTCTTCGCCCACTGTGTAATGCTCTGACAATTATAGAAACCGCCGCCCATAATCTGCAACGCTTTTGTAATGCCGAGAATTTTGACTAATTTCCAGAACTGGAACTCTGCGCACCATGGCTGTCCCTGACATCCCGGCTGTCCCCAATTATCTACATCACGGGCAAATTTGGTGTAATTGTTATATCCGGCATTTTTCTGGAAATCATCAAGATAAGCGTTTGTGCGTTTTTCCAGATACGGTTTATTGCCGCCATTGTTTGCGTAATAATCACCGAGGTCTGTGAATTTTTGTAATTTTGTTTTTGTCACTGTTACTTCTCCTTTCTGTTCCGTCCGATAATCTGTATAGAACACATCCATATCAACATTTCCACTGATTCCTGAGACTTTTCCCTTACTGGAATACTGCCAGCCTACACCGACATTCGGACGTAATCTTTCCTGCACAGAACCATTGTCGCTTGCCGGATAACGAGCAATCCAACAATCATACTGCTTCAAAGCATCTGACAGAACGTTATTATACCAGTCCAGATTACAGTAGATACCGGCCTTATAACCAGCTTTCTTGATTCTGGTCAGAAATGCTACTGCAATATTCTCGATAGCTTGCTTGCCAAGGCTTCTCTGTTGACTCCATTCAAGGTCATAGAACACTGGAAAGTCCAGTCCACGTCCACCAAGAACGGAAATTAAGTTCTCAGCTTCGTCAATTGCCTGTGCCGGTGTTAAAGCATAACTGTATTTATATCCACCAATAAGAATTCCATTGGATTTACAGCCCTTGTAGTTGTGTTCGAATGATGCATCTGTGCCGGATTTCTGATGAATTCTCAAAATTGCAAACTTAACTCCAGAATTCGATACTTTTGGCCAATCTGGTTTTCCTTGCCACGATGATACGTCAATTCCTTTTAATTCCATATTCTTGTCCTTTCTCGGCATTGCGCCGGCGCAAATTTGTGCAAAAATAAGAGCCTTATGGTGCTGCTCGGATTCTTGGCATATTAACTGTAGGTTCTGTTCCCAGTATCTTTTCAGTGTAAACTCTGCTTTGCCCTCGATTCTTTTGGTAGCAATATACCTGCGTAACATTCCTACAGCACTATTGTCTACCACCGATAGTTCTGTTGTTCGTTCCTGGACTTCATAACGATTCAGTTCGATCGTAAGCGCATCTTGCACTATATCCAGTGTCTCCTGATCCACTTTGCTCTTTAATACTTGCATTACTGATTGTATGATCATTTGCCTTGACTCCATTATCAGCACCTCCCGTACCTTAATTATAAAGCATAGGTACAGATGCTAAACACGAAGATAAATAATAAAAATGTTACATTAAAAACATATAATGGTGGCGGATATTTGCAAACTGGACAAACATATTGTATATATAACGATAGCTTTTTATATCTCCATATTGGATTTAATTCACTTACTGCTTCTGGTATACAAAATGGGACAGTTCTTCTGACCTTACCAGTAAAAGTATCAACAAATAATCAAAATATTGGTGTTATTGGTTCGGGAGATAACAAAGCTCTTATTTGCGCAGTAGGCGTTTCATCAAATGGCTATAATATTGTTTGTAATGGGTTTGTATCAGCAGGTAATTATATAGCAGATTTAATGTTTATACGAGCATAAATTATATTATGATTTAAAAGTTATATATTTAGCTTGTGTCCACATACTGAGTATTCGAACAGATTTACCAGTTGCAATGTTACCCGTAAAATGCACTATATGAGTAGAATTTTGCTTACTTACAGCAACTATACTAACTGGACAAGCGTTCCAATCCGCATTAGTAGCTCCTATTAAGTAATAATCATTGTTAGTATCTGGTGGATTAATATAGATATGTCCTGCTCCAGTACCTTTATAAACTTGATTTACAAAAGTTATCTTCGTGTTTAATGTATTAATGCCTAGCTTGTCTTTCAGGTATGTAAATAATTGTGAGAACGATATTTTTTTTAATACATTCCCTTCTCCAACTATCAATGTGTCACTTTCTGCCGGCGTTGCTTTCGAAGCCAGTGCCGACATTAATATTGTTTTTAATGATTCTGCCATATAATCACCTCTATTCTTTCACTCTCAGCATCGAACCATCAGAAGTGGCAAGTGCTGATCCATCACTTGTGCCTAATACATACTGGACATTCCGAACATCAACAGCAATCGCATATTTCGCCCCTGTCTGAACTGATGTAGGGCTTATGCTTGCACCGGCTATATAAATGTTTGCATCTGCCATGCATATCACCCTTTCACTTTGATTTTATAATTATCTACCCACGTTTCATCTGCAATTTTATATGTGAATCTCAGACAATAGATTCCTGTTTTTTGTGGCTCAATTAACGCATCTAGCGTATGCTCGTTGATATTGCAATTTCCTTGATCTTCTACAGTCTCTGTTTCAGCATCTGTATCAACGAAAATCAATTCGTAATCCGCTGAAATGATGGAAAAAGGGATGTCTACACCGCATACCGGCTCTACTTTACTTTTAAATCGGATTTTTTCTCCCAAATCCATTATTGTATTGCTATCTACGTATCTAATTGCCATGTCCTCTCTCCTTTCAGCATGTTTTATGTCCGCTGAAACATTGCTTTACAAGCTCTGCCGTCAGCTGGCTCAGATTCAGCAATGAGCTGTACTCGATGTTCTCTGATTCTGCCGTATATCCTCTCGGAACGAGCTTTCCAGCAATCTCGTGCCCTGATATCAGAAACAGTACAGTGGCGGTATAAGCTGTCAAGCCACCACTACTTTCTGCATAGATTTCTATGACATACTGTCCATCTCTATTGGCAGGGACTATTGCGTCCCAGATTTCGAGATCCGATCCCTCTCGTCTCTGGAACTCAATAGCGAACTCATTACACGAGCCGTAAACCCTCGTAATCATCATTCATCAGTTACTGTGACAGAGATCACATAAGTTTTGCCTGCATCGACCGGATTAGGCGTTACGCTTGCGGCTGTAATCTTTGGTGGGTTCGGATCATACTTGACAGTTCTAGTAATGGTTGTTGTCTTACCGGCACTGTCTTTTGCAACGATAGTAATTGTATTTGAGCCTGCGGACAATGTGACCGTAGTGCTGAATGCTCCGTTGCTACCAACAGTGACAGCTTTACCATTAACTGTAACGGTTACAGGAGAAGATGTTGCATCGTTGGTTGTACCAGATACAGTGATTGTATTTTTATTTGTAACATATCCATCTGACGGAGAGCTGATGCTCAGAGTTGGTGGTACGGTATCAATCTTAAATGTTACGGATTTCTGCGTAGCTGCGTTGCCATCGTAATCGGATGCATCAAACCTAATGGTATGAGAACCATCGGTAAGAGCTGTTTCCGGTATGTACGAACAATTGTAACCACCGGTTACGGCGGTCTTTGTAATGCCGTCAGTAATCTTGCTTCCGGAATCGATTGTGATACCGATAGTAGACGGATTAACACCAGAATCATCATCTGTAACAGTCCATGTGATAGTTGGCTTGTTGTTGACAAGTGTTGCAGATGCTGTTGGATTTGTGACTGTAATTACCGGAGCGACCTTTTCTTTAACGGTTAATCGCAGGGAACTACCGATTGCGGAATCTGTTGCATCTTTGGTGGTCACGTTTCCAGCATCGTCCGTTGCCTTGATTGTTATTCCGTAATAATGTCCGCTCTGGCTGTAACTGGACTTATTTGGAGCTGTTACTGTAGCTTCATATTTGCCCGTATTACTGTTAAAAGTAAGGGTGTAAGTCTGTCCATTTACAATAGCTTGTACTTGCTTTACTGACATTTATGTACCTCCATTTCATAATTCATTCTATATAGTAATGTGCAATGTAAAAGAGATTTATTTTTGGAAACTCTATGAATCGTTATTGTGCGTGAAGACGAATTAATATTTGAGATTCTAAAGGAGTTACTATTTTATATTTCATAAATCTTTAAGCCAACTTGAATATAACGATTGTACATCCACCAGATAAGTCAATCTTATATTGAAATGAAATGTTGCTATCAGTATATTTCATTTCAATGGTGTTGTCGTAATCCACACCTTTAACAAGCGTTTCGATAAAAGAACCGTCCTGTGTCTGAATATTAACTATAGATAATGAACTTATCTTGTATCCTCCACTACGATACGTTGAAACTAGATAAAGTCCCGAAACAAGAGGAACAGTAACTAGTCTATTGGTGATCATACCTTTATAAAAGGGTTTTAACCGGTTACTATTTAATTGGTTAAGCACGGCCGGTAACGTCATCGTTCCCTGATCCAGTCCGAAGGTCTTTGATGTCAATTTATTGAGTACCGCATCAGCAAGCTTATCATAATCAATCAGCTTGTTTGCCGCATCCTCCGCACTGTAAAGCATAAATTTATCTGCATCTTTTGGTGTTGTTTTTACGGGATATTCATTAAATTTTGCCATATTAATTCTCCTTTTCTATATTGAACTTTTCATAGAGCTGATTAATTAGTTTCTCCTGTCGGTCAAGCTGTTCTTTCTGGCTTTTTATCATTGCAAACATAGCAGGTATCATGATACGTTCGTTCCAGTCCTCAACAAGTCCGTTTTGATGCCGAGTAGCTTCCGGAAAGAATACTTCTACATTCTCAGCAATAAACATTGGGATATATCTTCCTTCATTCTCGTCCCCTTTAACTAGATATCCCTTTTTGTATTTCGCCCACGTTGGTTCGATATTGTACCATTCTTCAATTTCTTGCTCTGAAATATTGTTTCCAATATCTTTATAGCGTTTCGAGGATGAAGATTTCAGCATCAGCTGTTTGTATCCTGTACGTCCATCCCAACAAATAGTATTTGATGATGTCGTATACTCCATGTTTTCTATCTTTGGCGATTTTGCAAAAGATGCAGAATTAGTAACAGTTAAATCTCCAAATGTACCGGTATCAGCCGATACCTCTGTGGCATATACGTTTAGACTGTTATCATTCCAACTGATTCCCCAATTTTCACTATTTTCAATTTCAATATCTACTTCATCGTCAAAGAACTTCTTGATATCAACAGGGAATATTCCATCGCTTGAAAACTGTACACCTGTATATTTCATGTATTTTGAATTTTCTTCGTAGCTTGTAAATACAGTATATCCAGAGCGATCAATTAATCCTTTAACAGCATTGCTGGCATCTTTAATTTTCAGATAACCGTTCCCATTCTTTTTGCCGCCCAAGGTAACTGTTCCACCAAGAAGAGCATCAAGGCTGACGTAGAGACGCCCATTGCTATAATATAATCCCTTCCAAGCCCCGTCATTAGTCAGAATGCTAACTATTTGCTCCTGCGTCAAATTGTCTATATCAATAACGACCGCCACGCTCTGCATATCCATCAATGTCGTAGTACCACCGGATGCATATAATTTACATCTAACATTTGTCACATCTCTTGGAATACCGACAGTTGAACCAGTAGAACTTGCTACTGTCTGACCAGATCCATTTGTCAAAATAGAATACAAATAGTGTGTCACGGTATCCTCATCGGTTGAACTAGTATAAATGGTATTCCAAGTGTTTCCGTCAGCAGTCTCTTCAACAACGAATCTGCCTTTATAAGGCACTCTAGTAGCTGATTTTCCGTCACGATAATACGCTTTAAATGTTATAAAGTTTGGACTAATTGTCTTGTCAGAGCCACGTTTCAAGACGTTACATGATGGCTCAACCATGTATGTTCTACCAGGTTCACCATCTTTTCCATCTTCTCCCTTTTTCTGCTTAGAAATCGTGAATCTTTTTGTTACTGCCAGATTACTGAGATATGTTGCTCTGATGTCTATCCATCCATTGTCTGCCGATAGCCCAGTAACATTGTAGATATGTGTTGCATCACTCCAAGAGCCTGTGATACTGTCGGATTTTGTGATTGTATAACTACAATCGTCTGTAATATCCGATGAGCCATACATTACAGTAGCTTTGGTAGATATCTGTGGAAATACTGCGATATTGCCATCTGCATCAGCCGTAATCGTCTGCATTTCGTTTGATAGCTGCAAAGTCATGTTTTTGGCAAGAGCTGCTGCTTCAAGGGCTTTGTTTGCTGTGGTATCATCGGTATATTTATTCAGTTTCTTCCAGTCAGATGACGCATACACACTTCCTTTTGCTCTTGCTACAACACAAGTGAGGATATCTCCGCCGTCTTGAGACCATAAATCTCCGATATCATACGGCGGCGAAGGCTGTATAACAAACGTCCTTCTCTTGCCGTCTGCGGTATCTTGCGCTTTCTCAGCTTGTGCAAGTGCTTTGGAAATGTCGTTGTCTTGAATCATCTGCCATTTCCATGTTGCACCGTCCTGCATAAACCGATACGCGTAGCCAGTGCTCTTCCAGTAAAAAAGATCACCTTCGTGCTTTTTACGTTCTTCTGTGCTTGTCCACTCAGAAGCCGGTTTGTTCTGCAAAGACGGTTCGTAATCATAAAAGAAGGACTCAATCTGTCCATCTATCTGTGCTTGTAAGCCGGAAAGCGAATAGGTTACAGTATTTGCATAATCCGCAAGTTTACCATCCGAATATGCTTTGCTCTCTGCCAAGCTATCAGATATAGCTTTTGTAGCCGTCTTTCCACCAATCTGTACATGATCTCCGCTGATGATTACTTTTTTGGTATCCATATCAACTTGGAAGATGATATTTCCACTCTTATCCTTTACGGTAATCGCACCTGTGTTAATCCAGTCAGCATTTAATCCTACGGCTGTGAGGATTCTTACAATCGTATCGCCATCAACAGTCATACCGCCATTCCACGTTTGACCACCATCTGTAGAAACTCCCCATGCCTCAGAAGTCATTTTCCATACCGCTTTGGATTCAGCAAGTGTAGGTTTGTCATGCAGATAGAAAATCTGGCTTCCATCCTCCTGTGTCTCAACGGTGGTATATACACCGGTCGCAGAATCTATTCGCTTTCCGAATTCTTCAAGTGCTTTTTCTCTCTCGGTTTTTTCCTGCTTAACCATATTTCTTGCAGTAACAAATGCCTGCGTCGCCTGGGAATATCGGGTGCTGCTATTTTTAGCAGCACTTTTGGCATTACAAGCTATCTTCTGACCAGATCCCGGTTTCAATGTAGTTGTGGTAAGTAGCGATGTGTATATTTTTCCATTTCTATCCACAATAATCAGTGAATCTCCGGCTTCCATAGCCACATCTGTAGGACACTCGGATTCAAATGGTCTAAATCTCATGCCAACGCATTTCTCGGCAATCATTGAAGCGATTGTCTGGCCATCGCCAACACGAATTAATTTATTACCAGAAATTCCAAGTACATATCCCTCTGTACCAACCATGTAAGTTTGCGGATTATCAGAAGAGGATTCGCTGTATTCAGTTACTTTCACGCCTGTGATTACTACATCTGTATGATGCGGAGTAAAACCATAGGTGGTTTCTATTTCAGAAATGTTACCTTTTTCGTCAGTTGCAAAAAGCCTCAGAATCCCATCATTTTCAAGAAGCGTACCATTGTCAGCCGACAACGCACCATCTGAGTTCGAGAAGTTAAGATTAACGTTGCTTCCGTCCTGTGTTTTTAATACTCCAAGTTCATCAACTGTAAGTTCTTCTTCATTGACAAAACCGTACCAATTGACGCACAATCTGCCATATTCATCGCATCTCATCCACTGACAGCCAATCTGCGCAACCCACTGTAGAACCTGGCGAAATGTTAAAGCTTCGTCATTTGGACGATTCTGCACAATGTAATCATCTCTATAGAAGTTTAAAGTTTGCAGAGTAACCCCACATACCTCGCAGGCATCTCGTACAATCTGCCCTCTTGTTGCCGGATATTTCAATTTGCTGTCGGAATAATTGCGGTCAAACTTCCGCATATTATCTTCGCACGTAAGGTCTATGGTCACCGTTTCGTCTTCCGGCTGTTCAATAACTGTCACTGTGCAAATACGTGTTTTTTCAATAACCGCATTTTTATGAACTATGATTGTATCACCGGTTGAATCCAGTATTTGTTCTCCAGCTGAATCTAACAGTTCACTTGTATCCTCATTTTCAATCTGTAATCCAACATAACATATGACTTCTGCTCCCTCAAAATCGTAATCGGAGTACTCACCGTCAAAATTATTAATGCTAAGATTCAATACATTGATGATTGCAGAACCGATGTCAAAGCTACTATCATTAGATACGGAATCTTCGAATTCCATTCCGTTTTGCCACAGATTGGCACTGGTCAGATTGAGTACAGTTCCGTCTGTAAGTGTGATATCTGCATACTTGAGGTACTGCACGTCCATTCCGTTCTTGACTTTTTCTTTCCATCTGTTAGATAATTTTCTCATGCATTACCTCTCAATCACATCAAAACTGATAGATTCTGTTCTCTGGTTTCCATGCCACCACCATTTAACAGGCGCACTCCTGTCACCAACATAAAATGTTCTGGTTTCGTATTTTCCAGACATCATATCTGGATATGTAATTTGGATGTACTCGGGATTGAACGCTTGAAGGATTTTAGCTGTAGTAGCCCAATCTTTACCTTTCCACTGCAAAGCTAATTTCCTTTTTTGCGCTACCCTGTTTTTATGCATGACAGAGTCATCAGATCTTCCTGATTTTGCCGCTGATACGTCCTGTAATCCCCATGTGTAGGAAGACGGGCAAGGCATCGAGACACCGTTTACTTTTAAAAATATTTCTGCCATATAACACCTCATAAAAGAAAAAGCACCTCCCCGAAAGAAGATGCTTAATTACACGAAAATAGCGCCTATCGCTCTGATAGACGCTTTATGATTCTTTATTCTATCACATATACAAGGTGAGATTCAGTAAGAAAAAGTTATATTTTGCTTTGCATTAAACGGATTTGTTCTTTACAAAATGATTCATAATCCGTGTTTCCCATAAGAATTGCCCTATTTGTCAATTCTTCCATTGATTGTAAGAATACCGGCGTATCCTTTTTCTTTACTTTACACATGACAACAACATATTTATTTTCTTTGTGGAAGTAATCTCCGCAAAATTTGACTCTAATTTCATTTTGAGCAAAAATCCTATCGGCAAGGAATCCAGTTGTGTCTATATAAACAAAATTATTATATCTGGAAAATCGGTTTGATTTTAATTGTAAATAGTTATTACTCATAATATGTTCACTTTCTAATCAATTACTGTAATATTTTTGCCTAGAATCAATTCTGGCATATTATCTGTGGAAATTATCGCCAGATGATTTTGAAACGTTTTCGACCTCATTTATGACAGCAAGAATAAGTTTTTCCACAAACTGTTCTTCTGGTGATCCTGTATACTTTCCTCTGAGTTCATCGGTTTCAGATATAAATTGTTCCCACAGTTTTGCATCGTCAAGTGGAATCTTCCAGTATTTCTTGTGAAGTCCCCACACTTCCTGCCATATGGCAAAGTATTTTTGTTTGAAATCCATTATTCCTCCCATTTCCGTTTTACACGATTGTACAAAATGTTCTGTGTCTTCTCCGTGAAGAACAGCCAGATATGATAATCGCAGTCCATATTGTTGTTCTTTCCAATGTTGGAACTGAAATATTCGTCCATCATGTCCAGATAATATTGCGGCTCCTCGTCCTCTTCGACTATTCCGTCTTTCACCATATCCAAGTCAGCATTTCGAATCATACTCAGAAACTGGTCAAGATCATTGGCATAAACCATCGGGTGTCGTTCTCCCCGATACTGTTTGAATTTTTCAAAGAAGTTGCTGACTAATGCCATAGTCAGGCAGATGTCGTGGTCTTCCAAAATATCTTCTTTGTCCCCGTACAGAGAATTAAATCCATTGTACAGGATTGTCGGTAGTTCTTCGTCTTTGTAATCGACAGAGCGATTATTTTTCACATGTGCGTACCGTTCCTGCTTCTGCTCTTTCGTTCTAGGTGGTATATTATTAATATTTATATTTATATTATTATTAGGAGCAGAAGTATTTACTCCTTTACCAGACGATGGTAAAGTCTTTTTTTCTGTACTTGATAAAGTACAGTCTTTATTTGTATCAGTAATTGATTTATCAGTAGTTGATATATCAGTTCTTTTATTATGGGGGTGATGTTCTACCTCTGGAGTTTCTAGGGGTAGGTTTTCTATACCTTGAAAAAAAGACTCTTGATTATTGTTGTTATCAGATACATCCTGCGGAGTTTCGTAAATATTATAAATGTACTCAAACTTAGATCGTCCCTCTTCTTTGCAAGGTTTTTTCTTATCCACAACAAGGTATCCTGTTGTTTTTAATTCCTTTATAGTTGACTTTACTGCTGTTTCGTTTTCTTTCAAGATTGCACATAACCCCGGAATAGAATAATTCCAAGAATCCGGCAAAGAAAACATCACTGACAAAAGTCCTTTTGCTTTAAGACTTAAATTCTTGTCTCTTAAATGATGATTACTCATCATTGTATAATTCTTTGTTTTGTGTACTCTAAATACTGCCATAAAATGACCTCCATTCATTTTCAATCCTCCAAATTTATAAAAACAGTAGGCGTATCTCTTGGAGGTGAGATTTTCGGGAGCTACCCTAGCCTACTGAATTTAACTAAATATTAAATACCATACACTTCTTTGTTGTATTTTGCTCTATCCATATCGGATTTTATTCTTACCCATTTATCAATTTCTGCCATTGTTTCACACAAATTTTTCATCATGTTTATTCCGAACATAGGGATGCTCCCACATTCTGAGACGATTTTAAAATCAAGGCTTGCAATCCCTTTATTGTTTTTATCAGAATTAAATCCAGTTAATAAAAAGTGATATCGACTATGTAACTTCGAAGGTAATAGAATTAAATTATTAATATCATTGTTGCTTCTGTCAAAGTCAATATGGTGGATTACATAGTTACTGTCGAAATCAATCCCATAATAGTCTTTGTAATATTTACGGTAATTAAAAGATTTTGCCATAGAAAAATACCTGCCTTCCGTATATAAGATGCCTTGAAGTGTATGTAAATCAACAGGCAGGCGGCAAGGCATTTCCACTTGTCCCCCGTCGGGTTAGCCTGTTGGTTTTACCAAACAAAAAAAAAGAGCACACAAAAGAATCGTGAGGTTTTCCCTCGTTTCATCTTTAGTGTGCTCTATTCAACAAATGTAATAATTATTTCTTGTTTAGTATATCAAATTCTACCGCAAAAATCAATATGCTGGGGACGGATTCATACGATAATCTGTGTTGTTCTGAGCCTTTGTGACAATTCGCGCCAGTTCACGTTCGTTCACCTTGATACTGTTCATGATGTACTCTGGTGAAGAACCACCAAAGCCACCATTGTTCATCAAAGCAGTAACTACGCCACGCTCGACAGCTTCCATGATCTCATCTTTCGTAAGTCCCATGTTTCCGTCATAGCCGGACATGATGCTGTCGGCAATGGATTTCATGGCTTTTCGATTTTCCAAAGGAAGAACAGCTTCCTGTCCCGCTTCGCCAACGCCAATGACAGATGCATTTTTGAACAAACCACCTTTTGCATACCAGTTCGGACTATAGACAGGGGTTGAACTGGTACCGCCATTCCCAAGGCTATGTGTTTTCCACTGAGAAATATAATACGAAAGCGTAGGCATTCTCACGGATTTCATTCCATTTCTTAATGATTGAGCCGCATTATGGCCAATGCTGTACATATCACTGAATGCGCTGCGAATAGTTCTCATAAAGCTATTTAAAGAGCTATCCATACTCTTTGACATACTTCCAGAAACATAAGAAGAGATATCTCTTCCGATATTCTCCCATTTCTTATAAGCAATGTTGTACTGACTTTGGAAATGGCTTGTTACAGATTTGTCCATATTTCCAAGCTCTGTACTTACGGCATTTTTCATTTCCCTGGCTTTCAATGTAGCTTCTCTGGAAGAATTGCCCCATGAGCTAGTAGTTGTGCTTTCCATGCCTTTCATGTAAGTATCGGCTTGTTTCTGGATTTCCGAGAAATCATCTGTGGCACTCTTGGCCATTGTGTTTGTAGCTGACTGAGTATCTTTTGATGCCTTACCAACAGAAGAGGAAATTGTCTGCTGTGCACCAACAATATTTTTGTCCGCTGCTGACTTTGTAGCTATTGTTGCGTTTGGGAAGTCTTTCGATAATTTACTGTTCAATTCATCGAGCGGAACACCCGCGTTTTTCAATGAAGTATAAACTGCATTTAGTGCATCAGTTGTATTGCTGTATGGGACTTCACTAATCATATTCCATGCAGTCGTATAATTCCCCCCAAATTCAGCGGAAGAAAGGCTCAATGCGTACAGAGTATCTTTCAAATTATCAACGCTGATCTTTGACGTATCAAACTTGCTTGCAGCTTCAGACACGCCTTCTCCAAGAGCAGAAATTTGATCGGTCATGCCTTCAACAAATTCAGCCGATACACCTGCCTGTGCGCCATACTGCTCAAGAGCTGTTCTAGCCTGATCGGATGAAACACCATACTCTTTCAGTTTTTCAACCATATCAGCATACATTTCGTCATGAGTTTTTCCAAGTTCTTCGTCCTTTTCAATCAGCTGCCATAATGCTTCTGACTGCTCATTAGTAAGATTCGCTACATTAGTAAGCTGTGTTGCGTAATCATGGAGATAACCACCATACTGTGTAGTCATTCCATTACCACCTTGCATGGTCTCAAAAAGTCCTGCTAATTTCTTGGTAAGTAATACTGCACCATCTACTGCAAGAGCAATTCCACCACCAGTTGCAACAAGTGAGCCTAACGATGTCCCAAGAGCCGGAATAGTTGTTGAGACTGCTTCTGTGATTGCGGGACTCAGCATACCTCGTACAGCTTTAGAAAGATTTCCAAATACAGTATCACCTGTAAAAAACTTAGTAATTGTATCAACTAATGGCATGAGCTTATTACCAATAGCAAAAACAGCCATTGCCTGAACAAATGTGCCGGCAGATGTTGTTCCAAGTCCTTCCCAGATTCCACCAAGAACGTCTCCGATAACCGTAAGTAACTGTGCAAGATGTTTTCCCCAGTCAATTTCACTGAGGAATACGCCTACATTGTGTCCAAACGCTTCCCAATCGACACCCCTTGCAATCTCAATAAGAGATGTGAGCAATTTGTTAATAAATTCTTCTAACTTCTGTCCATTCTCTTTCCAGTTGAATTCTTGCATGAATGTGGTGATTCCATTTGTAATGTTATCAACAAGATTTTCCCAATTAAAGCTTGCTGTAAATGAAGCCAATGTATCAAAAGCACCATTCAATCCAGTTGCAAGTGTATGAGCAATTTCACCGAAATTAATCTTTTCAAAGATTCCGTTCAAGCCTTCTGCGACAGCTGTTCCAATTTCTCCGTACTGGAGATTTTCTACGAAGCCTGAGAAAATATCCCATCCACGCATAAAGGAATTTCCAAGCAGATTGCCGAAGTTTTCCCAATTCACTTCACGGACAAGACCAGTGATACCATTGGCAAATTTAGCACCAAGGTTCTTCCAGTCGATTCCTTCCAGAAGTTGGTTTGCAGTATTTACAATGGTATTCATACCAGCTCCAACGGTACGTCCCATCAAATCCCAGTTGATATTATCAACAAGGCTGTTGAAAGTCTGGGTGAACGCACTGGTGAATTTAGTGATGTAAGGGCCTACGTTATTCCAGTTAATGAAATCATAAAGCTTTTGCATTCCCCAGTTAATGCCATCAGCCATGATTTTTCCAAGACCTTTCCAGTCTTTTCTCTTAAAGGCATTTACAATGGCATCTGCCATTTCATTTGCCCTGTTGGACATTTTCTTGAATGCTTCGTCCCATGCTTTTTGATATGCAGACAAAGCATCGTCCAAAGCTGCATCAAGTGCTCCGATATGCCCCAAACCGCCTTTTCCAGAGCCAGAAGATGGATTACTTGTACTACCAGAATCAGAATTGTCATTAAGCTGATTCAGTTCATCAAATGAAAGAACTGACAATGTTTTTTTGAGTTTTTTGGCATTCTTATTTGCAGTATCAATAGAATCACTGGCATTATCCATATCATCCGCAATGTTACTTGTATCTACAGAAATACCGCCAGTAGATGATACAAAGTTAGACAGTTTGATTCCAAGAAGTTTTGCAATATAAGCGAACATTCTTTGTATTGCGATTACTATTGCATTGATATATGGAAGTACTGTTTGCAGTATAGGAATGAATAAGGAACCTATTGTTCTACCAAGGGATGCAAAGTTAGATTGAAGCATACGAATCTGATTTGCCGGTTGATTTCGATTTGTTATCGTAAGGCTTTTTATCCTCACTTCTGCATTATTACAATGCATGTCCAGCGTACCTTTTTACCACAGGCTCTGCACCTGTACCGTCCGATAGTGATGCCTCTTGGGAAGATTATATTCTGTAGTATCTCAACTACAGTTTCACTTCCTACGCGTTGCGGTTGACTATACTTTTAATCATAGCCTTCACTCTCTGATTACCGTTGCAAACGGCTTTCCAGCTTATTTCATCACTAATAACTCATATCCTACTTGACGGTTTCGATATGAGCGACTTGCCAGTAGCTACGCATTTATCACGCTACTGACCTATTTATCGTTTCTGACAAATCAGCCCATGCATACTTAGAGTTGTTCAGCAAGATAATCGTTCTCAGAATCGTTTTATCTGCCTGAGACAAATTCGATATGCTGGTATTAATTCCAAGATTATACAGTTCCTGTTGCATGTTGGCATTACGGATATTAATGCCGTACTTATCCATAGCGCGGCTCATACCAGTCAAGCCAGATGCCATGTCCTGCCATACATCCTCGAAGTCCATGTTTCGTACAGAAGCAAGGTCAGCACCAATCATAGTGAGTGCATCAGACAATTTTAAGGCAGTCTCTGATGTATCGCCCATAGATGATGCCATCTGTGCAAATGTTGCCTGATACTGCATTGTTTTTTCTGGGTCAAGTCCAAGACTAGCGGTATTGGTTCTAGCCAGTTCACCAGTATCTGAAATTTCGAATCCTGTCAGTTTCTGTGAAAGCTGTTTTGCCCTTTCCTGGAATGAATTTGCATATGCTTCAGCGGATTTTATGCCACTTTTTTTCCATTCGTCAGTGTTGATTCCTTCTGCCACCTGATTGAACGCAGAGTTGAAATAGTTCAGAGTCTCTACATAGTTCATTGCGGATTCTACTGGCGATGCCAGAACATATAATGCTCTTTTTGCGAGAAAACCTTTGGCGTAAAGAGCACTCAACTTATTCGTTACCGAACTCAGAGGATTTGACAATCTTCTTATTTTTTCACTAGCTTCAGAAGATGCATTTCCAATACCTGCGATTGCAGATACAGCTTTCCCGCCTAAAGAAATAGCTTTTGAAGCAAATTTTTGAAAAGCATTTGTCAGCCCATTGATTACAGTACTTGCTTTTGAACCTAACGAAGAAAGCGTGTTAAATGAATTCGAAACGCTATTCGTGGCACGCCCTACTTTACTTCCAGACGATGCTAATACTGCAAGAGCTTCTGTCATTCTTATTGTGCTCGAACTGATATCTGGCGCGCTTTTCATTACGTCAAAAAACTTCAAAACCTCTTGTGCGAGAGTTGATAATTGACTTGCAGTCTTTCCGGTTTTATCTCCTGCACTAGATAATTTTCCAAGAGAAGTAATAAAAGCATTGGTGGATGCTGATACTTCGCTCATAGATCCTAATTTAGTAGCCGCATTATTTAAACCTGTCGCAAGATTCGGAAGTTCCTTTGATACATTGCCGATATACTGTCCTGTACCGGAAAGCTTAGCTATAGCGGTTGTGAACCGGCTAACGCTCGGAGAAACATCTGGAATAGCATCAAGTTTCTGCATCTCAGTAAGAATTTTGCCTAATTTCCCTGTATCAAACTGACTGAAATCAGATTTTCCAAGACGATTGATAGCGTTTATAGCCGCATTCAATCCATTTGCTTTGAAATTCACGCTGCCTAAACTTTTTAAAGAATTGGAAAAATTATTTAACCGGCTTATGTCAAGATTTCCAAAAGCAGTGTTTAATGTATCTAATTTTTTTACAAGGTTATTAATAGACCGCACCGCCTGAGTTGTGCTACTCTCTATTTGTATATTGAGGGTATCTATGGTATTATCGGCCATTAAAGCACCTCCTTTTAATCAAAAAAATAAAGGGCAGACAAGACTTTTAATCCTGCCTGCCCTCGTCATTATTACCATGATTCAGCTCAAAATTTGCTTGCATGAGTTGCAATGTCATGAGCAACCTGTCACGTTGCCGTTTCTTTTCTGTTTCAGAAAGATTCTCTTCATCCTCTTGCTTTTGCTTTTCGGCTGTTTGTGAAAATGGTTCTTTAAGGTATTCAGCCTTTGACTTTTTACCAATAAGCACATTTGCAACCGCAGTCTGAACTGCACACATCGTGTACATGTTGAACTGCCATGCTTGCGAATCAGCCATTTTTTGTTTTAATTTGTAGGCTTCCATATATGGTTCTAAATCATATGGTGTAGAATCCATAAACTTTTCTTCTGAAACACCGATTGATAAATACAATGGAAGTAACTTTTTATGAACTACTTCTGGAAAAGTTAGCTCTTCTTCTTGTGATCCTGCGGAGTCTTCGGAAGTTTCTTTTCTTCCTCCGATTTCTCCTCCATTGCTTTTACCATTCCGGATAAAAAACCGTTCTTTTCAAGCTCCTGACTTGCTTTTTCAAATAAAGTAAATCCATTATTAGGATTTTCCTCTGTGGATTCATCTTCGTAGTCGTCCAGAAGATCGCACACTTTATCGTATGCAATTTTCTTTTCTTCTTCGGTTTCATATCCGAATTCATCCTTGTGCTTTTTTTGCAATCCTACTAGAATCAGTTCTGGAAGCATTTTAATCATATCTTTCGGATTGTTGATTGCTCCCATAGAAGACACTTGTGTAAGAATGTCTGACTGAGTAAGTACGCCATATCCGAATTTTACTTTGTATGTTTTGCCATTCGCTGAAAAACTAAACATGAATTATCCTCCCTGCTTTACATCTTATTCAGTAGCCGCTGTCGGCTCAATTTTGGTATCCAGTCCCTTATATGTATTGATGATAAGAGAAATAGACATGGTTGCTGCTTCGTTCTGTGCAATTTCTGGCATTGGAATTTCGCGACCGCATTCTGCAATAACAAAGAACGCGTCTGACATATCCGGGAATGATACCTGGAACCAAGTTGCCAGTCCTGTAGTTTTTGCAGCCTTAGAATCTTCGTACAGTTTTTTAATCTGTTTAACAGATTTATCTGGATCCATGATAAATTCAATCTCCCAAGTACCACCTGTATCCTGTCTACCAGCTGCATACTGTGTCAGATAATCTTCCAGTGCAGAAACATCAATCTGTTCTGTGTCAAGAGAAATACCGCCGATGGAAGAGGCTTCTTCCAGCTGTGTGAATTTGGTAGGTTTTGTGCCTTTCACGGTTTCAACAGCATATGAAAATTTCACACCAAGTGTAGTTAATCGTGCCATTTTGGCTCCTTTCTGCCTTTCGGCTATAATTTGTTGCAATAAAAAAGAGCCTTAACGGCTCTGGTTCTAGTACGTAACCCTGTACCGGGAGATAAAAGGATCACCTCCTTCTAGTCTTCTTTGCTTGCCTGCTTTACAATCTGATTTACATAATTACTAAGTCCTGCAACGAGGATTCCCTGTGTGATTGCGGTAAAAATTGCCATTGCGATTTCCTGTGCGCCAGATATAGCGCATGTAGCAATAACATAAATTCCACAAATCAGAATGCCTAAAGCACCAAGGATTGCCGGGATATATTTGTCCGGTATGACTTCGGATTTTTTGATTCCCATTCCGATAAAGTACAGTACAACCGCGACAATAAGAAGTTCCGGTTTCACGTAATTCATAATCTGTTCCATGTTTTTCTCACTCCTTTCCTAGAGTAATGTGCCAGTATATATCCGGCTATATCTGCTAACAACACGTTTTATGCTGTTATCAGCATTATTTTGTCTTACGGGCCCGTATATCCTACGGAACCCCATGCCAACCATAGCCTTGTGACTGGCATCGTCAATTTCATATACTTTTGAAGAAGCTTTTGAACCAGTCGCATAGGATTCTGATTGGAAAGATGGTGTTGTCGCACACTCGTCCCCCTCAAGATTGCCACGTGATGTTGGATTTCCAAGCAAGAACAAACGTGCGTAAACCCTTTTGTTTGAAGCTACCGTCTGACTTTCGTCATTAGAAAAGTTTCCTTTTCCTACAACGGGTTCAATAGTTGCTTTCCATCGTTCAAATACATCCGAAACTGGATTTTTCACTACATCTGGCATCTCTGTCACCACCTTGTTTTGAGCATAGAAAAAGCACCCACCATTTCGGTAGATGCTTTTATATCTTACAGTATACATAAAACAGACGTTATATTCAGTAAGAAAAGGTGTTGTGTTTTTATGCAGAAAACACTTCTTTTGCGATTCTACGGATATTCTGCATAATTTCTACGCTCGCTTTGTAAACGGGCATTGTAGCCTCCGTACCGTAAGAACGTACCCAATCGCCAGAATCTGCCACATATACCCACGATTCGTTTTTTCCTTTGCCCTGTCCGTAAGAACCGATTGTGTAACCAAATTCTTCTCCTTTTGGATGGGGGCTTGTTCCTGCCGGAGTGTTGTACGAAATACCTGCACCGAATTCAATGAAATTCAGATCAGTTCCCTCGCACACAAGAGTTGCCTGCGCGTAATTTCCGAACCTGTTGATTTTGATGTAGGTATTGTGGTTCCTGTCAGAATCTCCCTGTGCCAACATAATATTTTCGTCTATGACAGGAATTCCCAATTCGCAAAGCCTTTTAAGAAATACTTCATTTTTATCGCAAAGACTGTTTTGATATGCTTTCAATTCTTTGATTACATTTCCAATAGATTTTTGGCTCAGATTGCATTTGATTACTCGTCCGTTCATTCTTCTGCACCTATCTTTTTAATTCCATATCTAGCCAGATTTCCTCTTTGCGTATCAAGGATTTTCTTCAAACGGTAATCTGGCGGTGTTGTAGGAATACCATCTTCCAGAACCAGATTTCCCAGTGTGTCAACCTGTGGCACGGTATCAATCCAAAATACATCTCCCTCTTGCGGATGGAAAGAACGGTTGAAAGAAGTAATGTACCTGTCGTAATCTGGAACAATACCAGCGGACAATTCTTCTGGTGTTCCCGCGGTAGATGATACAGAAAACTTAAAGCTTTGCGGTTGACTGTATGTCGGTACGGTATCTATTCCCTCAAGTGTTTCGGTTACTCTTGACCAGTGTACGGTCTGTTTCTGTCTTTTTAATCCTCTCATAATACTTTCTCCAATGCAAAAAGGGGGGAACATTTCTGCTCTCTCCTAAATGGTTGATTGTTTATTTTATTTCAGTTTCGTTCTACACTTCTTCAGATTTATCCATCTCAGAATCTGCATTGTTCAAGATTGCGAACACATCTGTCCTCCGACTTCAATCTTTACTCTCATGTCTTTTCTTCTGTTCTTAATCAATATAAGCCCTCTTTAGTTAATATCATAGCTTTCATCAAAAGCAGTGTCAGTATTTGAAATACTTAACTGATACAAAATTTTATTTGCAATTAGTCGCATACCTTTATTACCTGGATGGGATGCAACACCAGCACTATCAACTGTTATTGTACTTCCGTCATCTTTTTCAATTTTAGCACCAATATAACTTCTATTTTCAGATATTGCTAAATTACTAATATCAATAAAATTGCATTGTAAGTCATTGCAAGCGTTGCTTATAATATTTTGTTTTTCATTTGAGCTGTACCATTCACCAACCCAACATACTCTAGCATTAGGGCAATTTGTTCTAACATATTGTAGTAATTTTTTACAAGATGTCTTAAATGTGTTTAATTTTTCAGTTGTATTAACGTTATCACCCAGTTGGATTATAACAAGTTTTCTATTTTTATTTAGATTTACTTTAAGTGTTGTTTCCATCCAATTTGTGACAGTATCAATATTTGTAGCGCCTTCAAAATCAGTACCAGAAATTTTATTAAACACTAAATTCGGTTCATTGTTTTTAACGTATTCTGTTACATAATGATAATAATCATGATTTGAATTTTGAGCGCACATACCAAAAGTTCCAAAGCCTAATAACAATGAATTACCTATAAATAAAATATCATTAGGAACAACTGGTAAATAAATAACATTTCCATCATCTGTAATTAAAGGATAATATTTTTTACCACTTGGACTTGTTAAATGATTATTTATAGTAGGTAGTACACTGTCTTTATCATATTTTGTATTTAGTTTATTTTGAATAGCTATTACTGTATCGCTTAAATTTTCTTTAGCAATATCCATGCCAGCAAATTTATTTATTTTAGATTGTAATGTGTAGATATCAAAACTACTTATTCCATCATTAGCGATAACAAAGTTTATTCCTTTTGTTTCATCAAAATTTGAATATACAGATAAATTAGCAATATCAACATTAATAATATTTTCTTCACATTTTGTGATTGTTTTTAAGTGTTGATATTGTTCATTGTTATTTTTTTTAAAAAAATGAGCAAATAATTTAACTGTTCCTAATAAATTTTTAATATTGTAATAAACACTAATTATATTTTCACTATTAGTAGGTATAATAGTTTTAGTAATAATACCACTATTTCCAGTTTCAGATTGAATATCAATATGTGCGTATTCATCATATAATGTAACGTTGTTCGTAAGTCCCCATTTTGAGCAACCGTTAAGTCCTTGTAATTTAGTATCAACATTTACATTATTCGATTCTATTGTTTTAAAATTTTCAATGTATTTAATAATAGCGTGTTGATATTTTACTTTACCCACTAAGCATCCAAGTCTAAAATATTTCCATTTTTTATTAATATCCAAAATAATATTATTATTGTTATTAAAGTCTGCTTTTTTAATACCTTTAATAAAATTTTTAGATTCATCATAAAAAGCTATTCCATCAATATCATATGCAGTGCAATTTGATATTAATATTTGTGTTGTATTTGGTATTTCAATAAAATCTGTTGATTTAAAACCAGTAGGGTTTTTTTTCAGTAGTCCATCTAAAGCGGATATATAACCATCAATATTAAATTTATCTCTACATAAATTCAACACATCTAAATCTTCCTTTAGTGAATCAGTTTCTGCATTTACTTCTTTAAATTTGTCGCCTACGGCTTTGGAGTCGGCAAATGCACCCTCTTCGCTCAAAGTTTTATCTGCGATAGGCTTGTCTGCTAAGCCTGGATACCCAACTGGAATATCTCCGTTTTGAGTATGGATTTTTAAAATTGATTCTGCCATGAACTACCTCCTAAAAAATAAGTACACCATCATCATTTACAGTTGGCAAAATAGGGTTTTCATTTATGCAATCATTTTTTCTACTCCAACAGGGGACACATAAGTAAATTGGTTTCCTAAAACATCTTTTGCAACGCCAATTACAAAGCATCCGTAATCGGCAAGCATATTGCACACAGATTCCTCTGCTTCAACCCAATATTGTTTCTTGACCATACGGTGAAGTTCTGGTAGCAAGCCATAACTGAACATCGCACAATGCCCTAATTCATGAATAAACACGCGGTTCAGAAGTTCTCCACGCAGATTATTTGCAATCGAAATTGTCATTGTAGAATAATCCGATACCGCAAGCGTTCTATTGCCTGTACGGTCAATTAACACGCTGTCGTGTGGAAATACGAACTGAACTCTCCATAAGTCCCCGTTCATATAGAATTGTTTTAGCATGGTTTCTCACCATCCTTTTCATATTAAATCAAGTCCTTTGAATACTTCAAAAATCTTTGGAGATTGAATTGCAAACCAGTCAACAGTAGTTTCGTCATGCCCAAATTGCTCCATATGTTGCCAATTACACTGTAATCCGCTTTCAGACAAGAATGCATGAATGATTTCATGTCTCAATTGCTTTTTCTGCAAGAAATCAAAATCTCCAACATTATTCTGATTATCGGAACGTATGACTATTAGTTTGTTGGTGTTGTCTGTAAAACCATCGTAATTTTCATCTTTTAAATTTCTTGGTTCAATCGTATACTCTGTCCCAAGAATATTTATTTTACATTTTTCCATAATCAATCTCCATAATCAAAAAGTCCCTGTCACATTTCTGTAACAAGGACTAAATTTAATTCTTATTTGTTAATTCATCTGCTGTATCAGGCGAGTTAAGTCAGTTTTCATCGACTGCCTGAGTGTTGCGTCTGCATCTGACCACATCTCTGTAAGATTACGGATAATGTCAGATGTATACTCTTTCATGGAATCATCCATTTTTTTCTTAGATTCTGTATCGTTGGAATCATGGTAATGTCTGCGGTTCTCGCTGTATCTGTCATAGCTTTCGCCATATCTGGACTGCTTATGGTTCATTCCATCCATCCTCATATCACTACGATCTGGATGATATCCCATGCGGTACATATTACGTTCGAACTCTGGATTGTTCAGATACTCTTCCATCCAGTCATCATCTTCCATGTACAGATACGGCTTGTATCCCATACGGCTTCCTCTGCCTTTTGGTGCAAATCTGCCGTTTGCGTAACGATACCTGTCATATCCCATGCGACCAAGATATTTCTCTTCCTGTTCGCATTCGTCCATAGCTTCTACGATTCTGTAATCTTTATCTGCACAAATCGCACACTTTACAGCTTCCATGCAGTCTTTCAAATCGTCCCAGTCTTGAGCGCTGAGATTATCAAAGCCATGTGTTTTGGCTTTTTCCATAGCCCATTTTCCCATTTCCATTGCAACTTTATGCATTACAGTGCCCCCTTTCTAACAGCCTGTGTAACAGGTGTGTCTGTTGTTGGGGCTGTACCATTAATTGCAGTTAAATTATTACTCGGACTACAAGCCGGGTTTCCTAGCATCTTGAATACTCCACCAGTTGCACTTGTAGCTACTCTGGTTGCGTACTTCGTTCTGGTTCTTACGCCACAAGCTGTAACCTGTGCGCAGCAACGATTCTCTAGCGGATACAAAGTTGTTCCTGTTCCTATTTGAATCATTACCGGGGCAGTAATCGTAGTGGCTTCTGGTATGCTTTGTGCGATAACAATGCAATACTTTTCTCCATTGGAATAACTGCCTGCTGGGAGTGTGATTACAAGATTACCTCCTGTAAACGCAACAGCTTGGCTTATTACAAGACGGTTGCAGAGCTTACAAACATTTTTACAACTCATATTTCTACCTCTCAATCAAATAAGAGGTGAGCCGCAACCCACCTCTTAGAATTAGTCAACCTCTAAGGGCGAGTTACTTAGCAGCAACCGTTTCCATATCCGTTGCATCCTGCGTATGCATACGGAGCCGGTACCTGAAATGCAGGAATCGGGGATGGATTGATTGAATTGATTAATCGCTGCGTCTGTGCATTCATTTCAGTTACAATCAGCGCGGACTGGCGATCCTGAGATGCAGCACGCTTCAGATCAGAGTTCTCTGCCTGCAATGTTGCAATCTTATCATTCGTCAAGAAATCAAGGATTGCTCTTGTATTGCTGTTCTGATTGTCCAGAATATCTCTGGTATTGTTGTTCATTGTGTTTTGAAGAGCACAAGTGTTGGTTGCCAGGTTGTAGTTGATACCCTGGATAGCTTCCCTGTTGTCGCAGCAACACTGAGCTAACTGAGACTGCAATGCGTTTGTGTTCTGCATATTAGCTACTGTATCAGCGTTAATTGCCTGTTGAACACCATTGAAGCCCTGAAGCATTCCAACATTCACACCATTGAAACCACTCTGCATGGTATTGTTGAGAGCATATGTGCTGTCACAGATGCCCTGCTGAGTACCTCTGATACCATTCTGAATATCGTTAAGAGCAAAACTCTCATTGATATCTGCACGTGTGGCCCATCCTTGGAATCCAGCACCATTTGCACCATTGCCACCGAAGCCGCCGCCCCAGCCGCCAAAACCTCCCCATCCGAAGATAGCAAAGATCAAGACAAGCCAGATAAGTGAAAATCCATCACCGCCCCACATGTCATTGGCACGGTTATTAGAGCCTGTAGCAGCTGCAATGTCACTAAGGCTGTAATTTGAACCATTCATCATGTTTTTAGTCTCCTTAAATTTTATTTACAATAGGAGACATCCGCGGCTGTCGTCCCAAATTGTAGCGATTTTTAATCACCCAATTATGGGGAAATGTTATAATCCAAGGAATTTCTGGATAATTCCGTCTGGTGATAAGTGCTTTTCATTAAATACATTTTGCTGTATTTGATGTAATTGATCTGTATCACCTTTTTTGTATAAATCCAACGCATTCTTCAATGTCGGATTGTTTCCTGCAAATTTACTCATATCGTTCATCATGTTATCCATACTTCCGAACCTCTGAGAAATCATTTTCTCAAATTGCTTTTTCATCATGGCATTAGGATTGAAACTCATCTTTGCTTACCTCCGTTCTGCTTAGATACCGATGTCTCCGACATTTGTGTCGGGAACATGTTTTTTATTTCAGAAATCTCAGAGCAAACATCATTCCGAAGCTGATTAAACATTGCTTCAATGTCAATCTGTTTTTCTTCCTGCTTTGGATATTGTTCTTCTGGATTTATAAGCCGGTAAACAAAGATTCTGCTTTTTCCGTCTGCCTGCAATTGCTTTTTATATATTTCTGTTCCATCTGTCTTTGGATAGTAAACAGGGTTGCCAGACATATCAACGTCCTTTGCTTTTACAGTATCAATCCCATCAACCATCTGTCCTTGAAGCATTGGCATTTGCTGCATTTGTTGTACAGGCTGCTGCATCTGCATTTGTCCATATGGCATTGCCTGTTGATAGTTATTCTGTAATTGTGCCAACCTGTCTTGATACGGCTGTATTTGTCCGTAAGGGTTGCTCATCATTGGCTGTTGCGGATAATACGGATAACCTGCCATAATCTGTTCCTCCTGTCCGGGATTCAAGAATCATATCCATATCATCTATAGAACGATGCTTTTCCCATATACCCTCGTAAGGGTTTCTTAATATAATCATTACGTTTTCTCCTATGATTATATTATATAGAAAGGAACACTGTATTTGAACGTCACTATTTCGCCACATTTCCGCCATTATACAAAGAAAAGCCCCGAATATACATCGGGGCAACTTTGGTAATTTTCTTTTTTATTTTTCTATTGATTCGGTCTATGGTTCTGGGACTGTACCCCATTAATTCAGATGCTTCCCATAATGTTTTTTCACCATAAGCCCGTAATCGAAATAATTTTTCTTCACGTGAATCAAAACCTGCTTCTTGCAAGTAAAATTTTCTTTCATCTTCTGAAAAATCCGCATAATTCATATAACTCCACCGTCCTCCCTTACAAGTGGAATCGATTTGTTACATAGGAAATACACCGCTCAACATAAATCCTACAACTGCTCCCACGACTGCTGTTATAATGCATACAATAATGGTGTCATAACGTTTGCCAGGGACTGCCATGAGAATTTTTAAATTGTTGTTCATCTCATCGACTGTTTCTTTGATATGATCTAAGTCATTGCTATACAGGGCAGTCTTCTGTTCGAGTTTATTAATTCTAGAATAAAATTCCTTGTGTCTTTCAGACTGCTTTTCCTGCATATCATGAATATTTTTTTCAATTTCTTCGAAGCGGTGATTGTTAAAGCACTCATGTTCACATCCCATCGCTTTTCCTTTCTTTCACTCCCTATAAGATTTTTGCTCTTTCCCTACTTTAACGAGCAACCCTGCAACGTGCCGGGAGGAAAAACACATTGCGTTCCATCCCATCTTTTTTAATTGAAACTTCCAGCAAAAGGAAAAACACCATGATTAATATAAATTTCGGTTTCAGATTCCCAACTTCTATTTACAGAAGATTCAGAATGTGATCCTTGGAACTCTGCCCCCTGTTTAACCAGAAAGTAAAGCGCCAAGTCAAAAATACAATCATAGCATTTTTTCATGTCGTTTTTGATTTTATCATCAGTGTAACTAGAGGGGTAATTTCGCTTATTTTTAAATGAACGAATTGCCCGGTTTACAGAAAGAGTGAGTATGGACTCAGATTCTGGATTATCTGCTAAATAAAGTGATAATTCTTCCATAAGTTCTTCATTCATTTAATTCACCGCCTCTTTCTGCGTTACTGCTGAGATAATATTTCAGAAATGATACCAGCCTTATTTGTTGAGGTCAGGGCATAGCCATTATCACTTGCAAGCTGTCTTAACTGTGGCACAGTCATATTAGACAGCTCACTTTCTGCGTATTTATGTGTTGATTCTTCTGATTCAACACTTGCTACAGACGGTGATTGGCTGTTCACATTGAGACTATGCCCGCTTATTCCCCCTTTGTGCCGATAACGATACCGCCATTAGCTTTCGGAGCAACCGGAACGAATATACCGGACGCTTTTGTCCATACTGCAACCGGATCCTGTGTAGCCCACATGGACAGTGTTACGAAAGAACGGTTTTCTTCCTGAATGAACTGTCTGTATTCAAGTTCCTCAGGCGTCACGCCCCAGAGTCCTGTACCGAAAGAACCGTTTGCATCTGCTTCATACAGAGTAAATACATCTTCTTTGAAGTATCTGCCTGTTTTAAGAGAACCATCTGCTTTTCTGAAGCGGAATTTCTCATCGCAACGATCAATTGTGATTCCGTATTCCTGCATAAGCAGATTTGCAAGTTCCTGTTTTGTCAGAAGACGTTTGTTATCTGCTCCCAGAACTGCTGTCTGCATAGCAGTGTTATTTCTCATGTAGTTAATCATTTTGAGAGAAGTAAGGGCTTTATTAACTACATAACCATTGTCTTCTGCTACAGCTACCATTTTCTGGATATCTCCCATGATATCTGCTTCTGGTGTAGCCCAGTTGGTAAGTGTTACTTTTGCAGTTGCTGGAACACCATAATTGATTCCCATATCAACATGATTTTCTTTGATTGTTACAGCACCAGTAGAAAGGAACTGACCTTTCATGACATTTGCTCTTGCAACAACGCCTTCAAACAGGTTAGCTGCATCGTCAAATACAAAGTTTTTCAGTGCTTCGTTGTCCGGCACACCATTTTCGATTGCCTGACGTAATCTTTCAGACTGATTGATTTTTCTTTTAATGAAAAGTTTTTCAGTCAGTACTTTTTCGAATCCTGGTCTTGTACCGATTTCTGCTTCAGTATCAAGAGCATGAACAAACGCTACTTCTGGAAGTCTCTGTCCGGCCATAAGTCTGTAATATTCGGCTTTCAGATATTGTGTTTTTATATCTGGAAAAATAGTATCAAGGATACCAGGTCTTTTTACATCAAAACTCTGGGAGAAATTAAGTCTCTCTTCCTCTGTGATGGATTCTAAAACATTAAATGGCATTTGTTATACCTCCTTAATATACTGGATCTTCTGTGACCACAAAAACGATACCTGATTTCTCAAGTTCAGTTTTTGCAGTTTCATCAACTGTTACCGGGAGTCTTTTTTCAAGAACACGACCTGCAATAATCACAGAAATCGGTCTCTTAGTATCATCTGTCATATCAACATCTTCAAACACAATGCCGATTGCGCCTGTTGCATTTGTCGGATACACGGAACCTGCTTTGATAATTTTCTTAGTTCCAACTGTTTCAGCATTTGTCTGATTTGCTGTGTAAGTTTTGAGTACTAATCCAACCTCAGATTCAAGGATGTTAGGTCTGGATTCATACTGCTCAGTTTTCATAAAAGCCATGTCTTTTTCTCCTTTACTAAAATTAAATATTTACCGGGGCATTATCATCTGCCGCCTTGGCTTCTTGATTCATTCTTGCTGAGTACGCTTTTGCGTATTCAGATGCTTCGCTTTTCTTTTCTGGTTCTCCACCAGATTTACCGCCACCGGGATTAGGTGTATTTTCAAGTGCTTCTTTCTCCCAAGCTGCTTTTGCGGTATCAAGAGCGTTTTTATTTTCTACGGAAATTCCATCGACAAATGTCTGGGCTTCTTTAAGAGCATCCTTTGCATTCATATTTGAAAATGCTTTGATTGCTCCCGCATAGGCATCTCCTTTCATTCCTGCGTTTGCAAAAATAGAAGTAATTTTGCCTGTCAGAGCTTCCTTCTGGGAAGTTGCAAGTGCAGATTCAAGATCAGAAATTCTTTTCTCGTTTGCAGCTTTTTCTTTCTGACGTTCAAGTTCTGCTTTTTCTGCATCAGTCATGTTTTGCTGTTTCAGCTCATCAAGTTCTTTTTGCAGTGCTTCTGCCTTATCAGCTTTTTCTTTAAGGGAAGTGTTTTTGTCTTTTTCCTTTTTTACTTCTCCTGTGACGGAATCAAGATATTTGGTCACCTGTTCATCAGATGGTTCCTCAATTCCCATACCGATAAGTACTTGTTTTGCCTGTTCTCTTGTCATGAAATCTCCTTTCTTCCAGATCATCACACTTTTTTCACACGGTTCGCTCCGCATATGACCTGCACCCGATTTACGCTCACGGGCTGTTGCAATATTTTTGAGTATTAAAAAAGAAATCTCAGTTTCCCAAGATTCCTTAAATAATTAATGTAAAAACGTTTATTCTTCGTCAGTGGAAGAAATTATTGCTGATTGATTTTGAACTGATTTCTGACTAAAATTGTCAATCAATTCTTGTGCTTTCTGCGTTTCCTCTTCTGGATTCTTATACAATGACTGCATATACGGAAAACTCATTTCGTATACTTTCTGCGGATCACTAAATAATCCACAAGTAATAAGTGCAATGAGCGGATGTATTTTATTCTTAACCAGATAATCGAGGGCCTGTGCTTTAACAAGCATGTTATCCGTTGGGTTTCTGGTAATTTTTACATCAAAATCTCTTGTCGAAAGTTTTATATCACCAGTAGTATTTCTTATAATGTTAAGTATTATTCTGGCAGATGCTTTCTCAGCTTCACGGATAAAAGGTTCATCCAATTTGGCTCTACGCTCTGCGAAGTCCCAACCATTGCGGAGATATACGGCTTGACCGGTATCTCCCCCTGTGTTCTGTTGTCTATCTGGCATTCCTTCAACAATCAGCATATTGCTGTAAATATCATCTTTAGCAACTTGACTTTCTGATTGATTCAGTTCAGCAGTCATCAGTTCAACATCCGACTGGCATCCATTGCTGGTATCTTTAACAGATATAGCGCCAAGTTTTACCATCTTGAGGAATTCGTTCTCGTCAATCTCACAGTTCTTGAATTTCATAAAGGCTTGAACAAACTGTTCAACTCCATCCATTCTGTTTGACTGCATGTTATTGATTGTATCGAACATTGTGATTGCTATTTCAACATCAGATAATCTGTCATGATTGTTTGGATATTCAATAATTGGAATGTTTCCAAAGCCATTCAGACCGGCTTTTTTAATCTTTCCATTCTGCACAATAAAATACTGGTTTTTTGAATAGCACTGATAATACTGTTGGTCATCTTCGTCTTTTAATATCTGAACCGACATCAGTGGTTTTCCGGTGCCTTTGGAATAAACAATGTAGCAATCTCCCGGATATGGAATAAAAATTCTAAATGGCGGGATGTCTGAATCCGCTGTCCAATCTTCTTCACGAAGAATGCACTTGTATGCAGTGCCTACTGCGCTTTGATATGTCCCTAATTCAATATTTCTGGCTTCTGCATTTGCTTCGTCCAGATAATCATTAAACAAATCCACCTGCGCATTGGTTTCTTCGCTTGCATTCTTTTTCTTACAAACAAACTGAATTGGTTCTCCGTATGTCTGAGATGCTTTGAAGCGAACAACTTCAAGTGCATGATTCTCGCATACTCTGTTATTAATTTCAGGACGTACAAGTTTTTCTCTGTAAAGAACTGGCTGGTCGCCTTTGTAGTATCTATACAGATAATCAATCATAGTTCTGTTTCTATTGTGAACACCGATTGTATCAGCAATCACTTTCAGTACATTTTCTGGTGTAATTTTGTTTACTCCGGTATATGCTACCTTTCTGCCAAATTCACCATGGCAGAGGTCAATATAATTCATCTTATTTCTTGCCACTGCCCGTACCTCCTTTTAGGCATGAAAAAAGCACCGAGTTTTCGCCCGATGCTTCATACATTTTCATCATATATTATACATAACCGGAAAGTTATATTCAGTAAGAAAAGGTGTTAACTTTTAAAATTAAGCATTTCTTTTACGTAATTTACTGCTTTCCCGTGAAATTGTTTAATATATTCTTCATTGTATTCCATTTCATCTGCAATGACAGTTAGCTTTTTTCCCTCTACGTATCGTTTATACAAAAAATCATAATACTGGGGATTTTCCACAGACTCTATAACATCTATAAGTTTCTGCTTTTTCTCCATAAGCTCTACCACATTGTCAGCTAGTTCTCGCTGCGCATCCACCAATTTTGCAATTGTATCGCCTATTTTATCTTGGCTTCCAGAAGTTTGAACACGTTCAATGCCATACGTCGAAGCACTAATGCTAGTAGCAAGCAATTTTAAGTGTTCGATTTCTTCCAGTTTGTTATTTATAATTTTTTCGTATCGTTGAATTTGATTCAGATACTCCTTTATATCCATACTATCTCCTTCCCCACATAAAATTCTTAGTTGCTGTAACTTCTGCAAATCGTTTTTGAGTCAGAGTTATCATAAGTTGTGTAACACCATCTGGTGCATCGTCGTGATCGTTGTCGCCAATATACACAAAAGTGGTCAACTGTTCCATTGCTTTTGAATATTCCTTGTTTTGGTATTTAGGTGCTAGAAATATGAATCTTCTTTTAACATCTCCAGAGTACTGATTGATTTTTTCTTTTTTAGCTTGCTTTGATGGAGCTTTTGTGCTGGTAGTGCTGCAAGCATATCCATGTTCTTTTAGTCTTCCGCTGACATAATAAGCATACATATCGCCACCATTGTTAGCTTCGAAATTGATAGATTGGATCTCATTTCCCATAATTCTTCCGACAACCAGTGGAAGTGTGACTTCCTTCGGACCTGTATTAAAAATCCAGTCATAAATGTATACATCTCCGTTTTCAAATTCCGCACCAACCGGCATGGACAAACTATCACCACCGCCCCACGCAACGTCACAAGCAGATACGTTCTTTACAAATCCGCCCTCTGGAAGAATTCCATTGTAATATCTTAGTTCATCTTCTGCGAACATGATTCCTTCACGCAAGAATGGTTTCTGTTGATATTTAGCCTCCCATTCGTTAGCATCAAGTCTGGCTTTCATATCTACATAATACTTCGTAGAAAAACCAACTCCATAATCATATTCAAAGTTTGATTCACCATCGTCATTCAAGGCAGGAATCTTACGGAACCGATACAATGGATTATCTCGATTGAGCTTTTCAATTTTGCCTAATGGGTCGTACAGGTTCCATCTTGTTCCAACCATCAACTCTCTTGCCCCATCAATTTTACGGTCAACCATTTTGTTCAGATACTCTTGATAGGTATTCTCCAAACGAGTAGGGCTTAAAGAATGCTGCCTGTCTCGAACAAGGTCATCCACATACAAATATCCATCAGACGAAATATCAACAGCACCCGTCCATGTTCCCTCGATACCGCGGCAAGTCATTGTGGCGAATCGATCTGGCTTGTCCAAATTTATCTCAAAATCATCGGCACTTTGCTTTTGCAATTTTGATTTTGGAAATATCTCACTGTAAGTGTATTCTTGTGTGCTTATGAGATTCAGAAGCTCACCATAGAAACCCTTGGCCAGTTTTCCAGAGTGACCGCCCATTGCATTGTGGCTGTTTGGTCGTCTTCCCATTATCCACGACATAAAAAATATGCACATAGTACTCTTACCAACACGACTTGGTAACGATAGACCGTAAAATTCAATTATCCTATCTTCCAAATCCTGTAAATCTTGAGCGACTACTTGGAGTGTTTTTTTTCTTGGGATATAGAACTTTTTGCTGTCCGGTCTATTCTTCTCCATGTATAACAAATAACTCTCGAACGCCCATGGGGATTCCAACAGTAAATACTGCCAGTAAATATCATCAAAATTACCGCTTCCAGTCAGTGCCGCGTTTCTTGCTGCAACTGTATGAGCGTACCGACTGACTTTCATTGCCATGTTCCGTGCATCTGGATTATCCTTGAAAGGAAGGTCAATATTCATATTCAAAAGTAAATCAAGGCAGTCCTTCTGATTTTGACAGACTGTCATATCATCATTAATGATTTGATTTAAAATTGCCCGATACCATTCAATCGAACCTTCTGTGAATTTTTGCATAAAAATAGAGCCAGACCTCCTTTCTTCTTAGGATTTAGTCTGGCTCTCATGTGGCTCTCTGACTGATTTATTTATTATTCAGCATTCTCATTGGCTGTCATATCTCTTGTATCTACGATGGTAGAAGTGTTACTTCCCTGAATCTTCGGAACTTCACCATTCCATTTATCAATTTTCTGCTTTTCAATTAGTTCAGGGGTAAGCGATTCTGCAATCTTTCTGTTTGCTTCCGCTTCGGCTTCAGCTTTAATCTTAATAGCTTCGGCTTTGCCTTCCGCATCAATTTTGGCTTGTTCTGCCTGAATAGCTGCTTTTTCTTTTTCCTGTTCAGCAGCAATCAGTGCAACTTCTTTATCTTTATCGGCTTGTACTTTGGCTGTTTTAGCTTCAATATTGGCCAATTCAAGCTCTTGCTGTGCATTTACTTTCTTTTGGATTGCAGCTTGTGTTTCATCATCAGTGGAAATAGAAGTAAAGTTTACTGTATCAATAATGATTCCGTATGGTTCAAACTTCCGTTTAAGATATTCGTCAAGTGCTTCATTCAGTTCCTGGCGCTTATCACCAAAAACATCTGTTACTGGATACTTCGCTGTTACTTCCTGCGTCCATGCTTTCATTTTCGGCTTAATAAAGGTATTTTTCACAGATTCCCCGGATTGCCCTTTGAACTGAGTAAATACATCAGTTACTCTGCTCTGATCGAATTTATACGAAAATTCCAAATCAACTAAAAGAGATTTGCCATCTGCTGTTGGTGTCTTAAAACTTTCGTCTTTTGGAGAATCGCCTTTATCTTCAGATGTAAGATAAGACTGTTCGATTCCAACAGAATACAGCGAAGTTTTTACTGTAGGTGAAATCAAATGCCATCCCTGCGTAAGTACATTCTTGGAGATTCCCCCGTTCATTTTGTACTCGACCGCAATGTAACCGGCTGGAACCCTTACACTACACTTTGCAATGCATATAAGTCCTGCAATGATTGCAACAGCTAATCCGATTCCACCTAAAAGTCCTTTCTTCATTCTTTGTCCTCCTTGTTTTGACTTTCGTCTTTATTTAACTCATCAATAGCATTTCTGCCAATGTGATTCAATAATTTACCTAGTGGCTGAAATAATTTGTAAAGCAGAAACCATACTGCCACTGCTCCACATATCACTAGAAATATAAATACTGGATTCATACATTCACCTCACAATGCTTCTAAGTGAATCCCACCACTCGTCTTTTTTATTTATATCTTCTTCTCGTTTATATTGAATTTTTATTTTATATAGTCCAGAATCAGATACGTGTGGCTCAACATGTAAGAATTTGAATTTCTTTTTAAGATATCCTATTTCAAAAACACATTCTTTTGGAAAAACAGTATAAAGTGTGACAAATTCTACAAAAATAATTCTCTTATCTTTTTCATGGTACACATCAATATTTGCCAACGCATCGACAACTTTTTTGTCTTTAGCAAAAATCTTTATTGGAAAATTTACTACAAAATATTTGCTCATACATTAACCTCAATCTGGAATACCTAATTGTTTGTAAGTAAATACCGCTGTATATTTCTTTCCGCATTTGTAACAAGTTTCCGTAATAGTGCAAGTCTTTTCTTTATCATTACATTTCGATTCTGTATCCGAACTTTTGAACTTGCATCCACCTGTCGAAATACATTTAATCTGTTTTGTGTTCATCTTGTTCTCTTTGTAAAACTTTTCTGATGCAATCCTCAACAAGTATAAAGTCTTTATATGACATACGCATCTCGCAATTGTAAAAATGCTTTCCAATTTCATTTACAATTAATTTATAAATTCTAAACTTGGTTTCTTCCGAAAGTTCGTCCAGTTCCACAGGTTTAGTCTTTTGAAGTTCTTCCGCATCGCTGGCAACTGTTTTAATAACATCTTCATCAGGCACTTTTATAGAATCAATAGTTCTAACAATGTACGGAGTGTTTTCTGAACGCGATATAACCTTGCGCCATTCAGCAACAGTTCTTTCACCTGCGTCTTTCTGAATGAAAGTGTTCAAAGTGTTTCCCCTATAACATTTTATCACTGCATCATCATTTTTTATTTTTACTGAATATTCATTTTGGAATTCAAACGCAATGTACTCAGTATAAAATTTTAAAACGGTCTTTGTAATTGGCGGATAAGATATAAGAAGAATTTCCTCGATATCAATCTGCGCATATGTTTCTATTCCAAGTTCGATGATCTCAATCGGAATCCTTTTAACCACAATTCTCATACATTCACCTCAAACTCTTTCTTGCAGTTACTTCCCTTGCACTTCAATTTAAGATGCTGAATTTTTGTATCTTGACTAATCAGAAGTGCTTTCTTCTCACAAAAAGGACAGCAATACCACAGTTTGCCATTGATGTTCTTTATTAATGCCCGTCCGTCCCACGGCTCCGGTGGGTTCATTACCTGAGAGAAATCTATCCCCTCAGATTCAAATGCTGATTTGATGCTCATTAAAAAATCTCCTTAAATTTTCTGCCGATCAAAACCATTGTCTTTGTTTCCCCAATACGGATATTGCTCTAAGCATTTTCTCATATACTCATGCGGATATGATTTCGCAAAGTCAGCAATTTCTTTGACAGGTGCCTGTTGTATCTTCGTCCTCCATTCTGGATAACCTTTTGTTTCTACGCCCATGTCAGTTCACCCCATGAACCTTTCTTAGATTTGCATAATATCGGTCAACTATCACATCCAATGCGGTCTGAAGCTGATTGATTGTGATGCAATCGGACTGATGCTGTCTGTGATATTTTGCGATTTCTATAGATTCGTCGTAAAATGGTGTATCTGTCTTTTCGTCCACCTGTTTTTTTAACTCGTTATTATAAGCACACATATTATCCAGTTCAGCCTGAAGCTCATTGATTTTCTCATTTTTGTCCAGAATTTCATGTTGCTTTGCTTCGCTCTCATCAGCCAGACGAACAACTTCTTCTTTCAGCTGATCTACTGTCCATGTTGCCATGTCTTCAATTCTCATAACTGCCTCCCTTAGATTTTGGTAAACGTTTCCATATCATAGTTATCACGGATATAGTCCACGCATTCACACAATTTCTTACGCAAAACTAAATCATTTGCGATGTCTGGATGCAAGGTATATAACATGCAACTGTTTTCTTTTCCGTCTTTCTGAAACTTCTTCCAGTCAAAAGTCATTGTGAACAATGGAATCCTCGTGAGATTTTTTGTCTTCTGTCTTATATAGAGATTGCAGAGTTTCTTAATCATGGCATCTTCTCCTATCTTGTAGACCACGTAACTATTTTATTCTTGCACTGTGGGCATATGATATATTTCTGCTTACGTCCACGTCCAGATGGCATATTTGTAGAAAACATTTTTTCTATGCATTCTTCTTTAACATCTTCTTTTTCATCGTATTGCAACACTGCTCCGCATTTTCCGCAATTTATTCTTTTTAATGTTCCAGGAACTAAAATTTTAATCATTTTATATCACCACATTCCTCTATTAGTGCTTGACTCTCCAAGAAAGTTAGGTTGACAATCTTTTTTATCAAGTAATGTGGCCTTTGCGTTATAAATCGTCTTAATCCTATCAGATTCGAGACAAAATTCACTATTAAATTCAGTTTTGCAGTTTGTACAAATCCATTCTGCATCAGTTCTCAAACCTGCAGCATCTACGTCGCCGCCAAAGATATCCACTCCTGTATTGATTACCGTTCCTCCACAAAGTGGACATTTACGTTTATCTCGTAACAATAAATCATTTTCCATAATCTCATTTCTCCCTGTCTTCCCTATGTTTCATCTGGCACTCAATCATCTTCGCTACATTCTCACGTTCCTGTTTTATTCCATGTCCTTGACGGAACAACTCGCATTCGAGAATATTTCCGCACTTGGAACATTCATCGTTGATTTCTTTGCCCATTATCTTCATCTTTAATTTCTTCCCAACATTCACAACTGTCATCAAGACATCTAAAATCTGCACAATGTTCACTGTCGCCATTACAGCAGACACCTTCGTATGTTGCGTACCATTTGCATGTGCAACAATAATCTTTTTCTTCCATAAGCCACCTTCCTAAACAAAAATTCCAGTACACGGACTTGAACCGTAACTAGCCACCCAACGTGGAGTACTGGAAACCAAACTATACCTTAGGAGTAATTTATTCCTACGATGGCAATCCGCAGGAATCGGAAAGGCAGGATTCGAACCTGCGGCCTCACTTTTGTAGTGTGCTCTCACCCCTGAGCTACATTCCGTACCGCCTGTCACGGTCAGTTTAGAAACTGAGTTGATTTTCGCACTTTATTTATTCCACTGTAATACAATCGTATCTCTCTGAGTTAATCGTATTTTCCATAGCTTCAATCGGATTGTATCCAAGGTTCTGTAACACCTGTTTGAACACTGTTACCGACTGACCACTTGCAAGCTGTACGCCCTTTCTCTTGGCATCTGCATGAAATACATCGTGTCTGCTTTCGACATTCCAAAAAATAACGTTTGGAATAATATATCCAGCTTTTTGGAATTTCTTTTCCATTTTGTCATAGAAAGACCAATTCTTATCTCCGCAGTAATCAATTTCCATATCGGAAATAACAACTATAGCTTTCGGCATTTCTTCTTGCGAAACGTTGTTCTCTTCAGCAATATCAAGTACTTTCTCAAATGCTGCTTTAAGATTTGTATTACCGCCCCAATCTGCATTTTCGGCATTTTTTATTTTCTGGTGAAGTGTTTCACCCTTTAATGCAACAATCTGTGGGTTTGTTGAGAAAGTCATGAAAAGGTTATGATATGCACCCGTATTTCTTTCAGCGAAATATATTGCCAATCCAATTGATGTTGCCATTGGTCTTCCACACATTGAACCAGATACATCAGCCATTATCAGTGCATTTGTTCCCTGTTCTACATAGTTCGGAAGTGCTTTCCACTGTGCTTCAAGAACTTTATTATTTTCTCTTCCGTAAAGAACTTTCTCTACAATATCGTATGGATACAGGGTTGAAGCATTGATTTTAACTTCGCCTTTGTCGGCTTTATTGATAAATTCGGCGAATCCTTCTGGGTCATGTTTCGCAAAGGCTCTACGATAAATCATCATTGCACGGCTTGGGACTTCTAGATATTTAATCTCGTTCCACTTGCCGGCAGACATAAGGCTTTCAACTACACCTATCTGCTTTCTCATACTACGGACAATTCTCTTGAAGTTATATACTGGATATCCCAATTTCTGAGCAGTCAGGATTCCTAACTTTCTAGTTTCCGGGCTGCTTGCATCAGCTGTCTTAATCCATTTTGCAAGTAATGAAATTGCTTTCCCTTCATTAAGATTCTTTAAGTCTTCCTCGAACTGATTCTTCATGGCTTTCCACATATCATCTTCCAATGGTGTTCCAATCAGTTCGTACAGATCGTCATATCTTCCATACACTCCGATTAAGTCAAGATTCGGCCTAAGTGCTTCTGGGTGATGTTCTGCCATATATCGAATGATTGTACGGAAAGTCTTTCTTTCTCCAAGTCCACAACGAATATCTCTTGCATAGAAAACTATCTTTGTGGCAAAGAGTTTATCTTGTGCATATGCTTCTGAGAACAATGTAGTGATTCTATTCTCATCAGCATCTCTTAATGCTCCAATAGTTCCGAACAGATCAAGCCTTGCATCGCTTGTAGTATTTAATGCGACTGCTCCGTTCTCAGTTCTTGTAAATTTGTTCTCTTCTTTCATTGCATTTGCAAAATCCATGTTTTTCTCCTTTCAGGACACGAAAATATAAAATATTCGCCTAAGATTTTATTAAGAAATAAGTTGCTGTAAGTGTCCCCTAAAATTTTCATGATGCTTTTGGTTTTTATGATTAACAGTCATATCCAGAATAATTGCTGTAAGCACCACATAGTGGCAAGGGATGGACTCGAACCATCAACACGTACCTTGTAATGGAAGAATTGCTGTAGAAGTCACAAACATGACTTACAATCTTTTACTGCTCTACCAATTGAGCTACCTCGCCATATTTACCGCCTATAACGGTCAATCACTCCAATGAAAGAGCAATTGGGTTGAGTTCCACATTCATAGAAAGAAGGTGTATTGAGAATTTGTTTTAATACGCTGAACGATAGACGGATTAATTGCAGGAGGCGGAATTGAACCACCATTTCGGGCTAAGGAGGCCCGCGAGTTACCTCTACTCCATCCTGCGTCAACCCGGACACCCCGGGTTAGCAATGATTTTTTCGTGTTATGCTTTCCACTAGGCAATTTTTCATAACTTGGACTATCGTTTTTTGCCAACCTGACGGCTTTTTGGTAACCGTGGTATGCTCCACGGAGTTGTTTCGGATATTATTATGCCTTTGACTTTATGTTTCTTGAAAACTCCCTTGTCATCAATGCGCGCTTGTGATGGCTTATTGAAACTAAGAAACATTTATCGGACGGGAAATCAGATCAAGCATAAGCCTATGCCGTTACATACCTTTGCTCATTCTGATTCACATACGCTCATCCGAAAGTTTTTTCTGCCCATAAAACGGATGGGTAGCATACGGAAGAAATGGAAATTCTGAGATTCGAACTCAGGACTTCCCGGTTATGAGCCGGACGTTCTAACCGCTGAACTAAATTTCCTGAGTAGAAGCAGTCTCCCGGATTGCAGATTTTGAGTTGATTTGCTTCTACTGTTGCGGTTCTTTGCCACCAGCCGCAACAAAGGTCATGGCAAAATAGAGTACCTCGTTTTTACGAGGATTCCCATCCGGGACATTTGAAGCCCCTTTAATCAGCTCCGTTGAGCTAGATGGGTTTTCGTCGGAGGGTCTATGTAAAATAAACCATTGCCAGGTACATGCGCAACCTAGCAAGCTGGGCTAGTGGGATTCGAACCCGCGAATACAGCAGTCAAAGTGCTGTGCCTTACCACTTGGCGATAGCCCTAGAATCTTTCTCCCACTCCGCACCATTACAAAAGCAGGAGAAAGAATTGAATGTGTGATAATATTTTTATTATGTGCTCTACAATTGCAACACAACTTATGTGGAGAATCAGCGTTTAAATAACTAAGTTGTTCTCTTTTTTTGTAGAGTCATATTTGCTAAATCGGATGTCTCGATCGTTTGCTTGCATACCGCTCCACTACCGGACAAGCACATCCTTTCGCATTGCTTATATGATTAACCCGTTCTTCGATAACAAACAGGATAATCTGCATCGGAAATGCTAAAAGCATATAGTTTACCTCGCTGTGCAGATTAAAACTGTATTAAGTATCATTCCTGCTTCCATCAGCAAGAAGAATGCTGTGGAAAATTGATTGCCTTTGTAATTCCGGCTCATTAAAAATGCAGCTAATGTAGTAAATATCAGAATATTAATTGCTACTGCGATAATGGTTAATGGTAATCTCATTGTTCCTCTCCAATCATAAAATTAAGTATCTTCTCTGCGATTTCTTCTTCCGGCTCAAATGGTAATCCACAGTAATTGTAATGCTCTAAGGCCGATTTTAGGCTTGCTTTGAAGCCGTGGTAAATTTGCCCGTGTTGTAACAGTTCGTGCCTTAAAACTGAAATTGCATCAGTAATTGATTGAGAAGTAAAACTAATTTGTGCCAAGCACTCCACTTCAATATCCGGTTCTGCCATCATCTCGAATACAAATGTCGGAATCTCGTCAACAGCAATATGGAAATCAACAGACTTTACTCTTGGGACTTTATTCCCATCAATAAAACACTGCGTCCCTCTCCAATCATACGGACTCGGATTTATAATTTTCACAACAGGCATCTTTGCATCCCCTTTCCTGTGCTTTGCAATACACCAGAAGATGGTCCGCAATCTCTCTAAGCTGATTTGTGTCGTATTTCGGGCAAGTTAATGGTTCTTTATCCCCTAAATCAGCACTTACTTCGGCATTAATCAGCATCGTTGCTACATCAATCGGTTTATCTGGAAGCATTAAATCGTCCTGGTTCTTATGTA
>ERZ773149.211-NODE-211-length-62415-cov-7.224567_pt1 | contig 62415 bp, 52 predicted proteins | sample MGYA00511081_ERZ773149 | MGnify/ENA primary metagenome ERZ773149 (study PRJEB29015, sample SAMEA2737846) | human gut metagenome | biome: human gut; feature: human-associated habitat; material: faeces | place: China | collected 2012 ...
CTTGTCTCGTATTCTAATCTCTTCTTTTCATCTGCGCTTAATTTATCCAATACGTCATATGCTTCTTCCAATTCAGAATTTTTCTTTGCCATTTCTTCAAAATCCTTTCTGGTTTTTCCTCCAAGAAAGCGCATCCACTGCAACAGGCTTGTCTCATTTTTCTCTTCCGGTGGAAGTTTTGACAATTCTAAGATATGCATCTCCATAAGATCTGTATACTCTTTTCCTGTCTTTGTATCACAAAATGCAATTCTCCGATAGCACTCTTTATCATCTCGAAAATGATCATATGCAAGAATACTCACATGGATACACTTCTTCAACCGGTCGTATCCCTCGCCTTCTTTTATTTCACTTGTATACATTGCAGCTCTTTCTCACAAATTGTTATAATTTCTTTCATATAATCCACAAAAGAATATTCTATTTGTTCTTTTCCCGGATTCATCGCAAGTTTTTCCATACTGAGGATCAGAATCATACGGATATAACGCTGAATATACTCTAATCTCTTCCAGTCAGTTGAACCGACCGGGTACTTATTTCTGATTTCCTCAAGAAGTGTAAGATCTCCAAATGCAAGCGCATCTTTAATTTTCGTAAGAAGTTCTGTATCCGTACATTTTACAGGCAGTCCTGAACCTTCCAAACTGAGAAACTCTCAATGTACCACAGCGAAAAAGTCCAATCATTTCCTCATACACTTCTTCATTCTCCAAAATACTTAAAAATGCTTCTGAATCTGTCAACTGATTAAATGAAAGCACAACCTGATTTCCATTCATCACTATTTCTTCAAAAAGAGCCTGCTGCCCTTTTATGATTTCCGCTTTAGAATTTCTGACAGAATCTAATTCAAATAAATATACAAGCATTTTTAATTCCCTCTTCAAATTATTTGTATTATTCTACTTTAACATATCTAAGTTCCTTCTTATCCCTGCATAATATTTTGAAGTTTTTCGCTTTCAATACACTGAATACAAAGTTTCTTATTTCTAAAGAAATTCTGTCTTTTTACCATATATTTGCAATATCATTTTGCTTTCAAATAGGCTAACTTTCAATCTTTTCACTTTCCATGGCGATTATTATTCAAATTAATTTCTGCAAACATTTTCTTTTTATCCAAATATTTTCGTGGTATTTTTTCTTTATCACTTAAAACCTCAGAAACTAACTCTCCAGAATTTTGTCTCGGTTTCGAAAATACTTTCATTTTTTCTTTTAATGCTTTCTGCCTTGCAATAGTTTTCAACTGATCTTTTAGTTTTTTTGTTTCTTCAGTCAATGCAGGATAAATCGTCGATTTGCTTATTCCAATTAATCTTAATTCTCTTTTCAAATCTTCTATTGAATCCGGAGAAATAGGGATTTCTTTTATTACAAAATCTCTGTTTTCTTTTATATCCCCATCCGTATAATATAAAATAAAGTCACCCTTTTGATTTCTAATTCGTTCCGAAAGAACACAACCATTCACAAGAACCATAGAATCTAGTCTCTTTTTTTCATTCGGTTCATCATTATAAAATCGCTTTAAATCGCTGTTAATTAAATATCCTGCACTTGTTTTCTTAGCATAAACCAAATAAATTACAGGTTCATTTCCATCTTTCAGCTCAACTTCTTCTAATGCAAAATAGAGAGCAACTAATGGATTCTGTGTTACATCCAGTACTCTTGTAGGGAACCCATAATGTTGTAAGATATTAATGATACTAATCAGGTCATCAAATTCAATGTTTTTAAAGTAGTCGTAATTTTTCTCAATAAATTTATATATTGTATTAAGTTCTTCTTTCTTATCTGAATAAAATGGTACACTAGCATATTGCTTTTTTTCACGATAAAACGTTGGCAAAAGCATCCACCCGGCTTTTGTTCCATTTTTTTGACCTCGATAATAAATTTGTTCATCAAAAAATTCAGATTTAAACTCACTAACTTCCTTCAGTAACTCTGAAATAGTATGTATCATATGTATTAATTCACTTTCATTTGTTGTAAAAATAAATGTTTAATCTCCTGATCTGACATTCCAATTTCTTTTAATAATTTTATCATTTCCATTGGTGACATGTTATCAATAGTATTCTGATTTTGTATATACTGAATCAAATCAACAAAGCCATTCCATAATTCCATGTATTCCTCTGCTATATCTCCTCCTGCATATTTGTTATATATTTGTGTTATTCTCTTTTCAAAATCATCATTCTTCTTTTGTGTATCAACATTTTCAAACATAACATATTCCTTTCTTATTGCAATTATCAAACAAATTCATATATTGTTTTGCATTCAATATATTTTTATTATATTACTTCTGTCAGAAAAGAACAATGTAGCATATACTGAATTTTATATCTTTCTCACAGCATGTATTGCCAATCCCCATTGTATTTATATTCATCTATAATACTATGGTATTCACTGTCCCCGCACTTTTTAATGTATTCCTTATATAATTCTACACAGATTTGCTTTTTCCCTACTTTCAGACTATTTGCTTTATTTTTCAGTTTTAACAAATCCGTCAAATTGGCTTCAAGATCGTGTGCTCTTCCTGAAAAGTTTTGTGCATTTGCAAAGCAAACCAGAATTGCAACCGCTACTGTAAAGCATACTGAATGCTGTGAGATAAATTCCCCATTTTTCATTATACTACATACAGATAATAACGCCGTAAAAACAGAATAATATATCTCTAAAATTTTTGTCCAAAAATTTTGTACTCTTAATCTTTGATACGTAATATTACGCAATTCATAAGTTTTTTCTATTTCTTCTTTTAGTTCTCTTTCGCTCATATCTTTACTTTGATTATTCTTCTTACTATTACTCATACTTATTTTCTCCTGATCACAATGCAATACCTCTACTTATTCTACTCCATACCACATATCAGAATATACAAGTTTCAAGTAATTGTGCAAAGCATCTTTCCATTCTACATATTTCTGATAATCCGTATTCCAATTACCTGAATTCATTTTTTCAAGACACTCTGCTGCCCCCTCTTTGCCTGAAAGTATTTCATTCAATAGCTTCTCCCTAGGAACCGCTATCGTTTTTCTGTAATCTGGAAACTCACCCATTTTCAGCAGATATTTTCCTACCGGTGAATTTCCATTCATATCCTTAATATGTTTGTCAGCTATTGTTAAATCTCTTTCCTCAATCTCTAAAGAAACAAACGGTGGAAACAGAACTTCCAGTTCATCATAATTGGAATACTCTTGTATCGTTACAAACTGCTGGTAATCTGCATATGGTGTATTCTCTGAAACCGCTATTTCTAAAAGTATTACATTATGTTTATTACTAAATTCCTCATCATAATCTTTTTTAGTACAAGAAACAAAGGAGCCTGTATGTCCCATCTTATATGCATTTAATGAATTTTCACGATCTACTCTTTTTACCACTGGGATAGATAATGACTCTCCTTTTTTCTGACACATCGCCCAAAAAATTCCTTTGTAAATATCAATTGTGTCTTCAACTCGTTTAATATACATAGGATTTAAGCATTTATGTTCTTCAAATATTCGTTCTTTTTCATTTGCATATCCATCAAAGAGCAGGGCATTTAACATACGGTATGCATCTTTGTCTCCCCAAAACCAGTCATCCTCCGTTGCATTAGGTCTTTCTTTATTATATAGCATTTGAAAACCATTTTTCTCTGTTCTTACCTTGATGTCTCCGCCATAAAATCTCAATAAATCAGTTTCTGTTCTTTTTGCCATATTGTTGTATCTCCTTTATCATTTGATTCGTATTCAAAGTTTTTGCAAAATTTTCTCTTCACATTTTATAAAAATGCAAAAAGACAAAGCCTCCCGATCCCAAGGAAACTCTGCCTTTTTATCACCACAAAATAATTATACCACTTTTTGTTAAGGCTCAATAATTTTTACTTTCGGAGATTCACAGGATCCTTTTTGAAATTTCTCTCATTAATCCAAATACTTTTTCAATTCAATCAATAATTCATGAACCTTTGTCCCCGGGTCATATTTTGATGGCAAATCTTTTTTATCGTTAAAATCAGCCATTCTTCTTTTTGCATTTTTTATAGCTGTATTTACACCATCATATGAGTTCACTAACTTGTATATATCTTCATAATTTTTTCTATAACATCCCTCACCAAGGCCATACTGTGCAAATACTTCGTCAAGCTTTTTATTCCATTCTTCCCGATGAAGTGCAGAATCACTATAAGCAAAATGCATATATAACCAATATTCAAATGATTGATTGCTCCAGGCAATATTATATCCCATACTCTGTCCACGTTTTATTGCTTCGTCAAAATCATTAAAATCATCCTTATCAAATACGACCCAGATATTTTGATAAATAATTCTTGCTTCTTTGACTAATCTTTCCGTTATTTCAATTAATTTTTCGGTTGAACTTCCTTGTCCATAAACATCAATCGTTGGAACTTCAATAACATCAACTGCTCCTCCAACTTTTTCTTTTATCAACTTTTGGATACCTTTAAAATAAAAAGGCTCTGTTCTCTCACCTTCAGTCACAATTAGAAAAGAGTTTGCTTTCGGAGTTTTAAACTCTCGCTTTCTTTGCTTTCTTTGTTCTCTTCTCTTTTTAAACAAATCATCTGTTCCCATAATTATTCGCCTTCTTTCAGCTCAATTTCCTTTAGATTCGGAATGCCTCCATATACACCAGCTAAATAATCTTTTTCAAAAGATGCATCTGATCTGACTTTAAAATCTGATAATGCTACTAATTCTGAATATCCAAATTCATCTTTTTGAACAAACCAAATTTGATCTCTTCTGAAAAATCTTCTGTCCATTAATGTAGTATCATGCGTAGTATAAATTAATTGAGCACTGGAATTTTCTTCATAAAACAAATCAACAATAAATTTTAATAATAATGGATGTAACTTGATATTTAATTCATCAGCAAAAAGAGCTTTGTTACTTAAAATAGCATTTCTCGCATAAATAAATAAAATAATACTTTTAATCGTTCCCTCTGATTCATAAAACAAATTTAGTGAATAATCTCGATTATCTTTTCCTTTATGAACCGTAAAAAATCGAACCTCTTTCTCACTATCATCATATCTAATGTCTTTAATACCAGTATCTATTGCCGATAAAAAGGTTACTAAATTTTTTTTATCATAATCAATTACGCTTGGTAAAGCAGCCTTCAATAATTTAGGATTCTCACAAAAATCAGTTGGAACAACCATTATATCCATAATTCCAGTATAAACTCTATTAAAAACAGTTGTTTTCATTTTTAGCTTATTAAAAAAAGATAATACCAATGTTTCTGTTGGAATCTGTTCCTTATATAAATCACATTCTTTTCTTACAGACGCTCCAAATTCAACATTTTCCATACTTCGTTCAAAAATAGGAATTGTTCTATTTGTTTTTAAACTTTTTGCATACAACCATTCTGTAACAATATTCTTTTCATTATATTCAAAACCGTATTTGTATTCGCAACCATCAAGAATTAAAATAATCTGGAATTCTGAATTCTCCATTTTTTCTTCAAATTTAAATGGTTCATAATATCTTTCAATTGTAGTCATAGAATCATCATCTACATTATTCAGAGACTTTGTAATAATTTTTTGGAAATAATACATTGCCATATACAAATTTGATTTTCCGCTTGCATTGGCTCCATAAATAGCCGCTACTCGAAGAAATTTTTCTTTTGTTCCATTATCGATTAAATTACTTTCATGTTCCTTATATGCATTAATCGCTGTCATATCCAAAATAGTTTCTTCTTTAAAAGATAATACATTCTTTACCATGAACTGTACCAACATATCACAGCACCTCCCTATATACTATATAATATAATTGTTTTGCTGTTGTTATGTCAATATTTTTACGGATTTTTCACAATTTTTGCGTTTTTATATTCTAATATTAATTAAAGCTCTACTCCCCCATCTTGCGAACATCCTTCTTTTTTCTTCCATTGCATCTATAAAATCCTAATTTCTTACTATTGCTGTTACTCACATTAACAACTACCAAATTCTTCTATTCCAGTTCTTCTCTACGCTCTTCTGCAAATACAATACACTGCACCGCTTCCAACTCTATAGGATTTATATCTATTTCAGGGGTTCCTCTTTGCGTTTGTTCGATCGCATAGTTTTCTCATCAATACAAATGATTTTTTTCAATAATTCTCCATCATTCTGGTTTAAACGTTCTTGCCATTTCCCATAAAGTTGCTGGAGAATCTCAGGGGAAATCATTCCCATCACACGGCGAATTGTATCATGTGATGGTGGCCCATTTTTTAGTTCAATATTCTTTCTAAGATAGTCCTGATAATAATCTGCAAACAATGCCATCTCTACCCAATCATCTGCATTTGCAAGTGTTGCAAACAATACGATAACAAGAATATCTTTTAATGTATGTCTAACTTTTCTTTATTAACGCGTGTCTTCGATATACTCTATCCATTCCAATAATTTCTGCATATAGCAACGCCTCTTTTCTTTTATTTTATCAGAAAAGAAGCGTTGTTTACAATTTATTTACTCATGCGTTTGTCGTGAAGTTAGCATTTAACGCTTCTTATTCTGAATATAATCAGTCAATATTTCAAACTGCCTGGCATCTATATTTGTTTTCCCATTACATTTAATTTTAATTTGTATTTCAGATTTAAAATAATTGTTTGTATTTCGATTAAGGTATTCTTTTAATGCAGCAAGTTCCTTGATTAAATAATCATTTTTTACGCAAAACCATTGACATAAAAAGTTGCATCTCCGTTCAGAATTTACATCACCTTCACTATCATCCTCACATTTTTCTCCGCATGTCAATGTAATTTCCTGCGGTAATATATTTTTTCTATCAATTTTTACTTTTTGACATGGATTATTACATTCAAGTGCAGACATTTGAGAAAGATCTACAGGTATCTCCAAAACAATATTTTCTGTTATTGTTTGGGGGGGCTAATATACTTTTTTCATCTTCTGGATCACTAATTTCATATTTTGAATGTAATTCATATTTTTGTGTTAATAAATGTGAAATCCAGTGAAATGCCGATTCTTCTGACATCTGTTCAATATTGTGATGAAGAATTGGTTTCGATACTCTGTAACTGCTCATATCAAGTAAATCTGCAAGACGAAGAAGTATTTTATCATATTTTATACTGATCAGCTGACTTGTTGCATTTGATTTGGCTCCATATATATTTCTCTCATCTGCACAATGGGCTTCTGAAACCTCTGCAACCAATTTCTCGCATTGTTGTGTCCAGATACTTTATCTCAGTTCTATTTCTTATCTCCGCTGCACTGTCAACTGCATGATGTCCTCTAACAGCTTTCTCAAAGTAATTATCTACTTTTTTATAGCTTTCCAACATATATTTTTTTACGATCAAAATATCAGGATCTTCTTCCAAAACCTTCTCTGATTGATTTTTCTCTTCCTCACTCTTTCCTTCTTGATCTTTCGAAAAAAGTTCTTTATTTAAATCATCAAGCAATTCTTTTGCCAGTTCGTCTGCCTGATTCATATCAATTAAAAAACTATCATATGATGGAATCCTAACCATTGATATGTCATGCAAATAACATGCTAAAAACAAAATATAATAATCAATCGCAGATATATTAATAAAATCAATCGCATGAACAAGCTTTACAATATTCTTGATAAGATCAATTGCGTGTTCCTGATTATGTAATGTATAAAAATATAGATATTTCGATCCATTTTTCCAAACATCACATGTATACTTATGTGTAATTATCAACTTATCAATTGAAACCGGGTCTTTTACAAATGAATAGAAGATCTCCATTACCATCATAATTGAATAGTCTACTGTGTCTTTATTCTGACGATCATCAAGTTTGATTTCCCTCTTCCTGAATTCCTCCACGGTAAATAATGGATTACGAAGAAAAGATAAGATTCTTAACTCACCATATGTCAATGCCTTTTTGCTTTTTTTAGCTAAAACCGGATGATCCGATATCTCCACACTAAATAAAAATGAATAAATTGTATTTAATACCATTCGGATTATCTTTTGTGTATTTGCACACACAACTTGAAATTTTGCAGGAATTCTTTTTTCCGTATCTTCTGATAACAGTTTCATAAGAATATTCTCATCCGTCTCTTCCAACAGCTTACAACTATAGCGATCAGCAACCTCATAATGCTTATTTGTATAATTTTTAAGTCTTATCATTGCCAATCGTTTTAAAGATCTATACGGATCATTATAAGTGATTCTTATCTCTTCCTCTGTCATATATTCTTCGGATACTCCTGAATAATCATTCTCTTTTCTGTCTGATAATAAATCACGATACACACATCTCAAATAAGAATATTCAACAGGTTCTTCTCCGTAACAAAGCTTATCTATTTTGTCTATATATTCTTCTAACTCCTTCAGTTCTTTGTCGTCTGCAAAAATCTGGTACATACCTATTGCTGCTCCCCAAATATCTGCATTAAAAGAATACATGAATCTCTGTAATACAGTTGTATCATCTTCTTTGTCAAAAGTTCCTCTATAAATTATCTTTTTCAATTCATCCTTGTACTCTTCATCTGATTCATTCTCTGGCTTATGCATTGCAGTAAGTCTTTGCTTTCTATATTCAAAAAATCGATAGGCTCTTGTAAGTCTGTCTTTAAATTTTTTAGTATCATTTTTATTTGATGAATCTGGTTCGCTTTCTTTACTATTCGTATTTTTTTCTATCTCATCATTTTCCTGTAATTCTAACTGATCACGTTTGCTCTTTACCTGTTGAGATAAAATATCTAGTTTTGCCTCAAGGTTTTTGTTTTCTTCATCAGAATACATCTTGAAAAAATCGCTTCCGACTTGAGACATTTCCCTGCTTATACATTTCAGATAAACTTCGCTTTTATCAAGACTGTCTAAACGAGAATAAGTACTTTTACCATCTAAGTGAACTTCAACACCATATAAACGTTTGTTTTCATAAAATTTTTCTGTCTCTTTTGGATAAATTGAATGATTGTCTTCTTTATGATTTTTTATTTTTTCTTCAGTATCTTTCTGTAAGCAATCATTAATTTCCTTTAACTGATTCTTAAACTGTTCTGCTTCTTCTAAAACATAGTTGGTAAACAATACCGAATCGTCTACATAAAAATAACTCTTTCCGGGAAATTTCTCTTTGAAAATTTTTGAAACAGATATCATATAGATATTTCCAAAGAAATATGATTGTGGTAAGCCTTGTGGAATTCCCCTTACAAATCCATAAGACCTTAAATCTTCTTCTGTTTTCTCACCTTTATCAGATTCTGACTTTTTATTCACTTTAAAATACTGTTCAGAAATTCTTTTATCCAGTCTTGTTTTTAGCTTACAAAACAAAAGCTTCCGTAAAATCTGCTTCAACAAATCCAATTCTTTTTCTTCTAAATAGGCTGGAAGATGTGCAATAATATAATAATAAACAATGATAGGATTGATTGTTGGAAAGAAGTTTTTCAAGTCCAATGTCACTTCGTATTTGTATTCTAGTGATGTATGATATCTTGTCAAGGCCTCATTACTGTTTTGATTATATTTTTGATATTGTTGTTTCCATGGTTTAAATAAATATTCTGGTTTTACAGACACTCTGTTTCCATAAAAGTCAGAAGGGATTAATCTGCTCAGATTTGAAAGTCTTAATTTCGGATGGTCATCTTCCTTATCCGGTATTTCATAAATAAACAAATGAAGCATTGATACAATAGCTATTTGAGTAATTAAATCCGTTGTATGCAATGGCCGAAATTCCATAATCCCATCTTCTGCCATTTTCTTTGGTTTAAAGTAGACTTCTGCCTCAATGTACTTATCTTCTTTCAATAACTCTTTAATTCTGTCTTTTACCTTTAAAATAGTAATGTTGATATTTTTCTCATCAAATTTATCTTGTAACCGGTGATATAAAATGCGGTCTTCCTGACATAATAAATCATATTCGAATACATAAGAATTCAAAGAATAAATGGCATGATATATATTCTTATCTGATAACAAATACTCCCCACATTTTGTATTTCTAATTCCAGCATCTGTTGTTTTTCTCATCTATCAGCCCTCTTTTCCATTCTTTGATGAATACTTTTCCATAAATTCTATCAAATCCTTTTTTAATTCTATATAACTCTCTTCATCAAAAACAATCTTTTCATTCCGATGAAATATGTACCTTTTCATGTTGCACATAATACTGCACTCTACCAGCATTTTATCCTCACCGACATAATTCGAACCTGACAAGGTAGTCACTTTCTTTTTACCTTCTTTATCTGTTTGCAGCATCCAGTATCTATCGATTTTTAAAGTAATGTTATGATATTCCGTTACTTTTTTTAATAAATCTTGTACAATTGCATACTTTTTCTGAAATGCTTCTATAAAACCAAAAAACTCTTCATTGAATCCTGATAAATAGGTGCTATTATAAACATATTCCTGATTCGTATGGCTTAAATAACTCGAGAAGCATTTAATTCCTGATTCAAATGCTTCCTTTAATTCGCTATTTTTCTCTAGGTAACTATAAAATTTATTATACTCATCCCATGTTTTTTCTTCTTGTTTATTACTCATATGTGTTTTCTCCAAATCATAAGTTCTTCTACTTTATCACTTATGCACAAAAAGACAAAATCTCCTGTTCCTAAGGAAACTTTGCCTTTTCAATTACTACATATTAAGTATATCACTTTTCATTACCGTGTTCCAGCTATATCTTTAAAGATATGTATCTTTCAGTTTTCCTACTTCGTCTTCCCACGCCGACATCACCTGAATCTTATGATCCGTGTACTGAACACAACATCGATTCTCCTGTTCCTCGATCTGTTGCATACGCAAGATATACCTGTTCAGATTTTTTTCTGTTTTCCCCTGTTCATATATCCAACCAGTCCTAAGCCTATCATAGCCTAAAAATGCTTCCGTTCTCTGTTGGAGTTTCTCCTTTAATGCCATGCTCTTGCATATTGCAGTCAACACACCACAGATTGTAACTGCAAGAAGAACTAGCACTTTGCAGTCGATATTTACATTACAAACAGATATTACATCTATATCAATCATTGTCAGAGAAAGACAGAATCCTGCAATTCCACCTGTTAAAATTTCCACCAGGCTAAACTTCTGTAATTGTTTTTCATATTGTTCGCGTTTCTGATTAGATTTTTCAATTCGCTCTGACAAATCCTCATAAAACATCTTTTCTCTCTGATCATCTTTATAGGATTGCTCTGCGTCAAATTTAATTTGACCATAAATTTCACGCAGATAGAGTCTTAGTTTCGACTTCCACTGAATATACTGTTCTATCTCCTGACTATACTTTGCTTCTTCGCCTGCCTGTATTGCGCTCCAGACCATTTTTATATTATTAATCTCATCCTGTGTGCTCAGTTCTTTCTTTATCTTTTCAAGTTCTTTGCATTCTTTAGAACCCAGATTTTTTGGTGCAATTGTTGATCCTTTCAACACAACACGGAATTTTCCATATGGTGGATGTCCTTGATAATCTTTTAGTCCTTTTTCCTTCTCCGTCAGTGGCAGTTGATCTGTAGAAAGATATAGAAATGGTGGATACAGAATCTCCTCTTCATCAGGGAAGCCACTCTGTTCTCCAAGCACGTCATTCAGGTCAATGTGTTCTAGCGTATCCTGCGCTTCGATATCCATAAGGACAAGCCCATCCTTTTTCTGGAAGTATTTCACCGATCCATCTGCTGGTGGCTCGCGATCTATCACCTTTGAAGTAGACAAGAAAGAAGGATTCTCTCCATTCTCCATACACACGTAAGTATGTCTTCTGTCATCCCTGTAAGTAAAAATTGTCGCTTCATCTTGCCGATGTTCCGACTTATATCGTGTATACTTACACATCGCCGCATACAGATTCCCATAGACATTCAGAAGTTCATCCATATTGTCCAGAATTTGTTCATCAATCCTTCGTTTTTCAGTCCATAATCTGCTCTTTTCGTTCTCAATACCTGGGAAAAGGAGCATATTGATCGTTTCGTATGCGTTATTTATACTATAGAATTTCCTGAGTTCTAGCTCTGAGGAATTTAATTGAATCTTCTCAACCGCTCCCTGATAATACAACAGACTTCTAAGCTCTTCTTGTGTAATAAATGAATAATTTTCCATATTTTCCCCTTTATATATACTCTTCAATCTATATCCACAAGATTATATTCATATATCTTGTTCATATATTTTTTATAACTATCTCGAATCTGCTCCTTTGAATATTTACGTGCTTCACTTTGATGTTCGTAAACCCATCCGATCAGCATTTCATACGTATCATCCGAAGTGATTTCATCATAAAATTTCTTTTTTGATATCTTTCGTATACAATCCAATTTTCTGACATTTTCTTCATGAATTGGAGATATAATCCATCTACGTTTGTTATCCAACGTTTGTTCTGAAATATCGTAAGGCATTTCATCCACCTGTATTTCTTTATAAAAATCAGAATCCGAAATCTCACAATAATACCGGCTATTATTCTTTGCCCTATTCCATGATTTTTTATAAAAATCAACTTTATTCATTTCGATCTTATTCTTTTCTTTAGGTGTCAGCCAAGCATATAATGTATAATTTTTCCCAAATCCGCTAATTATAAAATAATCTATTTTTACTTTTTGGGTACGTACAATAAGGTTAAAGAGATCATTATCTTCAATGAAAAGTTGTTCCTCCATACAAAACAGATTTACATTTTCCGGAGAGAATTTATTTGACTTCACATTCTTATTTTTCAAATCATTTTCATTTGTCGGATTTAACCGGACGGCTGAGAAGTCATCATTCTTTTTGATGACATCCACAATAAATACCATTCTCGCATCTTCTTTTCCTTCCAGAAGATCTCTGACTTGTCTATAAATTTTTTTAAACGGAACAATTTTATTCAGTCTGAACCATTCATTCTCTTTTAAACGATATATCTCTCCGCTGATCATTGATTTTTCATCTGAATCAGTGTCTGTTCTTATATCTTCCCATTCATTATTTCCATAAACAGTCTGATATAAATAATAAAATGGTTCTTCCTGATATAAACGATTAAAGAAATTTAATGATTCTACATTTTTAGCATTTTCTTTTTCCCGCCAGATTGAAATTGCACTGAAAAAATGTCTGATTACAGCCAGTTCCCATTTCTCAGTAGTTTCTCCCTCTCGGAATTCACTTCTGTTTACTTTTAGCATCTGTTTTACATCACCACTAAAAAGATCCATATAAATTTTCAGGTGCTTTCTGTATGGCATTACTTGTTCTTCATCACTGACAAAAACATTCTTGTAAGTGATTCCATTTAAATTATTTGATTTTTCCCTATAATTTGAATTGTTCAAATCTACAAGATATAATAATTTTTCTTTTCGAATCCATCCGTAATATACCATTCTCAGCTTATCTATATATGCTATTCCATCATCATTGTTCAAAATATATAAGTCATTTTCATCTGCTTTTGATGTTTTCTCATATAACCAGTAATTCATCCGTGGGTGAAAATTAATTGGAAGTATTTTATCCTCTCTGTTTTTTGTTGATATATAAATTGGAAATAATCGATGATTCACCTTCTCTCCAATATATATTTCCAGAAATTTTCCAATATAACTGACAAAACTTTGATCATTGAAGAAATCGTCAGAGAGCTCATATTTAATCTCACCCGGATGATTTTTCTTCAATACCTTTTCTTCATTATAACCGATGGTTTTATTCTTCCATTTTCGATTCCATGACATAAATTCTTCTAATGAAACACTTATATAAACTACAGTTCCTGTTTCTTCCATATCATAATCTTCTGTTATAACCCGGCCTCCCTTTTCAGGCGATTCCATTATCATCTTATAGCCTTCTGTATCTTTTACTGAATGCGTATAGATTTCAATTTCATTGGAAACCATAAATGCTGACTGCATTCCTATACCGAATCCGCCCGTTGGTCGCAGCCATTCCGGCATTTTTTTTAATTCCTTACTATAACTTGTGCGTTCCTTCCAGCCTTTTCCGATATTCGTGATCATTCCCTTGCAATCTCGTTCGATTCCTATTCCATAATCTCTAATACCTAGTTTTACACAGCTTTTTCGCAGGTCTACTTCATATGTCACTTCAATTGGATACTGTTCATACAAATCGCATGATATATCAAAAGGAGTCAACTCTGATTTATCATAAATCTGTGGATTCAATTTTCTATGTATTTTGTTCTTATTAACATCAAGCCACAACTGCATTTTAGTAGCATCCAGTGCATTCTGCAAGTACTCCCTGATAAATTCCAGCTTATCTTTATATATATTTCCTCCCATGAATAGAGGCATCAGCTTTTCTCGATCCATTTCAACTCGATGCTCATACGTCGAATCATAGCATCGTTTTGAATCTCCAATATATATTTTACATTTACTCTGCTGAAGCGTACACCCACCCAGGTCTTTTGGCATCATTACATTCCAGTGGCAAATCAGGTTATTAATTTCGTCTTTAATCCATTTAAAGTCATCTGATAAAACTTTACATACTTCCATGTCTACAGAACTTGCCTCTACTTCTACCTGCATCTGAGTAATCTTAATATGTCTGATTGCTTTATGTTTCATGAAATGCAGCATGCTCTGATGTGGAAGCTCACCAAAGTGTTTTAGAGCACGAATGTTAAAACGATTATTCTCTATATCCAGTACATCACCTACCCGAAGCATTGCGCAAACAAATCTTGGATGCACACATCCATTTCCAAATCCTTTTGAAACTTCTTTTAATTGATTGATGATTTCTTCATAGTTGGATTCACCATGTAATTTCGATGCTTCACTTGCAATGACATATAATCGTTCCGGAATCACCGAATTTTCTGATATAGGAATTCTTTTGTTCAATTCTGATGCTCGATCTGCATGACCGCTTCTAATATAAGAAGAAACAAGGAACATCAGGCATTTCTGGATATTCACTTCCCAAGGAATTTCATTATCAAAAAAGTTTGTTGTTTTAGTCTGTTTTCCGTTCGCAGCTTCATCAAATGCTTTCTGATCTTTTATAAGGGCCTCTAATTTAGAATAAAAAAGAGCTGCCTTCCTTTCATCGGTCAACTCACTAAAAATCCGTTCTTCTATATACTCTTTGAAATCTTGATTCTGCCAAAGCGTGACTAATTCTTCGTATGTAATTGCCATCCCTATATCATGTTGATAAGCACATTCCAATAAAAGCCACAAATCTCCTGCACTTAACTTATCAATTCTTTCTTTTCCAAGAAGCATCTCAATCACTTCCAAAATATTTACTGAATGACTATTGTCATGTCTGCTAAAATGCTGGAAATCATATGCAATAGTGCTTGTCCATGAAATATACTGCCTTTTTCGTTCACGCCATTCCGTCAGAATATCATTTCCCTCTGCCAGTTCTTCACAACGACACTCAAATCTTCGCTCTATGTATGAGTCTGCCGGAGAACGCATATATGATTTTTCCGCACGCCAACTATTCATTCCTTCATTTCTACAATCTTCCATCGTTTCTTCATCCCCTTTTTTCAGTATTTTTTAGAAAAGTCTCGTGTTTTTTATCTGCCAGTTTTGGAATCCTGCAATACAGCTTTCTCTTATTCTTGTATGAGAAATGTCAATTTTCATCCCATAACTATCACAATACTTTTTATAATACTCAAAGTCTTCATACAGTTGTTCATATCCGCTTCCCTCTGCGTTGATATTCAATTTCTGAAATAATTCCTCTTCTTTTTTTTGCACTATATCACCTGTCCCCAGTTTTATGAACAAATCCCATCCTGCATAGAATAGTACTCTTCTGCAGAAAAGTGTTACACGTTGCTCTCTTTTATGTGCAAGGTGTGAGACAAATATGTCAAGATATAGCATAGTATCCTTTTCTTTAGGCTCTATGTCACTAACCATCCAAAACTCTACATCAACCAATAGTTGCTTCTTATCATCCCAAAGAACATGATTTTCAAAAAGTGTTTCTTCAATCCTCTCTGACAAATAATAAATTATATTTGTATTTTCTTCTCTCAAATCTTTTTTATCAAAAAGCTCCTGCCTATTTTCATTTAAGAAGCATACCTTCATTATCCCTGTCAATTCAACAATAGAAACGGGGTGAAGCATCGCCCACCCCTTATCACTCCCATATTCCATTGCCCGCATTGCAAGTTTATATATATACAGGTTCACCTGCTCTTTCAGGTTCATACTATAACACACTCCCTCAAGTATCCCATGACATTACTGTCTGGAACACGGTATCGCAATACTCGCCCATATTTCTGTTCGATTCATCGGTCACTTCATCCATAAGATAATCTTTATTCAATATCTGAGATATATTTATATCTTCTTTTGAATAAAAATTCCTATAAAAATCAAATGCTGATTCTGAAATCAGAGTTCCAATATAGCCTTTCTTTTCAAATTCCTGTTCGACTAATTTCATAAATTTATCATAGCGTTTATGAAACTCTTTCTGTCCTACCTTTTCATAAAATGCTAGAATATAAGGATATAACCATTTAATGCCCCAACGCATCAATACTTCACAGTTCTCTCCCGATCGGAATCCTCTGTAAAGAATCTCTGCCTCATCATCCACATATATTTCATTCCCCAGACGGCTATTTTCTGTCATGATCAATAACAAATCTGTAATCTTTTTGCGCAGATCATTGTCATCTTCAAATATAAATAAATTATGTGCCTCCATAAGTAAAGACTCCAATGTTATCATAACCTGTGCTGTTGTATGATCTATTTTCTTTTTTCTTTCTGTTACAATTTGTGTCATCAACAATTCCAGATTCTCATTTGATGCCTTCTTTTTAATTGATGCTTCTTGCATACTTTCCATTCTAGGTGCAATCGGTTCAGACATACGCAAAGCCATTAACTTAGAAATATAATCTTCACTCTTTTTTTCCTTATACTTTTCTTTTAAGGATTTAATCAGACTTTCTTCGAGATTTTCTTTCATTATATCCCAGTCACATACAATATCGAAATCAATACTCTCTTTCACATATCTCTGAAAATTTATTCCTATATGATTACTGATATCAAAAATAATTGCTCGATACAATGCTCTGCACATATTATGATTTTTCTTTAGAGCACTCAAAACAGTCGTACTGTCTTTCTCATGATATCCTAATCGGGTAGATACTTCCCTTCCTGCCTTCTTATTTAGTTCTCTCGAAACATAATCTGCATATTCTGTATCTTTAAATAAATAGAAAAAATTCCATATAAGATCTGATAATTTACAAGAATTCAAAATAGCAAATGGCACAAAAACAATACTAATCCTATCGTTATCTATTGGTTCATACTTATATCTGACAATAAAGTTAAAAATTAAATTCTTAAGTTTTGAATAAAGTGAATCATTTATATATTGGAAATATCCATAATAAAGCTGTTCTCCAGCCAGTTCCATCCTACAATCTTCATTTTTCCAGACAAGATTGCCTTCTGTTAAACGTTTCCAATTTTCTTTTGTTATTTTCAAGGTATATTCTTTCGATTTATGATAGTGCTGTCTAGAGTAAATTGGAAGATCAACCACCATCGGCATAGTATTCTTTTGAAACCATAGCGTTTCTGTAACAGACAGTCTTCCTATATCTGACGGCCCCATGCATATATAACATATAAGATCCTTATCAAACATCTTTCTGTATCTTTGCATACCCTCTTCTATCTCATCTTCTGATAGTGGATGGTTTTCATCCTGGAGCTTACTTCGTATTGTCCTCTTATATCCAAATCTTCTCATCTGTTCTACCATAGGACTTACTGGATCATAATGTGTATTTAATGCATAAACACATGGAATCACTTTCTTTGCACCTTTTTCCATTAATAATGCATAATAGAAAAACAGAAGATTTCCATTATTCATAGTGTCATCAAAAATCAAAATTATTTTATCTTTGAATTCATCAAAGTTCAGACATTTCATCAAATATCTGTCGCTAATTCTTCTAATCTTCCTTTTCTTCAGCAATTTTGATAATTTTTCATCAAACTCTCTGTCTGCGAGTTTAGTTACCCAATATCCTTTTCTTGTGATTTCTATTAGAATATCAAATTCAAAATCGTTAATTAATTTTTCCAAATACTCCTCTATCTTATCAATCGTATGATATATATTGTTTATCTTCAACATGGGATGATCATTCCTTCTCTAAAATCCACTCTATTAGTTACTTCCCACAACATCTGTGTCGGTAACACCTTACCATCTATCTGATCATCCCTGCGTTCGATCATCTAATATAAGGGATGATCTATTCTTTTTTCCCGGCAGTTGTACTTCATTGTGAAGAGCACTATATACTACCGCATCATCATCTTCTTTTACATATATTGCATATTCTTCATCCGAATACCCTTTTAGTAACTCAAACATTCCTCTTACCTCTCTCCTGGACATCTGCGGTGACACATACTTAAGTATAGTCTCATTGATCACATAATATGATTCTTCCAGACTTCCATTCTTTAATCGTTCTAATGTTTTTTCCTCAAGAAAATGCCCCGCCTGTTCCAGATCTTCTGCCTTCAGATGGATCTCATCTGTAGTCATTTTTAATTCATTCACCAGAAGCTTTTCCTGTGCTTCTGTCAGTTCATATGGTTCCCTATAAATAATGAACTTATGTGCTGTTGGTACTTTCTTCTCTCCTGCCGATACCGTGAGTGCCATTCCCATCCTACACTCAACATTTTTCATGTAAAATATTCTATGTCTGAATTCAATAAAAGAAATTTCTCCCCATTCATTATTCACTAAGATACAATATGCAACATCCAGATGCTTTGATACAATAAAGCGCCCCTGATATTTCTTAAGCACAGGATTTCCCTTCATATCCTTTATCTCTGTATCTACTGATAAAACTGCAGCACAATAGGATTCTACACTCTTCTCCGTTGTATCATGTTCCGGATAAAGAATCAGACGACCATGCAGAATTTTATTGTTCTCCTGAGTATCTGTAGAATGAAAAAGGGTACTGTATTTCCCAATATATGACTTCACAGCCTGATCCTCCGGGTTCATTGCAAACACTTTCGGTGAAAAATCCAACACAGATGTCTTCCTTTGATCTTCAAACATAAACACAGCCGGATCAATCTCCAAAACATCTGCGAGTGCAAGAATCGGATAAAGACTGAGTGATATACTATTGGAAAGAATTCTGGACAATTCGGACTGATTCAGTGAATATCCTTTCTCTCTGCACAGTCGTAACAAATCGCTCTGCTTCAAACCTTTTTGCGCAATATGACTCTTCAGAATCGCAATCACCTTTCTATTTAATTCAGTTCTATCTTTCTTTTCATTCATATCTGCATAATCTCTTTCATATCTAAAAATTCATTTTCGTATCTGCATAAGAAAAAAACTTCCAAAAAAGTGGAAGTATTCTAACAGATGAAATGGAAAAAGTCCAGTGATTTTTATACGGGAGATTCACTTAATATACGCTCCATACTTGATAAATTTTCTTTTGCAAAAACTGTTTCCGAATTACTCGCCCTGTTTTTTACCCTAGCTTTAATCACTTCTAAATATGGCTTGAACCACCTGCACAAGTGCAAATGTGTTTTTCAATTGCTAAAATATTTTATCATCATTCCATAATAAGGTTTTTTCATAATGCTTTGTTCAAGAACGTCTATGCTTTCAGCTATTTTTTGACAAGACTCACTTATCACCCAACTTGTAAACGGTCTTTCTTCCTGTTCCATTTGTTGGTCTATAATTTTGTTTTGCCTTTTGAACGTTTCTTCGTCCTCTGGCTCAGAAAAATCAACATCATCATAATCTATATCTTCTGGTTCTACCTCTGCTTCCGCCTTATCCAGTTCATCTTTGTAAGCATCAATTCCCTTTTGTGATATTTCGTAATTTTCCATATACTGTGAAAGCATTGTAAAATCCGAAAGAATCACCTCTACATATCGCTCACAGGCTTTTTTGCTTTCCGTGCTGGACAGCGATTTTCTTATCCATGCCGGCATATTTTTTAAAATATCATTCGGATATATTGATGCCAAATAATTCTCATCTGGATGGTTAAGCACATCATAGTACATTGGAGACATCAAAATTCGTCTGTGAATAAAGGACTGGATCTGTTTATATTCTGAAATAATACTTTCCAGTTCATCAATTTCTATATCACTCAGAAATTGTTTTTTATCATTGAGCGTCTGCTTAAAGATAGGCATCATGTTTGGCAGCCGTTCCCATGTTATCTGAATAATATCCTTCGGTTGGTCATATTCATCGATTTCTTCTATGCCACCTGCAGCAACAAATTCTTCATGTGCCTTCTTCTTGGCACGCTGGTGCGGAGTCAGCTTCATCATGACTTGTTTATGGCTTTCATAATCCTTAACAGTCGAATAATACTCTTTTAATTCATACCATGCCAGTTTGTTATGTCTATAATTATTGCTCAGTTCAACAACGAACGATACGAAAAAGGACGCAACCACACCGGTAGTCAAAGCAAATACAATATTATAAAATCCCGCCCCTTCTGGCACTAGTGCCATCGCTACACCAAGTATTGTAACAACGCTTGCCGAAAATATCACACATGCAATTAACGTTGTTTTCGGATAAAACGCAAATGACAAAAAACGCAACGCTTCATTTAATCTATTCTTTAATCTCATATCCACTTTCTACCTATTTTATATCAACGTACTTCTTTCAAACCTGTCATCTCTTATTAAAAATCAAGTTGATGAAGAAATTCAGATTACCGCTAAAAGTACGAATAAATATCGATACCAAGCAAACCGAGCATTTATTATCGGACGTATCAAAACAATAGTTCCCAAAATTCTGTGTAATCTTTTCGATTTATCTGCAATTGATAGACTATATAAGGAATCTCTCCGATGCAGATCTCAGATTATGCCTGGAAGAACATTCCGGCAGAAGAAGAACAAAGCAATAGGCAGAACACATTTACATATTATGTATCACGCGTTCTGCCTCTTTATTTACCTGTAATAATATATTCAACCCACTAACCTCTATATATTCATATTCTAATATATAGCCTGTTTAATTATCTTCATTGCAGATATTATCAAACCGCAAGATTATATCGTCTCTATTTCTTTCGTCAATATTCAAATTTCGACTGCCTTCACTCTCTACTAACGATTCCTGTACATTTTCTCATAGTAGTTCTGATATTCGCCACTAATAATGGTCTGCCACCACTCACGGTTATCGAGATACCACTGAATGGTCTTTTTGATTCCATCCTCAAACTTAGTCTCCGGCAGCCAGCCCAGCTCGTTGTGGATCTTAGTCGGATCGATAGCGTAACGCATATCGTGACCCTTACGATCGCCAACATGAGTAATCAAACTCTCCGGCTTTCCCAGTTCCTTGCAGATAATCTTCACAATTTCAATATTCTTCTTTTCATTATGACCGCCAACGTTGTAAACTTCACCTACACGACCCTTGTGGATAATCAGATCAATAGCCTTACAGTGATCTTCCACATACAGCCAGTCGCGAACATTCAGACCTTCGCCATAAACAGGTAATGACTTGTCTGCCAGTGCATTGGCAATCATCAGCGGAATCAACTTCTCTGGAAAATGATATGGACCATAGTTGTTAGAACAACGGGAAATTGTCACAGGCAGACCGTAAGTTCGGTGATAAGCCAAAACTAACAAATCAGCAGCAGCCTTAGAACTGCTGTACGGAGAGCTTGTATGAATTGGAGTCTCTTCGGTGAAGAACAGGTCAGGACGATCCAACGGAAGATCACCATAAACTTCATCGGTAGAAACCTGATGGTAACGTTGGATACCATGCTTGCGGCAAGCATCCATCAGAACACTAGTACCGATAATATTGGTTTGAAGGAAGATGCCAGGATCTTCGATAGAACGGTCAACATGAGATTCTGCTGCAAAGTTGACTACGATGTCCGGATGTTCTTCTTCAAACAGCTTATCCACTGCTTCGCGGTCGCAAATGTCGGCCTTTACGAAGCGAAAATTCGGGTTGTCCATAACAGGTGCCAACGTGGACAGATTGCCTGCATAGGTCAGCTTGTCCAAACAAATGATCCGGTAATCCGGATACTTCTTCAGCATATGGAACACAAAGTTACTACCAATAAAACCAGCACCGCCGGTAACAATAATATTCATTTTCTTCTTCCTCGTCTTTTAAAAAATAATTCTATCTTCTGCCACTCGTCTCAAATGTTCGCCATATGGAGATTTTCCATAAGCATCCGCAGATTCAAGTAATTTCCCCTTATTAATCCACTTCTCATGATAAGCAATTTCTTCTGGCGCAGAAATTACCATATCCTGCCGACTCTGAACTGTCTGAACAAATGTAGCTGCTTCCATTAGACTGTCCATAGTGCCCGTATCCAGCCATGCAAAACCGCGCCCCAAAACCTGTGCTTTTAGTTTTTCCTGCTTAAGATACATATCATTCAATGTCGTTATTTCAAGTTCTCCACGTGCAGAAGGAACAACCTGCTCTGCCATTTCAGACACACCAGCCGGATAGAAATATAAACCTGTAATGCAATAATTTGACTTCGGATGCTTCGGCTTTTCTTCGACGGAAATCACATTTTTATTTTCATCAAACTCCATAATACCAAACCTCTCAGGGTCTTTGACATAGTAACCAAAAATCGTTGCATATCCGTTTGCTGCGTTATGTACCGCATCAGACAAGTTCTTTCTGAACCATCCTCCATAGAAAATATTGTCACCAAGCACCATTGCGCACGCATCATTACCAATAAACTCTTTTCCAATAATGAACGCTTGCGCTAAACCATCAGGACTAGGTTGTACAGCATACGATAGGTTAATTCCGAAATGTTTTCCATCTCCCAACAGTTCCTGAAATCTCGGAGTGTCCTGTGGCGTAGAAATAATCAAGATATCGCGGATTCCGGCAAGCATTAATGTTGACAGCGGATAGTAAATCATCGGTTTATCATATACCGGCAACAACTGCTTACTTGTCACTCTTGTCAATGGATAAAGGCGTGTACCAGAACCTCCCGCTAAAATAATTCCCTTCATATATAATCCTCCTGAACATTTATTTCTCCACAAGTCGCATATCTTTACATCTTAGCCGTTCATAGAACGTTGCCTGCTACTCACCTCGTAGCGGTGTGCAAATTTTGAGCAGCTACCGTGTGAATATCCACACGGCCTTAATCGTTATTCCCAGCTAAAGCACATTCCCCGGAAACCATCTGCCTGTTCTTTGCTGTTGAACACGACTTTGATTTCCTTTTCTACTGTGCAGTCATCACTGACAACCATAATGTGTCGCTGGGAGAAGTCATAGTTAAACGTAACGGTAGGAGATTCATACAACTCGCCATCCACATAGATATCGGCCTTGTTGTCACCAGATTCATAAGTATAGTCGATACCGAAAACACCAGATGAGGATGCATTCAGTATGAAAGTTGTATCACCTACACGTTCAAAATCTTTGTCTGCACCATACCAGATAAAGTTATCGAATTTATGTACATCTGCATTAATAACATCTACATCTTCCATCTTTCCAGTAGACGCTGCCACATTTTCGTCAATGACATTCTTTACTGTTTCGTAATAGATTTCCTGTCCAGTGTCATTCGGATGAACGCCGTCATTTGACAGATCCTCATAATCTTTGCCAGAGTTATTGAACGCTGCAATCGTGTCTGCTACAGGAATTCCATAATGATCACAGATACTTTGGATTGTGGTTATATTGGATGTATAGTCACGCTGTGAGGATTCCAAAATGGAAATGATTGAACAATTTGGGAACTTGCTTTTGATGGCCTGAACCATAGCTTCATAATATACGTCCAATCCTTGTAAGGCATCATTCTGACCATAGCAGATAATTGCCAAGTCGTAGTCAATGTCATCATCCAGTTCCATTGTCCGGACATAACCGGCATAAGAGGTATTACCTCCCATTGAAACATTTGTTACTGATGCAGATGCTTTATTAACAGTTCTTAAATACGCTTGTAACTGTTTAAACCACTGTTGCCCATCTGTTTCTGTGCCAGCACCTGCGCCAATTGAATCTCCCACAACCAAAACATTAACGTCAAAGCCATCTGATAGCTTCTGATAAAAGCTATCCTCAGCCTTTTTCTGTTTTAATGCTGCTTCTTTCTCCTTCTCTTTCTGATACCGTTTTGCATCCAGTACTTGTAGTTCTGCCGATTTCTTGTCTTCATCCTTTTTGTTCATCCATAGGAACCCCCCAAGAAGTACAGCAAACAAAACTATAATAATCGATAGTGTTACATTTTTCTGGGAGCTACTGCGGTACCCCCCCCCACGTTTTCTATGACTCATTTGTTTTCTCCTTGCTTATAGACTTTTCTTGATTTCCGATGAACAAATTCCTGGCGTCCTTTTCATACGTACAACTTCTTTTCCATTTTCTTTACACCACTCAATAGCCCTTTGAAAGCCCACATGATTTTGATCTTCCCCAACTGCAAAAACGTCAAAATCTAATGTCTTGATAGTCACATCAACATCTGTGTAGCTTACCACTTCATCAACTACACGTAGCGCACTAACCAATTCTTTTCTCTGTTCTGTTGTATACATAACTTTAGCATCCGGTTTAGTTTTCAATATATAATTGCCATCCTGAACAGCAACTATTAACCAATCTCCAAGGTTCTTCGCATTTTTAAACAACCGAAGATGTCCTAGATGAAAATAATCATATACTCCAAATGTTACAACTTTTTTCATTTTCATTCTCCATATATTCCTATTATTTTATTCTTCTTGCTTCAATATAATATCTTTTTTCCTGAGCATGTCCCATGGAAAACGTTTTTCGTGGTAATGAACCATTTTTTATAATTTCTGAAAACAAATTTTCTTTATCAATGGCTGATAATAAAAGCCCTATACAATCGGATTTACAGCTCAATTCCTTTAAGACATCATCATCGTGAATATAATCAATGTCACAATTATTTGTTTTGACGTAATCATCTAAAAATCTTTGTAAAATGCCAACCGTCAATTCTCCTAGACTTTCATCTAAATACAGTACTCCTTGTTTTTCCTTTGTATAATATTCTACCTTATGCTTACTGTATGATACGCATATTGTTTTTATTTTTGTAAGAAAATCACTGATATCAACATTCATTAGCAATCTATGTATGGGTTCAAACTGTTGTGATTCGTCCTGCAAATTCTCTAGCTCAACTAACGCATATCTTGACTTTATACTTGTTCCAAAAGCTTTCTTTTGCTGTTCATAGCATTCTTTCGCCGTAGCAAGCGAATGGTTTCCATCCCCTACAGCAAAGATCATCGGATTTTCATCTAATACATAATATTTTTCTCTAATATCTTGTAAATGCTTTTCTAAAGCAGTATCAAATATCTCTGCTTTGTCTTCAGATACAAGCCATCCAGTGATGTGTCCTCCACCCTGCATCAAATCGAAATCATATAGTATTTCTAGCTTTTCTTTAATCGTCTCAATCGATTCCAGCAATTGATGTTTTTGATCATCACACAAAAGCAATATATGGGGCAATTCAATGCTCGCATTTTCACGGATCTTAACTCTTGGCGGTATACGTTCTATCACTGTTTTTTCTGTTGCTCTAATTTTAGATTTTGCATTTAGTTTATAATCGTAATCTTCCAAGTCAATTACGCCAACTATACCTTTACGAATGGCACCATTTTTTAATCTTCGTTCAACATATATATACGAATTATTATATGTTTCAAAAATACTCTTTTTTAAATAGCTGTTCATCGTTTCATTAATATTAGCTATTTTATCATCATTATTTTCCAACAGTTGTGCTTCCGGTAAAATCAAATTATATGTAGATACTTCATCTCCGACATATTTTTGCACATTTTCCCAGTATTCAGGTTGTGATGTGAATTGATCGCATGCAACAACTGCCCACTTTCTATAATCTTTAATTTGGGGAAGTAAAATATCCGTTTTTTCAAATACCATCTCGATTATACCTTCTGTTCTTTCATTTTTTCTTTAATTTCTGTAGTACTTATTCCGTGCGTATAAGGTAAATACTCAATTGAGGCTCCATACTCTGCAAACTGCTTTTCTGTACGCATATAACGCTCAGATCCCTTCCAGTCATCTCCAGAGAAAAGAACATCAAACCCAAATTTCTTTAATGCCAGCATTTTGTCATCGGTTTCTTCAATCGTTACTAACTCGGCTCGGTCTACAACTTTTAGAGCATTCAAAATTCTCACTCTTTGATCTTCTAGGTAAACAGGCTGCTTTTTCTTGATCTCAGTAACATACTTATCATCACAGACACCAACAATAAGAATATCGCACATTTCTTTGCATCTTTCCAAAAGGTTCAGATGTCCTACATGGAAAAGATCAAACACTCCGCATGTATATCCAATATGATACTTTTTCATTTAATATTTCCTCCTTTATAACTTCAACTCAATAATCTGGTGCTGATTTTCGCGTTTTTCTATCGGTGGAAGTTGCATATAGTCACCATAAGCCGTACGCAGATACAGGTCAGAATCCTCTGGAGCCGAAAATTCTGTATTCTCAAATATCACTGTGCTCAATTTATCAAAGCATTTCGTAGGAATAATCCACTTTCCGTATGGTGTTGCCCCAGTTGCTTCATAATAATATTGTGTTTTCTGATCATTATATTTTTTGTTTATAGCATCAGCATTTTTAATTAAGGTACTTCTATTTTGAGTCAGCGAAAATGCAATGTAAGGAAGATATTTTATCTCTCCAAATATACGTTTCCATAATTTTCTGTGTCTAACCCATGGTTTGACATGATTTTTCATTTGTAACGCATATCGATAAAGCATTACTTGTCTGCCATGGCTACATCTGTCGGACTCAGAATCCGGATATACGTCATATGGAAACACATCAACAAATAACTCATTATGTGCTCCACTATTTTGTGAAACATTTTCTATATATACTGTTCCAAGTTTTCTCACTTTTGCATACGCATGTGGATAATTTTCATCACTTTTCCATGTTTGCAAGAAGTAGTTTTCACCTAGCTTTTCGGGTGCAATTCGAATGAACTTTTCATACTCATCTCTAAGCATTCCAATATCCATATCATCATCCCAAGGAATAAAACCTTTATGTCGAACTGCACCAAGCAATGTTCCTGAATCCAAAAAGTACTTGATGTTATTTTCATCACACACACGCTTTATTTCTTTTGCAATCTCCAGCTGTGCGAGTTGAACCTTTCGTAAAGTCTCATTATCCATGTTAATTTTTCTCCCTCATCGGTTACAAAACGGTTTAATTATATTAGCTAAATTGTATTTTTTCTAAAGTCTAATTAAATTGCATCTTCGCCGCACTATATTAATGTTTAAGTGTCGTTTCCTGCTACTCACCACGAAGAGGTGTGCAAAATTCGAGTAGCAACCTGCACCATAACAGTGCAGGCTCATATTATTTTTTTACTCTCCACGAAGTTCTTTAAATCGATTGACTTCCATTTCTTCCTTATAGTTTCTGAACAATGCCTCCACATCGTATTTCGGCTCATAGCCTAATTCCTCTTTTGCATTGGTCACGTCCATAAGGAAGCCACCGCCAGCCGGTTTATCAGGACGATAAACGATTTTGGAAGGATGGTCTTTCGGAGAAAACACTTTAATAATTGTTTCAATTTGCTGCTGCAAGGTTACCGGAACACCAGTGCCAACATTATACCAGCCATGGTCACGGTTCACCTCAACAGCTTTACAAATCATTTGGGCACAATCATAAACATGAACCATATCCTTGGCATAGTTCGGATCGCCCCAAAGTTCAATCGGCTCACCTTTCATAGCCAAATCAATCATTCGATAAACAGGACGAAGCGTTTTCACTCCATTCGGATGATAGTAATGATACGGACTATAGTTATAAATCGTCGGGAAGCGGAACACAAAATACTTCAGACCATACTCTTCATAGAAATGCTTCATGAACTCGATTGCAGTATTTTTTGTGATAACATAAACCGCATGATCACCTTTATAGCTAAAATTATACGGCATGTCAGGCTTCAAAACCGCACCATTTGTCGCTGAAAGAGAAATATCGAATACCGTTGTCGAAAACAGAATTCGGTCAGCATGAACTTTCCGGCAATATTCAAGGACATTATATGCCCCCATAATATTCGATTTCACATATTTTTCAGGCTGATATCCTTTCATGTAAGACGGAATCTGTGCTGCGAGGTCAATAACTGCAAACACATCGTTCTGTGGGAGCTTATCAAACTCCTCCGAATTGCTAATATCTACTGAAACATACTTTTGCCCCTGCTTCTCAAAGAAATCCGTTTGACGGTGACCTGATGCGATTACCTCATACTTTCCTTTAAAATATTCACATGCATATTTGTGGACATAGGAGCCCACATTTCCAGTTGCACCAAAAATAATAATTTTCTTCATAGTCAAAAAGTCTCCAATCTTAGTATTTTTTCAATCATATAATCCATATCCTCAGTTGTATATCGCTGATCACAAGGCAATGGTAGAATGTTATCTGCCAATTGATATTCAACATCCGAATTATAGATATCTTCTTTTACATTTGGCCACAGTACTGGGATATATATTTTTTTTCTCTGTAACTTTTGTCGAAGATTTGCTCCATTTTTTGTATAGAAAGGGTACATATATGGTCCCACTGGCAATGTAACTTTAAGCTGATTGATTGCTTTAAGCTTTTGATGCAAGTGGCTGAAATTTCTTTCTCGAATACTGGCATCGACTGCATAATCAACACCACGCAGAAGATTATGTGTGATTTTCGACATAGCCTTCAGTGGGAGCTTATCTATCACTTCTTCATTATTTCGATAAGCGCCATAGAATTCTTGCGCTGAGCGTTCGAATCTCCCTGCAAGAAACTGCAGTCTCTCAAATGATTCGTCCTGTGCTAATTCTTTTTTGTATTTGCAAGTCGTATAGAGATACCCACCATCTGGCACCCCAAAAAACTTTCTACAAGTATATATTGTGTCTACACCTACTATGGGCTGTGAATAGAATGCTTGCGCATTATCAACAATCACGTTCCTATACTGTTTACAATAAGAAGAGATTTCCGTATCACTATATTGCCCATAATAATTTATCAAATATATCCATTCATTGCGTGGAACAGAAGTCAATATCGGCTTTAATTGACCATTCACTGGATAATACTCAATTTCTACATTTTCTTCTTTACAAGTATCTGATATTGCAGAACACAATAATTTGGGGAGCCAAATTCTCCTGATTTCTCTTGCACGGAGCAAAAATCGAAGACAATTTCGACCACTGTTTAAAGCGATACTATTTTCATGGAATTCATAACCATGATTGGTTTCAAATTCTAAAAAACCACCGATTTCTTTCATGCTGCACGCCCAATCTGGGGTGCAGCAAAGAGACAGATTACATTATATCTGTACCCCCCCCATTTATTTTATGAAGCTGCATTTCCTTCTTGAAATCCTGCAGCATTTCTAAATAGTTATACTGAGGATGATAGCCAAGTTCTTGTACGGCTGGTGTTATATCCATAATATATTGCGGTGCATCAGGCTTATCCGGTCGCATTATAATGTCAGACTTCCTACCGTTTTCTTCAAATACATCAATCATTCCCTTAATTTGGTCTAAAAGAGAAGTGCCAACGCCCGTACCAACATTGTAATATCCACAATTACGATTTACAAACAATGCCTTATATAGCATTTGGCAGAAATCTTTGACATAGACCATATCTTTCACGCGGCTTGAATCACCCCACACTTCAATAGGTTCTCCTGCTGTTGCTCTATCAATTAGAAGTCTATATCCAATTTTTCTCTCTACTCCATCCACATAAAATGTGTCTACCGGCGAGTAGAGATAGATTGTCGGCAGCCTAAAGATAAATCTCTTCAGGCCATACATTTGATGGTAGTTTTCAATCATGTCTACTGCGAAATTCTTAGACATCACATAAATCGTGTGATCCGTTGTGAAGCTGAATTTGCGCGGCAAATCTACCGTCAAAAGTGGATTCTCATTTCCGTAATCTTTTATATCACCAAAGCTTTGTGCAAACAAAATACGATCCGCATTGTTTTTTCTACAATATTCCAATATGTTCAGATTGCCAGTAATGTTTACATCGATATACTTATAAGGATTGTATCCTTTCATTCTCGCAGGCATCGCGCCCGCAAGATCAACCACGGCATAAACATCGTTTGGCAGTTTTGAGAATTCATCTTTATTTGTGATATCCACCCGATAATACGGAACATTTAATTGGTCAAAACAATCTGTTTCACGCGTACCTGTGGCAACAATTTGATATTCTTTTTCCTTATAGTGCTCTAAGAAATACTTTATAAAATATTGTCCGGTATCACCACTAGCACCAAATACAACGATTTTTTTCATTGTGCCTTCCTTTCTGGTAATTACTTTAATACGACTTTTACATATTTGTTCTGGTTTTCGAGAACTTCCTCAATCCGCTCCTGGCTCTCAAACTTGAGTACCAACGTACCGATTGCTTCGTTTGCGGCTTCAAAGCCACCAACAGGTGTACCTTCTTCGATCCAAAGATCACGCTCCACTACATTCTCTGCAATCTCATCCGAGATCCAAAGCTCCTTGAACACACCCGGTTCATCGCTATGAAGAATAATTTCCGCCCAGCATCCATCATACGGCTTCTGGGTAATCTCATCTACGGGCAGACCAACTGAATACTTGACCATATTCGTAATCATGTCTACGCCAGTTGCATAACGAAGGCACTCCGCCAACCGATTGCCGCCACCGCGCGGAGACAGCTCCATAATATATGCCTTGCCGTCAGTTCCCTCACGTGTTTCAATATTGTAGACAGCGGTTTGCATCTTCAAAAGTTTCAGCAGACGTTGGATCTCATTTTTCAGTTCTTCCTGATGTTCTGCTGTCATAGAGGACGGCCAACTATAAGCCGCCGGGGTATACGGATTCTTCGCCTCCCGATCAAATCGCTGGCAGTCAAAAGAGACAAATTTCAGCTCGCCATCAATGGAGAAGCTATCCGTATCGGATGAATATCCATGCTGCGTGATAAAGTCCTCAATAATAAACTCATCCGAATGAGAGTAGGAAAGTGCATACTGAATGCTCTTTTTTAAATCTTTCGGATCATCCACACGGGTAACGCCTTTACTGCCTGCAGAGTCAGTCGGTTTTACAATAACCGGCCAGTGGAATATCTCAACATCCTTGAGCGCATCATCCACATTTTTGTAGCCCTTAGCGGTCGGAACCGTAAATCCATTTTTTTTCAAAAATTCACGAAACTTTCCTTTATTCTGCAGAATACAGACCGATTCATAAGGACCAACATTAGGCAGCTCCATCTGTTCAGCAACATAAGCAGCCGTAACAACGCCCGGGTCACAAGCAAAAGACATAATACCATCAATATTATGTTCTTTGGCCGCTTCAAGAGTCTTTTCTTTATCGATAATACTTACATTGACATATTCATCCGAGAATTTATGTGCAATATTGTCCGGAAGGTAGTCTGCTGTAATTGTATAGATTCCAAGCTGTTTTGCAGCTTTTATTACCGGGAGGGCATAGCGTGAGCCTCCCAAAATCATTAATTTCTTCATCTTAGTACTCCTCAATATTTGCAACTTAAAATAATATCACAGATTCTATCGACATCTTCCAATGCCAGATCTGCATAGAGCGGTAGCGTCAGGACGCGCTTGCTAATATGTAATGCAACGGGAGTCTTTGTTACATCATATTTCCCATGAAAGCACTCAAATGTATTCGTCAACGGATAAAAGTACTTTCTTGCTCCAATTCCATTTTCAGCCAGCTTGTCAAAAACTTCTGCACGACTTGCTCCAAACAATCTTTCCTCAAACACCACCGGGAAATACGCATAGTTGCTTTTAACGTCATCTTGGACACAGTTAAGCTGAATGCCGTCCACTCCATTCAACCGTTCACGGTAGCGTTCCACCACTGCTTTGCGTTTTGCTATCTCTTCATCCACGTAGCGGAGATTGCAAAGTCCCATCGCTGCACAGAACTCATTCATCTTTGCATTTGCGCCGACTGCCGAAACTTCTTCAGGACCATGAATGCCAAAGTTTTTCAGTTCATAAAGCTTCTGCCCAAGCTGTTTATCGCTAAAGCAAACTGCCCCGCCTTCAATACTATTAAAGACCTTCGTTGCATGGAAGCTAAAACAAGATGCATCACCAAAAGAGCCAATTCCCTTTCCTTTGTATGTTTCGCCAAACGTATGCGCTGCATCATAAATAACTTTAAGCTCATATTTATGCGCAATGCATTCAATCTCTTCAATATTACAAACATTGCCGTACACATGAACCGGCATAATTGCACAGGTACGATCAGTAATCAACTTTTCGATTTTACTTGCATCCATGCAATATGTGTCCGGATCAATATCACAGAACACGGGAGTCAATCCATTGCGGACAATCGCATGAGTGGTAGATGCAAAAGTAAATGGCGTTGTGATAACTTCCCCTTGCAAATTCATTGCCTGCAACGTGAGTTCCAAAGCCATATGACCGTTTGTTAGAAGATCGATATTTTCGACCCCCAGGTAGTCACACAGATTTGCCTGAAGTTCCTTATGCTTCGGCCCCATATTGGTAAGCCAATGGCTATCCCACATAGATGTAATCTCGTTCATATACTCATCAAGTTCTGGCATTGACGAGCGTGTTACCAAAATTTTGTTTTCCATAATTTCAATCCTCCTCATCTTTTTAGAAACGATTTAACCATTCCGAATAAATATTCAAATTCCTCCAGATGCAATAATGCAGACGCTCCTATATAAATTGCGGCACCTGTAAGCACCTGAATAAGCAATATTATAATGGTGGGCAGTCGCAGAAATCCTATGAAATAGACTATAATGCCCATGATTAAGGCAATAATAATTGATGGAAGTATATCTCTCAGCTGTTCAAGATAATTGTAATCAAGCAGTTTCCAATTCGGCCATGAATTTATAACCTGACTACATACGCCCGAAACTATTAAACTATACGCCATTGCCATAACGCTAATTCTCATTGTAAGCAATAATAATGTTAAACCCATTATTTTCTTTACAATTTCCAACTTAAGAAAAAGATCACTTCGTCCCATAGCTTTGATAGCATTAAGATTTGCAGTGTGTATAGGCCAAAACATATATGTGAAGCAGAAAATTCTCAAGTATGGCACACACGGTAGCCACTTATCGGTCAATAGCAACTTAACCACCGGCTCGGCACAGAACATTAATCCCATCATCAGCGGTGCCATAATATATGTACTAGTTTTTATTGCCCGACGTGTCATGCTCTTAACCCGATCGCGATGGTCTTGTTCTCCCGCCATCGATGGTAATAATACGCTATCAATTGAAGCATTTATATTAGTCACTATAACCTTTGGAAATTTGTCTCCCTGATTATAGTAAGCCAAATCAGCTGACGTATATATCTTGCCAATGATTAAGTTTCGTAAATTGTTGTACACTGTATCTAAGAGAGAAGATGCCAGCAGCTTCCATCCATAGGAAAGTAAGCCCTTTAAGCGTTCCCACGAAAACATCTTCTTAGGCCGCCACTTTACCGTAATCCAAAGAATCAAGGTATCAATCGCTGTATTTGACAGTTGTTGTGCAACAATGGACCACACACCACATCCAGCATATGCCATACCAATTCCAAGAAATGCCGAAAAAATTGTTCCTCCCAGCGTTGCAAAGAAAAAACTTTTAAACAGCATATTTCGTGAAACATATGACTGTTGGATACCCTTTACTCCAGAAATAATAATTGTAAGGCTAATAACACGAATGATTGATGTAAGGGATGTATCGTTGTAAAACCCTGCAATTAAGGGCGCTGCCATAAACATTACAGCATACAGAATCAAACACACCGCAAAGTTAAAATAAAAAACTGATGAAAAATCTAAGTCATCAGCATCTTTCTTTTGAATCAATGCCGTTCCAAGTCCACTATCCACAAAGACTTGCATTATAGTGGTGAAAACCATTACCAATGACACTGTTCCAAAATCGCTAGGTATTAAGATACGCGCTAAAACAATAGATACAATTAAAGTTACCGCCTGCGCTCCACATCTTTCTGCAAAACGCCATATAAAATTATTAACAACATTCTTATTGTCCATTTTTCACCCTATCTCGAACCTTTTTAAGTGCTGTATATGTTCTTGGAAAATTCGTCATCACATAATATTTTTTTCTGTTCTTCCCTTCAAGCTTTTTATAGATAGATTTATAGCTTCTCAATTCTTCAAAATGTTTAAATCTCAGTAATCTATCAACTTCCCTTAAATCCATATATCTTTGAATGATGTCATGATACTTTCTATCTGTATCAATATCCAATTGGTTTGTCATCGCAATCCATCGAATATTCATCGCATTTACAACATCCTCATTATTATAGCGAGCGGACCACGACCCTTCCGACATAAATCTATAATCAGACATACAGTCATTCAAATACAACATTCCTCCTCTAAGAGCCCCCTGAACCTGCAGTGTATAATCTATCTCTAAGAGTTTTCTAAAGGGGAACACAGAATCAAATGCTTTTTTTCTATAAAACAGCGAATTTGTTCCAACAAATCCACCACCACCTGCAATTACCCGGCTTACAGATATTACACCACTTTCTTTTTGCGGACTAATTATTCCAAGTGCTTTTCCAGATTCTGCATTAATTTTTCTTACAGCATGAGCACAAATATCAACTTCCGGATGCTTTTCCATTGCATCAAACTGCAATTGCAATTTATCTTCATTTGTCCAATAGTCATCACCCTCGCATAAAGCCACATATTTCCCTGTGATTTTTTCATCTATGATTCTGTTCATTATTCCAGAACCTTTTGAATATTGATTTTCCTTTTCATAAATTGGCTTAACAATATGTGGAAAAGCCCTTTGATATTCTAAAATTATATCCGACGTTCTATCCTTTGATGCATCATCATGAATGACAATTTCAAATGGAAAATTCGTTTTCTGCATCAAAAAAGAATCCAATGCATCCGCAATATATTTTTCATGATTGTATGTTAAGCATTTAATTGAAACCACTGGCATTTTTTCCCAGTTTCCCATAATTTCATTTTCTGTTTTCTTTATCATTGTCCTGCATCCTCATCGATTATAAAATATATATGGAATCGTATTCGATACTCCTCCAAAATAATAAATTCTAAACCAATAGCTCAATGCTATTACTACTACAATTAGATAGGTTATTATTCGATTTGATGCTTTATATATAGTCTTCGGAATTTGACCAATTGTCATTACATTTACAATTCCAAAATATAAACTAATTCGATGTCCATAATTCATAAATAAGGCCAGCTGTAAAAAGATAACATTAAATAATGCTATCAATTTATAGAAATTATAATTTTTCATTCTTTTTGACAACGTCTTTGAATTTGTAATTAAATAACAAATTTCAATCAAATAAATCAAAGTGTCAAGATAATGTCCTGATGTACTTTCATGTGAAAAGTAATATAAATATCTCGAACTAAGTAGACCAATTTTTATAAGGACTTGACTCCATGTTTTAACACCTAAGACTCCTACAATTGCCACAACAAATAAAACAAGTTCTCGAATGCTTACATCTTTTTTCACCTTTTTCTTCTGTAAATAACCATATAAACATAGATTCAGCAACGAAATAACTGCCGGAAAATGAATCAAGGTTGCAATAATCGTGCAAAAAATACTCTTTTTGTATTTTTCTTCAACGATGAATGTGCTTCCAAGTAAAACAATCGCCATCGCCATATGCTGACGCACCATATTAAATGAGTCATTATAATACAATGCACAATATACAAGAAGTGCAAACCATGGTGACACCGAATCGCGCATTCTCCACAATGCACAATATACACACCCCACTGTGATAAGCTGAAGTATAAACAACAGGATTTGAAAATTTTCAAATATTTTTGCAACTATATAGACACACAATAAATATAGTGGTTCCTTTGCATACACAGATGTATAATATTTGGTGAATGATGCCGATCTAACAGCCAAATCATAATTTCCTTTTACATAATACAGCACATCTGTACCAATCGTTTTATCGCGCAGTCCTCCCAATATCGCCAATACTAAAATGGCACATATTGATAGCATTAATGAAAAAGCAACCTTCTTTTTATGGTTAGCCCATTCTGCTAATGCCGTACACAATATTGCGACACTAAAAATCGATAGATATATCATGCACGGCACCTCCTTTGATGATGAATTCTTATTTGATGTCTTCTATCTGTCACAATGTTTTTCCTTCCCACCTAATTGTTTTAACATTTACAAACCATATCAAACCAATAATTCATTGTTTGCAAATATACGTTTTCCGAGTGATTTTTTTCACAATATTCTCTATTCACTTGGCATATACTGCCTATCATCCTGTTTTGCTCGTACAATCTTCCATAAATATGTTTTACATCGCACTTTTTCATCACAATCCCATTCACACCATCTTCCACAATATCCGGAATACCTGCATGATCGGTCGTAATGATAAACATTCCATTGCCCATCGCTTCCAGAATACTAATAGGCTGGCCTTCGTTAGGATATCTGGTGGGCAATGCAAAAATATAGCATTCTTTCAGCAGCTTTCTCTTTTCTTCTCCGCCCACAATACCGTGATATGTAACGTACTCCTCCAGTTTATTGTCCTTTATATAGCTTTCAAAATATTCTTTTTCGCTGTCTTCAAAGAACTTGCCTGCGAAGTCAAAGTGGAATCGTTTTTCTCCCCCTGCATCCACACGTTCTTTCTCTGCTTTTGCCATTTCAAGAACAAACGGGTATCCTTTACTTCTGATAAAATTGCTTAGCCACAGGACATGAAGAACTTTCTTGTCCTTTAAGGCCGCCAGTTTTTCTTCTATTTCCTGGTCGGTTAGAAGATACTGGTCATCAACGCAGTTCTCCACAACAAAGATTTTGTCATCGTCTATCATTCCCTCAAAAATTTTCTTGAGAGACTTTGACAAAACAATTGCTCCAGCAAGTTTCTTGATTGCCTTATAATTTGCTTTCCGCTGCCAGCCGGCCATATCGTTATCAACTAATTGACGATAGTAACCGCCGTGGAGATGAATCAAACACTTCTTGTGCTGCAATTCCAGCAGTTTAAAAATGACTAAGTCCCGAAGATTTCCGCCCTTAGTTTGGCTGATTGTAAAATAAAACAAATCTGCTTTACTACGACTTATCTTCAGGAGATTTTTTATAAAGTTCTTATTGTTTGTAATATCCACCTTTTCAAATTTAAACTTTCCATGTGGGTCAATCTCAGAATTCAAATTTGAATTATAAAGTGTCTCAACTGCTTTGGACAAGCCATGCATCGGAGGAGGAAACTGAGCAATAAAACATATTTTCTTCATCAGCTATTGCCCTCCAACCTCTTAATAACTTTCGCCGGGTTACCAGCAATCACACAGTTATCCTCAAACTTACCAGCAACCACTGCACCGGCACCGACAACGCAGCCATCACCCAGCACTGTGCCTTTCAGGATTATGCTGTTGCACCCGATAAAACAATTCTTACCAATCATGATTTCTCTGCTTGGCACCAGATCGCTGTCACCACCATTTTCATCTCGAAGCAGCTTGTTTCTGATCTCTGCCTCAATAGGATGGAAGTCATTATCCAGAATTTTGCAGTTACCGCCAATACAGGTGTTCTCACCAATCGTGATTTTCTTGCGGGCGTAAATCGTAGCACCCGAAATTCCCACGTTATCACCGATTTCAATCTCTGCTCCCGGAGCACGGGTGACAATAATTGTCCGGCTGTAAAGACCAACCAGATTGCTTAAGAAGCTGCTCTTGATTGTGACGTTCTCACCAATCTTCAACTCGGCACCGCCCTTGTTGAAAATGATCGGCACGCCCTTCAGCAAGAGATTCTTTCCATATTCAACTTTTGTCATCTTTATAACCAGCTTAAACCAGTTACTGTTCATACCTCTCGCCTCCTTTGCAGCTTCAGAATCTCTTCTGCGTATTTTTTCACTGACACATTTCTTGTCAGATTCTTCTCCAGATTCTCACGACCTCTGGCTCCCATTGCCTTTAACTCACTATTTCCAGCGTTATCAATGAACCAGCGGATATTTTCCTCAACCTTGTCATACTCGCCCGGCTCACAGCAAAGACCGCCGTGTGTATCCTCAATCAAGCAACGAACCTCAGAGCCTGATTCCAGAACTCCTAAAATGGGCTTCGAAGCAGCCATTATTCCGTATGCCTTCGATGGGCAACTCACACCTTTAATACCTTTTGCATTAACACACCAATGAACATCACCGGCGTTCAAACTATAGATAAGGTCTGCTTTATCCTGGTACGGAATGAAAGTCACATTGTCCATGTGATGTTCCTTCACATAGTTCTTCAATTTGTCCAGCACTGACCCTGCACCAACAAAAGCAAATACAACTTCTCGATCATCTGCAGTCTTCGTACCTGGTTTGAATCGCTCTACAACTTCAATCAACTTTTCAAGGTCGTAGTACAAACCGATATTACCGGAATACATAATGACGAACTTTCCGTCCAGACCATACTTCTTCTTGAAAGCAACTACTCTTTCATTGTTTTCATCCAATGGATAGATTTCATTTTCATCGATCCAGTTATTAATCATAACGGTCTTTGGAACCTTCCTACCTTTGAAACGATTCTCCACTGTCTCCACCAAATCACGTCCAACTGTGATTATCAGGTCGCTACGCTTACAGCTGAACTTGTCGAACCACATCATGACGTCAGTAATAAACTTGCTCTTAGTGTAGCTAACCGCTAGCACCTGCTCCGGGTTAAAGTCCTGAATGTTATAGACGTACTTAGCGTGTTTCACCCACTTGCCCCAGACGCCCAGCAACCCTCCAAGAATCGGAGGCTGAGAGATGGAAAACACATAATCCATTTTGCCAACCTTGAAAGTCGCCCCCATTGCCCCAAAGAAATAGGAAACAATGTTCTTCACACGGCTCTTCTTATTAGTCTTACTGAACTCAGGCACTCGGATTCGTAGCACCTTTACGCCGTTGATTTCTTCTTCGTAATACTTCTGTGTCGTATACTTATCTTCAATAATTCCTAAGTAACTCGGCACCACACAGATAACTGTGATGTTAAACTTATCCAGCATCCCCTCCGCCAGTTCACGGAGAATCTGCCCCGTTGACGCGGTGTCTGGAATATAGTAATGGGCATAAATTAGGAGCTTCTTCTTATTTGGCATTTTGCTATATTCCTCTCACTTTTTATTCAACAGCCGATGCAATACACGATGAGCTTTATTTTAATCAATGTATTGAACGCACTGTAGTTATCATTTTTCTCTCAATGGTTATTTATTTTTCCAATCACCATTAAATTTTTATACCTTCCTCACAACTTCCAGCCCCACCGTAACCTCCGTCTTCCTTCCAAGAAACTCCAGTTCCAACACAGCTATCCGTTTATGGCGGTCAATCTTCATGACTTTCCCCTGATAATCTTTCAGAGGTCCGTCTGTAACAACCAGCTCAGATCCAACCAGATATCCTTCGGACATCTTCAGAATCCGTTCTTCACCCGTATATCTCTGAAGGAATTCTACTTCCTCCTGATACAACGGAATTGCTCCGTCATCATCACCTAGTGTTTTTGCGAACTCTGGAATTCTTTTCAGAAGTTTTTGGAGTTCCTGCGGATGGTCACTGACAAAGAAGAGGTATCCGGGCAATAAATGAGCCAGCTGTTTTGTCGGCTGGCCTTTTACTTTTCTATATTTTTCATACGTCGGAATAAAGCATTCCTCGTATGCGTCCGGATAATAATGATGGAATGTCTTACATAATTCCAGAACTCTGTCTTCCTGTCCACTTCGTACCCATACTGCATACCACATAACTTTATTCACTCAACTTTCCCCGATTTTAAGTGTGCTTCGCCATATCACAGAGAATTCATTGAATTTATCATTTCTTTCTCTGTGACTCTCTTCTTTCCCTATGACCATATACACTGGAAACGCGGCGACGCGATGATTTCTTCCTGTATAATCCTGCCTGCTGCTTATCTGATTCTGATAAACTGCAGGGAATCATTTCTGTCCATCTCAACTAGTCTTAATTTCCTGACATCCTGCTTCTACCTGTAATTCTCCGTTCACTTTCCGAACATTGAATACAAGCGGATGTTCTTTTCCCCACTGGGGGTCTTCCTGATCTTTCTGATTCCACTCTTTCCATATATTAATGAAACTGTTATGGATCAGATTTTCTGCTTCCAGACGCGCCTGAACTGCTTCGTCATAATCTTCAAAGAGTCCGACATAATACCGCTTCCCTTTGAATCCGATATCCACACGGTAACGGTTGCTGTTCTTCAGATAAAAGACACCTCGGAAACCACTTTCGTTGTCTCTTCGCTTCTTTCTCTTCTCCAGAACTTCCACACAGGTTCCATCGACAAGATGTCTTCTCTGTGCGATCTGCTTCTGGTTCTTGTCTTTCAGACATCCACAGCTTCTGTTATTGCCATCCAGTAATGCACCGGCAGCTACATCAATCTCATTACCACATTCACAGACACAATGCCAATACACAGAACCTCTATGATCTCTGCGTTCTGTCAGATATACTGCTGTAAGTAGTCCAAACTTCTGTCCGCTTAGATCTCTGGGTCTTCTTCCCATACTCATTCCTGTCCTTATTCTGCTTTTGAATTTCGTAGAGTATACAACTCTACGAATTCCTTTATAGTTAATTTACGGTTTAAAAAGACTTTAATCATTGATATCTTACTCTCATTATACGTTCAAGTCAAGGCAGAAATGTCGAAATTTGTGTATTTTTATCAATAATACGCAAAACTTTAATCATTTTCATTACATAACACTGCTTATTTTTTTTGTGATTATTGACTTATTTACCGTCAAAAAATGATCAAAATGGAGGAAAAAAACATGCCACGAAAAGGAGAAAATATTTACAAAAGGAAGGACGGACGCTGGGAAGCCAGATACATTTATGCATTCAAAGAAGATGGAAGTCCCAGATACCGTTCTATCTATGCAGCAGATTATTTAACTGTTAAGAAAAAGCAAAATGATGCAAAAAGAAAAATGGATCCACGTCTTTTTCAAAGTGTCCGTATGAAGAAAAACATTTCCTTTTATGGACTGCTCTGGCTGGAGCGACTGAAGCCTTCCAGCAAGGAATCTACTTATGTAAGATACCATTATCTTTTCAGCCACTATATCAGTCCTATGATTGGTGATCGCCTTGTCTATACGTTTAGCAATAAAGATTGTGAAGTATTTCTGAACAGGTTGTTGGTTTCAGGGAAAAGTGATGGTTCCGGATTGGCTCCGAAAACAGTTACCGATATCCGTTCTGTTGTCAAATTAATTCTAAAGACTGCTGAAAAGGAAGGGGAACTGTCTCTTTGTAACCCAGAACTTTGTCCTGTTAAGCCTGTCAGAAAACCGCTTCGGATTCTCTCTTTAAAGGAACAGCAGGCCTTGCAGGACTACTTATTGGGGAATCCGACACATAAAAACATCGGAACACTGATTGCACTATATACAGGAGTACGATTGGGAGAACTTTGTGCAATGCAGTGGAAGGATATTCATTTTCAGGAACAATATTTGGAGATATCTAAGACTTTACACAGAGTTAAGGATCACACAGTTGATTCGGAACATAATACAAAGATTATTATCACTCCACCTAAAACAGAAAGCTCCATCCGTAACATTCCGATTCCGGATTTCCTGTTTGAGATCTTGCAGCAATACGTCCAATCTCACAAGATAGATCCCGAAGCATATATTCTCACCGGGAAGAAGATAAGTTTTCGCGAGCCGCGGTCGATCGAATATTATTTCAAAAAAACTTTGAAAAAATGTCAAATCGAACCACTTCATTTTCATTGTCTGCGACATACTTTTGCAACTCGTTGCGTAGAACTTGGATTCGATATGAAGACATTAAGTGAGATTTTAGGACACTCCAATATTAACACAACTCTAAACCGGTATGTGCATCCTTCTATGGAGCAGAAACAACAAAACATGGATAAGCTAAACGCTGTATTTACCGTCAAATAATTGGTCATATCTTTTAAAAACCCCATAAATTCAACTTAATTTCATTTTTTCGTAGAGTTGTATACTCTACGAATTTTTTCTAATATAACATTTTTTGAAGCAGATGAAAATCTGCTTATTTGTCGTGGAAAAATATAATATCATTCATTTATAATTGAACATCCAACTGCATTTAGAACATACAACAAAAAGGAGATACTTATACATGAATACACTTATTACCATTACTGAAAAATACCTTGAATACTGTAAATCACAGAAAAGACTAGACTATAAGACAATTAAAGCATATCGAATTGATTTAAAACAGTTTACATCCTTTTACAACAATACAGATATACACACTTTATCTGCAGCCGATATTGAAAACTTCATCGGATATTTACATCAAAATTTCAAACCTAAAACAGTAAAAAGGAAATTAGCCTCGTTAAAAGCCTTTTTTCACTATTTAGAATACAAAAGTATTATAGAGATAAACCCTTTCAATAGAATTAAAACTAAATTTAGAGAACCATTGCTTCTCCCTAAGACAATTCCTTTACATACGGTTGAAAATCTATTATCAACAGTGTATAAAGAATACTCCCTTTCCCATACTGATTACCGAAAAAAACGTACACTCCTAGATATTGCTGTTTTAGAAACATTATTCTCTACCGGTATGAGAATTTCTGAGCTATGTAATTTAAAAAATTCTGATGTTGATATGCATGATGCAGTAATTCGAATATATGGCAAAGGTGCCAAAGAACGCATAATTCAGATTGGAAATGAAGATGTTATTAACCTACTTAAAAGCTATGAAAATAACTATGTTTCAGAAATACAAAATTGCGGTTATTTTTTTACAAACCAAAATGCAACACCACTCTCCGATCAAGCGGTTAGGCGAATGATTAATAAATACTGCTCACTCGCAGCAATTGAATTACATATAACACCACATATGTTCCGACACACCTTTGCTACAAGCCTGTTAGAAGCTGATGTTGATACCCGATATATTCAGGAAATGCTTGGACACAGTTCCATTACAGTGACTGAAATTTATACACACGTTACGCTTTCTAAACAAAAAGACATCCTTACCACAAAACATCCAAGGCAGAATTTTTCTTTTCCTGAAATGTATGCTAAATAAGTGATAGATAATTCTGAGTTATCCGTTATGTTGAGCTATTAGAATTTGAGCAATTTGGATATACAATACAAATGCGAGGAGGCACCCTATGAAACCAGAATATTTTGAAGATTTAATCAGCTTATGTGCAGATATTTCTAATCAAGAAAACAAATTATTACCACTATGTGCTGCTGAAAATGTCGCTTCACCTTTCAGTAAAATTCCTCTTGATACATTTCTGCAAGAAAAATACATAATGGGTGGTGTAATGGAATATCAAAATCATAGTAATTTTGTTGGAAGCAAAAAGCTATTCAAAATATATGAATTGTTATCTCGACAATGCAATAAGTTATATGGATGCAAATATGCGGATGCACGAACTCTATCCGGAGTAAATGCAGTCATGACTTTGCTGATGAGTTTATTCTCTGCTGGGGATACGATACTAATTTCTTCTGAAGAGTGTGGCGGACATGGATCTATGCCTAAAATCTGTCAAAGATTAGGAATTAAAACTATTGAAATGCCGTACAATTATGATTTATATGATTTTGATTATTGTCAAATAAATGAAATATTGAACTCACAAAAAATTGAAGGTATACTGATCTGTCTTTCAGATATCATCATTATGCCACAGCTGAATAGAATAAACTTGCCTGAGGATTGTGTGCTAATTTTCGATGCAACGCAGATATTAGGATTAATAGCAACAAAAAGTATAGAAAATCCGCTGAAATGGTTTAATAATGATCAAAAGTTTATATTAATGGGTGCTACGCATAAAACTTTACCGGGACCCACCTGCGGCCTAATAATGACAAATAACTTAAAGCTTGCCCAACAATTTGACACGTTGATAAATCCAGACTACCTACGAAATAGTCAATTGCACCATATCTTTAGTTTAATATTAACTTTGATGGAATTGGAAATTTATGGAGAAAAGTATTGTAATGCAGTTATTAATAATGCAAATATACTAGGCAATATTCTTACTACATATGATTTCAAAGTTATAAAAGTATTGCATCAATATACCTATACTCATCAGATTTTTTTATCTATGCCACAGAATTCTGCTGAAAAGTTCTATAATAGGTGCTTAGATTATGGTGTAAGTATCAACTATAGAAACAAATATATATACAAAACATGTGGATTACGGATAGGGACGCAAGAGATTTCAAGATACGGATGGGATAATGCTGAGATGCTAATTATTGCCGAAATATTAAGAGATATCCGTGATAACAATTCGTTTTCCCAAGATATCTCTGATAGGATTAATATTCTTTCAACAAAGAAACAACTGTGCTATACCATCGAAAAAGAGTACTTTGATATTATATATAATGCGTTACATTACAGTTAATTTTATATTGCATTTCTCAGATTCGCTTTTTGATGACATAGAAAATAAATCTGAGAAATGCATTTTTCTCCAGTAAGTTACAAGCCCTTCTGGAAAATCTTCATTGCGTATAAGGTGTTGTACATATAGGGCATAATTGTAATTAATGTTTAACCCTAGACTGTATGTTTCTGAAATAATTGTTCTCAGTATGTCATTATCAATTTCTTTTTCATGCTTTATACCTAAAAGCATGATTCCTAATTGTGAATTGCTATATAAATTAAAATCGTGTACTCGTTCCGCAAATTGCACCGCCTCTAAATAATATTTTTGACTCTTTTCATAGTTATCTAATTCTGTATCCATAAGTCTGTAGACTTCACCTAATTCAAAATATATATCATATTTGATACGCAATGGCGTTACTTCTAGTAAATCTATTGTTTCCAGTAAAATTTTTTCTGCCATCTTAAAGTTTTTTCGTATCTTATATTCGTAGATCGCTTTGTGCCTAGCAACATACGGTTTCCAGATTTCATTCGCTGTATTATTGCATATAATATGTTCTATGTCATCAAACGCTTTTTTATATGGATAGTTAATATTGCATTGAAACATCCTGATAGATGCAGCAGAGTAAATAGAACGTATCCTAATTTTATCATCATTATTGTCGGCGTCATTTATTAAATCCTCAAAAACGGTATACGCCTGTTCTAAATCTTCCCCAAGATGTCTCAAGCAATGGGCATATAGGTATCGACATTTCACTATTTGTGCTTTCGTTGAAGCTTTTTCTAACAAGGTATATGAAAAGGTAACTGCGTCTTTTAAATAATTTGTGAGATGATCTAAATCGACTAATAAATACTGATATTCAAATTCCACATCACTATTTATGCTTAATAGGTTGATTCCACCTCGAATTTGATAATCATAACTATCAACGACTTCTCTTGCTCTATCATATAATCCCAGTTCAAGAAGTGCCTTCAAATAATAATACCTAACATATATCCAACACTCTCTATTTTCACGTAAATGTGGGTTTATTTGCCCATCAAATTCCAACTCACCAATAGCTATTAGCAAATAAAAGTTATTGTCCGCATACTGTTTGTGCAGAATGTTGCCTATCAAATTATGATCATATTGGAAATTTGATTTGAAGGCTGCGACCAATGCAATGTAAGAAGTATTAGTCATACCCTTATAATAGTGATAGATTTTGTTATAACTTACATTGCTGTATGATCCCAAAAAATCTATACATTTAAGCGAAATCAATTTGTCTATATATATTTTTTCTTTGTACATGTTAATTAATGAATACGTAATCAATCGTTTAATGACTGGTCGTGTTACGGCATTATCGATTCCGTATATAGTTTTTCTTTCAACTCCGTCTTGTAATATCTGGCAAAGGCAAATTATCAATGATAGGGCGCTTTTTTCAAGGTCGCTAAGTGAATTAAGCAATTTTTCAATATAATGCTCAAGATTATTATAGTCTATAATATTAAGTCCTTTAGTATATGCTTCAACGCTGTAACGTGCATACACCGGATACCCGTTCGATAGTTCGGAAATTGCATGTCGTTCAGATGGATTAATCTCTATGTTATAGCTATGTGCAAGTAACTCAATTTCATTTTCACTAAATTGTCCCGGACATATATGAAAAACTTCATCATTACTATCGACTGCAATCACTACTTGATTATTTCTGCTACAGTTTATGAATGCTTTTGCAAATTCTGTACATTCTATCAAATTCATTTCATAAATATTATCGATAAATAATATGCTATTTTTTTGCAAAGTAGAATCATTCAGCTTATTACTTATATCCGTTACAGATGCACTTGGATTTCCACAGAACTTATTTGAAAGAGCTTGAGTAATCGTTTTGGTATAGTTGTTGTTATAATAAAATGCAGCATATGATTTCCATCTATTCTTATCAGTGTAATTAATTCGATCACAAGACATTTTCATGAACGATGTTTTTCCCATACCAAATTTGCCTTTGATATATATTATCCTATCGGACTCATTTTTTATTAAATTGGACAATTTTATATATTCAATATCTCTATCCACAAAATGCTCATCATTTAAGTATCGCTCTATTAATATACCTTTTCGTATTTTGGTGATTATATAGGAGCAAAGTGAAATAATTAATGGAATGATTATACCAATTAGTGTGGCATAAATACCTGCCATATCGGAGTCATGATTATATAAATAATAAAATGTATATACAGAAAATGTTACACAAACAAATACTGATATAACAACCATGCTTATTTGTAAATATAATTTGCATTTTTTCATACAAAGTCCTCTTTTGATATTATTCATAAAACGATTAGTAGATAATCAACGGATAACTCAGAATTATCTATCACTCATATTATAATATATCTTCGCAATTTAATCATTAAAAATATCAAATCTTTTTTCCATCACATATTAAGATGTTACTGTTCAAAGGTCAATGATATTCGTTATCTAAATATCATTGGTTCAGTTACTACTTCCCTTATACATAAAAAGAGCCTTAATATCTTCCACAGTACCCTCGTATCGTTCAGATATTAAAGCTCTTTTTATTCCTTTTATTTTTCTTTTCTTATACTACAGCTTCTATGATCGTCTTAGAATCCACTTCTACCTGCCGCACTCCGACCTCTTTCTTCTGATTAAAACTGAATGTCACCATATAGCCCTTATCCAGATGCTAGCTGCTCAAGTAATCAACCATAATTACCGACTCCATTAATAATTGGTCTGAGATACAACAGAAAGTATTTTCGGCCTTCTTTTTCAATGAATTTCTCATCCCGATCTCCGTAAATATCATGAAAATGAACAACAAACCGTTCTAAGATCAAATCCATGTTCAAGTGCCCATTCATCACAAATTAATTTTTGTCCTGCACATTTTCCTACTTAAGATTCTACCATTGCACCTTATAAAAGGCAAGTTTGTTATTTTCTGTCTTGTTCTGCAAAAAATACATTTTATCGTCCACTCTCCGCCCTGCCCTCCTTGAATTTTCTCCTGAAAAATGGTATAACGTTAAATGTATAATGATTAATCTGTTAATTCTAATTAATCAATTCACGTTACTGTCTGATTTCTTAAGACGGTTAAAAACTAATTCACACTGAGGAGAAGAAAATGACGAACATCGAAATGTTAGAAAACACACTCCCGATTGCACCTCTGAAACTGATTGCTATGGAGAGCTGCAAACCTCTGGGACAGAAGGTAAATGATTATATTGTTTCCTTCCGTGAGAACACGATCAACGAAGTAACAGAATCCCCACTTTACAGAAACTATAAGGCCAACAATTACCAGGTAGACTGTAGTTGTCCGAGATTCGGTTCCGGTGAAGCTAAGGGTATCCTGAAAGAGACAATCCGTGGTACTGATCTTTTTATCATGACTGATGTATGCAACTACAGCCTGACTTACACAGTAAACGGACATCTTAATCATATGTCTCCAGATGACCATTATCAGGATCTGAAGAGAATTATCGCTGCTGCAACAGGTAAGGCTCGCCGTATCAATGTTATCATGCCTTTCCTTTACGAAAGCAGACAGCACAAGCGTACAAGAAGAGAGTCTCTGGACTGTGCTCTTGCACTGGAAGAACTGGACGCAATGGGCGTTTCCAACATCATTACATTTGATGCTCATGATCCACGTGTACAGAATGCAATTCCACTTAGTGGATTTGACAGCTTTAACCCACAGTATCAGTTCTTAAAAGCACTGTTCCGTGAAGTACCGGATCTGAAAGCTGACAAAGAACACCTGATGATCATCAGCCCGGATGAAGGAGCTATGCACCGTGCAGTATACTTCTCTAACGTACTTGGTGTTGATATGGGTATGTTCTACAAACGTCGTGACTACTCTACAGTTATAAACGGAAAGAACCCGATCGTTGCCCATGAGTTCCTCGGTGATGATGTGACAGGAAAGGATGTTCTTATCGTTGACGATATGATCTCTTCCGGAGAAAGTATGCTTGATGTTGCGAAACAGCTGAAAGAGCGTAACGCCGGACGTGTCTTTGTATGTACAACATTCGGACTGTTCACAGACGGATTTGATAAATTCGATGAGTATTATAATAAGGGATATATCAGTAAAGTTATTACAACAAACCTTACATATCTCCCACCGGAACTTTATGAGAAACCTTACTTTGTAAAAGCTGATATGAGTAAGTTCATCGCACTGATCATTGATTCCCTGAACCATGATGTGCCGATCAGCTCTGTTATCAGCCCGACTGATAAGATTCATGCTCTTCTTGAGAAGCGTGAAAAAGGACTTCTGTAATTACAAGGGCGTGTGAAGAAAATCACGCGCCCTTGTTTTTGGACTATTCCTCTTTCACAGCCCTTTATAGTTTAGTCTGATAGCTTTCTAATTGATGAAAAATCCCCAGTACATTCACAATATCCTCTCTTATATCAAAAACAATAATATATGCCATTTCTGAAATAATAGCTTCATGATACCCTTTTGCTGAAAGGTAAAAATCTCTACTTTCAGGAAATTGAAATGGATTTTCCTCAAGTCTATCATAAATACTGTCCACGCTATCTAAGAGATGCTTTGCCGCCTGTTCATTTTTTAAATTATTAACCAAATAATCCACTAAATGATCTAACAATTCATCCGCATGTTCTGTTACATTCAATTTATAAGCCATATTTTGCCCTCGTTTCTCTGAGTGCCATCCTTGCGTCTTTTACTTGTCCTGTTTCAATTTGTCTTTCAGACATCTCCAAATCTCGATACATAGCATATCTTCTTATTGTAGATTCATAACTTTCCATGCTCATGATCACCATATCTCCATATCCATTTTTTGTAATATAAATTGGTTCTTCTGTCCTATGACACATATCAGAAATCTCTGAGGTGTTTTTTAAATCTTTTATTGGTATAATTTGTGGCATAATCAGTACCTCCTTTCTATTATAATTATACCATAATTATGGTATAATTCAATCTATTCATATTAAAAATCCCTTCTTTAGAAATATGTTGAATATTACTTTTTCAATAACTATTTCATATTCTAAAGAAGGGGTTCTATTATTTCATCTTCGCAACACGGTCCTGAATCGTCTTATTGAAATTCTCAATCTGTCTGGAATAAGGCTCGTTCATGAACTTGGAGTTCAGCATGAAGTCTGCTGTTGCAAGGTTGTTCGCAACCGGAATGTCATATACTACAGCAATTCTAAGAAGTGCCTTAACATCCGGGTCGTGTGGCTGTGCCTCTAACGGATCCCACAGGAAGATCATGAAATCGATCTGTCCTTCTACGATCTTCGCACCGATCTGCTGGTCTCCACCAAGTGGACCACTGCAATATCCTTTTACCGGAAGTCCTGTTTTCTCTGCGATCAGACGGGCTGTTGTTCCTGTTCCGCAGAGGAAATGTCCCTGTAATACTTCTTTATTTCTATCGCACCATTCAATCAGTTCTTTCTTTTTTCCATCATGGGCTACAAGTGCAATGTGTTTTGCTTTTCCAATTTCCATTGTTACAAAATTATCTGTAAGCATTTTCGTGTCCTCCTTCAAGTCTTCCTGTTGTTGATTCTTTTTATCATTTTCAACAGTTTTTCTTCTGATGTCTATTATATTTTCTTTTTCCTGTTACTTCAACCTGCTTATTGATTCTTAACAGAATTTTTACGGTTATCGTTCGCAGATTTTTACTCTTCCGTATTTCGATGTTCTTCATCGTAGAATTTCATCAACGCCTGTGTTCCGAGATCTCCGTATCCTTCCTGCTCAAGTTCTTCGTAATTGGCAAGAACCATACTGAGTACATCGAGGGAAAGTCCTTTTCTGTTTGCTTCGATCAGTGCAAGCTTCATATCTTTGATGAAGTGTTTCATAAAGAATCCCGGTGCATAATCATCTTTTAAGATCTTTGGTCCGAATGTGTCAAGCTGCTTGCTTCCTGCTGCCCCTGTCGCAACGGACTTCATGAATACTTCCGGATCCAGTCCCTGTTCTTTTGCGTAAGTAAGTGCCTCACACACACCGGACAGTGTTCCGGCGATCATGATCTGGTTCGCCAGCTTGCAGTGCTGTCCGCATCCAGCCTTACCCTGGTAATTGATGTTTGTTCCCATTGCCTCAAAGAGTGGCATACAAGCTTCGTAATCTTCTTTCTCTCCGCCAACAAGGATGGACAATGTTCCGGCTTTCGCTCCTGTATCTCCGCCTGTGACAGGTGCATCCATCACATGGAAACCTCGTTTTGTACCTTCCTCGTAAATCTTCTCAGCAATCTGCGGACTTGTTGTTGTCATATCGATCAAATAAGCGCCTTTCTTTGCACTGTCTAAAATATTTCCCCCGTCAAAGTATACTTCTTCTACATCCTGTGGGAAACCGACAATTGTGATAACTGCATCACAATCCTGTACGCAATCCTTGATCGATTCATGGAACCGTGCTCCTTCGCCGATCACATCTTCTACTTTACTCTTTGTTCGTGCATAGATATGTAATTCAAATCCGGCTTTCATAAGATTTCTGACCATGGATTTTCCCATGATCCCTACACCGATAAAACCTACTTTATTCATCTGCTTCATTCCTCCTGTCTAAGATAGCTCCCATGTTATCACACAGGAGCCATTCTTATCATTCTTTATTTTCAACTATCTTTCTTCTTTTGTCACAACTTCGCCCTGTTTTTTGTAAATACTGTTTGCCGGGACGAATCCACGTACAGAAGAAAGTGGATAGATGTTGCTGTGATTTCCAACAACTGTTCCCGGATTCAGAACGCTTCCGCATCCTACTTCTACTTCATCTCCGAGCATTGCGCCGAACTTCTTCATACCTGTTTCAATCTTCTCATCTCCGGCTTTTACTACAACGAGTTTCTTATCTGATTTTACGTTAGATGTAATAGATCCGGCTCCCATATGGGACTTGTATCCAAGAACAGAATCACCTACATAATTGTAGTGCGGAACCTGTACTTTATTAAAGAGGATTACATTTTTAAGTTCTGTAGAATTTCCTACAACAGCCCCTTCTCCTACGATCGCATTTCCACGGATAAATGCACAATGACGAACTTCAGCATCCTTTCCGATGATCGCAGGTCCATTGATAAATGCAGTCGGAGCAACCTTTGCAGACTTCGCTACCCATACATTTTCTCCGCGTTTCTCATATTCATCCTCGCTCAATGTAGCTCCAAGCTCAAGGATGAAACTGCTGATCTTCGGAAGAACTTCCCACGGATAAGTAACTCCGTTGAAAATATCTTTTGCAATTGTCTGGTCTAATGAATAATTTTCTTTTACTGTTAATGCTTCTAACATGGTAATTCCTTTCTGCCGGTTAGAACCGACTTACATTTATTCCCTTTAATTGTGTCATTTACTTTTGTTTCCTGTTTTTGTTCTGCCTGTCGTTTTATTATTATTTACAGACGGATAAAATCCAGCGGCTTTTTCATAGCAGGCTCTGAGCTGATATTGATTGTTCAGCCCTTTCACCCCAACGGTTCTGCTGGTGATGAAATGATCGAGTTTTCTCATATATTCATCTGATGTGATGGAACCTTCTGCCACATAGTTCAGTCCCTTCTCCCAGCTTGCTGTAAGTTCCGGGTTCAGGAGTGACCGGATGGAATGATCAACAACATCATAGATCATCTCTCCCTGCAGCGTCGGTGTGATCACCTGTGTCTTCTTGTTCAATGCGAGATACTTGATATTCACAAGCTTTTTCAGAATCTCTGCTCTTGTCGCACTTGTTCCGATTCCGCTTCCTTTGATCTGGGCACGAAGTTCTTCGTCCTCGATCAGCTGTCCTGCATTCTCCATTGCCAGGATCATGGAACCGGAATTGTAGCGCTTCGGAGGTGATGTCTCTCCTTCTTTGATATCCAATGCTCTGACCTGAAGGACTGCACCCTTCTTTAATAACTTGATCACTTCGAACAATCCGGTGTCCAGGCTTTGATCGGAAGAATCGGAACCTGCCTCGTCATTTGTATCATTGTTAGTATTCTCACTGTTTCCATTACTGCTATCTTTTGTGGCTGTCTGAGAAGCTTTCTTCTTCGGAATGCCTGCCACTTTCAGATAACCTTCCTCAGCAAGTACTTTGAAGCTTGAGAAGAAGCTTTCTTCTTTGATCTTCGTCACGATAGCAACCTTCTGGTAAACTGCCGGTGGGTAAAAGATACTTAAAAATCTTCGCACGATCAGGTCGTACACACCCTTCGCAGTAGATGAAACAGTACTCAATGCATTCAACCCTTGTCCTGTAGGAATGATTGCATAATGGTCTGTGATCTGCTTGTCATTCACATAGCGTGTCTTTGCAAGCGTCTTATAGCTTCCGAAATTCAGGATATCCTGCATATACGGTGCCGCCATCGGATATTTTGACAGCCCGTTCAGATTTCTTGTGATTTCCTTTGCCACTGCGGTAGACAGAACACGGGCATCTGTTCTCGGATAAGTCACAAGTTTTTTCTCATACAGCTCCTGCACGATTCGCAGTGTCTCATCCGGACTGATCTTAAATCTCTTAGAGCAATCATTCTGAAGCTCCGCCAGGTTATACAAAAGAGGAGGATTCTTCTTCTCTTTCTTTTTCTCGATTGACTCGATCCTGCAGTTCAATCCTGACTGTCCCTGTATTCCTGCTACATTTACAGACTCCTCATCCGGTGTCTGCAGGTATTGAATCAATTCTTCCGCTTTCTTGCGCTCCTTGAATCCATTTTCCTTATAAAGGTCATAGGACTCAAAATAGCGAGAACCTTTCACTGCTCTCCACTCACCCTCGAACGTATGCCCCTGTGCATCAATTGTGCTGAGCACACGGTAAAACGGTGTCTTGACGAAATCACGGATCTCACGTTCTCTGCGTACAACCATACCAAGAACACACGTCATAACGCGTCCTACAGATACAACGGAATACTTCGTTTGCAGAAAATTTGAAATACTGTTGCCATATTTCAGGGTCAGCAGACGGGAGAAGTTGATTCCCATCAGATAATCTTCTTTGGCGCGCAGGTATGCGGATGCTCCGAGATTATCATACTCTGACAGATCTTTGGCTTCACGGATTCCTCGAAGAATCTCTTCTTCTGTCTGGGAATCGATCCACACTCTTCGGCGCTTTTTCCCCTCAACGTGTGCTTCCTGTTCCACGAGACGATAGATGTATTCTCCCTCTCGCCCGGAGTCGGTACAGACATAGATCGTATCGACATCTTCCCGGTTCAGAATCCCACTGACGATCTGGAACTGCTTTGCCACTGACGGAATGACTTCATATTTGAATTCTTCCGGGATAAACGGCAGTGTCTGCAAGTTCCATCTCTTAAGTGCCGGATCATATTCCTCCGGATAACTCATCGTCACCAGGTGACCGACGCACCAGGTGACAATGGCTTCGTCTGACTCAAGATATCCGTCCCGTCGTTTTGTATTTAGTTTCAATGCTTTTGCGAATTCCTGGGCAACGCTCGGTTTCTCCGCAATGTATACTGATTTTCCCATAAATTAATTATTTGTCTTCCATTCAATTATTTTACACGGAATCTGTAGGCAGTACGAGTATCATATTTCTCGCCTTTCTTACAGATCGGTCCCGGGAAGTTTTCATGGTGGATTGCATCCGGATAGTACTGTGTCTCTAGACAAATGGCATCTCTCATCTCATAAACTGCACCATCTCTTCCTTTCTCTCCGTCAAGAAAGTTCGCAGTATAGATCTGCACACCCGGAAGGTCTGTCAGTACACTCATATGGATTCCACTTTCATCCCCGGCCACTTCTGCTACTTTATCAAATTTGCCTTCATTTTTCAATACCCAGTTGTGGTCATAACCTTTTCCGAATACCAGCGGTTCATAGTCTGCTTCAATGTCTTTTCCGATTGTCTTATCTATTCTGAAATCCATCGGAGTTCCTTCCACACTGCGGATCTCGCCTGTCGGAATGGATGTTGCGTCTGCCGGAGTAAATGCATCTGCATTCAGCCATAATGTATGATTCAGAACATCTCCACTCTTATGTCCGTTCAGGTTAAAATAACTGTGATTTGTCATATTGATGATCGTATCCTGATCCGGTTCTGCTTCGTAGTGGATCATCAAAGTATTCTCTTCGTCCAGGGAATACGTCACTTTCATAACAAGTGCTCCCGGATATCCCTGATCTCCATCCGGGCTGTCCATCTCAAATGTTACATGGGTATCATCTGCGTCTGCAACCTTCCACAATCTTCCGTGATAGAAATCAAGTCCGCTGTGTAAGTTATTCTCTCCGTCATTCTTTGTCAAATGATATTCTGTTCCATTGATCTCAATCACTGCTCCGGCGATACGATTTGCGTTACGTCCGACAGATGCTCCGAATGCATTTCCAAGTCCGGCTTCATATCCGGCTGCATCATCATATCCAAGTGTCACTTCTACTGGATTGTTATCCTTATCCGGAACAAGTACGCTTGTCAGTGTTGCTCCGAAGTCAGATACACTGATCTGCATTCCTGCTTCGTTTTCCAGAATGTATAATGTTGCCTGTGCTCCCTTTGATGTCATTCCAAAGTCCTTTTTCTGTAACGGTTTCATCTTTCTCTACTCCTCCATCTCTCGTCCTTCTATTATTTTTTTCTGAAAATCTTCAGTACAGTTGTTAAGAATCCTTCTTTTTTCTTCTTCGGCATAGCGGCTGCAGCCGGACGTTTTGCCTGTGATGCTTCTCTCATAAAGGTCTCCTGTGCATTCACAAGACTTGCTCCGTCCTCCACCGGTTTCTTCACGTATGTTCCGTCACTTGTCATTGCACGGGCTTTCACATTGTCAGAAAGCATCACATGAAGCTGATGGAACAGGCGTTTCCGGATCTCTTCATCATAGACCGGGCACGCAACTTCTACACGTTTCTCTGTATTTCTTGTCATCATATCAGCAGATCCGATATAAACTGCTGCATCTGCTCCTTTTCCAAAGACAAAAAGTCTTGGATGTTCCAGATATCTTCCCACAATACTTGTCACACGCAGATTCTCCGTCCTTCCTTTGATTCCCGGAAGGATACAGCAGATTCCACGCACGATCAGATCGATCTTCACCCCTGCCTGAGATGCTTCTGTTACTTTGCGAATAAAATCCATGTCCGTAACAGAATTCATTTTCATAATGATTCTTCCGTTCTCACCTTTTGCAATTTCTTCATCCATCAAGGCAAGTACTTTCTGTTTCAGGCTTGTCGGTGAAACAATCAGATGCTTGTAAACTCCATTCAGATTGCTGATCGACATATTCTGGAAAAAGACTGCTGCGTCTTCACCAATCTCTTGTCTGCTTGTCATCAGTGAGTAATCGGTATACATCTTCGCTGTCTTTTCGTTATAGTTTCCGGTTCCAATCTGTGTAATGTAGTGGATTCCGGTACGGTTTCTGTATGTGATCAGGCAGATCTTGGAGTGTACCTTATAACCCTCGAATCCGTACAGAACACGGCATCCGGCCTCTTCCAGACGCTCGGACCAGTCAATGTTGTTCTGCTCATCAAAACGTGCTCTCAGCTCGATCAGAACTGTGACTTCTTTTCCGTTCTCAGCCGCTGCGCAGAGATATTCTACAAGTCGTGCTTTCTTTGCCAGACGGTAGATCGTGATCTTGATCGTCAGAACTTCCGGGTCTGTTGATGCTTCTTTGATCAACTGAAGGAACGGTTCCATGCTTTCGTATGGATAGCAAAGGAGTGCATCTTTCTTCTTTATCTGCGGAATCACTTTGCCCTCTGCAAGCATGGATGACGGCTGCGGAGAAAATGGTACATCCACAAGCGTTTTTTTCTTCGAATCCGGAAGTTTATCAGCGATTGCAAAGATAAAGTCCAGCTTCATCGGCATCTTTGTACGGAAAATGCATTCCGGACGGATATTGAATTTCTCACAGAAATATTTCTCCATCTCTTTACTCAGAGAATTGGCTGCCTCAAGACGGACAACGGCCATCCTTCTTCTCTTATGAAGTGTCTCTTGCATCACATGACGGAAATCTCCGCTGTCTGCATAAGCTTCATCATCCGGTGATACATCTGCATTTCTCGTTACGCGGATATAATTCTTGTCCGAGATCTGATACTGGTCAAAAACAAGATCAATAAATTCGAGGATAATCTTTTCCATACGGATATAACGGATGTCATATCCCGGAAGATAGAGAATATTGGAAATATATTGTGGTACCGGGATGATTCCGAGCATCGTCTTGTCTCCCTGCTTCAGATTCGCAACCACATACAGTTCTTTACTTAACAGATGTGGGAACGGATGATTCGCATCTACGATCTGTGGGGAAAGCACCGGCATTACTTCTTCTTTGAAATATTTCTTTACAAACTTCTTCTCCTGCTGCTCCAGTTCCTTGAAGTCAAGACCGCAGACACCATACGGACTTAACTGTTTCTTGATCTCTGCATATGTCTTATCGCGTTCCTTGTAAAGTGGGGAAACAGCTCGATAAATTGCATCCAGCTGCTGTTTTGCTGTCATACCGGATCGCTGATCGATCTTTTTGCTGTCTGCTGCTGCCATATCATACAGGCTTCCTACGCGGATCATAAAAAACTCGTCTAAGTTACTTGTGAAAATAGCTACGAATTTCATACGTTCCATCAAAGGAACTGTCTCGTCCCGTGCTTCTTCGAGGACGCGCTGATTGAACCGAAGCCACGATAATTCACGGTTCTGAGTCTCTTCTAAAATCTCTCTCATATAACTCAACTCCCTTTTCTTTTTTCTTTTAACAGGTCGATTTATTTATTACTGTTCAAGATACTTCAGCATTTCTTCTGTCTTTCGCTCCATCAGATGATATCCATGCTCATAAAATGCATGCAGGACATCCGGATGCTGTTCGAGTCGTGATACTGGTTTTACATGTGGACGAAGAACATAAATCTCTCCTCGCTTCTCAAGCTGATCCAGATAATTCATCGTCTTATTATAGATAAAACTTCTTCTGAAGATTGTCCGGACTGCATTCGGATAGGACTTATATGCCTGTCTGTAAAGTTTCTGCACTGCCGGTGAGATTACTTTCTTACGATAGCCTTGATTTCTCGTCAGGATCACTATGATCTTCTCATTTCCAAGCTTCTGTGCACGACGGATCGGAACAGAATCTGCAAGTCCGCCATCCAGATACGGAACACCGTCAATATTCACCATCGGAGTCACAAGCGGCATACTGCTTGATGCACGACAGATCTTCATCAACCGGTCAGGATCTTCTGTTTCCGTCATATATTCTGCATTTCCTGTCAGACAATTTGTCGTTACCAGCTCACAGTGCATCTCTGACTGAAAATATGTATCAAAATTAAATGGGATCAGTTCATTCGGATATTTATCAAAAATCAAATCCATATTCATCAGACTTTTCTCCCTGATCGTATCTTTCACTCCATTAATATACTTCATATCTTTTGTATTCGGAATCATACAGTCTCTTGTACGTCCCGGCTGTCTGGAAACATAATCTACTGCATTACATGCGCCGGCAGACACACCGATCACATCTGAAAAATAAATATCCTGTTCCATAAGGTAATCCAGAGCACCAGAAGTAAATATGCCTCTTGTTGCTCCACCTTCCAGTACGATTGTTGCTTTCTTAAGTGCCATGGTTTCTCCTCTTTTCTACTGCTATTTATATTGTGAGATTCTTAGTAACATTATAACTTTTTACAATGGAAAGAACAAGGATTAGTTCTTATACATTTTCACACAGTTTGCCCTGTTTTTTCGTATGCATTTTTCTATTTCAGTACTTGTCAGCACCCTTTCTTCTATGTTAATATATGGATTGGTATGTTCTTATTCACACGTATTTGACAAAGGACAATTATAACAACGTAATCACAATTCTAATTTATTTACAAGGAGACTTTCAAATGATTAGTGCAAATAACGTAACCCTTCGCGTCGGGAAAAAGGCGCTGTTCGAAGATGTTAACATCAAATTCACAGAAGGGAACTGCTACGGAATGATCGGTGCGAACGGTGCCGGTAAATCTACATTTCTTAAGATTCTTTCCGGACAGCTTGAGCCGACATCCGGTGATGTAGTTATCTCCCCGGGCGAGAGACTTTCTTTCCTTCAGCAGGATCATTTCAAATATGACGAATTCCCTGTTCTTGATACAGTTATCATGGGAAATGCACGTCTGTATGAAATCATGAAAGAGAAAGAAGAAATTTACGCAAAAGAAGATTTCACAGATGAAGACGGAATCAAAGCAAGTGAGCTGGAAGCTGAGTTCGCTACAATGGATGGATGGGAAGCAGAATCTGATGCTGCCAACCTTCTGAACGGACTTGGTATCGAGACAGAGCTTCATTATAAATTGATGAAAGACCTGACAGGTTCTGAGAAGGTCAAGGTTCTTCTTGCACAGGCATTGTTCGGAAACCCGGATATCCTGCTTCTTGACGAGCCTACCAATCACTTGGATCTTGATGCAATCGCATGGTTGGAAGAATTCCTGATCAACTTTGACAACACAGTTATCGTTGTATCCCATGACCGTTACTTCCTGAACAAGGTATGTACACAGATTGCCGATATCGATTACGGTAAGATCCAGCTTTACGCAGGAAACTATGACTTCTGGTATGAGTCAAGCCAGCTGCTGATCCGTCAGATGAAAGAAGCCAACAAGAAAAAAGAAGAAAAGATCAAAGAGCTGCAGGAGTTTATTTCCCGATTCAGTGCGAACGCTTCCAAGTCCAAACAGGCTACTTCCAGAAAGCGTGCCCTGGAGAAAATCCAGCTTGATGAGATTAGACCTTCCAGCCGTAAATATCCTTACATTGACTTCCGTCCGAACCGTGAGATTGGTAATGAAGTTCTCACTGTAGAAGGACTTTCCAAGACAATTGACGGCGAGAAGATTCTTGATAACCTTACATTTACACTTGGCCGCGAGGATAAAGTTGCTTTTGTTGGTGGAAATGAGTTTGCTAAGACAATCCTCTTCAAGATCCTGATCGGCGAGATGGAACCGGATGAGGGAACATATAAATGGGGAGTTACAACTTCTCAGGCTTACTTCCCGAAGGATTTCGGCGGAGAATTCGACAATGACTACAATATCACAGAGTGGCTGACACAGTACTCTGAGGAAAAGGATGTAACTTATGTTCGTGGATTCCTTGGAAGAATGCTCTTCTCCGGTGAAGACGGAGTGAAGAAAGTTGCTGTACTTTCCGGTGGTGAGAAAGTTCGCTGCCTGCTCTCCAAGATGATGATCTCAGGAGCAAATGTACTGCTTCTTGATGAGCCAACGAACCACCTGGATATGGAGTCTATCACAGCACTCAACAATGGTCTGATCAAATTCCCTGGAGTACTTCTCTTTACTTCCAGAGACCACCAGATCGTACAGACAACAGCGAACCGTATCATGGAGATTGTTCCGGGCGGTAAGCTGATCGATAAGATCACAACTTATGATGAATATCTTGAGAGCGATGAGATGGCCAGAAAGAGACAGACTTACTCTGTACAGACAGATGATGAGGATTAAGATATAATCATTAAGAGCCAGAATCGACACCGTGTGTGGTGCCTGTTCTGGCTCTTTCTAATATTTATCAATTATTCACTCCATGGTGCGCTGCCACACTATCAACGGTCAGTCCTTTGAATGTATATCCCTGACTTCTATAGTAATCAATAATCTGTGGCAATGCCTGTACGGTTGTATCTTTTGCATCTGTGTCATGCATCAGAATATCAACATGATTTGCCGTGCAGGATGTTGCGTTGGAAACCAGCTTTTCTACTGGCACATTATTTCCGCTTGCGTCAGTAGAATCACAGTTCCAGTCAAAATACTGATATCCTTTGTCCCTCACTGCTTTCGTAAGTGTTGTCATCAATCCTTTGACATATTTTGCACTGACGGTATTGCTGGAACCTCCCGGGAAACGAATGATCATGGATTTCGTTCCTGTAATACTCTCTACCAGATCTGATATTTTCTGCAAATCTGCGAAGTATGCATCTTCGGATGAGTAAACTGTTGCATAATCATGTGTATAGGTATGAAGTCCGATCGAATGTCCTTCGGAAAAGGCTCTTTTAATCATATCATCATGTTCCTGATTATTTCCTGTAACGAAGAAGGTTGCCTTTGCATTTTTTTCTTTCAAAATGTCAAGAATCTTTCCGGTATTCTCTGACGGACCATCATCGAAAGTCAGATAAACAACTTTCTCATTCCAATCCGGATTCTCTTTCACTTTGATCTTTCGCTCAATCTTTGTCTCGTTTCCGGAACGGTCTTTTGCAAGATAGGTAACAACATAGGTTCCCGGTGTCGTAAAATCCACTTTATCAGCGCCCTGTACTTCCAATGTCGGCTCCGGATCCATATCGTCCTTTATCGTAACCCCTTCATTAAAGTCCATCGTATCGCCCTGTGCAAGTTCTTTATCATCTGCTCCTTCAATCGTCGGCCCTGTTGTATCCTCTTCCAGATTCAGTGTTGATTTGCCTTCTGTCTTATGACCGTCACTATCTGTTGCAACAACAGTTACTCCGTATTTTCCTTTCTTCTCCCAGGAATCCTGTCCGACAAATTCAAGTGTGACATCTGATGCATCTTTTACTGATTCTACAAAATCTTCCGGCTTGATATCTTTCGGAAGTTCTGTTGTATAACTGTCTTTCATTTTAAGCTCAGGTGCTTTTGTATCCTTAACTTCGACTTCAGCTTTTACTTTTTGTTTACCATAGACATAGTAAACCGTATATTTTCCTTCTTTATTCGTATCTACTTTCCCTTCTGTCTTCACATCTTTCACTTTTCCACCGACAACGAAACGGATGTTGGACATCAGATCCATACTTTCTTTCTTTTCCTGCGCGATCACTTTACTCCGTAATACAATCGGATTCATTCTAAAATAAGTAAATGTTGAAACTGCCGGAACTAATACAACGAGCAGAATCAATACAATTGCAATTCTCCTTCGTCTCTTGAGGCGTCGAATGCGTTGTTCATTCCTCTTGCGTCTCTCCCACTCTTTTCTAACGGATTCCTTGCTTTTTCCCATCGCGCCATAATGTTCATAAAACGCTTGTTCTTTCTTGCGTTCTTTTTCTTCTTTTGTTTCTTTAGACCACATGCTTATCCCTTTTTTCTTTTCTATTCTTAGAATCAGGAGCCAATCAAAATTGTCCCCTGACTTTTTCTTCCATATTAATCATAGCATTCCTTTTTTGCAGAAACAAGGGAACTTTGACAATCCTAAAGATTTATTAAGAATCTTAGTTACTGTTCACACACCACTATCCCGCGAGGTGTTTTGGCATGAATATGCCAA